>OCOJ01039599.1_pt4 | contig 14035 bp, 13 predicted proteins | sample 1539251 | NCBI WGS metagenome assembly OCOJ01 (sample SAMN01911457, study PRJEB22624) | soil metagenome | biome: Soil | place: Malaysia | collected 2012-04-30 | depth RA_metagenome m | reverse complement strand
AATCTAGGCGCTATGGGGTTCGCATTTCCTGCCGCACTTGGAGCAAAAGTGGTTCAGCCGGAGCGAGAAGTGATTGCCGTGCTCGGGGACGGCGAGTTTCTGATGACGATGCAAGACCTAGAGACGGCCGTCAGAGAGAAAATAGCCGTCAAGGTCATAGTTGTCAACGACAGCTCATACAGGGTCCTCCTGATGCGCCAGAAGATGCAGAAGATGGGGCGTGTATTCGGAACCGTGCACACTAACCCGGACATGGATAGACTGGCGGAAGCTTTCGGGGTTACGTCAATGGTAGTGGCAGACAATACTCAAGTCGAGGGGGCAATCGATTTCTTTTTAGCGAGAACGGAAAGGCCAAGAATATTGGAGCTCAAGGTAAGTCAGGACGATATGCCTCCTTTCAACATGGATGCATCCCTCAAATTCTAGCAGCCTCATGCGGCCGAGCATGAAAGTATATGGTTTCATTGGTCAGAGCGACAATTCGAGTCAACGGCCTCAACGCAACATTCAAGCGGCAAGATGGTTAGACATTAGCCATTCCTTGTATGGAGCAGTGAGACGAGTTTGACGATTCTTTCTGATGTTGATATTGAAAATTCGCTTAGAGAGGGCTCGCTCATTCTAAGCCCGTTTGATCCTTCGTCCCTCAACGGTGCCGGTTATGACCTCCGTTCAGAGTCGGACGTAAATATCTCACCTGGTCGAAGTACTTTGGTCGCGACACTGGAGCGAGTTGAGTTAGGACAAAACTTGGCCGGAACTCTTCATATACGTTCTTCACTCGCACGCGCGGGAATCATTGCGAGCCTCGCGCTGGTGGACCCGGGTTTCCGCGGTCAGTTGACAATCTCACTCTACAACGCCGGGTCACAGCAATTCGTCATGAGAAGAGGGGACACGTTCGTTCAGATGGTCTTACACCAGCTTAGCACGAGAACGTTACGTTCATACCGGGGGAAGTATCAAGATAGCAAAGGAGTTGTAGATAGCCGGCGGTAGGCGCACTACTCTTTGTGTTAATCCGTGTCGAAAGTATTATTACCATTCGGCATGGCCATGTGTGTGTCCTAACTTGTCAAGACGACTACAGAAGGCGACACATTGAGAACAGGTTCCCGTATATCAGACCTGAAGTACAAGCTGATGACTATTGAACTCCTCAATCTCGCAAAGAATTATTACACATACAGAGAGCTCGCGCAAATCATCGGGTTACCCGAGACCGTTCTTAGCAGATATGTGAAAGGGCACGTTCTCCCCACAATTGACCGTGCACAGAATATCAATCGGACCCTACAGAAAATAATGAGGCTCGAAGGGGAGATCCAGCAAAGAATTCGCTTCGACGACGCAGGCTATTTCGACAACACCAAATTGATCTCTGATACCCTGCTTCTCGAACGCGCGGTTCAACATGCGGTAAACGCTTTTGCCGGTATGCGCATAACCAAAATTCTTGCGGCTGCCGTAGACGGCATACCACTAGCCGCCCTTCTCGCTCACAGACTTGGGGTCGGACTAATAATCGCGAAGAAACAGCGGGAAGTCGGGGTTCGGGAGTTCATTGAAGAGATCTACATCCCGAGCAAGACAGCAATAATGGTGAGCCTCTTCGTCCCAAGAGATGCCCTAAGAAAGGGTGATTGTGTCCTAATCGTGGATGACGTCATTGATAGTGGCGAAACCCAGATTGCATTAACTAGGATTGTTCAGAAAGCCAAGGCCGAGGTTACAGGGATGTATGCCCTCGTCGGCATGGGCTCAGAATGGAAGAACAGAATCGAAGCCGTCACACACTGTCCTGTAGAAATCGTTTTGCAGGTAGGAAAGAAGCCCGTCCAAGAAGTCTCTTAGGACCGGCCGACTCCGGCGTTTACTAGGCCGATAAACGAGAGGCAAGCTTGCCGGGCTCTATGATACCCTTTTCAGTAACGAAACCAGTCACTAGCTCGATGGGTGTCAGATCGAAGCCAGGATTGAATACTCTTGCCCCTTTCGGAGCAATTCGTTTTCCTCCGATATGAGTGACCTCTTGGGGACCCCTCTCCTCAATCTTCATCTCAGATTGCTCTGGTCGAAGAGCGAACGTAGATGACGGCGCGGCGACGTAGAATGGGATGCTGTTTGCTTGAGCGGCGAGGGCTATCATGTAAGTGCCAACCTTGTTAGCTACAAACTGAGTGGTGACTCTGTCGGCTCCGACAATTGCTTTGTGAACCATACCTATCTTCATCACGTAACCAACCGCGCCATCCACAATCAAAGTAACCGGGATTTTGTCACGGAGGAGTTCGTAGGTCGTTAGTTTGGCTCCCTGCAGCCTAGGACGAGTCTCCGTTGCGAATACTCGAATCTTCTTGCCTTGGCTTATGGCAGTGCGGATCGGTGCGAGCGCCGTGCCGTAGCTGACCGTTGCGAGCGTCCCGGCATTACAGTGTGTCAGAACGCAGTCACCGTCCTCGAAGAGTGCGGCTCCATGTTCACCTAGCCTACGGTTGGCATCAATGTCATCTTCAGCAATTCTCTGAGCTTCCCGTACAAGTTCTGCCGCTATCTCACTGGGCCCTCCTTTAGCCGTCCGCGCCCTTCCGAGCACTCTATCAATGGCCCAAAAAAGGTTCCAAGCCGTAGGCCTACTCTTCCGAAGCACGTCCGCCGCCGCTTGCAGTTGTCGCAAGAACTGTTCTTTGTTAGCGGTCGCCTTGGCATCATTCGCCGCGAGGGCTAAACCCATTGCGGCGGCTACACCGATTGCTGGTGCTCCGCGGACAACCATATCCTTTATGGCTTTCGCGATCTGACGATAATCTCTGTAGGTAACATAAGTGAACTTGTTTGGCAGCCTGGTCTGATCAATCATCCTCACTTTCCCGTTGATCCATTCAACGGTTCTCAACTCAGCCATCGACAACAAAGGCAGCGCACTAGCAGGAATCTGATTCTGACCTGTAGAATTACCTTTCGTAGCGTCAAATGAAACGGAAAACTGCCACTCACAAAGCATTAAGGCAACGGTGCCTTTGCGGTGTCCAGTGCCCGTCTTGGATAGCAGTGCTAGCATCGCGCCTGAAACGAAGGTCTCGGCTGAACTACCAGAGAAAACGCAGCCGACTCCATGGACCGCTTACCTGGAAGGGAGAGCCGTCAACATACCGTACAAATCCGAGCTCATGGAGCTGAGGGATCGAGGATTCGGCGACCTCAAGAAGAATAAACTCACCTTCACCGCCTACGAATCGTTCTATCTGCTCGAAAAGCAGAAGATACGAGTGTTCACGAAGAAGGCTAACAATGAATTGAATCTTCGCGATCTGGTTCAGAGCTTCTCAACTGGCAAGCCTGAGATTTGGATCAAGTACCTAGTGTACCGTGACCTACGAGACCGCGGTTACATTGTTCGCGAATCAATCAAAGCCTTCGATTTCGATATATACGGAAAAGGACCATTGCGACGCCTCGTTTCGATTGTGTACGAGGGCGGAGAGGCTAGCTTGCGGAAGCTCGGGAGGCTTCTCCAGTTCGCCGACAATGAAAAAAAGGAATTGATTCTGGCGGTTGTTGACAGACGAACTGATATCGTCTATTATACTCTGAGTTCACTTCGCGTGTGACTCTTCACTGTGACTGCCTAGCGCTGCAGTGTGGACAGATTAGCGTTCCAGCGGGGATCTGAGCACCGCACTGGACGCAGTATCGGTTCTGCGGGACAGGCAACCCGATTGGAGCAGGAGGGGGAGGGGGAAGCTGGCTCGGATGGCGAACTAAGCCCGAGAGTAAACCTCCGACTGCTCCCGCAACAAGATTCATCACCAATATGATAACGACTGCACTCTGCAGCTCGGACATTGACGGCGTCGGTCCTGAAGGGATGGGTATGAGGTCAAAGATAGCAAGGATTTGTGAAAGTCCTAGGAAGAACGGTGTGCCTAGAACTCCTGCTAGGGCTCCTGTGGTCGCTGCGTGCCCAAGTTTCCCGTAGAGTAAGTATGCGGCTACGACTCCTCCGACAAAAGCCCCGATGACTGTGGAAAAAGGCAAATCCGCCATGCTTAGGATTGTGGACAATACGCCTCCTACAATCAGACCACCTAAAGTTGGGGTCCCGAGCTCTCGACTCTTGAATGACATCTTGAATCGTTTCGCCAACACTGCCTCTCACTATAAAATGTTGTATCCAATGCATCCGGGAAGTTTCTAGCACCATACTCACAACATTATAGGCTGGACACCCATAGTTCCGGCCCTAGGGCTGTGAAGTGAGTTGACCTCTCAAGCATTCACGCTCCCGCGCGGAATGAAGGACTTAGACCCTGAGGAGATTAACCGCCGGCTCTGGCTCTACGAGAGGATTCGCGAGGTTGTTTGCAGGTATGGGTTCCAGATTGTGGAGCCCACGACTATTGAACATTTGAAGACATTGGAAGCTAAGAGTGGTCCAGCCATCCGGAACGAGATTTACTGGTTCAAGGATAAGGCGGGACGTAGTCTCGGCTTAAGATTTGACTTGACCGTTGGCCTAGCACGCATCGTAGCAAACCGTTCCGACCTACCTGAACCGATTAAATTCGCGGCAATCGGAGGAAACTGGCGTTACGATGAACCACAATTCGGCAGATATCGCTACTTCACACAATGGGATGTTGAAATCTTTGGGTCACCTAACCCCCTTGCTGATGCAGAAGTCATCTCCGTCGGAGCAGACATTCTCAGCAACGTCGGTTTGAAGGACTTCGTGATCAGAATTAGCAATCGAAAGCTCACCGAAGCATACCTCGTGCAACTAGGGATCCGAGCAGGGAAGAAACTGGAACAAACCCTTAGAATCATCGACAAGATTCGTAAGGAAGGCCGCGAGCAACTCCAAAAAGAGTTCAGAGCACTTGGGATCAAGAAGAAGTCGATGGACGAGATTTTCTCGTTCATCTCGCTGAACGGCTCACCAGCGAGTGTGCTCGACGGTCTTGCGAGATTCACCTTTGAGAGCGTCAACGCGAAGGGAGGCTTGGAAGAGCTGAGGATGCTCGCTGATTCGTTGCGCGCATTCGGACGATTGGAGAACTGTCTATATGATTTGAGCATAGTCCGTGGAATTGGATATTATGATGGGATTGTTTTCGAAGCGTTTGACAAAGGCAGCGAGGACTTGGGCTCGATATTTGGCGGAGGCAGATATGACAAACTTTGCAGAATCTATGGAAAACGAGACCTACCCGCTACAGGAGTGGCTGGCGGAATTGAACGGCTAATGATCTCGCTTGAACGAGCCGGCCTCTTTCCTAAGACACGTCAAGGCGCGAAAGTTTTCATCGCAACTGTTCAGGAGACATTGAAAAGCGAGGCAATTCAACTTGCACAGAAGCTTCGCGACGCTGGAGTCGCTACAGACATTGACCTGAAATCGCGACCTTTAGGAAAACAGTTGGAGTACGCCAACTCCGCCAGGATTCCATATTTGATCGTTCTTGGCCCTCAAGAACTTCAGTCACGTCTTCTGAAGATCAAAGATATGGCTACCCGGAAGGAAATTCAAACTTCTTTTGATGAACTGGTTGAGAAGTCTCAGAGTCTTAGCTAGTCTCCCCCTATGAAGACTTGCTTTTCGTGAGATTGTAGTATCGCAGTTAGGGTTGCGCGTTCGCCAACAAGATCACGCATTGAAACCACGCCCTTCAGTTTACCCTGATCGTCAACGACGACTACGTGCCGTATACGGTTCTGGTTCATCGCTTTGGCTGCCTCAGCGACCTCTGAACTCGCCTTTACGGTGACCACTCGTTTGGTACTCACATCGTCAACCTTGTCGTTCAGTGTTCGGCCTGCGGCTATTGATTTGATTATGTCTCTCTCAGAGATGACGCCAACAAGCTTCGCCTTGTCCTCGGTATCGCAAATAACCAAGAAACCGAGGTTCTGTTCCACCATCAATCTTGCCGCTTTAAGGAGCGTCGTGCTTGGATAGATCGTGACAAGAGGTCTGGTGATAATGTCGCCGACGTTCAAAGCTGAGGTACCTGCTCAACTCTCTCCTCGATGGAGCTGTACGCTAAATCCGTCTTACCAATGTAGAGTGCTTTGGGCCGAATGAGTCGGTTGGCCTCCAAGTATTCGATTGCGTGTGCCGTCCAACCAGCTATTCTGCTCATAGCAAAAATCGGAGTGAAAAGGTCTGTCGCAATCCCCAGCATGTGGAAAACGATTCCTGAGTACGAGTCGACGTTTGGGAAAATTGGTGTTCCAGCCAGATGATTGCGAGCACTGGTTTCGATGGCAGAAGCAGTATCGAATAGCCTCGTGTGGCCTTTCCTTACCGCCAACTCTGCTCCAAGTTTCTTGAGTATCACGTATCTTGGATCCCATGTCTTGTAGACCCTATGGCCGAACCCCATAATTCTCTTCTTCTCGGCGAGTGCGTTGGTAACGTAGCTTTCTGCTCGAGATGGGTCACCCACTTCTAGTACCGTTCTAAGAGCAACTTCGTTGGCGCCGCCGTGTAACGGACCCCTTAGGGTTCCGATTCCAGATGTGATTATCGAATACATGTCTGCAAGTGTTGAAGCGGTTACAGTGCAGGAGAAAGTTGAGGCGTTCATTTCATGTTCTGCGTGAAGAATCAGAGCAACGTCCATGATCCGAGCATCGTACTTATCGGGCTCCTTTCCTGTCAGCATGTAGAGGAAATCGGCGGCGTGACCCAGACCGGGTTTCGGCGCTATTGGTTCTTTTCCGTTTCGAAGGGAGTTGAAGGTTGTGATGATACTTGGGGTCTTGGCCAGTATTCGAATGGCCTTGTCAATTCTACCTTCCATCTTATCTGTCATCGGTTGCGGGTCGTGTACTCCAAGGGCTGAGACTGCTGTCCGCAGGGCATCCATTGGATCGCATGAAGAGGGAAAGGAGCGAATCAGCTGCAGGATTCCCGGTTCAATTGGTCGGTATGACTCAATGAGTTTGGTGAATTCTTTCAACTGTGACCGGGTGGGAAGCTTTCCGTAAATGAGAAGATACGCTACTTCCTCGAAGGTTGAATGCTCAGCAAGTTCTTCGATGCTGTAGCCGCGATAAAAAAGTCTGCTTGCTTCGCCGTCTATGAAGCATACCTTGCTTTCCTTCACGTATACGTTGTCTAATCCCTTGTGAAGTACTACCGGTTCCTTTAGAGCGCACAAATCCGTCCGAGACAGCCTCTTTCAAGCAAGCTTATACGACTTGCTTCGACGCACAAGACCTCTGGCCGATAAAGGAACTCGAGAAAGAAAAAAAGGGGTACAGCTTCGATTCGGAACTGACCGCGTTCAGCTGTTTGTGATTGTGACTGTGCCGTCGCCCGTGAACCACATTGGAGGTATGTAGTTCGAATCGAGAGGGTCCTCTAGAACCATGTTCAGGAAGGGTACGATTACTTTATTGAGTGTGTCAGACACCGAGTTTCCGTGTACTAGGTAATTCATCATCAATCCTACTATGTAGTCGACGTTGCTGAACGTCAGAGATACTCCATCAGTGCAATCTATCACGGCTTTGGCTCCAGCGTTTATCCACGATCCAGCGATCGTAGAGGACATTGTTGCGATTATGAAGGCCAACTTTACGTTCGAGAGAGAAGCTGAGTTGAAGTGTTGTTGGAAGAAGTCTTGGCTTATGCCTAGAATCCCATTAGTGTCGTCCACCCGTCCAGCTGCGACATCTGCGGCATAGGCATTCATTGTAGCTGCATTCCTTTGTTCTCCGACGTACCAGTAAGTTGTATGTGGCCAGACGTACACGTTTGTCCTCCAGATGATTACCTCATAGTTGTTGAGCTGGGTCGTAAGGAAGTCCAGCGTCACATTACCGTCCGATAGAAAGGTCACCTGATAACCCGCACTGGAGAGCAAGTTCTCAATACTGTTTACATACCCCATAGGAACAAACTGCTCGAGTGACGACATGATCAATGCCTTGTGTTGAGGTTGCGCCGATACCTGAGCAAATCCCGCCATTGGTACAACAACGAGTAGGACCAGAATTGCCGACAGTAGTATTCGCTTCAAATGCTGCACCTTTTAGGAGAAAGAACTTATTCCGAAATTAAAATCTGCATGTCACCGTCGCGGATGCGTGACAAGAAAAATGAAATTTCAGGAGACATCAATGTTTTGAGTGACAACAAGGTTACAACGCCATCGTAGACATGAGGACTGCAATGAGGCTGTCTGTACACGACGCCAGACACCCTTTCTGCTACAAAAGCGTCAATGTGGCAATCTACTTGCTCAAACGCAGAAGGATGAACCCGACGAACACAAGGACGCTTCCTCTTACAAACGTGTCCCAGGCGAGGTTGAACGGACCAAAGCGCCAGTAGTCTGCGCCATAGCCGTTTCCAAGATAGACCCCTCCTATTGTGCAGAGCAAGCCCCCGAAATACTTGGCCAACTTGATCGGTTGCAAGTCTTCCCATCTTACTGATTGATGGTTGCATTTGAGTAAATCCGTTTGGTTCCATCTCAATGAAACATTAATATACCGTGTTCGATACATTGATGTATCGGCGCCCGATATGTCCCTCAAAACCCACAACTTCCCCACAGACCCTGACACTGGTTCAGGCACATTACCGGCGCTCTTGCAACTTCGTCGACCTTTCCTAGACTATCGGATTGTCATTGCAATCCTAAAGGGGGATATCGGGGCAACCAACATTCTCAAAGACGCACTCAAAATATCCGAGAATCTCCCCATCAACAACATGCTACTAGCTCTAGGCCCAACGACCCCTCTGTCTCTGAGACCCCCCAACGGATCTAGGATACTGTGGGCGACATACACGGACCGAACCAATCTTCAATACCCACATCGCCTCACAATTGTTCCACCAAACCAACTGACAGATATCAGCCTAGGTCTTGAGAAACTCTCTCAAACAAGAACTGGTCGAGTACCGTTACTCGTCGGCGACTTCCTCGACAACGTTCTATCTGTCTCCGCTGACCCTGCCGGCCTCTACTCATTCCTGTGCAAGTTGTTTACGAGAATTCGAATTAACCACCAAACAGCATTCTTCCTGGCAACCGAAGAAATGCACGATCCTAAGAAGACAGCGGCACTGAAGAGATTCGCCGACGTTGTCATCGAATATCGCTCAATACAGGATCCGCCTAACCAAAGAATCGAAGCACGCGTCCTTGACCACCTCCAGAACCAGTACGACATATGGGACAGTAGCGAAAACTCTGACATGGAATTTCAGGACCAGAAACGCTTTGAAAAACAAGATTGGATGATCGGGCGCCACCGTGATTTCTTAGCTAAAGAAAACCTTGTCGTATCTTGACTGGCTAACTCGTGGGCTGTCCAATCCTTCGAACAGCTGTTCCATAGTCTAGACTTTAGTCAGCACACCTGCACATCTATCCTGCAGGTGAACATTGATGAGCCAAGTTACCATTTCGGTCAGTAAGAGAGAGTTCCTGCTCTATTGGGCCGGATTCTTGGTTGTGGTTGCTGCTACCATCTCAATACTGATGACCTTCTCTGGTCTCCTACTGGATGTTATGAGTTACAGGTGCTGGTATCCGGTGATCTCACCCCTGCTTGGTGTCTCAGAACCTCCGAAGCCAACGCAAATCGCAGGCATGCCCTATTATTGTGCAAGCCCTGCCGAAGCGGTAGTTAGATTTGTCTTCAATCTCCTAGCTAGCCTCGTCGTATTGGGATCTGGTTTCTACATGATGATGAACGGCAAGAAACGCTAGTCTTTCGAGGTCCACACTGTCCCAGTTTTTGGCTGTTTCAGATAACATGCTCGATTTTTTCCCGAGAATCGATTATGCGCAACTATTTATGCGGTCATTGCACTCGCCTAAATTGATTCACCTTGTCTGCTGTGAAACGCTATGACGTGATTTCCATCGGAACTGGGTCGGCGATGAACATCATCGATCCGATGTTGCGTTCGAATCCTGAGGTGAGAATCGCGATAATCGATAAAGATGAACCTGGAGGCGTCTGCCTGACCAGAGGCTGCATTCCATCCAAGATCCTGCTCTACCCCGCCGAGCTTGTGCGCACTGCCGACAGAATGTCAGAGTTCGGAATAGACGTTCACTTGAATGAGGTTGACTTTGCGAAGGTCATGGGGAGAATGAGACAGATTATTGATCGTGAAATCAGTTCGATTCGACAGGGCCTCTCGCAGGGTGGACCGAACCTCGACTACTATCCCGTTCCAGCAGAGTTCATCGCGCCGTACAGGTTGAGGGTCGGGAGTGAAGAGATAACTGCTCCGATGATTTTTCTCTGTACGGGTTCGAAGCCACTCATACCTCCCATCAAAGGTCTTGGAGACGCGGGGTATCAGACGAGTGACACCGTTCTAAGGATGAAGCAGCGTCCAAAAAGCATCGTCATAGCAGGTGCTGGATACATAGCCGCAGAGTACGGACACTTTTTCTCCGCCATGGGATCCCGAGTAACAATCATTGGAAGAAACCCACGTTTTCTCCATGAAGAGGAACCTGAAGTTTCTGCTCTTGCCAAGCGGGCGTTGGAGAAACATATGAGAATCTTCACGGGGCACGAGGTAAAAGAAGCCAAGAATGGCCCAGAGGGTAAGAGCGTCGTGGCAGTGAACTCGGCGAACGGAGAGAGCATGACGGTTACCGCAGACGAGATCATGATCGCTGCTGGTAGGACTTCCAATAGCGATGTACTTCATCCTGAAAGAGGAGGAATTGATACCGATCAGCATGGGTGGATTAAGGTCAACGGATTTCTCGAGACCTCACAACCGAACGTCTGGGCATTTGGTGATGCTAATGGACAATATCAGTTCAAACACAAGGCTAACTACGATTCCATCGTTGTATACTATAATGCAGTACTGAAGAGGCGGATGAGAATTGACTATCATGCCGTCCCACACGCCGTATTCACTTATCCCGAGATTGCAGGCGTCGGTCTCCTCGAGAAGGAAGCGATAAACCACTACGGAGAAGACAATGTCTTGATCGGATTTGAGCGGTACGAAGACACGGCGAAAGGAGAGGCGATGGGTTTGAAAGATTACTTCGCCAAGGTCATTGTTGAGAAGAATACGATGAAGATCCTCGGTGCCCACATCATTGGCCCCTACGCTTCCGTGCTGATCCAAGAGATCGTTAACCTGATGTATACACCTGATCGAAGCGCCACCCCTCTAATGCAAGGAATGCACATTCACCCCTCTCTCACTGAAGTTGTGTCAAGAGCTTTTGATTCACTGATGTCTCCAACTGAGTATCATCATCTCATTGAACATCAATACGGACTTCAATCAGACTGACACGAGGTGAGTCACGTGAAGACATCTGTCAACGGAGTTGAACTCTACTACGAAGAGATTGGGAACCCAGCAGCAGTCCCTATCGTTCTAATCCATGGATTTCCATTCAGCCACGAAATGTGGCGCCCACAAGTTGAACTCTTGCAAGACAGGTTTCGCGTGATCACGTATGATGTGCGCGGACATGGAAGAAGCGAGGTTGGCGATGGGCAGTATACGATCGAACTGTTCGTTGACGACCTGATAGGATTACTGGACCATCTGAAGGTGGAGAAGGCGGTTCTGTGCGGTCTGTCGATGGGGGGATACATTGCCCTGCGTGCGGTCGAACGCAACCCCGAACGCTGCCGCGCCCTAATCCTATGCGATACATCCTCTGAGGCTGATACTAACGAAGCGAAATTGAGACGCGCTACCTCCGTGAAGGCGGTGAAAGGGGACGGCGTGAAGGCATACGCCGAAGCCTTCGTCAAAGTGGTATTCGCCCCTGAGAGCCTAACGAGGAAACCGGAGATTGTTGCAATGATTAGAGCGACCATCGAAGCAAACTCATCACTCGCAATTTGTGGAACCCTCTTGGCGCTGGCTGGCCGCACAGAAACCACATCGTCTCTGGCCAAGTTTGAAGTGCCGACCCTCATACTCGTCGGAGAACTCGACAGGGTCACTCCACCTTCACTCTCGATGAAGATGCGGGATTACCTTGGCAACGCGGAATTGCATATCATCTCGGGGGCAGCGCATATGAGCAACCTCGAGAAGCCGGAAGAGTTCAACAATCACCTACTGAGTTTCCTCACTAAGCAAATGTCCGCAAGTCACTAGAGAACCCGGAAGAGGGTAAGTAAAGGGTCGGTCAGGCTGAGAATTCTATTTTACGATCCACTGCGATTGCTCGCGCATGAATTGTTGCACGTAGTATGGACCTAATCCACTCTTGCCGGTTGAGCCGCTTCCCTTCCATCCTCCGAAGGAGTTAATGCCAGGCCACGCACCTGTCGTTGCACCTGCGCGTCTGTTCGCATACGTAACCCCTGCTTGTATCTCGTCGAAGAAGCGTTGCATTTCCTTCTTGTTCTGTGTGTAGATACCCGCGCAGAGTCCAAATTCGGTATCGTTGGCGAGTTTGAGAGCTTGATCGATTGATTCGACATTTAGGACTAGCAGAAATGGTACAAACAGTTCCTCCTTGAATAGTAGATGAGTTGAGGGTAACCCTTCTACGATCGCGGGTTCGACGAAGTAGCCGTTTGCGTACTCGCCGGTTTCCAACACATTGCCTCCGATGATGAATTTGCCGCCGTCTCGTCTTGCCTCATCGGTTGCGCGCAGATATGTGTCAACGGCTGCTTTGTTGATTATGGGTCCGAGGAATGTCTCTTTGCGCGTGGGATCGCCCACCTTCACATATTTCTCGGTGTAGTTCTTTACAAGTTCCAAGAACTTGTTCTTCACCCGTTCGTCAACGTACACGCGTGAGCAAGCGCTACATTTCTGTCCTCCGAAACCAAAAGCTGCACGCATGACGCCTTCAGCGGCTTGGTCAAGGTCTGCGTTAGCAGTCACTATGGCAGGGTTCTTACCACCCATCTCAGCTATCACGGGTTTTGGATAGTTTCTTGCAAAGTGGTGGTAAACCTCCATCCCCACATCTTTTGACCCCGTAAAGACCAGTCCATCAACCATCGGATTCTCCCGTAGCTCAGCGCCCACAGTTCCGCCCGGCCCCGTCACGAGGTTGCAAGCACCACGTGGAATACCTCCGTCAATGTAGGCTCGGCAGAGCTCATAGCCGAGGACTGGTGAGTCGCTTGAAGGTTTAAACACGACTGTGTTGCCTGCAACCAAGGCACCTGCTGACATGCCTGTGGCCAGTGCAAGGGGAAAGTTCCAAGGGCCAATGACTGCCCAAACGCCGTATGGTCGCAGTATGCTTAGCGTCTCCTGTCCTGGTCCGGGCGCTTCAAGCGGCCGCAGAAAACCCTTGTTCAGTTCCATCTGCGTACAATAATATCGAATCAGTTCCGCTGCTTCGTTAACCTCCGCAAGCGATTCGGCGCGGTTCTTGCCGACCTCGAAGGCCATCCAAGCCGATAATTCATATCGTCTTTTGATTATCAGATCCGCCACTTTGTGAAGGATTGCAATGCGGTCTTTGTAGGGCTTGGCGGCCCATTTTGGATATGCATCGCGGGCGGCTGCGATTGCAGTTTTCACATCGTCGCGTGTTCCCTTTGGGAAGTAACTGACCGTTGTGCGTTTGTCCACGGGGCTTGCGTGCCCCATCTCCTCCCCTGTGGAGATCCACTTCTCACCATTGATGAGCATTGTGAGGTGGCTGCCGAGTTTAGCTCTCACTTCTTCAACGGCATTGTCGTAGGCCCTGTCGTCGTCAGGTGTCACCTTGAGTGTGGCATATGTGATTCGCGGTATCTTCGGCGCGGCTTTTCTCTTAGCTTTCTTACTTACCATTCATGATCCCACCTTGATTCAATGAATTTGATTCAATAGCGGCGGTACTTTTCTCCTTTTGGGGTGGCGGCGGCGCACTAGGCTCCTATGACTCATTTCTGCAACTCCTTCCTCTTTTCATATCGTTCTACTCTTACACTGAGCCAAGGCTGGTCTGCTGCAAGTGGTGGTAAGAGATGTGACAACAACTGTTCGGCACCACTAGAACTAGTAGAGAAGAATGTACCCACCCAAAGATTAGGGTGAGACACCTCAAGA
>OCOJ01060184.1_pt5 | contig 14052 bp, 11 predicted proteins | sample 1539251 | NCBI WGS metagenome assembly OCOJ01 (sample SAMN01911457, study PRJEB22624) | soil metagenome | biome: Soil | place: Malaysia | collected 2012-04-30 | depth RA_metagenome m | reverse complement strand
AGAATGGCGAATGCGGCAAGGTCGCGGAAGCGTGCAGCGAGTTGGCGGTAATCTTGCGCATTCGGCGGCAGGACGGCCACAAAGGGGACGAGCGCGTCACGCGCGGCCAGAGCGTCGTCAATATTGTCGCCCACATATAGAGCGGAGGCGGGGTCCCGGCCGCCGAGAATTTTGAGCAAACCGTCGGGATAGGGTTTCTTGCGTTTCACGTCGTCCATGGTGACCACGAGGTTGAAATGCCGCGCCGCCGGCCAGCGGTCAAAGGTGTACGCGAATTCCTGGCGGGTACGTCCTGTGAACAAATTCAGCTCAAATCGCCGCGCCCAGCGCTCGATCTGCCGCGGCGTAATCACAAACTTTTCTTTGCGGACGTTGCCAGGCTTGCCGTTTTTACCCCAGTAGAATTGCTCAAAGGCTTCACGGGCTTCCTGGTACTTTGTGGGACGTCCGAGAGCAGTAGCCCAGCGCGACACCAAATTCCAATCGTCGTTGTTCCCCGGCTGAGCCTTCCATTCGTGGAGTTCTTTCCAGGTGACGCGCTTCCCGGTCAAGAATCGCATTGTTTGCAGATCGGAGAGCCAGTAGCTGCGGCGCACGTCCACAAGCACGCCATCCACGTCGAAGATTAGGATTCGGGTCCGGGTTGGGAGAATCTCGCCGAGGCTTCTGTGCTGCGATGAGTGCGGTAATGTTCTTGTAGGCAAGGTCCCTCGTTCAGAATCCGTCATGAACTAAGAGTCTCGCTGTAAGTCAACAGGCGCGTCAAGCGAGTCCCGGAGCAGAGCGGTTGATGGGGCAAGAAGCAGCTTGCTACAATCAGGGCCTCACGGCCGTGGCCGGACCGGACCATCCGCGAAACGGCGTCAGCAAGACACTTCACGATGTCAACCTGAACGCTCAGATGGAGTGGGAAGTGGGGCGGAATGTTTGTGTGCGACGGCGCTGATGACCCGCGGCGCGAAATGAGGAAAACAGTATGGCTGGATTTGCTGGAGTGGATTTTATCGAGTTTGATTCGCTGCTGAACGACGAAGAAAAGCTGGTACGACAGACGGCGCGGCAATTCGTCGACAACGAGGTCATCCCCATCATCGAGAAGCACTCGCGCGAGGGGACCTTCCCCATGCACCTTGTGCCACAACTTGCCGAATTGGGTTTCTTCGGCGCGAATCTCCAAGGCTATGGCTGCGCAGAAATGTCCAATGTCGCGTACGGGCTGGTGACGCAAGAGTTGGAGCGCGGTGATTCCGGGTTGCGCAGTTTTGTTTCGGTGCAGAGCGCTCTGGTGATGTACCCGATCTATGCATACGGAAATGACAAACAGAAGGACAAATGGCTGCCTTTGCTGCAGCAGGCTAAAGCCATCGGATGTTTTGGCCTGACTGAGCCGCAATTTGGCTCGAATCCCGGCGGCATGCTCACGCGCGCTGTCAAAAAAGGCTGTAAGTACGTCTTGAACGGCGAAAAGATGTGGATCACCAATGGCTCGATCGCGGATGTCGCGGTGGTGTGGGCTAAATGCGAGGATGAGAAGATTCGTGGATTCCTCGTGGAAAAAGGCACGCCGGGATACAAAGCCTGGGACGTGCATGGAAAGTGGTCGCTGCGCGCCTCGGTGACTTCGGGGCTGGCGCTCACCGATTGCGAAATCCCGGAAGAGAATCTCCTGCCCAATGCCGTGGGCCTGAAAGGGCCGCTTGGCTGCTTGAACCAAGCGCGTTACGGAATCGGTTGGGGCGGGCTGGGTGCGGCGATGGCCTGTTACGACACGGCGCTGCAATACGCGAAAACGCGCAAGCAATTTGCGAACAAGCCGATCGCTTCGCACCAACTTGTGCAAGAAAAGCTGGCCTGGATGATCACGGAGATCGTAAAAGGTCAATTGTTAGCGTTGCACGTCGGGCGGCTCAAGGACCAGGGCAAAGCCGATCCCTCCCATATTTCGATGTTAAAAATGAACAACGTGGGCATTGCGCTGGAGACCGCGCGGAAGGCGCGAGATATCCTGGGCGCCAACGGCATCGTCGACGACTACTGCATCATGCGACACATGAACAACCTCGAGAGCGTGTACACTTACGAGGGCACCAACGATATCCACAAGCTCATCATCGGCGAGCGCATCACCGGCATCTCCGCGTTCGTGTAGCCACATCATCGAGGAATTCTGTTGAACAAATGTTGTAAGCAGGTTTGCCTCGATGTATCGTGCCTGCGGGAGAATTCGCATGCAACATAGATACGGATTCCGATTTGTGGTTTTCGACAGATTCCGCTCTCGGTTCCGCAAAGCCGTCCCCCTCGCTGCAATCTTCCTGCTCCTCGCGGGGATCGTTCTAGCGCAGGCGCAAAAAAAGCCCGCCCCGGAACACAACGTAAAGATTCGGGCGATTACCGCGTTTGTGAATTTGGACCGGTCGCAATATCAACTGCAGATTGCAGACGCCGTCAAGATGCTCAAACGCGCGCGAACGATTTTCGAGTCCCGCGGCTTTCCGGTACAAACGATTCGCATTTCGACGCAGCCGTTTGCGGAATACACGAAAGGGCTGACCACGGATCAAGCACTGACTTTTTTCAAGGATTACGACGCTCTCGCCGCGAAAGATGGATTCGCCGCTTCGATTGGACCTGCGATGCTGAACGCCGAAGACAGCGAAGCGCAGGCCGACTTACTCGTGGAGATTCTGAAGAACACCAAGGAAATCAATGCGAGCCTCGTGGTCGCCGGAGATGATGGCGTTCACTGGAACGCGGTTGGCGCCGCGGCACGAGTGATGAAAAAGCTCGAAGAAACCGAGCACAGCCAGGGGAATTTCAAGTTTGCCGCGATTGCCCTGGTGCCGCCGCTGACTCCTTTCTTTCCGGCGTCGTATCACACTGGTTTCGGGCACCAGTTCACCATCGCGCTGGAATCAGCGAACATTGTCGCGGACGCGTTCAAGGATGCACCCGATTTGGCCACCGCGCGGCGCAAATTAATCGACACATTGAGCAGCGAGGCGTTCGCTGTCCAGACGCAAGCGGGCCGGGTGGACATGGAAACGGGCTGGACGTACATGGGAATCGACCTGTCGCCCGCACCGCACGGTGACATCTCCATTGGAGCGGCGATTGAGAATCTGACCACGCAGCCCGTGGGATCGAGTGGAACTCTGACCGCGGCAGCCACGATTACCTCGGCGATTAAAGACATCAAGGTAAAGCAGACGGGCTACTCCGGACTGATGCTGCCGATCTTGGAGGATTCGCGGCTCGCACAGCGCTGGAGCGAGGGGCGCATGTCGCTGGATGCGTTGTTAAGTTACAGCGCGGTTTGCGGCACAGGGTTGGACACCGTGCCGCTGCCCGGGGACATCAGTGAAGAACAGCTTTCGCTGATCATCGGCGACATGGCCAGTTTGGCGGTAAAATGGCACAAGCCGCTTTCCGCGCGGCTGCTTCCTGTGGCGGGCAAGGGGCCGGGAGACAAAACGGAATTCGATAGCCCATTCCTGGTGAATGCGACAATCCAACCATTAGAGAAGAAGTGACCAGTCTTGACGACTTGATCGTTCCAAGCCAGCGACTGAAAGTCGGGTATCCCCTCGTATCGACGTGCCGACCCGGTTTGGTCTAGCATAGCGCCCACTGGAGGGCGCTCAATTCATGGAAGAGCAACTCAGTCTGGAATTTCTGCGAGTGGTGGAAAATGGCGCGATTGCGGCGGCGCGGACGATGGGGTTTGGCGACCGGCACAAAGCGGACGAAGTAGCCGTGGAAGCAATGCGCAAAACGATGGATTCAGTGCAAATGGACGGAACCATCGTGATCGGCGAAGGAGAGCGGGACGAAGCGCCGATGTTGTACATCGGCGAGAAAGTGGGCCTCGCGACACACGCCCCGAAGGCGCTGTTTCCCGAAGTGGATATCGCCGTCGATCCACTAGAAGGAACCAACCTTTGCGCTACGGGCGCACCCAACGCGATGGCCGTGCTGGCCGCGAGCGAACGCGGTGGGTTGCTCCACGCGCCCGATCTGTACATGGAGAAGATTGTTGTGGGTCCTTCGTGCAAAGGGGCCGTGGAGTTGGATGCGCCCGTGGCGGACAACTTGAAATCCATCGCCAAGCGGCTGGACCGGGACGTGGAAGACCTGGTGATCATTGTGTTGGACCGACCGCGGCATGAAAAGCTGATCGAAGAGATTCGGAAGGCAGGCGCACGCATCCGGCTGATTGGCGATGGAGATTTGTCCGCAGGCATTTCGGCAGCGGTGGTCGGGACGGGTGTCCATGCGGTGATGGGCACCGGCGGGGCGCCTGAAGGAGTGTTGACGGCAGCGGCGCTGCGCTGCCTGAACGGCCAGATCCAGGCGCGGCTGGTCATCAGTAAGCCACAGGACCAAGAACGGCTCGCGAAGATGGGGGTAAAAGATCCGAAGAGAATTTACGATACGGAGGATCTTGCGCCGGGGAAGAAGATGATTTTCGCCTGCACAGGGGTCACCGACGGAAACTTGTTGAAGGGCGTGCGGTTCTTTGGGGAGGGCGTTCGGACTTCCTCGATGATATTGACGTTAGATGACCGGCAAGTACGTTTTGTGGATTCGGTGCACTTGGAAAAGCGTCCCGACATAAAAGTGCGATTCAACTGAAAGAATCACCGCAACCGCTTGGGCCTTGGGTCGGTTTCGGTCACCACTCCTGGGCGCAGTGTCTCACATCGCGGGGCGGTCACCAGGGGGAAAGTGGTGACCTGTGGAAATCTGGTCACCACCGTGATTTGGGGCTTGACTTGGGTTGGGTGACGGTGACGGTCAGGGTGTCGCCGGCAGTGAAGCCGGACAGGAGCGCGTCAGCGTGGTCGGCGGCTTCCTGCAGAACGTTGCGGATGCCGTCTGCCTTGCGTCCCATGTCGGTGTTCCCGCCGCACGGGATGCCGGCGTATTGCACCGAGTGGCTGTGCGCATCGGCGAAGGTGAGTTGGGGTTCAGGCGTCGGCCTCTGAGGAGGGTGATGTAGCTTTCGGTTGGGTCTGCTTCTGGCGGGATGGCGAGGAGCAGGGCTTCGACGTCGGCGGTCACCTGGGCGGTGCGGGTTCTGCCGCCTTTGATTGGAATGGTGACCGTGTGTTGTTCGGGATTGTAGGTGCGCGCGGTGACGGCGAGGGCTTCGCTGTGGCGCAGGCCGCATTGGAGATAGAGCAGGATGTACAGCCTGAGCCACGGCGGGCAGGCCTGCGAGAGCAGGCGGGCGAGCTCGTCGGGCGTTGCGGTGATAGCCCTGGCGTGCGGGGCTGGCACGCGAGGGAGTTTGAGGGGCGGTGCGCCGAATTGCGCGAGGGTGCGGAGCAGGTCGCGCAGCTTGGCGGTGTAGGCGTAGGCGTGCTGCCGCGCAGGTTCTTGCGCCACTCGGCGACGATGGCCGCCGCGAGTAGCGGGTTAAGTTGCTGCGGTGCGAGTTGGCCTACGTGGCGAATCACATCCCTGCTGACTGCACGGCGGTTGCTGCCGTGCGGCTGGCCGTGCGCCCACGTCTCGGCGATGGCCGCGATGGTGACCGGCGTGGACGGGCTTTTTTTGCGGTGCGCTGGGCCTGCATTTTTTCCTGGAGCTTCTTGGCCTGGCGTTTAGTGTCGCAGGCTTTTACGTGGCGCTTGCCGTCGGCGGCGGTCCAGCGGGCATAGAACTTCCCGAACTTTTTCAGCATTGGTGACTGTGCTGGTGACCGGATTGCGCCGGGCCTTTGTTCTTGCGTGTTTTCTTTCGATGGTGCGATTCAACTGAGTGACTGCCCAGTAGTAGATCCCGCAAGGCCTACCTGAACGCGGGAACAGGAACGCTTACAGCACAGGCAAACGGCTTTTCCCCCGCTATCTCCGGCGCTTCTGGGAGACTTAACCCAGGGCGAATTGTGCCCGCTTGGGAGAACCCTCGATGGCAGAAGCGTCAGTTTCGGGCAATTCGTCTTCCTCTAAGTCCCTCATGTGGATGATGGTAGCCCTGTTTGCGGGGCTGGGACTGCTGCTCGCAGGAGGACTCTTCATTGCCAGCCGCGCGATGCGTTCGATGGGGCTGGCAGCGGCGAACGCCAAAGACACCATCCGGACTCCAGGGGGGAGCTACCGGCTCGAAAAGGAAACTGAGATAGGCCCGGGCTTGCCGGTCTATCCGAGGGCGTCGCTCATCGTTCCAAGTGATAACGCGGCTACTGCAGCCTTGAAAGAGGCGCAGCGCGGGATCGAGACTTCGACTTATCACACATCGGATACGCGGGAATTTGTGGACGACTGGTATTCCAAGCACTTGAGTGGAGAATTCACGCGGCACGATGCGGGGGAGAACCCGCGGCCGGCGATTCTAGCGGATGCGCAAGTCTCCGAAAACGACGTTGCCTTTGTGGCCGAGCGCAACCAGAAAGTTCGCATAGTAGCGCTGTCACTTGAGTCTATGGGAACGAAGATAACCTTAATCCGCTATGACAAGCCTGAGCCAGCCCCAGCCTCAGCCCCTGCTCCTCCAGCACAGTAATCTCTGCTAAGCGTTAGCGTCGCTTACGACTCCCGAAGCACTTCTGCGTCTTGTAGAATTCGGTCCCGGCTACTGGTTTTTCTTGGTGATGGCCAAAAAAACGCCGTCGTCAACAGGGACGGAGCGCGTAAAAAGCATGGCGGCAGTTCCACCAGCGATCGCCACGTGATTGGAGTTTCCGCTAATGGCCGGGCCCGCAGGCTTGGCTCCGGTTTCGGACCCGTCGCTGGGCTGAAGGGAAATCCGCGTCGTGGTGGGAGTGCAGTTCGCAAGGCTGTGGCAAGTATCGCGAACAAATACCTGGCGATAACCGCTGTTCGGTGTGCTCGAAGTGGAATTGTTCGTGGCTGAAGAGTCTGCGTTGTGGCTCAGAGCCACAGAGAGAAATGCGACGAACCTTCCAGAAGCACTCACCGAGGGAAGAATATTCTCCGTGCCGACGAGCGTTCCATTGGGATCCGTGGAGATGAGTTCGGTGGATGGTGCGCACCCGGCGCTGGCCCCTAGGCAGGTGTCGCGGAGATATACCTGACGTCCCTTGGGGGCATTCGCAACCAGATTTGTAGCTGCAGAACTGAAGCCCAGGTAGCGTCCATCGGAACTAATTGAGGGTGAATGGCTATCATCGTTGCCTGCGGAGCCATCTTGCGCGACGGAGAGAAGAATTGTATGTGACTGACAAGAATCTGCGCCCTGGCAGGTATCGCGGACAAAAACCTGGTAGTGACCGTTCTGCAAAGCCGTATAGGCGACGTAGCGTCCATCCTGGCTGACGGCGGGGGTTTCTTCTTCGACTTGGGCCGTTGACACGGTGGCCGCAGTTCCTCCCGCACCTGTGATGGTGAACGTCACCCCGTTGCTCGAGCCGCCGCCGCCCGAGCTGCAGTTGATAGTACAAGTGGGATCCTGAGCAGGGAGGTTATAGACGGTGACAGTGGCGGTGCCCACAGTGGCGAGAAGCGAAGCGGGAACCGTAGCCGTGATGGATGTCGAAGTAAGGCTTCCCACGGCTAGGTTTGTTTGAGTCGTGGTGTTCCAGCGCACCTGTGACCCACCGGTCGGATCCGAGGTAAGCAGAAAATTCGTGCCTGTTATCGTGAGCGCAAGAGCGGCACTGCCTGCCGTGGCGCTCGTGGGGCTCATGCCCGAAATTGCAGGGACGGGATTGGGGATGGGCTTAATAAGAAAGGCGATAGGATTGGAAAGGCCGTTGTTACCAGCACCAGAGAACGGATTGAGGGTCTGAACCATAGCACTGCCCGGCTTGGTCAGGAGTGAAGCAGGAACGTTGGCGGTCACGGATGTGACGTTACCGTTCGTATCGGTGGTAACCGTGGTTTTGAGCTTTCCGCCGTTCCAGAGGACGACGGTTTGAGGAACGAAACCAGTGCCGTTCACCAGAAGAGTGAGATCAGGGCAGGGTGCCGCTGCCGCTGGCACGCAGGCTTGAATCGTAGATGGGGAGAGGAATGCGAGCGTGGCTCCGGTATAGATTTGAAAGGTGTTGCCGTAATCGTTACAGCCGATTGTAACGAAAACCGCCCAGGATACGACAGCCAATGCTGTCAGAAGCCGCTTCATTGAAACTCCTTCATCTCTCTTACTGACCCCGGCCATGATGGAATCCATCCCAGATTGGGTGCACGGTGCGGAAACCGCGACACCGATGTGCTTTTGGTGTGAGATGCGCATTTCGCGTTGCGCGTTGACCCTTCCGAACCAATCGAGTCCGCACAACAGTCGTCAGGTCGCGCGGCACTGTCCGGCAGCCGCCTGCCGAGAATGGATGGCCTAGGCCAACCCCACACGTTTACTATTCTCGCCGAAACGCGGTCAATGAGCAATTCCGCTGCCCGAGGCTTGGGGCAAGGCGCCGCAAAACTCTCTTAAGGCTCAACTTGAGCCGGATTGGTTACGCCCAAATTGGCCAGTGACGCGCGAACCAGCTGTTGGACACGTGCGGCGCACTCATGATCTTGGATGGAGAGCGACTGGGCGGCGCGGTAAAAGACAAGCGCTTGCGGCTTGCGGTTGAGCTTCGCGTACAAGTCACCACGAGCGAGTTGAAAAAGCGGATTGGAAGGATACTTGTCCGCGAGAGGACCGATGACAGAGAGCGCCTGCTCGTATTGCTGGTCGTAGCGGTGCAAATTCAGGGCCAGATAAAAGCGTGCCGCGTCAGGAACAAGAACACCGGCCTCGATGGCATGCTGGAGCTGGCGAATGCCGTCCTGTTTGCTGCCGCCTGGAATGCCCATGAAGAAACGAAGGATTTTGGCAATGGCGGAAAGGGTGTCCACATAATAGTTGTACAGACCGAGGCCAAAATCGGCGTCGGCAAGGTCCGGGTCCAATTGCACCGCGCGCGAGAAATGGCCGCGGGCACGAACGCCGGCGCGAGCCGTGGCCCGGCTCTCACCGCGCAAGGCATAAAGCCGTGCGGCCAGCGCGTTGCCCATCCCCGCGTAGAATTCCATTTCGGCGGTCTCATGGCCGTGGAGCTGGGCTTGCGCCAGTGATGAAACTTTGGCGGCAAGGTCAAGATAATTCTGATCCGCGGCCAGCTTGGGACGGTGCCGTGCGTCGGCCATGCCGTACTTAAATTCCGCCGAAGTACACCAAATCTTCCACCAGATTGCTTCGTCTTCGAGCAGATATCCCAAAGGATGTGCAGGTTGGTCTTGCTCGAGACGGCGGGCGTCCTTAATAGCTCCGTCCAAATCGAAGGAGTAAATTTTTCCAAGAATGGAAGAAGTCGCTGAAGGCAACGAAAGTCTGGCGCCGCTGCTCTGCATTCTCGGGGCAGCGGCCACCTCGAGGAAGATCGCGAACACGAACACACAAAGAAGACGGAACACAGCCGTCACCCGGAGGCGAAATGGCGCGAGGTCAGGCCTTGCGCCGCACGAGTTTAAGCTGTTCGAGAAGAGTTGCAAACCGAAATGGTTTTTGCAGAAAGGTGGAATGGGGCGGAAGTTCGAGATCGGGAAAACCTTCCGCGTAGCCGGACATATAAACCACGTGAGTCTCCGGATGAATCGCCGTGATTTGCCGGGCGAGTTCAGTGCCGTGAAGGCTGGGCATCACGACATCCGTAAGCAATATGTCGATTTTGTCTGTGGTGCGCCGTGCGATTTCAAGGGCTTGATCAGCTGATTCCGCCTCCATAACTTTGTAACCGGAGGCCAGCAGAATTTCTGCAACGGCGTGACGAAGCGCAACTTCGTCATCAGCGAGCAGCACCAAGTTCCCTTCGCCGGTTTCCAACGCGACTTGGGGAGGTTCAGCCGACGGTCTGGCGCTGAGGTCAGGTTCGGCGCAGGGAAAATAAAGCTCAAACCGCGTGCCCTTTCCCGGAGCGGAGTCCACATGGATATAGCCCCCGCTCTGTTTGACGATGCCGTAAACGGTGGCAAGGCCGAGGCCTGTGCCTTTTCCCGCCGGTTTAGTGGTGAAGAACGGCTCGAAAATCTGGGCTTTTGTTTTTTCATCCATACCGCTGCCCGTGTCGGCCACTTCGAGGACGACCCATCCACGAGAGGCAGGCTCCACAACATCGGGGGTGCCTTCCGGCAGTGACGGGCGGTTGCGAGTTGAAAACGTGAGCTCCCCACCTTGAGGCATAGCGTCACGCGAGTTGATGGCGAGATTTGCGACCACCTGCTCAATCTGCGCCGGATCTGACAGAATCCAAGAGTGAGTGGCATCGGGATGAAAACTGAGAAGGATGTCGGAACCCAGCAGACGAGGCAGCATAAACTCGCATTCTGTCAGAGCTTCGTGCAAGTCCATCGGACGTACTTCCAGGACCTGCTTGCGGCTGAAGGCTAGAAGTTGCTTGGTGACGGCGGCGGCCTTTTCCGTAGCGCGCTGCATCTGCCCGAGGTAGACACGCGCGGGGCTGTCCTTTGGAAGAGCATGCTCCAACAGTTCGGAGCTGCCATTCAGCACCATCAGCATGTTGTTGAAATCATGGGCCACGCCGCCGGCAAGGCGCCCGAGGACCTCCATCTTTTGCGCCTGGAGGATCTGTGATTCCAAGCGCTGTTGCTGCTCTTCGAGGGCGACGCGCTTCAGGTTTTGCCTGTAGTTGTCGTGAAGAACGCCGGTGGCTTGGGAAAGAGTCTTGAGGTAACGAATCTCTTGGCCGGTATAGTTGCCGATGCGGTTGGCAACGCTGATTAAACCAACGGCTTGTTTTCCCTTGAAGATAGGCACACCGAGGAAGGAATTCAGTTTCGGATGGCCGGGCGATGGCTCCGGGAAAAGAGAACCAAGGTTCGTTGAGTTGGCGACAAACGGTTCACCCTTGTTTAGAACCTCGCGAAGGAGGCGGTGCGCATGCGAGTTCTGGGAATCTCCAGCGGATAGATTTTCAGGCGCTTTACCATCATTGTTCTTCCCGTCCAGTGGGAGATCCCAAGTCGAACCATCGTTGGCCAGCACCCGGAGAATCGGCCCGTCGAGAATCACCCCCAGAAAGCCTTGCAAACTCTGAGTCTGTCGAATAGCAAACATAAGCAGGTGCTTGCTTGCCATTCGCCAGTCACCCGAATCGAGAAACAAGTTCAGAGCTTGAGTGACGACTGACAGAAGCGCGGTTTTTTCTTGCAGTTCCGTTTGAATACGTTTCCGCTCGCCGATGTCCTCAAAGACACCGATGAGTCCTGAGATTCTGCCGACTTCATCGTAAACCGGGGCGGTGGAGAGGCTAACAGCGACTCGCTCTCCTTTTCGGTTTATCCGAAAGGTTTCCAGGCCTTTGACCACTTCGCCCGAGAGACTCCTTTTCATCAACTCCGTGCGTTCTTTGTCCTTTTCGTTCGGGACAAACGGAGGAGGTTGCCCCACAGTTTCTCGAGCGGTCCAGCCGAAAAGTTCCTCCGCCGCTGGATTCCAGTCAGTGACTTTCTTCTCGAGGTCGGCCCCCACGACGGCCATGGGAACAGCCTGGATCAGAGCTTTGTAGCGTTCATTGCCGAGGCGAATGGCGGCCTCGCGTGCTGTCCGGACAAAGTCCACGATGTCGGTGGCAACGAGGAACAGGACGGTAGCGGTCCCTACAGAGGCAAAGGCCGTTATTCCCTTGAGCGCTGCCGATAGCCAGTACACGGGTTTCCACACCGTGACCACTTCGAGGAAATGTGTGGCCCCGCAACTCACGATGAAGAAGCCAAAGGCCCAAAACAATCCTGAATAGGGCAAGTTACGACCAGCGCGCCGGGCTAACCAGGCCAATGCCACGGAGATCGTCAGGTAAGAAATGGCGATAAGCAGATCCGCGATGACGTTGGTCCAGAGCAGGCGCGCGTTGCCTACGTAGCAGTACCAATGGGGTAGAAAATCTGTCGACAGCAGGGCGCGCCACGAAAACCATAGCCCCGCAACCAAAAGAAAAACGGCAATCAGGCCAAACTTCAACGAGTTGTTGGAATGTCCATCCTCCCTTCGTTCGAGAGTTGGGGCAGTGAAAGACATCTGGAACGCAGCCTTTCTTCCGCAGTGGCCCCTTTGCGGCGAGGCGCACGTGCAGCTTGGAGGTTTTGCAGGAAGGGAGAATCTTGTGGTTCGCTGCGGGAACAAAGCCGGCAACTAATCTCGAAGCTGCCTAGTCCCGCCGTGCGAGAGGGAGAGAGACAGCAAGAGTCTAACGCCTGGAACACGTCACCGGATTGCGCCCTTGGCCGGTGTGCTTCAAGGGGTAACTGCCGGACGGCAAGGAATCCAAGTTGGGAACAACCGAGCGCATTTGCTATTCTCGGCGGCGCGATGGCCTTCGATGCNCGGCGGCGCGATGGAATCCCGCGAAAACGTGGCTCCCGGTCAGTCTGATAGCGCCTCGCGAAACGGGAGCCTTGGTCTCGAGCGCGGCCTCGGCCTGACAGAAGCCGTGGCGCTCAACATGATCGAGATTGTGGGCATTGGCCCGTTCGTCGTCAGTTCGCTGGTAATACGAGCCATGGGCGGCCCGCAGGCGCTGCTTGCGTGGGTTGCGGGGGCAGTTCTCGCCACACTCGACGGCTTTGTATGGTCGGAACTCGGGGCGGCTATNAACTCGGGGCGGCTATGCCCCAGGCGGGCGGCACCTATGTTTTCCTGCGCGAAGCATACGGACCAGGCCGTTGGGGCCGACTGATGTCATTCTTGTTCGTGTGGCAGACCTTTGTGCAGGCGCCTCTTTCCATCGCCTCGGCCTCGATCGGCTTCGCGCGGTATGCAGGTTATCTTCACAAGCTTTCTACGTTGCAGGGCAAGGCAATTTCCGGCGGCTTGGTCATCTTCCTCGTGATTCTTCTCTATCGCCGGATCACCACGATTGGCAAGATTTCTGTTTTATTGTGGGCCGGCGTTCTCGGCACGATGCTCTGGTTGATCTGGGGAGGAATTCGCCATTTTGACGCCAAGTTGGCATTTGATTTTCCCCCAGGCGCCTTTCATCTTTCCTGGGTGTGGTTTGCCGGGCTGGGGTCCGCGATGGTGAACACGGTGTACAGCTATTGGGGCTACTACAACATCTGCCATCTGGGCGGAGAGATTCGCGACCCCGAGCGAAATATCCCGAGGGGCATTTTCCTCTCGATTCTGGGGATCGCAGTGCTCTACCTCGCGATGCAAACCAGCATTCTCGGCGTAGTGCCGTGGCGTGAGGCGCAATATTCGCCGTTCATCGTGAGCACGTTCGTGGAACGGCTCTATGGCCATATGGCAGCCCGCATCGCTACGGCAATGGTGCTTTGGATTGCGCTTGCGTCCGTTTTTTCCGTACTGCTGGGGTATTCGCGCGTGCCGTATTCGGCGGCGCTCGACGGAAACTTCTTTCCCGTCTTCGCGCGCCTGCATCCCACGAAACACTTTCCTTATGTATCTCTCTTGTTCCTAGGTGGACTCTCTTTCANTCTTTAGCGTGACGTTGAAGCTGGAAACCGCGATTGCAGGAATTCTGGCCATGCGCCTGTTGATCCAGTTCATCGGCCAGGCTGTGGGAGTGATCTTGTTGCGGCGCCGCTGGGGCCCTGAAAGGCTACCATTCAAAATGTGGCTCTATCCGGTTCCTGCCGTTCTCACAATGATNCGGCTGGGCTTCGTTGTTCTGGGCCACCGGGCCAGCACGGAAATGGGGATTGGCGGAAATTGCGCTGGGTGTGCTGGCATTTCTCATTCGCGCGAGGGAAATGAGACAATGGCCTTTTGCGGTGAGCAGGGAATCGTGACTCGGGGCCCGTCGCTTCTGCTCGGGCAAGCTGGTGACTCTTGAAGGAACTCCTTAACGCAAGCTGTCATATATTAGGCAAAAGCTCTGCCCAATCTCGCACGAGGGTACGAGCGAGATTCGGCTTTCAAATTTTTCTAGTTGCTGCACTGATAGGCTGTGGAATCTTAACTGTTCGCCCGGCGCGCGTGGCTGCCCAATTCCCTCCGGCGCCGGGAACCGGGCCGGGGCTGCCAGAAACAATTGAAGCCATCGACGGCGCGCGCGTGACCACGCGCATTCTCTACGTCACTGCGCACCCAGATGACGAATCTGCGTTCTTGTTAACTTAT
>OCOJ01775368.1_pt1 | contig 14060 bp, 15 predicted proteins | sample 1539251 | NCBI WGS metagenome assembly OCOJ01 (sample SAMN01911457, study PRJEB22624) | soil metagenome | biome: Soil | place: Malaysia | collected 2012-04-30 | depth RA_metagenome m | reverse complement strand
GATTGCCGAACCCAGGGCCCCGCTCTGTGAGATGAAAGCGATGGAACCGGGTTCAGGGTTGTCCTTGAGGAAGGTGGCGTTGAGGTGCGCGCCAGGGCGGACGAACCCGACGCAGTTGGGGCCGAGCAGCCTGAACCCATATCTGGAGCGGATTGCCCTGATCTTATCTTCAAGCTCTACTCCCTCCTTGCCAACTTCGCGAAAGCCTGCAGAGATTATGACGATTCCATCTGCCCCTGCTTTCCCGCATTCTTCCACCACCTCGGGCACTGACTTCGCGGGGGTGGCAATCACAGCGAGGTCGACGTGCTCCGGAACCGCAGCTATGTTCGGGTAGCACTTCAGCCCCATGACCGACTCGTGGCTGGGGTTGACTGGGTAGACCGTGTGCCTGCCCTTGCCGATGAGGAGGTTCTTGAGTGTGGCCTCCCCGACAGTGCCCTCCTTGTCAGTCGCTCCGATGAGGGCCACGGTCTTCGGGCTCAGCATCCTTTCTATGTCTGCCATTTTCGCGATGATTTTCGGAAAGCGGTGTGGTATTATTGCCTTTGGCCGTAGGGGTTAGGCACCTCCGCCCGCGGATCAGTCCCGCGGATTGATGCCTGATATCACCGAAGTGCCGTTCTGCTTCTCGACCCTGAAGATGTGGTCCGCCATGGACTCGAGTTCCCTTTCGTGCGAGACGAGAATCACCTGTCTGGAGCCGAGCTCCTCAAGGAGCCCCCTCATCTTGTAGACCTGCTCCCTGCTGAACCCATCTGTCGGTTCGTCCAGGATCACGAGCTCCGGGCGGGTCGGCACGCTCTCTTTGACTACCGCGTTGAGGGCGAACCGGTAGGAGAGGGCCATGCTGGTCCTCTCTCCTCCGCTCAGGGCCTCGAAATCCTGCTCGAAGCCTTCCCTTTCGAAGATTGGGGAGAAGTCCTCTCTGACCCGGACGACCATGTCTGGGTCGTCGACGAGGGCGTTGAAGAAGCGCTGGAAGTGCTCGTTGAACCTGGCCGCCGCATGTGCAAGGGTCTGTCTCTCTATCATCTCGACGGTGGGTCGGAAGAAGTCGGAGAGCCAGCTCTGGTAGCTGTTCAGCCTCTGGGCTTCGCGCAGGGCGCTCTCCTTCTTCTTCACTTCTTCTGAGAGTAGGCCCAACTCCCTCTTCGCGTCCCGGAGCTCGGTAGTCACCTGAGTTAGGTCCTGGCTCGCGCTTCTATCGTCCTGGCGGGCCTTCTTCAGCCTCGCCTCCAAATCCGCGACTCTGGCGGATACCTCCCGCATTGCCTTCGCCTGAGATTCTGACTCGGCCAGCTCGGCCATCAGTTGAGACGAACGCATGTTGGATTCCTGAAGCTTCTTTCTCAAAGAGGTGATAGCCCGGTCAGCCCTTGCCTGCTCTGCCAGGGCTCTTGTGTGCTCCCTCTTCGCCTCTTCGAACTCTCGCGCCTTTTCGAGGCGCTCTCCGAGGGACAGGACAAGTCCTTCCGATGCGATGATCTCCTCCTCCAGCCTGGTGAGCTCTCTTTTGTTGTGCTCGTTTCGCAATGACATGTCTCTCGGGATTGGCTGGCCGCAGAGCGGGCAGACGCCCTTCGCGACGAGGTCACGAGCCTTCCCAAGATCCTCCTCGAGGTGCCGCCTTGACTCCTTCAGTCGGCCGAGGGCTTCCTTCGCCTTGTCCGATTCATCCTCGATGTCGTGGACGCTGCCGACCGGTCCCATCGACTCGAATTCCCTGATCTTCGGCTCGATTTCCCTGGCAAGTCTAACCTCATGGTCGTGGAGCTCTTCTTCGTCATTCTTGATCTGGGCCCTGAGGTTGGCCAGGTCCTGCTTGAGGAGTGGGATCTTTGCCTCGCTCCTCGTGAGGCCTTCCCTCTCTCTGAGGGCCTCCTTCCATTCTGACTCCAGAGCCCTGACAAGCTTCGATGACTCGGCTTCGGCTTCGCGGAGCCTAGGGATTTCAGACTCGAGTTCGGCTATGGCCCTCGACTTCTCTTCGGCCTCGTCCCTCTTCTCCTCCAAGTCCTCGCTCATTTTCTTCAGGCCGTATCCGATTTCCCTGATCTTCTTCGCCACCATCTCAGAGTTCTCCGCTGCCGTTTGGTAGCTTTGCGCGCCAAGGACCCTTCGGATGACGTGCAGCCTTTCCTCGGCGTTCTGAGTGAGGATTTCTTTCATCTGCTCCTGGGGAGTGAACACAGCGTATCTGTAGACGAGGCTCTCGGCCCGGGGATGGGTAGGCTCGTTGAAGCCCAGGATGGAGATGATGCGCTCTTTTAGGTCGCTGGGGGAGAGCCTCTCCTCCTCGCCGCCGGTGGAGATGTAGCACTCGCCCTGGACCACCTCGTCCCCCTTGGCCTTCAGCCCGCGTTCGACGATGTACTCTGTCCCGCCGGACTCGAAGGTGAGGGAGACCTTCCCCTCCTTCCTGCCTTCGCTGAGGAGATGCGCCCCTTTCATGTCGCTTAACCCGAACAGGGCGAACTCCAGGGCGTAAAGGAGGGTGGACTTGCCAGAACCAATGTCGCCCTCGAACAGGACCACGCCTTCGGGGAGGTTGAAGCTCACTTCTTCGCCGTCGTTGTAACTCCGTATGTTCGTGAGGGCCAAGCTGCGCAGCAGCATCATTCTTCCTCCTTCAGCCCCAGAACTTCGAATCCTGTCCGGGTGGTCCTCTCCTCGAATTCCCCCTTGTTCTCGTTCTCCTTGCGTCCCTCCTTGAGCGCTCCGAGCAGCTCGAGGGCAAGCGAGACGCCCCTCTGCCCGCGAAGTCGCGGCTCCTCCGACCTGACTCCGGCGATCTCCCTCTCGAACAGCTCACGTTCGGTCTCCTGGGCGGGCCTGGCACGGGTCGAGAGCCCAACCTGCTCCCGGGACGCAAGATGGCTGTAGTTGGACAGCACGATCAACGGACGGGAAGCCGTCAACCGCTTCCTGATTGCGGGGAAGTCAATGTCTGAGGTCTTCCCGTCCGAGAGTTCCCCTTCGGCAGTGAGCAGGACGACTTTGCCGTCGACCCGGGCGCCAGAGGCGAGCTCTGTCAGCTCTTTGGATGCCTGGTTCGAGGTCTTGCCCTGGGCAGAGTAGTGGAGCTCGACGACCTCGCAGACCCTGATGGGGACGAACTCGATATTGGAGACGTCGTCGTCGAACTCGACCAGGTAGAAGCCGCGTTCTACGCCTTTTGCAAGCTGGAGGAGCTCAGCGTAATCGGTTGCGAAAAGAGGTCCAGGGTAAACGATGTTGCGATGCCCTGGGAGGGACCTGGCTGCGTGGCTGTGCACGTGGCCCCCGGCGTAGTAGTTGAACCCTGCGGGAAGGGATGATGCCGGCATCGCTTCCATCTTCTCGAGGGAGGACGGCTTCAGCTCCTCGATTGCGCTGTGGAAGACGAAGATCTTGAAGCCGTCAACGGCTTCCAGCGCTGCCCGGTCAAGCGTAGCGTAGGAATCCCTGTCGATTGACAGCTTTCTGCCTGAGATTCCGCAGAGCTTCACCCCTGATCGGTCCTGAACGAAATTGAGGGTGGTGCGTCCATCGGAGGACGACATCGATTCGGCCCTGGTGAACATCCCTGCGCCATCGAAGACGTCCACTATGGAAGAGTAGTTCGGACTGAAGTCGTGAGACCCATAGATGGCGTAGAACCTGATTCCCTCGTCTGCAGCCCTCTTCATTATCTCGGCGGCACGGCGTACTGAGGAGAGGTCGGGGATATTCGAATCGAAGATGTCTCCGGCCAGAAGGACGAAGTCAACCCTTTCACTTATGCACCGGTCGATGGCGGCACCAAAAGCATCCAGGAGGAGCCTCTTCAGCTCAGGCTGCCTGAATGCTCCGATGTGTATGTCAGACATGTGGGCGAACTTGGGCAACGAGCGCCCGGAGGAACTGATGTCTTATTTGTGGATAGGGGACTCGAAATCTCCTCGAACCACCGCCGAGCTTAAGAGTGATTGCAGGAGCGAACCGCCGTGCCGCGCCGGATAACCTGGCTCTCCAATGTGATGGCCGCGTCGGTGACAGGGCTCGAAGAGGACGTTGCCAGGTCCATTGAGGTCGTGGAAACCCCCCCTGCTTGGATGTGCCTCGCGTGTCGAGGCGCAAAGCTGCTCTGCGGCAAGCCCAGGTGTCCGATCATTGTGAAGGCCCAGTCCATGGCGAAGCAGGGACCTGCGATGGGGACCAGGGAGATTCTCGGCTCTTCGCCCCCAGGAGTGTTCGTCGGAAGGTTAGGCTATCCCCGTGTTTCGATTGGCCCCATGGTTCCGCCGCAGTTCGGCGACACCACCATACTGGACACGCCAGAAGAGTGGCTCGGCAGGCCCATCGACGAAATCGTGGACTACCGCTACTCCCTGGTGAGGGGGAACTCCAAGGCGAACGTCGATGACGCTCGCGAGCCGGGGAGGCTGCTCTCTTCGTTGCATGAGCTGGCCATGGCTGCGAAGCCTGTCGACACCGAGCTCAAGCTTACGAAGACTCCTAGGAGAATTCTGACCCTCAGCGAAGACACTCAGCCCTACGGTCCCTCGGGCCCATTGGACAGGTTCAAAATCGACAACCCTTCGGTTGACAGGCGGGTCGAGACTGCCTTCTACGACCGCGACTTGGACGCAGCGGGGGCTGTGGGAGACTTGTACAGGAAGGGAGTACTGGTCACGCGCATTCAGAAGGCGTTCTCTCTAGGTATGTTCGGAGTGGGCCCGAGACGCAAGATCGTCCCGACTCGCTGGAGCATCACCGCAGTCGACAGCGCCATCAGCCTGGACCTCATCGACAAGGTCAAGCACAGGCCCACCATCGACGAGTACAGGGTCTACAGCTTCAAGGTCTACGACAACCAGTACGTGGCGATTCTGCTCCCTGAGCCCTGGCGCTTCGAGTGGATTGAAGCCTGGTTCCCCAACACCACCTGGAACCAGTTCACCAAGACTCCCTACATGATAGGGGACTACGAGGAGTACTTCGGTAGGACCAGGTACGCCCGGGTCGGCGGATGCTACTACTCGACAAGACTGGCGGTGGCCGAAGCGCTCGAGCGAGAGCGGAAGCAGGCGGCAGCCATCGTCCTTCGCGAGACGTATCCAGGGTTCATCATGCCGCTGGGTGTTTGGAACGTGAGGGAGAGCATCCGGGAACTGCTCAGACGGCCGTACGAGAGGCATGAGACATTCAGAGGGGCGCTGGAGTCGGCCCTTTCGAAGATGGTGATATCGAAGGCCAGGTGGACGAGGGAGAGCGTGCTCTTATCGAGGGAGCTCTCCCAGACGAAGATCAGCGCGTACTGAAGCGCTCGAACCTTAAAGCGGGCCCAGGAGAGACAGGGCTCAGATGGCGAGGAAGCTGTTCTGGGAGGACATGTATGCCCGCGAGTTCGACGCCAGGGTAGAGTCGGTGGACGGGACGCGTGTGGTCCTCGACCAGACTGCGTTCAATCCGAGGGGAGGCGGGCTGGTTTCGGATGTCGGCACCCTAGGAGGTTCGAAGGTGGTGGAGGTCGTCAAGGAAGGGGAGGAAATTATCCACCTCCTCGACGGGCAGCCGGAGTTCGGCCCAGGCGCGGTTGTCCATGGGGCTCTAGACTGGGACAGGAGGTTCAGGATAATGAGGATGCACACATCGGCCCACATACTCAGTGCCGTGGTGAACAGGGAGACGGGCGCCCTCATAACCGGGAACCAGATCAGCCCAGATGAATCGAGGGTGGACTTCAACCTCGAAGACTTCGACAAGGGGAAGATGTCCTACTACGTCGACAAAGTGAACGAGGCGACCGCGCGCGGGTTGGAGGTGAAGACATTCTTCATGAAGAGAGAGGAGGCTCTTGCCAATCCTGGGTTCGTGAAGCTCGCCAACGCGATGCCCCCTACGCTCGACATGCTGAGGATCGTCCAGATCGGGGACGTCGACACCCAGGCCGACGGAGGGGTCCACGTGAAGAACACCCTAGAAATCGGGAAGGTGGTCGGGGTGAAGACAGAAAACAAGGGGAAGAACAACCGGAGGCTCTACTTCACGGTTGAATGAGCAGGGTTAAGAGCCAGCTTCCCCACAAACCGCTCCGGATGGCCGGAAAGCCAGGCGCAGACATCTTGAACGAAGAGGAGATTCAGGTGACATACGTCAGACAGAGGACAGGAAGATCAAGGACAATCCCGGTCTGGTTCACCGTGAACGAAGGGAGGCTGGAGCTCCTCCCGATGCATGGGCTGAGGACGAAGTGGTTCACCGATGTCCAGAAGAGCGGGAGCCTCGAGTTGGAGGCCAAGGGCTGGAAGAAGGAGGCAAGTCCCGTTGTCGTCCGTAACCTTCAGGCCATCGAGCGGATTAGAGAGCGGTTCGCCGTGAAGTATGGGGAAGGCAATGTGAGGAAGTACTACCCCACTCAGGACGTCGCCCTTGAGATAGCTCTCTAGCGGGCTACCTTCGCCGAGCGACCCACAGTGGCATCCGCTTAGCCGTGCAGTTGCCGCAGTAGGTTTTCATGGACCTGCTACTTTCATCAAAGATAGTAGTCGAATGTGACATGCAGACCAAAGACCCGCATTCGGCGCACGACGCGACCGCGTGACCCTTGCATACCGAGCATCTTGCCATTCGTTCACCCCCAATTTCTCCGCGTCAGACGGGCACGACCCCGGCTTATGGCGAGCTGATTGGAGTTCGTCTGAGCTGGGAGCGGTGCGAGTAAGGCGCAAAGTAATGCAGCGTGCGGCCAGTTAATAAACAGGTGGTTCAAATCGGGAGCTTCACCTCGTCGGGGAATTCCGGGAATCCCTTCCGCTCGATTTCTTTGGCAATGCCCCTGGCCTTGGCCTCTGGGAACCATGCGCTCATGGCCTTCGAGTTGCCGTCGGAGTCGCACAGAACCAAGGCGGCGGTGCCCGCCTTGCCTGGGATGACCTTGTGCATAGACTCATCCCCCACGGGGGTCCACTCGGTGACCCCCATCTTGAGGAAGAGCATCGGATAGCATGGGCCGGCGACATCCTGGAGTACAGCCATGGCCCTGTTGACGCGGCGCCTTCCCTCCTGGACAGCGGAGAAGTAATCCATCCTAGCCTCCGAGATACAGCAGGGTGAACACGCCCAGGAGTGAGAGCACCACGCCCATCATCTGATTGGGTTCAAGCCGCTCCTTAAGGAAGTAGATGCCGTAGCTCGTGGCTACCGCCCCACCCATTCCAGAGACAGCGGCCACTATCGGCAGGGAGCCCTCACCGATGGTGATCCCATGGGTGAAGGAAAGCCATCCGGCTGCCTCGAGCACCCCAATCGCAATCGTGGTCCTTGAGATGGCGAGCCTCGACGGTCTGACGTCTTGGCGGAGGACAGGCGCAAGCGCAAAGCCGGCTGCCACCGCCACCATCCGCAGGACCATAACTGGAATCACAATGCTGACCGAGCCGGCCGCGTAGCCGATGGTGATGTATGCGGTCCCGAAGAACAAAGAGGCGCCGGCGGCCGACCCAATCCCAGCAGCGGGGCCAACTCTTGCGCCTCCGCCGAGCGACCTGGCGAGCTCGGAGAAGCGCGTCGAAAGAAGGATTACGCCCACGATGATTCCGACGACGGCCAAGATCCTCTCAGGGGAGAGTACTGTCCCAAGCACTGCGATGGACAGAACGGTTGTCACTGCAGGGTAGGTGTAGGCCACTGGAGCGACAACGGAGACCACCCCTCTGTGGAACGCCCTGTAGAGCAAAAGGAAAGCAACGAAGTTGAGTAAGCCTGCGGCGGTCAGAGCGGTAAGAGCCGGAACCGGGGCCTCCAGACCGGGGCTGACGAGAGGCACCAGAGCCAGGACGACTACGAGGGTGACGGCGTTAGAGTACACCACCGTGGAGTAGTAACCCACTTTCTCAGATTGGCTCCTCGACATGTAGTCTGCCGTCCCCCAGCAGAAGGCTGCGGCGAGGCCCGCGGCGATTGATGTGTAGACCAAGGGGTCTGTGCTGGCAGCCTTCTGCGTCTCGTCTTTAAGAGGAGTCCTGAAGGAAGCGTCGCCGTTTGAAGATCGACGCCGAGGTGGCGGTTTCCTCCCCTGCTGAAGCCGGAGAGCTGGCGAGAAAAGCCGAGGCCTTCGGTTTTGACTGCTTCTGGGCCAACGAGACAAAGCACGACCCGTTCGTCCAGTTGACCCTAGCGGCCGCATCTACGAAGCAGATTGGGCTGGGCACTTCAATTGCGCTCGCCTTCACGAGGAGTCCGACGACCCTGGCCTACACCGCCTGGGACCTGCAAGGCATCTCCAACGGCCGGTTCATCCTCGGCCTGGGGAGCCAGGTGAAGGGTCACATCGAAAGGAGGTTCGGTATGAAGTGGGAGCCTCCCGCCCCGAAGATGAAGGAAGTGGTGTTGGCTCTGAGGTCCGTCTGGGGGAGTTGGCAGGCTGGGGTGAAGCTGGACTTTCGGGGCCGGTTCTTCAACCTGGACCTGATGACGCCTTTCTTCAGCCCCGGTCCCATCGACAACCCGTCGATTCCAGTATACCTCGCGGCGGTGAACGAAGGCATGTGCCGGGTGGCGGGGTCGGTGGCCGATGGCCTCCATGTGCACCCGCTTCACACTGTGAAGTACCTGCGGGAAGTGGTTGAGCCAGCGCTTCAGAAGGGGGCCTCGAGGTCAGGGAGGAAAAGGGGAGATGTGTCGGTCGCGGCCTCGGTGTTCGCCGCGGTGGGGGACGACGAACGCGAAATGAAGAACGCAAAGGAGCTGTACAGGGAGCAGATCTCCTTCTACGCATCGACGCGGAGCTACAGGAGGGTGATGGAGCTCCACGGGTGGGGGGATGTCTGCGACAGGCTCCACGTTCTGTCAACCAGGGGGGAGTGGAAGAAGATGCCAGGTGAAGTTGGCAACGACATCCTGGAAGAGTTCGTGGTAGAAGGGACCTGGGACGAGATGGGAGGCTTGCTCAGGCAAAGGTATCACGGCCTGGTCGACAGGGCAAGGATCTACCTTCCGTTCGACGGAGACCCGAAGTGGCAGAGGCTTGTGCGAGGCTTCAGAGCATGACGCTGATTTCCACTGCGTCTCCTCTGGCTGTGCCGTAGTTCGGAGGCGCCTCTCTGTAGCTGCTGGAGTACTTGCCCGAGTTCCGGACATAGTCGAGGTAGGGCGCGACCTCCTCTGCGTGGGACTTCACGTTGTCAGCCACTATGACGCTCCCCTTGCGGAGCCGCCACTCGACCGCCTTCAGGTACTCCAAGTAGTCCTCCTTCACGGCGTCGAGGAAGACCATGTCGAGCCGGCCGCCCAACTCCGGCAACACGTCCCTCGCGTTCCCTACTATTACCTCGATGATATCCCCCAGCCCTGAGCGGCTGAAGTTCGAGCGCGCAATCCTTGCCATGCCCTCGTTCAGCTCGACGCAGGTGATTCTGTCCCCCTTCTTCAGGTGTCTCCCCATCCTGATGGCGCTGTAGCCGACCAGTGTCCCTACCTCCAGGATTGTTGATGGGTGGTATCTGACGACGACCTCGTCGAGGAACTCCCCCCGCCTGGGCCCGATGATGGGGAGCCCCTGAGCCGGCGCCACCCGCTCGATTTCCTTCAGCACCTCGTCTGGAGTCACGCTGCCACGTGAACCAGCCTCAGGTGTAAGTCTGTCGGTGGGCTAGCGTGAAGCGGGACAAGCTTTTTGTAGCGGAAACAGGGGTTTTCGCCGAGTTTCATGTCAACGGAGCAGGTGGACGTCAAGGAAGTCCAGAGGCAGATTTCGAAGATAGTGGACCCGGAGATTGGGATGCCGATAGTCGAGATGAACCTAATCGACAAGCTGGACATCAAGGAGGGCCAGGTTGACCTGGAGTATCACGCCACGACGATGTACTGTCCGCCAGTGTTCGCGCTCAAGATATCCCAGGATCTGAGGGACGGCATCGCGCAGGTGAAGGGCGTGAAGGCAGTCAAGGTTCTGGTAACAGGACACTACTTTGCTGACGCAATCAACCGGCAGGTCAACAAGCCTGCCGAGGGTAGTGCGCAGCCCCAGCAAGAGGCGCCGAAGCAGTAACTAGAGCAGGGTCGCGACGGCTGCGAGGACACCGAGCCGAGCGGACACCTCGTTCCGACCGCCGCAGAGTATGACGACGTCGCCGTTCTTGGGCCCCAGCTCCTTCTTCAAGACAGACCAGGCTGGGCTAGGGTAATCCTTCTCGCAGTCCAGGGACCCGCCCGGGATTGTAAACTTCCCGGACCGGAAGGGGTAGGTCGTCGCGCCCGTGGCCCCGATGCGGATGGCGGAATCGCGCTGCTCGATTCCGGAGCTTACGCGGTTTCCCGCGCTTCTCAGCACGAGGGCCACCTGCTCGTCCCCCACGGTCAGCTCTGAAGAGGGGACTGCGATGATACCACGTACCGAGGAGCCGATCGACGCGGCCAGCCTTTTGCCGTCACGGGTTAGGAAGCACCCTGACCTGATCACGTCCACGTACCCCTTGTCCTTGAGTCTCTTCAGGACGGTCCTGGCCGCGCCTTCACCCAGGCCCGAGCGCAGGGCGAGCTGCTTTCTGCCTACGTACGACGACTGTGCGATAGTCAGGAACGCGAGTAGGATGTGAGAGCCGGTGAAGCTCGGAGAGGGTCCAGGCAAACGGGAGTCGGCGAGGTCCAGGAGGGAACGGAGAGAGGCCGCCCCCGTCTTGCCGGCTGGTCCGCCTGGCTTCAACCCAGGGCCCTGAGTAGAGGTTGCCGAAATACATTTGCATTGGATGGATTATCCATCCATCTATGCGTGGAACCTGGCTTGTCGCAGTCGTCGCCACCTTCTCGGCACTCGTCGTGGGTTCAGACTTCGCGCTTTCGCCGTTCTACAACGTCAAACTCCTCGACGCGCTCGTCTTCGTCTGCGCCTACGTCTTTGGCCTCAGGGTTGGAGCACTGGTGGGCATCGTCTCGGAGACGGCATGGAGCTTCGTCAGCCCGCTAGGAATGGCGGGCCCCATCACGCCTTTCTTGGTCGCCGGTGAACTCATGTTTGCCCTGGCCGGGTGGGGGGCTTCGAAGGTGTGGGGAAGCAGGTTCCAGCCAGTTTCATACTATCCCATCTTCATCGGAGCGACCATGGCAATTGTCGCATTCTTCTGGGACCTGGAGACGAACCTTGCCACAGCGCTGATTCAGTACTGGCCTTCGCCCACGCTGGGTGAGTACCTCGTGACTGCCTTCGGACCCCTGACGATCCCGTTCACGCTCGCCCATGAGGTCAGCGACCTGGCCTTCGGGCTAGTCCTGGTTCCGATGTTCATCGTTCTCATCCCTCGGATCTTCAGGGGGCCTCTGTGACGACGTCCAGAGGCGTGTTCTACGGGGCAGTGGCTGTGCTCCTAGCCCTACTTATCCTGGCTTCGAGCCTGACCCTCTACTACTACGGCCAGAATCAGCAGTCGGCTTCTCAGAACCAGAGATACGTCGGAGAGTTGGACACCGCCCTTGCAAGCTATCGCTCCCTTTCAGGATCGTTCAATGCCAGCCTCTCCGACTATGCTCGGACACTGGCTCTGCTCGGCTCGGCGGTCGCAAGCCTCAACACCAGCACCCCTGCCTACGTGAACGCGAGCCTCGCCCTCTCATCCCTTTGGAACTCGTATCAACAGTTGTCGAGCACCATTGGCAAGAGAGCTTTGACCTACTCGGTGCACCTGCTGATCGACTTCGGGAATGGGACCCTCAGGTGGTACAACGACACTTCCATTCAGCCCGGTTGGAACGGATACGTCGCGACCCTGGTCCTGCTCAAAGGGAACGTACAGGCTGTGTGGTACCCACAATATGGTGAACACTTCGTGACTGGCGTCGACGGGGTTCCCCAGAGGTCGACGGCCTCCTGGTTCTTCTGGGACCACAGCGGAGGTCAATGGGCGCTCGCTCAGACAGGAGCGGATGGACTTCGTGTGAACAACGGCACGTCAATCGCCTGGACTCTCTGCGGCTACGACGCCAACTTCAACCCGTCCTGCTCGCCCTAGAGCTTCCTAGCTAGGACGCTGCCTGTGCACCCGCACCCTGCCGCCTTTCTAACCCACTGAGAATAGTGACGGCGGTCCCCTGAAACGGACAGCCCGTGGACCGTCAAGCCTAATGTGCCTGCGCCTGTTCATTGGCCGTGTAACGCAGAGTTTCCCAGTTGAACAGGGGAATCAATCATTGCTGACCAACGACTCAACGGTAGGCACCATGGAGACTGCTTAAGTCGGCTGGCACAGGGCGGAGGGTTCCTTGGCGTTGACGGAGCAGGAGATGAAGGCGGCTGTCGTCGCCCTGATACTCGACTCGAAGCCGGAGGAAGCCATCGCAACGCTGTCAAAGTGGTACAGGGTCAGCGAGCCGAGGCTTGGGGTCGGGGTCTTCGAGGGGAGGACAAAAGGGGTGGCAGCAGTCTACTCCCAGAACACGAGGAAGATCCTCGCGGCCAGAAGGGAGTACCTGTACGACCCTTTCGTGATTGTTCACGAATTCTACCACCACCTGAGGTCGACCAGCGGCAAGCATAGGGGGACCGAGAAGCAGGCGGACAGGTTTGCTCTCGACTTCATCGCATCCTACCGGAGAGCGACGGAACTCGGGCGCTGAGAAGCTACATGGCGGACCAGATTTCGTCGTCGTTTTCTAGGACTGTGAAACCGCACCTCTCGCACCTCGCTCCCCTCAGGGTGACCTTCGAGGTCGAACCCACAGTCCGCTCGTACTCAAGCATCTGCCCGGCGTGGCATCGCTCGCAGATCAAACGACAGGACGCCATTCAGGGAACGTATTAAGATGGCCTGAAGACAAGAGGCCTTGGCCGACTTTGGGTCCCGACACCGAGAAGAGGAGCGAGTTGAAGCGGCTCGCATTCAGCACGCCGACCGGCGGGCCGGATAGGTGCATCTTCTGCAAGATAGTGTCGAGGAGGTCCCCGTCCAACGTGGTTTACGAGGATGACAGGTACATAGGGTTCCTGGACCTCTATCCGTTCTCGAGGGGGCACACCCTGGTGTGTCCCAAGCAGCACGGCGAGACCATCTGGGACATGAGCGAGGCCGAAATCGCAGGCCTGTTCCAGGTGGCGTTCAAGGTCTCCAAGGCGGTGGTGTCGGCTGTGGGGGCCGACGGTTTCCGCCTCGTGCAGAACAACGGTGAAGCGGCCAACCAGGTCGTCGCCCACGTGCACGTCCACGTAATCCCTGTAATGATGGAAGACAAGGGGAGGTTCGCGGGAAGGAGGCAGTTTACGGAGGATGAGATGGAGGAGACCGCCCAGTCAATCCGCTCGGAGATGGATTCCGTCTAGGGAACGAAGACGGATATGCTCGTTATGGCCGAGTCTGTGCTCGCGCCGGTTATGAGGTAGATGGTGTAGACTCCAGGTCCGTAGTTGGTGACGAACTGCTGCAGGGAGAAGGCGATGTCGACCGCGGATGAAGAGATGTCCCACCTGTCTGCGCACACTGTCGTCCCTTGGCTGAACTGGGCACAGTCGCCGAAGACTCCGGTCTTGGGGAGGACTCCTCCCACGAGGGTGCCGGGGCCGTACTCATGCGGGCCGGCGTCCAGCTGGGCAGGGGTTTCCGGCGACGGGATGGGGTCGTAGCCCACGTAGATCGAGTTGGGCGCGGCCACCTGCTGAGTGAAGGCACCGGTCATCGTAACGTAGTAGGGGGTGGAGGAGGAGGCGCCTGTGACCTGGAAGTCGAGGTTGATGTAATCGTTCTCGAACTCCTCGTCGAAGTAGAGGTGCGTGGAGTTGTAGGCCACGCCTATGGATACGACGTTGTGCAGGGGATCGAGGATGTTGTACCTGTGGCCGTTATTGCAGCAGGAGACATCGTCGTAGACCATTGCGTGCTCGAGGGTCTTGATGGCATCCTCGACGGCGGACGTGGACGTGTACTGAGGCAGCGAGTAGGAGTAGAAGGCGACGTTCTCGGCGTCCCCTCCCCTTCCCCCGAGGAGTGAGTAGCGCATGTAGGGCTTGTACCCCTGGGTGTCGAAATGGCTGAAGTACCCATGGTAGAGCATCGAGTCTGCATGCTGCTGGGCGGCCTGGTTGTACCCGAGGACTACGGGGCCTGTGCCGT
>OCOJ01033679.1_pt4 | contig 14068 bp, 13 predicted proteins | sample 1539251 | NCBI WGS metagenome assembly OCOJ01 (sample SAMN01911457, study PRJEB22624) | soil metagenome | biome: Soil | place: Malaysia | collected 2012-04-30 | depth RA_metagenome m | reverse complement strand
TCAGCGCCTGGAGGTCCTTCTTCAGCGCTTTGAAGTCGAGCTTCTTGAACTCTTCGGCGTAGTTGAAGGCCTCGCCCATGGGATCGGATTGGGGCGAGTTCTGGCGGAGAATCCTGAGGTTCAACTGCTTCGGCCACCAGTCGCTGTTTGACCTCATTGCGACATTCGTGGTCCCGTGCACGACCGGACACTTCGTTTCGGTTGCCATCGTTTACTCCTTCCGTTCGATTTGTCGAAAGCTGAGTCAGAAGAACTGTGGCGAACTACAAACCCACTCCGGCTTTTCTAATCGCGCGGCCGCCCGGCCACGTTTTCTGAGGCGAGCGATTCCTCCAGCATCCGCGGACTTGCGGCACTCAACGGGAAGCGCGCCGCGAAGCGCACTTCGTACAGAGCCCCCGGAAAATGAGCTCGCATTCGCGAAGAACCCGCTTACCGAGGGAGCGCGAGGCAGGCCTGGGCACGTGGTACCAGTCCACGTCCTCAACATTGCCGCAGCGGTCGCAGATGAAGTGGTGATGCCGCATGCCTTTGGCATCGAAACGCGCGGCGCGGCCCTCGACGGCCACTTCACGCACCAAACCCGCCTGCACCAGGTCGCGAAGATTGTTGTACGTCGTGGCCCGGGAAGAGCGCGGATCCACTCGATTTACGGCGGTGAAGATTTCCGCCGCCGTGGGATGACTGTTCTGTTCCATCAAAAATGCCATCACCGCGTAGCGCTGCGGCGTGCAGCGCAACCCGCTGTCCTCGAAGGACCGCTTAATCGCCTCGGCGTTCATCGAAGACCTAGAATATTTCTAATATGATATTTTGTCAAGACTTAGGCCCTTGTTTCCTGCTGCGTGCAGAAAATCAGCGGATGAGCAGCGCGGTGAGGGAACGCGGGCGACGGCCTACGTCACGGCCACTCGACCTCACTCGGGTCAGGCAGGGTCAGCATTTTAGTCGGATGATGGCCGGCCCTTCGTCGCGCGCTCCTCAGGGTCAGCATCCTGGTCGGATGCTGACCGGAACCCGCGAGCCTCCCGCGACATCTAAGCTATAGAGCGCGCACAAACCAGGTTTACGCTCACGCGTTTCGTGCGCCTGCGTCTAATTCGTGGGGATTGGCCCGGGTGCTATACTATGTCCCTTCGCGCGCCACGGACCTACCGGGCGCTTGAAGGCAGGGAGAAAACTAATGGGAAAGCAGTTGGGCGAGATTTTTGGTTGGGCCCGGCAGCGCAAATTGCTTTTTACGCTGCTGGTGGTGGCCACTCTGGGAATCGGAGTGGTCATCGGCAGTATCGGCAGCGGCCACGTGGCAGCGATGCGGGATCAGGGCGCCACTCCGCTCGCCATTCCCAATCCGGTGCAGCTCTCCGGAAGTTTTGCGGCAATCGTAAAGCAGGATTCTCCCGCCGTGGTGAATATCGCCACGACTCAGGTGATCGAGCGCCGCTCCCGCCAGCGCACCCGTCCGGACCAGAATGATCCCGGCGACTTCTTCGATCATTTCTTCCAATTTCCGGATCAGGGCCCCGTGGCCGAGCGCAGCCTCGGCTCCGGCGTAATCGTGGATGAAAAGGGCTACATTCTTACCAACAACCACGTCATCGAGCAGGCCACCAAAATCCAGGTGAAGCTCCCCGGCGATACGACCATCTACACGGCCAAGGTCGTGGGCACGGACTCGGACACGGACCTGGCCGTGATCAAGATTGACGCGAACAAGCACCTGCCCACCGCCCGCCTGGGCAATTCCGACGGCGTGCAGGTCGGCGACTGGGTGCTGGCCTTCGGCAGTCCCTTCGGCCTCGAAGCCACGGTCACGGCCGGAATCGTCAGCGCCAAGGACCGCGCCAACATTTCCAACAAGCAATTCCAGCGCTTCATCCAGACCGACGCGGCGATCAATCCCGGCAACTCGGGCGGCCCGCTCGTCAACCTGGCCGGCGAAGTCATCGGCATCAACACCGCCATTTACACTTCGAGCCGGGGCTACGAAGGCGTGGGCTTTGCGCTGCCCTCCAATACGGCCATCAACATTTACAATCAGCTCGTCACCAAGGGCAAAGTCACCCGCGGCTCCATCGGCATCACCTTCGGTGAGGACCGCAGCAACAATCCCGTCCTTCTCAAGGAACTCGGCGTCGATCATGGCATCGTGGTCGAACGCGTCGAGCCGGGCAGCCCCGCCGACAAAGCCGGGCTGAAAGCGGGCGACGTCATCACTTCCGTCAACGGCAAGCCCGTCATGAATGGAAACGATCTGGTGAATCCGATTGTCGTCACTCCCCTCGGCGGCAGCGTGGAAATCACTTACGTGCGCGAGAAGCAAAGCCACAACGCATCCGTCGGCGTGGCCGACCGCGCCAAGATTTTCCCGCAAACGGCGCAGGCCAATGGCGAGCAACCCGGGGAAGAGGGCGCCACCGACTTCGGCCTGCACGTCGAAGACATCACCCCGGACCTCCAGCAGCGTCTGGGACTCGATTCCGCCACGGGGGTCATCGTCACTCAGATTGACCCTGCCAGCTTTGGTGAAGACATCGGCTTCGCTCGCGGCGACGTGATCCTCGACGTCAACCATCAGCCCGTTCAGAATCTCCGCGACTGGCGCCGGGTCACTGCCAAGCTCAAGGCGGGCGACAATGTGCTCTTCAAGGTCCGCCGCGGCGGGCCCTCGAACGGCGGCGCGTTGACTTTGTTCCTCGCCGGCGCCGTTCCACAGCCGGAGAAATAAGCCCCGGTTGTGTTCAGCAGTTTGAGTCTCTTCCCGCCGGGCCGTCTCCCACGAGGCGGCCCGGCTCTTTTTTTTGTGATATCGCTTTCTTTCCTCTTCCCGGCGCTCGCGGCTCAAGCCACGCAATCGTCCACGCCTGCCTCCGCTCCCCACGGAGTCACGAAGAAAAAGAAGTCTTCGTCCTCGCGCGCTCGCCGCCAGCTCGCGCCCGAACCCGCCCGCATCAAGGAAATCCAGCAGGCGCTCGCCCGTGAGGGCTTCTATCAGGGCGAGCCCACTGGGAAATGGGACGAATCTACCGTCGCCGCCATGAAGAATTTCCAGCAGTCGAAAGGTCTCCCTGCCACCGGCAAAATCGAAGCTCTGTCTCTCCAGAAACTCGGCCTCGGCTCCCCCGTCGCTGGCCTGGCCCCGCCATCCCCGCCTGCACCCGCGCCTTCGTCCTCTGCTCCTCAAACGGCTGCCCCGCAAAAGCCGTGACTCCCCGCGCAGCGCTACGCTAGCCCGCATTTCCTACAAACGTTTTACCGCAATGCAAATTGGGAGAGTGGCGGAGTGGGCCGGGTGCTAGGGGCACGATCCCGAGGTTTCGGGATGCCCCTACGACTCGGCATTCTCCCAGCGCATTGGCCCGCTTTTCGCTATACTCCCCCGGGTTCCACTGGGAGGCTCCATGAAGCTTTTCATCGCCGCTGCCGTCATTCTCTTCGCAGTCTCCGCGAGCGCCCAGGCGCCGCTCGCCAATACGCCCGTGCCCCTCAAATCCGAGCCCCATCATCACCTCCTGCTCGAAAACACCTATGTGCGCGGCTGGTACTTCGAAATTGCCGGACACGAATCCACTCTTCTCCACGCCCACGATCTGCCCTATCTGGGTGTCGCTCTCATGCCGGGCGATTACACCAATGCCGTGGCCGGCAAGCCTGATGCCCATGCTCTTCTCGATGACGGCCAGCTCAATTACTCCAAAGGCGGCTTTGCTCACGTGGTCCGCACCGATGCCGGCACGCCCTTCAAGAATTTCACCATCGAGTTGCTGCGCCCGCAGGGAACTCCCCGCAATCGCTGTGTGAAGGTGATTGACGCCCCGCTCGATTGTCCCGTCGAAGCCGCTGGCAAACCGGTTGTCGAGACCCCTGCATTTGAAACCGACGAAATCCTGATTCAGGCGGGCGCGCTGCCGCAAGGCCGCTTCTACAACGCCGGGACGTCCCAGCTTCCCCGGTTGTTCCTGGTTCTTTCCGACTCGGAATTGAGCGTCGAGTCGCGCGGCGAAAAGGCTCAAAAGCTTCACGGCGGCGAACTCTACTGGCTCCCCGCCGGCACGACAGCGACGGTTACGGACATCCGCAAGGAGAAAAAGAAGGGCAAAGACGCCGGGAGCCAGGAAGAAGTAAAACTGAGCCGCTTCTATATCGTGTCCTTCAAGGATTGACCCGCAGGCGTGAACTCCGCCCGCTGGTGTGAGACCCGGGAAGTACACTCCGGAAGGCGGCGCGCTTTGCGGGCCCCGGATTCTTTCCTGTGTTGTCGGAGGATTACGCCTCTAAGCCGGAATGGGAAACGAGATATTCCAGAAATTTGTCACCGGCCCGAGGAACTCGATCCCTATTTGGCGCGATTCACTGTGGTTGGGCCCGACGTACACCACCCGGCATTCCTGGCTCCTGCGGGACGATGGATTGGTCACCACTAGGCTTTGGCCGCAGTCCACGGTGGCGCGCAGCGTGATCAACCCGCCATGCTGGCTAACGGAAAGCGTCTGTGTCTTTTCCAACGGATTCTGTGGATTCCCGTGCGGTTCCGACACTACTACGGGCACGTTTAACGCCACCCGCTGACTGCGCCTTCGGCCCAGCCTCGAATTGCTCTTGTAGGCGATGGTCACCACCTGCGTACTCCTTTTCTGCCTGCCGGGTTGACCGGCGCCCTCATAAAAAATCATAAATTTCCGAATGAACCGAGTCAATAGGACTAATCCTACAGGCAGAATAACTTGCCCTGCGGGACGGGCCGGGCGACAACTCAAACCCTCGAGACTCACCCGGCCGCCAGCCTCCACGCCGCGGCCCCCCCCTGCTCCCGCTGCGTTGACGCTCCCGTGCGTGTTTGTTACAGTCGGGCTTCTCGCGCGCCGCCCCGATTCCGCCTGGGTCCCGTTCCGCAGACAACTGGGCAGCGTTTCGCCCCCGCGCGCGCCACTGGAGAGAACGTCATGGCCACGGCAGTCGCTCCCAAACTCTACAAGAACTACATTGATGGCGATTGGGCGGATTCTCGCTCCAATTCCGCCATCGAAAACCGCAACCCCGCCAATACCGACGACCTGGTGGGAATGTTCCCCGCCTCGAACGCGGAAGACGTTGCCATGGCCGTCGAGGCCGCCGCCGAAGCCTACAAGAAATGGCGCTTCGTTCCCGCGCCCAAGCGCGCAGAGATGCTCTTCCGCGCCGCGGAACTGCTCGTCCGCCGCAAAGAAGACTTCGCCCGCGACATGACCCGCGAAATGGGCAAAGTCCTCACCGAGACCCGCGGCGACGTTCAGGAAGCTATTGACATGACGTATTACATGGCTGGCGAAGGCCGCCGCCAGTTCGGAAAGACCACTCCTTCCGAGCTGCCCAACAAAGCGGCCATGTGCGTTCGCCAGCCCATTGGCCCCTGCGGGTTGATCACGCCGTGGAATTTCCCCATGGCCATTCCCTCGTGGAAGCTGATGCCCGCGCTCATTCTCGGCAATACCGCGGTCATCAAACCCGCTCAGGAAACGCCCCTTTCCGTGTACAACCTGCTCGAAGTGCTGAACGAGTCCGGCGTCCCCCGCGGCGTCGTCAATCTCGTCTCCGGAGCGGGCAGCGTCTGCGGTCAGGCCATGCTGCAGGATCCCGGCGTCAAGATTGTGAGTTTCACCGGCTCGACGGAGATCGGTGTCAAGGTCAGCGAAGCCTGCGCACCGCTGCTGCGCCCGTGCCACCTCGAACTCGGCGGCAAAAACATCGTTCTCGTCATGGACGACGCCAACCTCGACCTCGCCGTGGACGGTTGCATCTGGGGCGGATTCGGCACCACCGGCCAGCGCTGCACGGCGGCCAGCCGGGTCGGCGTTCACAAAAAGGTGTACCGGGAATTCCTGGACCGCTTCACGGCTCGCGCCAAGGGCCTCAAGGTGGGCGACGGGTTGGACCCGGACACCGATATGGGCCCCGCCATCAGCCGCAAGCAGCTCGAAACCGTCATGGAGTACGTCGAGATCGGGAAAAACGAAGGCGCCAAGCTGGTCGCAGGCGGCCATCGCCTCGAAGGCGGCAAGTATTCCAAGGGCTGGTTCCACGAGCCCACCATCTTCGCCGACGTCACGCCGGGAATGCGCATTGCGCAAGAAGAAATTTTCGGCCCGGTGGTTTCCGTCATCCCCATCGATAGCCTGGCCAATGGCATCGAAGTGGCCAATGGCGTTTCCTATGGCCTGAGTTCCGCCATTTACACCCGCGACGTCAATGCCGCGTTTGCCGCCATGCGCGATTTGCACACCGGCATCGTGTACGTGAATGCCCCGACCATCGGCGCGGAAACGCATCTCCCGTTCGGCGGCACCAAGCAGACCGGCAATGGCCATCGCGAATCCGGCGACGCTGCGCTCGATTTCTATTCCGAGTGGAAGACGATCTACGTGGATTACTCGGACCGTCTCCAGCGCGCGCAGATTGACACCGCCGCTTTGACCGGCGGCGATTAGCCACGCGGATTTGCAGGGGCGGGCGCGCGAAGCGTCTCCGCCCGCATTTGCCTTTCATGCTCGACGAACTCGATCTCTCGAAAAAGCTCTCCAAAGCCACCGCCGCGTCCCGCCTCAAGGCTCTGCAAAGCCGCCTCCGCCTGCTCCAATACGCCGTCCAGGAGACCAACGTTCCCATCATCATCTGTTTCGAAGGCTGGCACGCCTGTGGCCGCGGCGAGGTGATCAAAAGGCTCTGCGAACTGCTCGATCCACGGCTCTATCAGGTAAATCGCGGCCGACCGCCTTCGCCGCTCGAATTGCGTTATCACTTTCTATGGCGCTACCAGCTCGCGCTTCCCCGTAAAGGCGAAATGGTCATCTTCGACCATTCCTGGTACGCCCGCGTGCTCGAGGACCGTTGCGACAGGCTGGTCAAAAAGAAAATCTGGCGCCAAGCTTATTCCCAGATCAACGAGTTCGAGCGCTGGCTGGTGGACGACGGCACCCTCCTGATCAAATTCTGGCTGCACATCTCCCGCAAGGAGCAGCGTCGCCGCTTCCGCGCCTACCGCAAGGATCCCCTGCTGCGCTGGAAGGTCACCAAGGAATACTGGCGCCAGCACAAGCACTACGGCCGTTGGATGAAAGCTGCCGAGGAGATGCTCGCCCGCTGCGGCACGGCGTATGCCCCCTGGACCCTGATTGAAGCGGAAGACCCACACTGGGCCCGCGTCCGCGCCCTGGAAACAGTGGTTGCCCGCATGGAAGGCGCCCTGCATTTCCAGTTGCCGGCGCTGAAAGAGGGCCGCGGTGAACCGCGGGCGGCAAAATCCGAGCCCCCGCCCCCCAAGAAAAAGCCGGTCGTAGCCATAAAGGAGACGGTGCAAGCGAAGGAGGCTGAAGGCGGTGTCTAAGCACGGCAAAAAGAACCGCAGGAATGGCCGGGATCATGGCGACGTTGATTCCANGCCGGGGCGACCGTGCCGCTGCCGTACGCCTCATCGGCGCCTCCAGTGGCCGGCTCGCCTCAGTCAACATGTCGCAAAAACTCTCCGCCCAGGATTACAAGGCGCAGATGTTGGATCTCCAGGTTCGCCTCCTGAAGGCCGAATACGAAATCTTCCATCAGCAGGTGCCCGTCCTGTGCGTCATGGAGGGGTGGGATGCGGCGGGGAAGGGAGGTGCCATCAAACGCATTGCCGCTCCGCTCGATCCCCGCGGCTTCTCCGTGATCAGTTTCGCCGCTCCCAAGGACGAGGAAAAGGTGCATCACTATCTCTGGCGTTTCTGGCGCAATCTGCCCCGCGCCGGCCATCTCACCATCTTCGACCGCAGCCACTATGGCCGCGTTCTGGTCGAGCGCGTCGAGGGCTTCGCTCGCGAATCCGAGTGGCGCCGCGCCTATCAGGAAATCTGCGAGTTCGAGAACCAGCAGCTCTCCTTCGGCATGGTCATCGTGAAGTTCTGGCTGCACGTCACTCCCGGCGAACAATTGAAGCGCTTCCGCGAGCGCGAGCTGGACCCCTATCGCTCCTATAAGCTGACCGAAGAGGACTGGCGCAACCGCCAGAAGTGGGACGCCTACACCGCCGCCGCCGAAGAGATGTTCGCCCGCACCAGCACTACCGGCGCCCCCTGGACCATCGTACCCGCAAACGACAAGCTCTTCGCACGCGTCACTGTCCTCCAAACCCTGGTCGAATCCATGGAGAGCAAACTGTAGCGCGGGGCGACTAAGCCCCGCGGCTTTTTCTCTCCTGCTCCCGCCTTGTTCTCCGCATCGCTTTGCTGAGTCCCCATCATTTCCCCAATTCGCTTTGCGTCGCTCCTTCTTTCTCTCAAGTTGACGCCCCGCGTCGGGCTCCCTAGAATTATTAGGAGATGGCTGTGACTCCTCGGACCAGGTTCCCATCCACTGTCCGCCCGGCGCCGCATGGTGCGGAGGTGCAGGGAGATCGCGCCGTGTCCAGCCCGTTGCCAGTAACATGATCGATCGCCGTCATAGCGAAATTCTCGCGGACATCGTCCGCACGTTCATCGAGACGGGCGAACCCGTGTCTTCCCGTTCGATTTCCCGCCGCCACGCCGAGCCGCTGAGCCCGGCCACCGTGCGCAATGTCATGGCCGACCTGGAAGAAGAAGGCTATCTCTGCCAGCCCCACACCTCCGCCGGCCGTGTTCCCACCACTGCCGGGTTCCGTTTCTTCGTGCAGCACATCGCCGATCAGCCCTCCCATCTCTCCGAACAGGACCGCGAACGCATTCACCGCGAACTCTCCGCCGCGCGCACTCCCGAGGAAGTCATGGAGCGCGCCAGCCACGTGCTCGCCTCGGTCACGCAAGGCCTCGGCATCGTGATTTCCCCGTCCGTCTCCAACATGGCTATCGAGCACGTGCGCTTTATCCCGCTGCCCGACGGGCGCGTCGTGGTCGTTCTGCTGAGTGCGGGCGGCATCACGCGCGACAAGGTGGTCCGCGTCCACCGCACCCTTTCCGCCGACGAGCTGGATCGCACCGCCGCCATGGTCAATGCCGAATTCCGCGGCTGGACCCTCCAGGCCATCCGCGCCGACCTGAGAGGGCGTCTCGCGCGCGACCGCGAACGCTACGATCGGCTGTCCTCCAACGCGCTGCTGCTCTGCGATCCCAAGCTGCTGGGCGAGGACACCCCGCGCGAGCTGTACCTGGAAGGCGCCGCGCAAATCGCCACGGCCCCCGGCCTGGCCACTCCCGAAGAAGTCCGCGAACTCCTGGAAGCCATCGAAGAGCGCACGCGCCTGGTGGAATTGCTCACCAGTTGTATCGAGGCCCCTGAGCCCGTCCACGTCGAAATCGGCGTCCCTGGCATGGACCGCGCCGGCCAGCGGCTCGCCCTCNGTCACCGCGCCTTACGCCTGGAGCGAACCGCTGCAAGGCTCGCTCGGCATCCTTGGTCCGATGCGCATGCATTACGAACGCGCCATCACGACGGTGGCGTGCGTCGCCCAGTACTTCAACAGCTATCTTTCCGGGAGCCGATCCTCGTGAGTGATCTGACTGAAAAAGTTCCCAGGACTTCCAACGCGGAAGCGGAGACGCCCGCCGCGCCGGAGAACGCGGCCGAAGAGCTTCCCGTCGTTGTTCCTCCCGCGGCCGTGTCCCGCGAGGAATTCGAGGCGGGTCGCNCCCGCGGCCGTGTCCCGCGAGGAATTCGAGGCGGTTCGCGCCGAGCGCGAGGATCTGTTGAACTCACTGGTCCGCCTCCAGGCCGACTTCGAAAATTACCGCAAGCGGATCGAACGCGACCGCGCCGCCGAATACCACCGCGCCGTTGCTTCCGCCATCGAGCCCATCCTGCCCGTCCTGGATGATTTCGAGCGCGCCCTGGAGACCCACCGCGATCCCGGCTACGAGAAGTTCCGCGAGGGCTTCGATCTCATCTACCGGCGTCTCTGGGCTGCGCTGTCCAAGATGGGCCTGAAGCGGATTGAAGCTTCGGGCAAGCAGTTCGACCCGCACGAGCACCAGGCCGTCGAGCGCGTCGAGTCGCGCGAACACCCCGACGGCTTCGTGCTGGCCGAACTCGCCCCGGGCTACCGCTTCCACGAGCGGGTCCTCCGTCCCGCCATGGTCCGCGTTGCTGTCCATCCCCCCGCCCCGCGGAACGACGCCTGAGGCAGCCGCAACCGATGGCAACCGCTAAACGCGATTATTACGATGTTCTGAGCGTGGGCCGCTCCGCCTCCGGCGACGAGATCAAGAGCGCCTACCGAAAGGCCGCGCTCCGCTGGCATCCCGACCGCAATCCCGACAACAAGCACGAGGCTGAGGACAAATTCCGCGAGGCTACGGAGGCCTACAGCGTTCTTTCGGACGCCCAGAAGCGCCAGCTCTATGACGCCTACGGCCATGCCGGAGTGTCCTCCGGCGCAGGCCCGGGCGGCTTTCAGTCGGTGGATTTTTCCATCTTTGAAGGGCTACAGGACATTCTCGGAGATTTTTTCCAGGTGGACGACGTCTTCGGATTCGGAGGAGGAGCGCGCCGCGGCCGTGGCCGTCGCGCGCAGCGCGGCGCCGATCTGCGCTACGACGTTACGCTTTCTTTTGAAGAGGCTGCCGCCGGCAAGAAGCTCCGCATCCGCATTCCCCGCGCCGAGCAGTGCGGCACATGTGGCGGCACCGGCGCCAAGCCCGGCACCTCACCCATTCCCTGTCCGCCCTGCGGCGGCCGCGGGCAGATCAATTACCAGCAGGGATTTTTTTCCGTCGCGCGCACCTGCCCGCAGTGCCAGGGCTCAGGACGCGTCCTGCGCGACCCATGCCCGGAGTGCCGCGGCGCCGGTCGCGTGGAACGCGAGCGCACCCTCGACGTGGAGATTCCCGCGGGCGTCGAGACCGGCATGCGCGTCCGCCTTCCCGGCGAAGGCGAAGTCGGTGTCCACGGCGGCCCGCGCGGCGATCTCTACGTGCTCATCGAGGTCCGCGAACATCCCTTCTTTGAACGCAAAGGCTCCGACCTCTTCTGCACCATTCCCATCACCATCAGCCAGGCCGCGCTCGGCGCCGAGATTCGCGTTCCCACCATGGCCGCCGAAGAAAAACTCAGGATCCCCGAGGGCACGCAGAGCGGCCAGACTTTCCGCCTGAAAGGGAAGGGCCTCCCCAGCCCTCATGGCCATGGCAAGGGCGACCTCCACGTCCGCGTCCGCGTGGTCACCCCTTCCAAATTGACCCGCGAACAGAAGCGATTGCTTGAAGAGCTGTCCGCCACCCTCGACCAGGACAATCGCCCCGCCGAGCGCAACTCCTCCTTCTTCGAAAAAGTCAAAGATATCTTCGGCTAGGCATTCCGTACCGCCGGCATCTTGCCGGCGTCCTTTTCTGCGCCCCGCGCGCAAGGCCCCATTACGGTGCCATCCCGAGTTCCGAAGTCTGGGACGAGGGACCTGCTTTTTACTGCCAGTTACCTTCCTGTCCTCCATCTAGTACCCGCCGCTCGCCGCCGGGCTCAGCCGCACCACCGCTGCCGCGGCCGACAGTCGCACCACCTGTTTGCGGTCGTGCAGCAGGGGCGCAAGGTGAATAATCTCTTCCGGCTTCTCGCTCTTCCCCAGCGCGATGGCCGCTGCCGCCCGCACCACCGCCGATTTGTCGATCAGCCCCAGTTCCAGCGCCGCGACCGCGCTGTCCGTGTGCCGCTCGCCCAACAGCGCCGCCACCGCCGCCCGCGCCGGCGCCGATTTGTCCGTCGAAAGGTAGCTGTACACGGGAAACACGAGCGCGTACGGCCCCAAAAACGCTCCGGCTCCCTCATGCAATCCCATCACGAACACATAGGAAGGATCCGAAGCTTTCTGCATGGCCTGATGCAATTCCTGTCGCATGCCGCCTTCTTCGAGCGGCGCTTGCCGCGTCACAATCCGTTCGAATATCCCGCTGCCGGAGTAATCCTTCATTTGCCACAGCGACCGCGCAGCCGCCGTGCGCACTCTCGGTGACGGGTCATCGAGCGCCTTCTGCAATTTCGGAATCATCGTGCGCGCCCGGGCCAGTCCCAGCGCAGCGGCTCCAGCGCTCCGCACCTCGGGATGCGCATCGTCCATTGCCAGGCTCAGCATGTGCACCACATCGGTGCGGTCGCCCGCATTCCCCAGCGCCAGCAGTGCTGCGGTGCGCTTTTGCAGGTTCTTCTCTGATTCCGCATCTCGGAACATCTTCCAGGCCTGCTCCACTGTCGCCCGCTCGTCCGCGGGAACGGCGGCGGGAGCAGGGCGCGCAGCAAGCCGCCCGGCCGTCTGCGGTTTTGTCGCAGGCTTTGCTGGCGGCGGCGTTTGCGCCTCCCCGGCTCCAACCGTCACTGCCCCCCAGAGAATTGCTGTCGCCCCAGCGCTCCGGAAAACCGCCCGAATCGTCCGATGTCTGAAAAGTGCCATTTTCCCCTCGCGTTGAGCTGCCTCCGAATTGTCATCCCGAATCGCGTCCCGAAGCCTCGGGACGGAGTAAGAGACCTGCTGTCTCTCCTCCCCCGAATTTCGATTTTCGTTTTTCGTTTTTTCGGTTTCAATAGCTCTTATGCGCCGCCGGTTCTTCGTCGACCGCTTCGAGCACGATCGCGCCATACTTCAAGGCGATGCCGCCCATCACGCCGCCCGAGTTCTCCGCGTGGCTCCCGGCCAACTCTTCGAGCTGAGCGACGGCCACGCCGTCTGGCTCGCCCGCGTCGAAACCGCTCGTCGCGACGCCGTCGAGTTTTCACTGCTCGAGCCCATTTCCGTTCTCCCGTCGAAACTCGACACCTCGCTGCTCCTCAGCATCGTCAAATTCGATCGCTTCGAATGGGCGCTCGAAAAGGCCACCGAACTGGGTGTTACGGAAGTCACCCCGCTCGCCGCCGCCCGCTCCGAAAAAGCTCTGATCGTCGCGGCCGCCAAGCGCGCTGCACGCTGGGAGAAAATTCTCTCGGAAGCCGCGCAGCAGTCCCGGTGCCTGCGCACCCCAGCGCTCCATCCCGTCGTTCGTCCCGCCGAGGCCTTCCGCGCCGCCGCCGCGGGCGCGCCCGTCACTGGTCCAGCGGATGACTCTGCCGCCCTCCTGCTGTTTTTCTCCGAGTTCTCCGGCGCCCAGCCGCTCCGCAATATTCTCCAGAATTGCGGCCCGGTTCGTCGCGTCACTCTCGCCATCGGCCCGGAAGGCGGCTGGATCGAGGAAGAACGCGCCGCCGCTCTCGCTCTGCACTTCGCCGAAGCCGGCCTCGGCCCGACCATTCTCCGCACAGAAACCGCGGTAGCCGCCGCCCTGGCCTCCATCAACTATGCGCTCGGCGGTCCCTGATCCTCGATTTTCGTCGCGATCCCGATGCTTCGGGATTCGGGATCGATTTTCTCCTTTCACTACTGTGGTTTCCCCCTAGCACCGCGGCCCGGGGTATGCTATAAATTTACGACCATGGAATCGCAAGGCCCCGCCGGGGAAGAGAAAAACCACCCCGCGTTTCGTGACGAGCTCCGTTCCTGGGCTCGCGACCTTCTCATCGCCGTCGGCCTCGCCGCTGTCATCATCGTTTTTCTGTACCAGCCCGTAAAGGTCGAGGGCACCAGCATGGTGCCCCTTCTATCTGACCAGGAGCGAATTTTCGTCAACAAATTCGTTTATCGCTTCGAGCCCATCCAGCGCGGCGACGTGGTGGTCTTCTGGTACCCGCTCGACCGCTCCAAATCCTTCATCAAGCGGGTCGTGGCGCTCCCTGGCGAGCTGGTCGAGATGCGCGACGGCAAGCTGTACGTCAACACCCGTCTGCTCTCCGAGCAGTTCGTCCCCAAGGAGTACATGGACTCCTCCTCCTTCGGTCCTTACACGATTCCCGACGACCAGTACTTCGTCATGGGCGACCATCGTTCCAGCTCCAACGATTCGCGCGTCTTCGGTCCCGTGCCCCGCGAAGCCATCTACGGCAAGGCCGTCTTCGCCTACTGGCCTTTCGACCGTTTCGGCGTCATCCCGGAAACGATTGCGCGCGCCCAAAACACCTCGAAATGAGTTACGGAGGACAAACGACTGATCCCGCCACACGCAGAAGCCGTACTCGCGCTCGAAGACGGGCGCGTATTTAAGGGCCGCTCCGCCGGCGCGCGCACGCGCCGGGG
>OCOJ01037964.1_pt1 | contig 14077 bp, 13 predicted proteins | sample 1539251 | NCBI WGS metagenome assembly OCOJ01 (sample SAMN01911457, study PRJEB22624) | soil metagenome | biome: Soil | place: Malaysia | collected 2012-04-30 | depth RA_metagenome m | reverse complement strand
CCTCACCGAATACTTCCCACCAAAGGAAGCAGTTCCCCCCGTGAGGCGAAGGCCAATTTCTTAGGAGACTAGGGTGTGCGTGGCGTCCTCAAAGGACACGGCTACCCGTTCCACCTGGGCTACCAATCTTCGGTCGCCCTGTGCCCGCCGCCACACACAGCAAACAGGGAGGAGAGCAATGAATCACTACACCTCGCCGGTTTGACCGGCGCACAAGGAGATTCCCGATGAATACAGGACAAGGCACTTTTGCGCGCACTGGGGTTCTGTTTGGTATTTTGCTTCTGGCAATCGGCGCTTTGATTTTCGCGGGCGGTTGCGGCTCCTCGCCTGCCGCCTTCGAGAACATCTACGTCACCCAAGCGTCCCCCAACGCCGTACTGGTCTTCCCGCTTGCTGCCACCGGCAACGTCGCCCCGACCGCCAGTATTACTGGTGCGGCCACCTTGCTCAGTGATGCCCACCGCTCGGCGTTCGACTCCAGCGGTAAAATGTACGTCACCAACGCCGCTAACGGCAGCGTGACGATCTACGCCGCCGGGGCCACGGGCAACGTCGCCCCTATCGCCAGTATTAGCGGCCTGGCCACCCTGCTCAGTGGTCCCAGCGGCATCGCGCTGGACGCCAGCGGCAAAATCTATGTCACCAACGAAAATGGCCCTGGTGGCAACAGCCTGACGGTCTACGCCGCCGGGGCCACAGGCAACGTCGCCCCTATCGCCAATATTAGCGGTGCGGCGACCCTGCTCAACTCGCCCAACGGCATGGCGCTCGACGCCGCCGGTAAGATCTACGTCGCCAACGAAACTGGCAACAGCGTGACGGTGTACGCCGCCGGGGCCACAGGCAACGTCACCCCTATCGCGACGATTACGGGTGTGGCGACCCTGCTCGATAGGCCCCACGCCTTGGCCCTCGACAGCGCCGGTAAGATCTACGTTACCAACGCCAGTGGCAACAGCGCGACGGTCTACGCCGCCGGGGCCACGGGCAACGTCGCCCCTATCGCCAATATTAGCGGTGCGGCCACCCTGCTCGCTAACCCGAACGGCATCGCGGTCGACGCCGCCGGTAAGATCTACGTCGTCAACGGCGGTGGCACGAGCTTGATGATCTACGCCGCCGGAGCCACGGGCAACGTCGCTCCGATCGCCACTATTTCTGGTGCGGCCACCGGGATCGGTGACCCTCACGGCGTGACACTGCACTAACTACCAAACCGATACGGCAAAGCACCTTCCGAGGGAAGAAGGCATGAGAGAGTCAATGGGTCGTTTCGGCGCCATCGGGCTCCCAGGCGTAACAGGCCGGGTGCCCCAGACAAGCGCCAGCTTGTCTGGGATTTGGAGGCTCCGAGGCGGCTTCGATAGGCGAGGCCGCGGGCATGGCGTCGCCGATTTTTGGTTGACAGCGCACCGGTAAATCCGCTATTGTAATATGTGGCTGAATAGCAATATGAAATAGACGCAGTTGGCTTTCGTTCCCACAGCCCTGTTATCTAGAACGATAACCTGGACGATTTGCAGCTCTTTGACAATCAGCCAAAAATGGCGCAAAAAAGGCAGCTAAGTCCTTTGAAGAACGGTAAGTACGCCTAAGTCCTTTGTTTCATCGGTTCGCGTCGGCTGACCGACTGTATACAGCACGTAACTTTCTGATTCTACGTGGGAGGGGGAGGGGGGTAGGATTGTCGCTGCAGTAAACATGGGCATAGCTCGGCAGGCAGAGCGCCGTACACGTCTCCCATGCCNCCATGCCGCCTCAACACGCGGGAGAGCGTCTGGAACGGGAGGGCTGCTATCCTCCTCCGTTTGATGTACAACGTGCAAGCAACGCGGCTGCCAAGTGCGTGCCCGGAGCAGTGGACGGGACCCGCTGAGGAGATCCCGGTCAGGCCCACAACACCGGCAAGTCCTTCTACGATGCTCCACAAGACGCAAGAACCGGTGTGCCGGCTGCGCTCCGGCCTAACGGAGCGTTCCGATTCTTCTTGACAGAACTATCCTGAATGTAAAGAATCTCCGCTCACTCTGCGTCCCCGGCGGATACTTTTCAACCCTATCGTCCCTTCTTGCTCCCCTTTTGGGCAGCCTTGTGCATGCTCGTGTAGGGGCAAGAACCAAAGAGAGGATTTCCATGAAGATTCGCAGGATATCGGCCGCCATGTTGGCATCGGTCGTCGCAATGGTCTTGTTCGGGTCGGCAGTTGGGTCAGCGCAGCAGTTGCAAAGCGGCGCCCTGCTGACCGTACAGGATTCCAATGGAACAGTCGCCGCCATATACGACAGTCAGATTCACTCCGGCAACGTTCATTCCAGCCCATGCGATGCTGCGGCGGTTGTGACCGACGCTTACGTCCTGCAAGGCGGGTCGCCGACCGGTTGCGACAATGGGGACGCATTTGAGGCTGGGCAAACACCGGGGAGCGCCACGATTACCACCAGCGACGGGTTTACTTTCACAATCACTACGCAGTATCTGCTGAATAGTGAGGAAACAACTTATTGCACCGGATCCACTGTGGAATCAGTGCCTGTGCCCTCGATATGCGCCAACCCCGATACGGGCTTCCTTACGGTTACCAATACCAGTGAGGGAGCTTTCACTGGAACGATAACGCTTTCTGGTGTCGCACAAAACCCCAACGGGATAAGCTCCGGCGATTGCCCGCCGGGTGGAGTGGCATCGGACACCTTTACGGGAACCCTCGGCGGCGGCGGTTCTGTGACGCTGGCTTTGTCGACAGACAGCAGCAACTGCGGCGGCTTCAATGCCTCGCAGTCGGCAACCCTGTCCGCGAAGGGCACGGTCATTTTCCACATCGGCCCCGACGATTACCAGATTGTAGGCGCCAACAATGTTGGCGGAGAGACGCTTACGCTTGATCTGGTGCCGGTCCTGCAGTCGTCATCGAATCCCGGCAGCACCCCATCCAACACCTTCAGTCCAGGGAGCCTGTTCGCCAGCGACAACTGCGATCCGTACAACTCCTTAAGCGAAGCTGTTATTGAAGGCCCGAGTAACCCCGTCTGTCCCGAATTCCACCTGAGCTGTTCGGGTAACGCAGACTGCAGTACGTTCGCTTACGAGGTAACTACCCACTACACTCTACTTTCGGGATTTGACCCCCTCCCGGGTCCTCCCGTTTTCCTCAAGGCTGATGGCGCCATTTGTCCGCCTCCCGGGGGGTTCGACGCGAACATCTTCCTTTCCTACACAATTGATCCAACTAAAATCGGGGGCGGCGGCGGCATATCCTGCTTTGCCCCGGGTTACGGTCCCGGCAGCCCGCAGACTGTAAATGTCTCTCTCTCGGGTTATGCCGTGAAGCTCTATCCCCCGAAGCCGCCAGCGGTCACCGATTGGGAAGAGTCTTGCCTGGGGTTGTTTTGCCCGATTCCCGTTATCTGGCAAGAGTTTGATCTCAACAACAACTTGGTGACGACGAATAAGCCTCCATTTTTCTCAGGCGGCTTCTGCAAGGCCAGCACTCCTCTGGCCAGTTGTCCTGCCAACTCGGTGGCACTCCAATTTGTGCCGCTGGACTGCACCACACTGTTGCCGGCGGCCACGGCCGTCCGGGCAGACGCTCTACCCGAGGCGGTGGTTTTCGTCCCATTCCCCATTTTCAAACTGTTCCCCGCGGACACCTTCGTAGTCAATGCGATTCCGCTCCAGAAGAAGTTCGACGACACTTGCCAAGTGCTAGAGCTCATTACCATCGGAACCGGGGGAGTACAGTCCACCTACTCCTCATACATCCACTTCGACTAGCAGCGACTGCCGGCCGAGTCAGCAAAGGGGTGCAAGCTAAGGCTCGCACCCCTTTCTTCTTGCCGCAGCAAACCAGTTTCCCCCGGCAATGTCTCCCGAAGCCGAATGCAAGAAGATTTTGCCTCAGCTTGCCTTTGTCCAGTGTGTGGACTCGTCGTAGATGGCCTTGAAGTCGGACCGCTGCAGGATATTGTCCGCGCCCGCATCCTTGCGCATACCGTCGAGCAACTGGAGAACGTCACGATAGTGCTGCTGGGCGTCGGCCTGGTTACCGGATGTGCGTAGGATGTTGCCCAGCAGGTAATGAGCTTTGACGCTCAGCGGCTGCAAACCGAGCTTATCGGCCCGCGCCAGGGCGCGCTCCAATTCTTGCCGCGCCCGCGCATTGTCGTGGCTCACAATCATGGCTTCCGCCATGGAAATAGAACACTCCGTAGACAAGTGCTTCAATCCGAGATCGTCAGCCTGCTGAATGAGGGGATGCAGGCTGCTGATGGCCTGTTGGGCATGGCCTTCCTGCACGGCGACCCTCGCGAGATCAATCTTCGCGACAAGGATTTTGTCGGGCTCCTTGCTACGGGTAGCAGCCTGCAAGGCTTGCTCATATAAGGAGCGCGCGGACTTTGAGTCGCCGCGGAAATAGGCTACGTCGCCCTGGAAGCCGAGCGTCTGCGAGACCAATCCATCGTTCTTCAGCTCGCGTGCGAGGCTGAGCGCCTGGTCGAGATAGGTTTTTGCCTCATCTCCGCGTCCCGCAAGGACAAGGGCCTGTCCGTAGCCGCCGAGNGTCCGTAGCCGCCGAGTATTTCAGCCATCCAGAAAGTCTTGTCCTTGAGGTCGGTGAAGGTCTTAAGAGCATCCCGTTTGGAATCAAGAGCGGGGCCGAACCGTCCCTGCAAATCAAGCATCGTGCCCAAGGTGTAGGATTCAATAGCTGCGCCGCGGCTGTCATTCAGGCTGCGCCGCAATTCCAGGGCCCGCATGTACTGCGAAGCGGCCTGGTTATACTCGCCCATTTTGACGGAAGTCTCGGCCAGATTGTGGACGCCTTCGACGATGCCCTCCGGTGATTTGGATTTCTCCTGCAGCTGCAATGCCTGCTGGTAGTAGGTGCGGGCGTCTTCGTATTGCGCCTTCTCGAAATACACGGCGCCGACGTTGTTCAGGCAAGCTGCCTGAAGGCGTTCATTTCCAATATCCCGCTGGATTTGCAGGGACTGCTTGTACATCTTCAACGCCTGATCGTGGTCGCCATGGTCGTCGTAGAAATTGCCCAAGTCGATGAGCGTGTCGCCGAGGCCGCGCTTGTCGCCGATATCGCGCCGTAGTTCTAATGCTTCCTGGAAGCTGGCGAGCGCGGCCTTGCTGTTGCCCTGCAGAACCTCTACCCTGGCCATTTCGTTCAGGCTGGACGCAATGCCGCGCTTCTGGCCGATGCGACGCCAGATGGTCAGTGCTTCCTGGTCATTGCGCAGGGCCTCGTCCAGCTTATTCAGCATGCGATAGGCGACTGCCATCGCGTGAAGACTGACTGCTTTTTGCTCGTCGTTGCCAATTTGGATGNGAGAGAGTAAGGGCGCGGTTGAGCGGGTCGAGACTGGCTTGCGGGTCGCCTTTCTTGATGGCAAGACGCCCCGCGGCGAGAACCGCACTGATGTCCTTCGGGTCGGCCGCCAAAATTCTCTGACAAATGTCAGCGGCTTTGCTTAAATCTCCAGACTGCTCAAACAGGTCAGCAAGGGCCGACTGCACGTCTGCGTTATCCGGTGAAGCCTTCGCCAGGTTCTCGTAAGCCTGGATCGCGTCAGGATAGTTCTTGGCAACCTGGGCGCGAATAGCCGCAATCAAGTACTTCTCTGCCGTGGGCAACTTTTGACTCAGATCCACGGCCTTTTGTGCCGATTGCTCAGCTTCGTTGTCGTACCCCAAGTTGCTGTAACTTTGTGCCAGCTTGGAAAAAGCTAGGGCAAAAGCAGGGTCCAGCTTGGTCGCGTCCTCGAATCGCTTTTGAGCCTCGAGGTTCCTACCGTCCCGCTGCAGGCCAACCCCCTGGTTGTACTCGCGTAGGGCTTCCACGGAGGTTGAGGTCGGCTGAAACGCACTGGCCTTCAGCTCCCTGACTACATCCCGCGGGAGCGAGAGGTTCTGGCGGATGGAATCGGCCAGCTTGTCGATCGCGCTCGGAATCTCCTTTTCGCTGGGGACGTCAACTTTCAACGGAATGGCGCGATCGTTCTTAAGGTCTTGCAAGGTGGCGTCGATGCGGATCTGGTCGCCGAACTTTGCGAACTGGCCCCATACGACATGATCAGCGCTACTGAAATCGGCTACACGGCGAATAGTTGCCGGATCAAAGGCCATCGCCGAGGAAATCTTCAAGTCGTTCAAGATCTGGTGCAAGCGGTTGGAAGTGACGGTGCGCAATTGCGATGACTGTCCGACATCGGTGCTCAACATGTCAGCCAGGCTGCCACCAAGCCAATCCAAGCTCGAATCTCCGGAGGCATTGCGAAAGGGCAGCACGGCCAGTGACGCTACCGGGCCGGAAACTGCTGGACGGTTGCCGCCAGATTTAGGAAAGAGTTTCGTCCGGTACACTGCCGCCAGAACGATCAGCGCAACCAGCACTAGCACAAGTGGCATTACGATGTAGGAAGTCCTCTTGCTCGGCAGCGTGATTTGCATGCTGCGCGCGGGCGCCCGCGCCGCGTCCAGGTCGGCCAGAATTTCGCGCGCGCTTTGGTAGCGCCGCTCCGGGTCGCGTTCCAGGCACTTCTGGATGATCCGGGCCAGGTACGCCGGCATATTGGGATCTAGCGTCTGGGGATTCTTGGGAGNGGTTCTGCACCCGCTGGAACATCATCTGCAGCGCCGAAGTAGTGGACTCGAAGGGGATGTCCGCGGTCAGCATCTCGCACAGGATCAGGCCGAAAGCATACAGATCGCTGCGATGGTCAACGGCCTTGGCCTCGGCCTGCTCCGGCGACATGTAGCGCGGTGTTCCTAGGAACTGCCCGGTGTTGGTCATCCCCAAATCCGATTCCAGAGACTTGGCCAGCCCGAAATCGGAGACATAGATGGTGTCATCACGGTCCACCAGCACGTTCTGTGGTTTCAAATCACGGTGCACCACGCCTTCGCTGTGGGCAGCGTCCAGAGCGGCGCAGAGCTGGCGGGCGATGTTTACGGCGCGGTCCACAGGCAGCTTTCCCTTGGACACAATCAACTGGCGAAGGTCTTGGCCCTCGACGTAGGCCATGGAGATGAATTTGACGCCAGGCGCTTCGCCAAGATCGTGGGTGCGCAGAATGTTCTTATGCGAGATCTTGCTGGCCAGCAGTAATTCCTGCTTGAAGCGCTGATACACGCCGGGATCACGGGTCAGTTCCGGGCGCACCAGCTTGAGCGCGACCATGCGATCCAGCTCGATGTCGTAGGCTTTGTACACCGCGCCCATGCCACCCTCGCCCAGCATTGCCTCCACCCGATAGCGGGGCCCAAAATCAACCTGTGCGGGGGCCGCGGCAACAGCAGCGGCGAGGTTCGAGCCGGCAATCACTGTGCCGGCGTCGCTGGAGCGGGAAGCCGGTTCTGAGGTCCCTCCGGCTGCAGCTCTGAACGGCGGGAGGACAGTCCTGGCGTCATGGCCGCTGCTCTGGGGCGGAAGTGTCTTGGGGTCGTGAGCAGCAGGCAGAGGCGCCCCGCAACGCTGGCAGGAAACCGCTTCGTTCGGGTTCGGAGTGTGACATCTGGGACAGTTCAACGGAGTTGCCCGCTGGCCAGAGGGACGGCCAGCATTATGCGGCAGGCGCAGCAGAAGCCGCAAGCGGAGCGGCTGTCAGCCTGCTGCGTATGTCAACTGCACTACAGTGCAATCGTCGTCCAGTGCCTTCGGACCGCGGAAAGCATCCAGCGCTGACAAGATATTGTCAAAAGGATTGCCCGGCAGCGCAGCCTGTTCCAAGCGCTCATCGCCAAAAAACTCGCCATCGACGTCGCGAGCTTCTGTAACTCCATCCGTCACCACGACCACACGATCGTCAGCGGACATTTGCATGCGTGCCCCTTCGAACTTGTATCCGGGCAAGAGACCTACTGGAGGGGAACCCTCGGTCATTCGAGTTGCCTGGCCATTGTGAATCAGCAACGGCGGCACGTGTCCACAGGACAGATACTCCAATACGCCGGTCTGATCCACCCGCAAGAAAACCAGGGTTGCGTACTTCCCCTGAAGGTCCTTGTGACAGAGAAAGTCGTTCGCCACCCCGGCGATTTGCGCCAGCGGCATGCCGGACACAGCCTGGGCATAAACCAAGCCCTGCACAATGGACGCCAGCAACGCCGCCGATACCCCTTTCCCTGACACATCGCCCACCACCACCAACAGAGAATCGCGGGTCGCGATCACGTCGAAGAAATCCCCCCCTACATCCTTGCAGGGAATATTCCGGCCGACCACTCTGGCGAATGAGACATGGGGGATTTGCACATCCATCAACCCCTGCTGGATGAGCGACGCGATCGATAACTCCTGTTCGTATCTGCGCGCCATCTGTTCCGCCTCAGCAAGTTGTGCATTTTCGACCAAAGCTGCGGCCTCGCGGGCGACGGCATGGAGCAGATCGCGTCCCACGGCGCTCAGATTGCGGGAGGCGACATGGCTGTCCAAATAGAGCACACCCTGCACTGGTGCTTCCGCGGTCCCATATCGCTGCATCAATGGAATGCAGATGACACTGCGCAGATCGTGGTCCATGATGCTACGCTGCTGCGCCATCTCGGACTGGCTGGTGTCCGCAATCAGAAATTCCGAGCCCGACCGAAAGGCCTTGTCGAGGATGGAATGGGAGATGGTGTTGTCCTCGACCAGGTCATTGCCCCGGCTGTCGCGGCCGGAGGTTAGCTGCAGTTCGTTGCGCTTGTTGCGAAGGAATACGTACCCGCGCTCGGCTCCCGTCAGCCGAAGTGTCGCTTCGATCAGGGTCGCGAGTACCTCAGCCATGATGCCCGTCGTGCTCAACCTGCAGGCCGCTTGCAAGCAGAGGGACAGACGTTCCAATTCTGCCGCCTCGCCCACCGGCTTGACGGTCGCGAACTGGGTCATGAACTCCCGGGCCTCGGGAGCGCGCTGTGCCACAAACGTCAGGCACGGCGCGTTACCTGGACCAAACTCGATTTTGTCGTTGGACTGCAGCTTGTGGCGAGTGATCCTCTCTCCATTTACGAAGGTCCCGCAAGAACTGCTCCGATCCTCAATGTGCCAGCCATCCTGCTGCCGGATCATCCTGGCCTGAAGCCGGGAGACGTGCGGCTCCGGAACACACAGATCATTATCCGCCCTGCGCCCGATAGTGAACGGGCTGTGGTCCAAGACGATCCGCTGGCTTACGCCTGAACCCTCAAGAATGATGCACGGGAGAGAACTCTGGACCGTAGCCGCTACTGCTGCAATGTGGGCGGGTTCGCTCAAGTGACCTACCTCGATCCATCCCGAACATGTCTTCAGGCAATCGGCCGATAAAAGTCGGCAAAATCCATTTATTACAACTCCAGTCACGTGTCAAGCGGTGCCATCAAGCTGCTGCCAACAGGACTCTGCACGTTTGATGCGAAGTTTCCATGATCGTCTTCTAGCCCGAGAGGATGCCCACGGAATGGTCTCCAAATCACGCTCTGGCTCAGCCAACACATCGATTGAAATCAATGTCGTTAGAGGCAGCGTCGACCTCACTCTCTGTACTCTTGTGTCGGGCCCGTCAACGGTACAATTGGGATGAATCCGATGAGACTCACCCTCCACCGCCCCAGCAAGCCAGACTTGGGGATCCCGGGTATGCTGGGGGCCCCGGTAATGGCCGCTCTGCTGCTGGCTATCGTTGCTGGGGTTTCTGCCGCGCAAGAGGTGGGAGCGCCGCTGGAGATCGTCACCGAAAGGGCACTGCCCAAAGCCATCCTTTCAGCGAATTACGAGGTCAAGCTGGCCGCCAAGGGCGGCGTGCCGCCCCGAACCTGGGAGGTGATCGCCGGCGCCCTGCCCCCAGGCCTGAGCCTGGATCCGGTGTCAGCGACGATTTCCGGCGCACCCACGGCCTTGGGCTTGTTCCGGTTCGCGGTCGAGGTCAGCGATTCCGATGACCCCGCAGACACCCGCACCCGCGAGTTCACGCTGGCGGTCATCTCCGCGTTGACGGTGGAGTGGAAAAGCTTTCCCGCCGTCACGCAGGACGGCATCGCCGGTTCTGTAAAGCTCGCCAACCAGACCGCCAACGACGTTGACCTAACGATGATCGTGGTGGCGGTCAACGAGATCGGCAAGGCCTTCGTTCTCGGCTATCAGCAATTCACGTTTGCGGCACAGAGTGCGGTTCCGGAAATCCCCTTCGGCTCTGCGCTGCCACGTGGCAGTTACATCGTTCACGTGGACGTGATTGCCGAGGTACCAGAGACCGATGCCATCCACCGGGCGCGTCTGCAAACGTCAGAGCCGCTCGAAACGCACTAGAAGCCCGGTTCCATCCTTGTGTCTCCCACAGCCGGGAGACACAAGGATGGAGCGCCTTCAGTCGCGGTCGTGGTGGTGGTCATCGTCCTCGTCCTCACCGATGCGCGGGATCCGCGCCTTGATCTTGGACACGGTGTAATGCTTCACCTGGGCACACCATTGCGAATCGACGGCCTGGGGCACGGGCACGAGTCGAAGGTCCAGCGCCAAATTCGTCACATAGAGCCACTCGCCGTCAGCGCTGAACGCAGGACTGGCGGGGAACAGCAGGCCGTGCGGCACACCGTGTTCGTCCACACCGTCGAAGTCACCCAGCTTGGCGATCACCTTTCCCGTCTTATCGACGACCACGATCTCATCAGCCTGATTGGCCGCAACCCAGATGTTGTCGTGTTTGTCGATGACGATGCCGTCGGCGCCGTTGATGCTATTCACGAACACTGAGGGCAACCCCGGCGTTCCACCGGCCCCCACCGGGATTTGTACAAGCGTGTCGTTACCAGTGTTGGCCACGAACATGATTGTGCCCTCATTGTTGAACTCAATGCCGTTGGCGCCGAACGGAGGCACGCCCGTGGTGGTGAGCAGCGGGTCGGCCACCCAGGCCGTGGGCGTAAAGGGCGGAGAGCCGGTCGGCGCGATCTTCCAGATGACCCCCTGAAATGAATCGGAGACGTAAACGTTGCCCGCTTGGTCGAAGGTCAACGCGTTGATCCCCGGCGTAGGGGGAGGGGACGCACTAGGATTCATGGACGGGATGGTGGCAAAGTGCGATGAGTTCCCCGTGTGAGAGTCTACGCTCAGGACATTCCCATTCCCGAAGTCGAGCACCAACAGCGCGCCGCTAATCGGATGGAACGCCAAACCGAGCAGGTGCGGACTTGAATTTTGGATCGTCACCTGGCGGATTAGGTGACCGTCAGGCGCGATAACGAACAGCAGCCCGTTCGGGCTGGAGATCGGACCGTTGGCCTGAAATCCGAAACTCGCCACATACACGTTGCCGTCCGGGCCCACTGTCAGACCTTCCGGCCCACCGGAGCCGTTGGGCAGGACGGTAAGGATCTCAGCAGGCGTGCGATGCCAGGCCCCGGCCGGCACCGCAAGATTGAGCACAAAGAAAGCTGCCACGATTCCCAGCAGGAATCCGTTCTTTCTCATGGAAGTCACTCCTCCTTGATCTCACGCGGCTAACCGAGAAGCTCATGGGGGAAGCTGCCGCCGTCGCAGGGGAGGAGCGACGCGGACGCGAATGGCTGGCACAGCCCGTGAGTGCCGCGCAATCTAAGCTGTTCGGGGACGCCGTGTCAAGATGCTGGGGGTTTCTTTCCCGAGTTGCACCCTCCATTGTGACCGCTGGAACTGCACAATGTTTGTGGGATTGACGCTGTTTGGGATGGGGCGTAGGGTGCGCACTTGGGAACCCAGCCTCCGCCATGCTGCTACGAGAGATCTATTAACTGTCCAGCCCAAAGGAGGCCGATATGTTCACGCGGTTGGTTGAGATCAACACCAAGTATGGCAAGACCAAGGAAGTCGCGGACATGATCCGGGAGAAGGTGCTTCCCATCCTGAAGAAGCAACCCGGCTTCATCGACGAGATCGTGCTGCTGTCGACGACCGAGTTGAATCGCATCGTGACCCTTAGCTTCTGGAAGACGGCTGAGGACGCCGAGCTCTATCGGCGTGAAAGCTTTCTAAAAGTCGAGGAGCTGCTGAAACCGATGCTCGAGGTCACTCCCAAGATCTTTACCTTCGACGTCGATCTATTCACCACGCACAAGATCGCCGCGGGCAAGGCTGCGTAGAAGATGACCTCGGCGATCGGAGGGCGAGCCTCGCGAGGCTCGCCCTTTTGTTCTCGGGGACACAACGGAAAACTGATGCAAGATGTGCCCGGTTACTCGGCCAGGCGGTCTGCAGCAGCACGCAGCATCTGCCGGAAGAGGCCGACCTCCTGCTGCTCGCCCGGGTCGGCTGCGAGAAATTCCACTCCATAGCGATTCCCGGTGACATTGCGCACCACACCCCGCATCCGCACCGGCAGCGCCGCGTAGGGAGGTCTGAACTCGACCTGCACTTGGTTGCCGACTTGGAGTGGCGTGTCCAGGTCGAGGGCGATCCCACCTTCATTTATCGCGGTTCCGCGTACGGCGAATCCCCGGTCGCCGGGGTTGCGCCGCAGCACGACCTGCACCGGCACGTCGAAACGGTAACGATGCCATCGCCGCACCGTGGTGAACCCACCCCTCGGCTGCGGTTTCGGTGTCATAAGGGACAAGCGTAGGTGCACCCGCTTTCAGGGGACAAATTACCAAAGTGCATTCGGGAGCCTCAGGGACACATCCCGTACCCACTGCCGCCGCCGCAATCGCCAGACAGAGAGGATCACACTGCCACGCAGTGTGAGGCACCTTGTCGCGCGCCGTGCCGCGTGCTGTAATGGCGTGCTTCGGCAAAATGACCATCAATTCCAGCTCCGTACCCCTGACTGCCTTCACCGGTCCGGTGCTGGAGCTTGATTTTCCCGACCTGCACATCGGGGTGGCTGAGTATGAAGCGGGTCCGACCGGCGCGACCGTATTTCACTTTCCCGCTGGCGCCATGGCCGCCGTGGACGTCCGTGGTGGCGCGGCGGCCACGGTCAACACGGAACGCCTCCGCCTCGGCCACGAGCGTCCCACGGTACGAGCGGTGGTTTTTGCCGGCGGCGCTAGCTTCGGCCTGGAAGCGGCAGCCGGGGTGATGTCAGGACTGCTCGAAAGAGATCGCGAGGCCACCCACTGGGAAAGAGTGCCCACCGTAACCGGCGCGGTGGTNGTATGACTTCCGCCACCGTTCCAACGCGATCTATCCTGACAAGAATCTTGGAAGAGCGGCGCTTGAGGCGGCGCGCCCCGGAGACTTCCCGCTGGGCGCCCGCGGCGCCGGACGATGCGTGCACGTGGGCAAGTTTTTCGGCCCGCGTTATATGGAATCGGCCGGGCAGGGCGGAGCTTTTCGCCAGGTCGCCCGCACGAAGATCGCCGTCTTCACCGTGGTCAACGCCGTAGGCGCCATCGTGGACCGCCAGGGACGTGTGGTGCGCGGCAATCGCGCTCCCGAATCCGGCCTCCGCACCAGCTTCGCCGCCGACCTGCTGGATGGTACCGGTCAGCGCAAGCGTCAACTGGAGACGGCGCCGAGCCCGCCTCTTGAGAACACCACGCTTACCGTGCTAGTCATCAACCGCCGCATGCGGCACCTGGAGCTGGAACGCCTGGCGATCCAGACCCACACCTCGATGGCCCGCGCCATCCAACCCTTTCATACCGAGCACGATGGCGATGTGTTGTTCGCGGTCAGTACCGGCGAGGCGGAGGATGGCGACGTGCCCGCGAACGATCTCGCCATCCATGCCGGCGAGGTGGCCTGGGATGCCGTGCTCAACAGTTGGGAAAAGCCATAGCCAACGCCCAAAGGGTGTGGCATGTCGAGCTGGATTTCCCAGCAAACCTGCTTTTGGTTTGCCGAGGTCGCGGAGCCAGCGTCTATGTATTTCTTCGCGAGGCGCGAGAAAAGACATCGATTCCTCGCCGCGCTCGGAATGAGCCATTTCTTAGTGTTTTGATTTTTCCAGACCCAGCGACTTGGGATCAGAAAGATTCTTCGGCGAGTGCTTTTCGAGCGTGGCCACCATCTCTTTCCCTGCGGCCGGCACCGCAACTTTGCCGCTGATGATCTGGCGCGCGCTTAACTCGCGTCCGTAAAGCTTCCTGTTGGCGCTGTTGTCCTGGCGTAAGGTTGATCCCTCCAGGGAGA
>OCOJ01066028.1_pt1 | contig 14080 bp, 20 predicted proteins | sample 1539251 | NCBI WGS metagenome assembly OCOJ01 (sample SAMN01911457, study PRJEB22624) | soil metagenome | biome: Soil | place: Malaysia | collected 2012-04-30 | depth RA_metagenome m | reverse complement strand
GTGGTACTTGGGAAGAGTAAAGTAAAAGATTGTGCCTGGGCCGTCCTTCGCCGCGGCCCATAGCCGACCTCCATGGGACTGAAGAATGGAGCGACTGATGGAAAGTCCCATCCCCATGCCAGTGGGCTTTGTGGTATAGAACGGCTCAAAGATTTTCTGCATGGAGCTGGGGTCGAGGCCCACCCCTGAGTCTTCCACCGTCACCTGCACCTGGTCCGTGTCTATGTTCCGGGTCGTGATCACCAGTTCCCGCACCCGTTCACTTACATTGCTCATTGCTTCGATCGCATTCATGGCCAAGTTCAACACCACCTGCTGCAACTGAACCTGATCGCCTGAAATAGGGGAAAGGTCATCGGCAAACTGCGTTCGGATCACTACGCTGTTCCTCTTAGCTTGGTCAGCGATGAGCGTGAGGACTTGGCGAAATGTTTCATTCAGGTCCAGCTTTTCTCTAGGTGTCGAAGCCTTTTTCGTCAAGGCTCGAATCCGCGCGATCACTTCTCCAGCTCGCTTTCCGTCACGGACGATGCGACGGGCTGCCTCTCGCGCTTCCTCCAGATTCGGCGAATCTCCTTCGAGCCAGCGCAGGCAAGCGCTGCCGTTGCTCACCACACCCGACAGCGGTTGATTGACCTCATGTGCAATGGAGGCAGTCAACTCACCCAGCATGGTCAACCGGTCGAGGTGCGCGAGTTCCGTCTCGAGTTGCCGCAGCTTGTCGCGCTGTTCTTCGGCCCGCACGCGGTCACTGATGTCCCGGGCTACCTTCAGCAGGAAGCGACGCCCGCCATACGAGATCATGCTGGTGTGTACTTCGACTGGGAACGTTGACCCGTCCTTTCGCCGATGCCAGTGTCTGTCGAATACGGTCTCGCCCGCGGCCGCGCGCTCCCCGACCGACTCTATCTCAGTCAACTCCGTATCCACGTGGATGGCAGCCGACGTCTTCCCGATCAGTTCCTCCCGAGTGTACCCAAGGCCCTCGCATGCCGACCGGTTCACATCAATGATGGTCCGTCGCTCAAGATCGTAGACGAAGAGGGCGTCGCCCGCGTGGTCCACGAACGTGCGGAAGCGTGTCTCGCCCTCGCGCAGCGCTTCTTCGGCACGCTTGCGTTCCGTGATATCCATCGCGGTGCCCACTATTTGAATGATCTCTCCAGCCTCATCCAGGACAGGGTGCCGGGTCGCCTGAATATGTTTCACCTTTCCGCTCGGCAGTGCGATTCTAAACTCGGTCGAGGTATTTGCTTTTTCGCGGAGCGTCTTATCGAAGCTCGCCCGCACCTCGTCCCAATCTTCCCGGTGAATGAGTCGCGAAACCGCTTCCCTGGTGGGTAAACCGTCTTGCGGATCAAGTTCAAACATTCGGAAGCATTCCTCCGAAATGTAGAGATACTTATTGCTGGCCACATCGAAAGCCCAACTGCCTGTGTGACTCAGCCTCTCCGCTTCCGCCAGATAAGCTTCGCTGTGTCGCAGCGCTTCTTCTCCGCGCTTGCGCTCCGTGATATCGATCGTCGTGCCCACAACTTCAACAAGCTCTCCATTGGCATTCAAAACGGGATGGCGTATGGCATGGACATATTTGACAGTTCCATCCGGTAGCACGATTCTGTATTCGCCTTCGGAATCGACTTTCTCTTCGATGACCTTCTGGTAAGCCTGCCAGAACTTGTCAACGTCGTCCGGGTGTATTTGCTGCAGCGGTTGGTCCTTCGCGGGTAATCCCTGTTGCGGATCAAATCCAGAAATTCGGCTGTATTCCTCCGAGAAGTAGACATAGTTGCCGCTGGCCACGTCCAAAGCCCAACTGCCGGTGTGGCTTAGCCGTTGCGCTTCCGCCAGGTAAGACTCGCTCCGGCGTAGAGCCTCCTCCGTCCGCTTGCGCTCCGCTCGGGAACGAAGGTTGACGATGCCGAACGCCATGTCGCCGGCGAGTTCCTCAAGAAGCCGAACCTCTTCCGACGTAAAAGAGTCGGGTTGTGCGGAATAAATCGAAAGGCAGCCGAAGGTGTTGGCGTGTTCGTCCTTGAGCGGCAGGGCGATGGCGGAACGAAAATCACGCAGCAAACCCCCATCCCGCCAGGGCGTGAGTCCAGGATCCGTGGCGAAATCCTGAATGCAGCAAGTTTTCCCGGTCCGGATGGCCGTTCCGGTGGGGCCGCAGCAACGCTCGGTTTCGCCCCAGGTGATTCCGAGGTTTGCGAGATATGCTTCCTCGGCTCCGGTGCATGCGGCAGGGCGCACGCTTTTGGCCTCGTCGTGTTCGGCATAGGCTACCCACGCCATGCGGTAGCCAGCCTCCTCGCAGACAATGCGGCAGATCTCTTGGAGCAAGCTCTGTTCATCGGTGGCGCGCAGGAGGGCCTGATTGCAGTAGCTGATCGCCCGCAGTTCGCGATTCGAACGGGACAAGGCCTCCTCGGCCCGCTTGCGTTCGCTGATGTCGTTGTTTATCTCCAGGATCGCGACCGGCGCGCCATGCCGGTCTCGTTGCAACGACCAACGGCTCGTCAGCACGAGCTGGGTTCCATGCTTGGTGGTGTGCAGAAGTTCGCCTTCCCAACGCCCTGTACGCGTCACTTCCGCCTTAATCTCCTCAAGGGGCGACGGGAAGACCGTCTTCAGCAGGTCGTGAACAACTTTGCCCACCGCGTTCTCCGCGGGCCAGTCGTAGCGTTCCTCTGCGCCGCGATTCCAGTACCTGATCACCCCCTCCATGTCCATCACCAGAACTGTGTCATGCGTGAGGTTGAGGAGAGCCGCCTGCTCCTGCAGGCCGGCCTCGACGCGCCGCCGAATCGTGGCGAACCATGAGATGAGCGTAGCGAACGCTACAAAAATTATGAAATACGGGACATTGGACCAGTAGATGTAGATGGTCCGAACCGGCTCAATGAAATACCAGTAGAAGCCGATCGTGGAGAGGATCGTCGCCAACACTGCGGGGCCTCTTCCGCCATACCAGGAACTAATCGCGACCGCAAACAGCAGCAGCGGAATCGCAGTATCTCGAAAATGGAAGTACTGGAGGATTAACGCCACCGCCAACGCCACACCGACCGAAAGAATCGCAAGCGCGTACCGTACCGGGCTAGCCAACTGGCTCTCTGTCAGGTTTTCTTGGAACCCTGGAACTGCTGCCACGAAAACATCGCTCCGGCGCAGGGTCTTCTCCTCCCGCTTGCGTTCGGTGATATCGGCTATAGTGACCACCAGCCTAACGACCTCTCCCGCATCATTCAGGACAGGCCGGCGAGAGATCAGTACCCAAGGCTTGGGGTCTGAGTCCTTTCGCAGCCGGCACTCGCGTGTCTCTGGCTGCTGTGAGCCTGGTTGCGCCAGCACCTGCGGCTCCTCGATGAAATCCTGAAGCCGCTTGCCTTGAAGCTCTTCTAAAGGGCGATCAAGGATGGCCGATAGGCGCCCGTTCAGAAATGAAATCCGTCCAGATTCATCTAGGAGGCAAATACCGTCATTACTGGCCTCAACCACTGCCCTGTACAATTCTGCGGTTTCATCACGTTCTTGAGAGCTGCGCTGAACCGCCTGGACTAATCGCCTGATGGTGAAATACAAAAGGGAGGCAGTCACGAAGACAAAGACACTCCCTTTGATCGTCATCACAAACGGGTGCAGCTTGAAATAAGTTACGATCGCGTCACTGAATGCGATCCATAGTATGGCGATAACAGCGTAGCCCAGTGCAATTCGGGCTGGGCTCAAGCTTGAAACTCGAGAATGGGGTATCATTCGGATTTTCATAGCCACAATCCCTTGCCCGGGCCGGTGAGGCACTGCCACGCTCAGTGTCAGCCCACGTGTTTCCGAGGATTGCTAGAAATCCATCCTCGGCTCCGGTCCACGCGGTAGCGCGCGCGCTTTTGGTCGCTGAACCGAGGCATAGCAGACCCGATGATCGATGAGCTACGGCTTCATTCGCCTCGATAACTCACAGGGATTCGTTTGCCGCACTCGTACAGTCATTCATGCCTGTTCAGTCACTCGCGATCTACTACTCTGCAGCTTTAGCTGATTTGACCTTCGGTTGCTTCTGCGCTCTTTAAATCCCTGCTTCCGCTCGAAACCAGTCATCCAAGGCGAAGCCATCAACGCTGCCACGTTGCTCGTACAGCTGATAGGGGCGGTCGCGGATGCGATTCTCAATGTCGATTGATTCGGCAGTTTTGATTAAGAGCGGTTGCCTAGTTTTCGACTTGGCTATCATGCAAGTACCTCTCCGTCAGAAACGTGCGGGCAGAACTCTAAGAGGCTCGCGGTGCGTGCCTGCGATCCTTTGTGTGCGATTTCATGCCATTCTCCAAGGCTTGGAGAGCATAGAGTGCATCCTCGACAACCTCCACTTCGCCGTCGTAATTGGGAGAAGTTGCAAACAGTTCTCGGGACCGAAAAACCAGTGCTCGCCGGGCTTCTTCGATTCGCAGTGGTAGTTTGCTCTCATCGGTCTCGAATAAGGCAGCTTTGTACAATCCGCGCCAGCTCCGGAGGGTTTCGGCAAAGTGATCAGCACCCATAACTACTTCCGAAAGTTACACCTAGCACAAGAGGTTAACTGAAGTCCGTGACAGAGATCACGTTCCCTAGATCCCGGCTGGTGCTGCTTCCTTCGTTCCATCTGCTCGTTTTTGCCATCCCTGCTCTCGAACGGAAGGAAACGACGGCAGCTACTCCTCGGAAGATGGCTAACCCGGTGAGAATAGCTAAAAGTAGTCCGGCAAGGTTCGAGAAGTAACCATTCGCATCGAGAACCGTATTACGTAGATACTCATGAGCTGTGCCGTGAAAACTGTTGGTTCCGGATCTGGCGGTGAGATTCATTACACCTCCCGCGTAGTTACCGTACTCAGCGGCGGCATTCTTGGTCACGACCCGAAACTCCTGCACCACGTCCTGCGATGGTGAAGGCGGTAAGGTTATTAGCGGGCCCGTCTAAAGAAACACTGTCAAGATAGAATGAACTCTGGTTTCCGAACCCTCCGCCGATGGCGTAATTTCCAAACCCGATCGCATTTGTCCTCGCCCCGTCCGCCTGGTTCGAGACAGCATTGCCGTAGGTCCCACCTTGAGCAATCACTCCGGGCACAAGCGTCAGCATGTTGTTCACATTTCTCCCGCTCAAATGTATGCTTTCGACAGAGCCTGTGCTTCATTGCAGGAGTTGGAGCCGGCGTCTGGCATCCCAGTTCTGGCCTTGTGTAAGGGCCAACACCCGTTGCAAGAACGCCTTCACCGGTCCCATTCCGAGCGTTCGCGCCGCTAGTGCGTCAGCATCAGTTTCCATCTGTGGATCGCGAAGGATGTAATCGTTGCATCCCTGCGCCGCCGTGTCGCTTACCAGATGCGCCATCTCGTGGCCCAGAAAGCCTTTCAGCGAAAACTCATCGAACAGCTCTATCGCCTGCTGCCCGACCAAGATCTTGCCTCGCCCGTCTAGGGCGGCGCTGGCAGCGATATAGGCCATGTTCGGACTTCCGGGAAAGATATAAATGTGCGGAATTGCCCGACCATACGCCCGCGCCACTTCGGTGAGGGCTTCGTAGCCCTTGCCCGAAAACACTTCGCGCGCGCTCATTTCACGCAGCATCTCGGTTTCACACGCGGTCTGCGCCTGGATGTTGAACTGCAAAGGAGCACCCAGGGCGTTCGCTCTCGGTTGCGGCGGCAGGATTCCTGCCAAAAGGACGATTCCCGCAAGTACTCTTATAGCCGCCGCAAAAACATCAATTCTTACGCGGGCTGATTCTCGCGCTTTGTGCACAGCCCAGGCGTGCGCTGGATGAAAGGAATTGTTCACGGGTATCTCAAGTGCAGTTCAGCCTGCGCGGGCCGGCTCAACTGGCGCCCACCTTTGCCAGAAACCCTATGTGCACGGCAAGGGCAAATGAACAGCAATTCCGCCGCTTGATAACAAGAGACTTATGAATCGAATCGTACGGCGGGACCCAATCTGTCGTGACCTTTCCAGGGCAGTGCCGGACTGCGGGCAGGCTGTGGTGATCGTGCTTAGCTCAATACGTTGCTGCGGTGCAAGTTACGACAACGCCGCTCTTGGCGAGATATTAGCTGCAGACAACGTTTGTGACAAGCGTCACTGACTTCTTGTCCGAGATAGGATGCAATCGAGGCTGCTTCTCGAAGGTGCCCGAGGGCCGGGAGATCTTCAACCTTAGAACCCATTGGATGACCCTGCGGTTCGAGCAGGAGAGAGGTCTCCCGTCCTTCGCGTAAGCAAGAGAGAGACGTAACCCGATTGTTTCGTATGTGAAAAGATCCTGCCAATATTAGTCATTTAACATGCCAGCAAACAGGCGTAGGAGGTAAGACAATAGGCACCGAACATTCCAGCCCTTCCGTCGCAGGAGTTGGTGATGAACAGGGGCACTTCTGGGCCACCATTCTGGAAACCGACAAAACCTTATTACTCAAAAGTCTCCGCAACCGAAGCCCGCATGCCGAGCGGCTTGTTGAAACTTGGGGGCTACCATGGTCAAAAACTGCGCCAACCCAGCCTGTTTCGCGTCATTCCGGACCCTCCACGACGGCAGGTTGTTCGTAATGGAAACTGAGCCCGATTCGGACGTCCGCGGCGACAGGCGCTCGCGGCAACTCCGTTGTTTTTGGCTGTGTGACGCTTGCTGCCGGACAATGACCATCGTCTCCAAGAAAGAGGAAGGGATCAAGGTCGTCCTGCTGCCTGCGTCCGCAGGCGCTGCGGTGCGTTTGGCGTTGGCCCGGAGGATATAGGAAATCGGAGGTAACGATGAGTAAGCAAGTTGATATGCCGCCAGTACACCGGGCTTTCTACGACCTGCTAGAGAAGGCCGTAGATAAGTTAGAACGAATTGAAAAGGCCGTTACAAAGCCAGCGGCCCAACCGAAGACGAAAGCGCAGGACAGGGAGACGCAATGAACGCGGGTCAGACCGACCAGCAAGCGGAACTGTGGAAGCAGCAGAACCTCGCCAAGCGCAATAGAAATCGTGAGCTAGAAGACCGGGCCGCCCCCGCCAAGGCTCTGAAGTTCTATGGGCTAGACGCTAAAGATAAGCCCGCTGACGCGGTCGTTATGGATTCGCATCAAGCGATGGACTTGCTAATCGTCTGGCGTCAGCACCATCCGTTTGCCAAGGTCGGTGAAGTTGCGCTGTATAAGACCGACCAAGTCGCGGTGAGCTTTCAATAAGAAATGCTTCGTGTCAAAAAGGAGTGCGGATGGCGCGGATGCCGGAAGTCCCGGTTCGGTCGTCGCCACGCCCGGAGCATTACAGGCTCTCCGTGACGCTGGCGACAACCCTCTTCTTTTATTGCGCCGCCATCTCGCCGGGGATTGGGACGAAGTTGACGAAGACAACCGTCGCGAGAATGAACTTAGCGTTAAGCACGGTTGGCGCATTCTCTCTTGTTACACTCTGTCGTTATTCCGTCCTCGACCGCGGTTGCTTCCGTTTTAAGATCCAAGCCACGCCTGCTGCTGCCGCGACCAGCAGCACCACATAGAGATGTCTCCGGAACAAGTTGCCCAGCAGGTGAACCACTTCGGGTCCGAACTTCAGGATCAGCAGCGCTAAGACCAGGAAACGCACAGCGCGTCCGCAGAAAATGGCAAGCAGGTAACGGACGATGCCCATCTCAGAGACTGCGGCAGCGAGCGCAAAAAGCTTGAATGGGAACGGTGGTGGCAGCATGGCGGGAAACATCAAGCTCCAAAATGCATGCTGACCGAAGCTGGAGTGGATTTTCTCGAAGCGCTGGGGAGGGATGCGTTTGCGCAGAAGTTCTTCCCCACCGGCGTAGCCGATGAAATAAACAACGATGCTTCCCAGGGTTGATCCTGCAGCCGCCATCAAGACGTACCAGAGAAATCGATCCTGGTTCTGATAGACATAGCCGCCAACGATGGCATCGACGGGCAAACCGATGAAACCTCCATCCAGGGCGGCGGCAGCCAGTACACCCCAAGCGCCGAGCGGCTTCAGTACTGCCCAGAGAAAAGCCGTATAGCGAGACAAGCATTTTTTGATGGCGTGCAAGTTCTGAGTGTAAATGGACACATCGGCTCAGACCAACATGGCGAGCGGCGCAGTATGTAGATAAAAAATGCCGCATGTCGGTCGTTCACGCGGGAAGTCTAAAGTGCGCCAACCACGAGTGCAACCAGATGGGATGAGAAGGCCGGTCCCCGGACGGGATGCTGTACGCTCCTAAGTTATCGACGCGCTTGAGGCGCAAAAGACAAAGGAGACCGGCAATGAAGAAGGTTAGCACCGCAGCAGCGAAGCAGCGCAGGAATAATTCTCGGCAGCAGCAGCTCACCATCGGATTGGATCTAGGCGATCGTGCGAGCTGGTTTTGCATGTTGGATGAGTCCGGTAAGGTGGTGGAGGAGCAGCGGCTGAGCACGACCGAGAAGGCAATGCGGGAGGTGCTGGGCGGAATGCCGCGCAGTCGGATTGCGCTGGAAACCGGGATGCACTCGCCGTGGGTGAGCCGGCTGCTGGGCGAGTTGGGGCACGAAGTGATCGTGGCGCATGCGCGGAAGGTGCGGCTGATCGGGGAAAGCCGCAAGAAGGACGATCGCCTGGATGCGCAGACCCTGGCCCGGCTGGCGAGGATCGATCCGCAACTGCTGTGTCCGGTGAAGCACCGCAGTGCGAGGGTGCAAGCGGACCTGACCGTGATTCGAGCACGAGCCGGACTGGTGCGGGCGCGCACGGCGCTGGTCAACACGGTCCGGTGATTAGCCAAGAGTTACGGAGAGCGTCTGCGCGGCTGCAACGTGCGGAATATGAATCCGGAAAAGGCCGAGGGGCTGAGCCCGGAGTTGCAGGTAGCATTGGAGCCGCTGCTGAACGCGATCGAATCCGTGAGCGAGCGCATCGCCGAGTACAACGAACGGATCGCAGCGCTGGCGCAGCAGAGTTATCCGCAGGTGGGGTTGCTGAAGCAAGTCAAAGGCGTGGGCACACTGATCGCGCTGACTTTCTTGTTGACGCTGGAAGACCCGCATCGTTTTCGCAAGAGCCGCGACGTGGGCTGCTACCTGGGACTGCAGCCAGGACGCAGGAACTCGGGGCAGAGTGAGCCGCAGATGCACATCAGCAAGGAAGGCGATCCGTATCTGCGCACCCTGCTGGTGCAAGGAGCACAGCACATTCTGGGACCGTTCGGTGTCGACTGCGACCTGCGGCGCTGGGGGCTGAAGCTGGCCGAGCGCGGCGGAAAGAGCGGAAAGAAGCGAGCCATCGTTGCCACCGCACGCAAGCTAGCGGTGTTATTGCATCACCTGTGGGTGAGCGGAGAAGTGTATGAACCACTGCGGAACAGCAACCGGATAGCGGTGGCGACGGCAGCATGAAGCAAAACCATTCTTCGAAAGGAAAACAAAGCTTACGCGCCGAGTTCCGGTGACTGCGTCTAACGCCTGGCCCAACTTCACATCTTAGAGATGGGAGAGAGGTCGCCAATCAGGTAGCAGCACCGGCTGAAACGAGAACGCCCAACTTGCACCGAGCGAACGAATCGCTCAACCAGAGTGCGGATGGAAGGATGGCGACAGTGGCGACTCGGCGGAGAAAAACACTTGACTCCGACCGGCCTTCTCATGGAAGGCGTTCACACACAAAACGTCACTCCCTAACTCCCGAAAACATTTATCAATCTTCTTCATGATCCGGTCCGCCCGTTGAACTGCCGCTGCGACCAGTGATTGATTTCGCGGACTTGGCTTGGAGTCAAACAGATCATCCGCAGTCTTCAGGTGCCGCGCCACTAGAATTCCAGCCACAATCGCCAGCACGCGCTTGCGGCCTTCGTCCATACCGTGACAGGACTATACTTTCGCTTTTTATTCGTCCATGCGAAAATTCTGTTCGTCTAGAGTGGACTTGCATCATTGGAACCGTGATGGAGGTCACGGAACCCGCCCGATGCTTCAAGATAATTGAAACTAGCGGGGACAGCTCCCGCTTAAGCGCACGCGGAGGGCAATCTCTATGCCGCCTACTGAATGCGAATATTTCAACAGCGAAGACGAGCTTCGTGCAGCCGGATTTAAGGGTTTTCTATCCATCCACGCCTTACGCGCCTGCCGCCTTGCCTGTGTGCCTGAAGTTCCCGGGGTTTATTTGGTGCTGCGCGTCCAAGATGGTGCACCCATTTTTGTCAATTCGGGAACTGGCGGACACTTCAAAGGCGGAGACCTTTGTCTCACGACCTAAACCGCTGAAATAATGCGTTCTTGTTCGAACGACCCTTGGCCCATAGTGGTCAATGCCTTAATGTGGGCACGTCGGCGTCGCCTATTTGTAGTCTATGGCACCCCGATATCGAGGAAGATCCCTCCCTAAGTCGTTGTTTAAGTACATCAAGCTGGAGTGCCCTGTTTCCAAGCAGCTGCATCGGATTGCACCAGTTCCTTGGCAGTTTGCTTGCTGGACATGACAGTGCGCCATGATGGCCTCTTTACATCTGACTTATGCCGCAGTGCTCATTGCGGTTTTTGCGGAACAACTGTGTCTGCCTATCCCCTCAGGCGTTTTGCTAATGGTCGCCGGTGCTCTTTCGTCGCAAGGGGAGATGAAAGCCGCGATTATTATCGTTCTGGGTATCGCGGGTTGCCTGGCAGCAGATGGATTATGGTTCTGGTTGGGACGCCGGTGGGGTTCGCGGATGATCCGCCTACTCTGCCGCTTCACTGCCAATCCGCGAAAATACTCAGAGGACGCGCGCGCAAAATTTCTCCGGTATGGTCCTCCGGTGTTGTGTGTGGCGAAGTTTTTTCCGGGCGTAAATTTCGTAATGCCCCACTGGTTGCCGCGGAAGGAGTGTCGCCCACCGGTTTCCTTGCTCTCGATACGTTAGGTGCCTTCCTCTGGTCTGGGTTTTACGTAGGGCTGGGCTATGCCTTCGCCAACCAACTGGATATTGCAATCGGTTGGGTCAAACATTTTGGAATCGTCCTCGGTACTGTCGTTGGCCTTTCCATTGCTCTCTATGCGGGATGGCGGGGCCTGCTTCTGTTGCGAATGATCCGTCGACTGCGAGTGCGGCGCATGACACCGCGGATGCTTGCGCGCAAATTGAAATCCGGCAACAAGGTAGCAGTGCTCGACCTGTTGGACTTCGAAGCAACCGAGAGTGCAAGCTCGGAGGCTATACCCGGAGCATTCAGGGTCGATCCTTCTCGCTTGCGCCATTCTCCACACCTCACTGTTCCCGATAATGTCGACATTGTTCTGTATTCCTCTTCAGGAGGCGATACGGTTCCTGCGCGAGCAGCCATGGGATTGAAGCGTATTGGCGTTAACAACGTGTGGGTGTTGGAAGGTGGGCTCAAGGCGTGGCGGGAGCAGGGGTTTCCTCTCTCCGAATCCCCAGAACTCGCCGAGGTTGCCGCAGCGCGTGTGGGGGTCAAGTTGCAGACCCCCTAACGGGGTGGTCCCATGCCTCTAGAGCGAACAGAGTAGGCTCTACGGTTTTGCTCTCGCAGACTAGTAGCTCGTCTTTGTTGCTAATCCCGAGATGCCCGAAATATTCATGTGAGCACCTCCCGGGGTGAGGAGATAGCGTGCGTCGAGATACCACGATGCTTGTGTGCCATTGACCTTATCTCGCGGACAATCCGTCTGGAACGAGGAACTATCAAAAACCGCGATGGTCGAGAAGTCACGATGACCAATCGACTTTCCCGAACTGCTAGCTTTGCGTTTTTGGCAAAACAGAGGACGCCTTTGTGTTCACTCGCTCGACAGGAAGACCGCCCGTGATTTTCGTGGTACATGGGCAAGAGCGTGTGACAAAGCGGGATTGTTATTCCACGATCTCCGCAGAACCGCCGCACGCAAACTTGCGAGTAGCGGGAGTCGGCGAGGACGTGATTATGAAGATTGGAGGCTGGAGAACTAGAAGCGTTTTCGAACGGTATGCCATTATTTCGCAATCAGACATATTGCAAAGACGTTGGGTATCAGGAACGCCCGTCGTTCACATCGGCAAAGCGGGCAGAGGATTTCGAGGTGATGCTCGGTGCTGAGCCGGACGGGTTGGATTTCATCTCGACGGAAGGGGGAGACTACATCAATCGGCCTCCGGGTGTGAATCGTTCAGTTGCCATTGACGCCAATTTTTTTCGCATTCGCACCACCGTCCCTCCTCTCTCGTAATGGACCTCATCCATGAATTGGTGCATGAGGTAGATTCCTCGGCCGTGATCCAAGAACCGTTGTTGTGGTGACGTGGGATCCGGAATCTTATTAAGATCAAATCCTTCTCCTTCGTCCCGAACCGTTATCAAGACCTCTCCGTTCTGGTAGCAGCGGCATGCCACATAAACGCGCTTGTCTGGGTCCTCGTGGTTCCCGTGGGTGACTGCGTTTGCAACTGCCTCACGTACTGCCAACTCGATGCCGGTTGCAGCGCGATCCGCAATCCCACAACTCGTGCTAAAACGCATGAGTTGCTCTACAAACGGAGAAATGGCAGCGATGTGGCTTGCGAGAGAATGGCGCAATTCAACAAAAGGAATCGAATGAAAGCTTCGCGGCGGAATAAGAGAGATTTGTGCATTTGCCATGAGTGCCCACTCCCGCTAGGCATTTGCCCCAGCACTCACATAGAATGCACGGCGCCTGCCAAATCACCATTTCAGCTAAGTGATTGAATGTGAAGGTACGCTAGAAAGCAGGTTGGTGGAATTTGCCCGTCTGATGAATGTGTGATGGTGGCCGCGCCAGTATTCGGGCAGCGCAACGAACCTTCAACGAACTTGTTGCCGCTTGTCGCAGCACCAGATCACAACCCGAGCGAATCAGTTTCAAGCTGATACCCGTTTCTACGTCCGGTCGCAGGCAAGGTTCCCTTAACCCAAATGTGAATTCCGGTTTTGGAAGGGCTCAATTCTGTATACGAATCCACTTCTCTGATTATTGTTTGTGCCCATTGCTTGATTTGTTGACCTGCCCCCCAACTTTAGTCCAAAGATAATGAGACTTTCTCCCGCTTTTGTTCGCCCCGCGTTGCTTCGGCAGCGGGGATGAGGCGCGGAGCAGGGGACGGCGTTCCGGGGCTTTCCTTCATTGCCCGGAAATCTGAGAGGCTGCGTGTCGTGACTCCTCGCGGCACATGAAGAAGTGACCCGCTTCACTGACATCACGTAACGTTGAGCAGAGAATATTGGGTGTAAATTTCTCCGCCTCATCGAAGAGCAATTCCCGCTAAGGGGCGCAGCACCTCCCCGAGGCGAGCAGCCAAACGAGAGCAGGGAATTAAATCGGCAAAGTCCTTGATGGAAAAGGAGGACAGATGTCTGACACGCACAAGATCTTCGCCTGCGTGACGGTGGCTCTCCTCAACGTTGCCCTGTGCACCGCTGTCGCAGTTGCGCAGGATAAGGCAACTGTTCAGGAGGTCGTCGCCAAAGTGAAGGAAGCGGCCAGCACCCTGTCGAAGACGGGTGACGTGGCACAGTTTAACCAGAAGCAGAGTCCTTGGGTGTGGAAAGACACTTATATTTTTGTCGAGGACTGTGACAAGAAGGTCATGGCCGCTCACCCTATGCGTTCCGACCTAGTAGGCAAAGACCTCAGCTCGATTACGGACGCGAAGGGGAAAAACATCTACCCGGACCCGGAAAGCTTCTGCAAAAGAGTGCGGGAGAGGAGTTCCGGTATCTGGCATTCGGCTGGCGTCTGGAGCGGCTATTGGTGGCCTAAGCCCGGCGAGGAAGTTGGCTCTCGTAAGCTCACGTATCACTTGAGTGCCAAAGGGACTCCCTACTTGGTTTCGTCCGGGATCATTCCTTGACTGTACCGGACTTTTGTTCGTGGTTGGTCTTGGCGGCTGCGAAACACACTTCGGACGTGATCAGCTTCTCCATCCTTCGCCCAGGCGTGAAGGCTTTTCGATTTTTTGCCAAAAGACGAACGTGTGCCACCATGCGCGATCACTGATTTCCTGGGAGCCGTTGCGCTAGAAGAGAATCAGGCCAGGAGTCGTCCGAAGGTGAGCGCTCGACCCCAGCGCCATCCGCGCGGGCTAGAGCCGGCGACGCCCGGCAG
>OCOJ01053010.1_pt4 | contig 14154 bp, 12 predicted proteins | sample 1539251 | NCBI WGS metagenome assembly OCOJ01 (sample SAMN01911457, study PRJEB22624) | soil metagenome | biome: Soil | place: Malaysia | collected 2012-04-30 | depth RA_metagenome m | reverse complement strand
GTGTACCCCAACCGGACTACCATGAGCGGCAGAGTCCGGGAGTTCGGTTAAACTTGGGCGCCGGTCGAGAACGGCCTGCTGCTCGTTCCAATGCCCGCCGAACGAGCCACCGGCCCCCCGTACTATCGCTTCGCTTTCGTTTTCAAGTAGTACTTCCCGTCGCTCGTCGCGATCACGCCTGCCCCCGCACTCATCTTGAGCCATCTCTCCTGCAAGCCGAGGTCGCTCGGAGTCTTGGCCGTGTCCGCTGTGACCGCGCCAACTTCCTTGAGCCGTTGCTTGGTCCGCTCGATGATGACCACAATGGTCGCGTCCGCACCCGCCATTTCCGGAACTTCCTCCCCGTCGAAGGGCCGACCCCACCGGTGTTCGGCACCCCGGGTTGGGCAGGTGAGGAAGGGCATTAATGGGCGGTCGGTCGGACTTGACGCAGGTCTGAGCAAGCAGGCCGACCCGAGGACGGGTCGTCCTACGCTTCGGGTCACCCGCAGGCGCGCCCGGGGCTGCGGTTGGATCCTTCAGGATTGTTGGGTTCGACGCACGTGCGAAGAAGACTCGGGGAGAAGACCCAGTAGATCCCCGCCGCGGTCGTTCGAATCGGCGGAGAAGTAGCCGAGGGGGGAATGGCCCAGAGGAGCGATGCTCGGGAGAACCGGGGAGGGCCGACCGGATCGATCGAGCCTACTTCCGTGGAGATCGCCGCGGACCTCCTCTCGAGATCGCCCGTCGAATCGCCGGGAGGTCCTTCGCCACGATGTCCCAGACCTCGTCGGCCAGGACCTGCCCGTACTGGTGGTTCGCGAGGTCTCGGAATCGAGCCATTTCTCGCCAGGGCACCCTGGCAAGCTCCGTTCGCGTTTCCGAGCCGACGCTCTTGGCTGCCTCGCCGATAACCTCGAGGTTGCGGATGACCGCATCCTGAATCACTTCGGATTCCATGAAAGTCGATCGCCCATTCGCGGTCGCTCGCGCGATGCGATCGATCCGCTCGAGGATTTCCGCGAGCCGGGACTCGTCGGTCATAAGGGAACCGCCTCGAAGAGGACCTGAGGTCGGACGAGCCAGTGGAGAGCCTCTTCCGGAACGACGTCCACCCGGCGTCCGAGTATCTTCTCGAGGTCCGCGGCCAGTGCCGCGCGATCCAAGAGACTGGCCCCTTCCGATCGGTCCACTAAGAGGTCCACATCGCTGGATCGGGTCGCTTCGGAACGCCGGACGGATCCGAAGACGCGGACGTGACTGAATCCTCGCCGGCGGGCCGCGCGGAGGACCGCTTCGCGGTGCGGTACGAGGATCTCCGGAATCCCTCGTCGTGTTCCCCGGCGGACCGGCCGAAGCACGGGCACATCCCAGAAGCGGGACTTGCACCTAGGACATATCCTGGGAACTCGCGCTCGAGCGGGTCGCCAAACGTACGCGCAGCGATAGCAACCGTACATCCCCGCGCGGAGCTCCGGCATCACGACCCGCAGGGTGTTTCAAGGTAAACAGGTTTACCTCGCTGACTCAAGCCGAGGGAGGGGCTGGACCGAAAGTTCAGAACACATGTCGGCGGCAGGCGAGCGTCCGTCCGGTCCCTTCCGCATTGAGCGAGCGCTTTGGCCCGAGCACGCCCATGCAAGACGGCTGGATTGTCCCCTACCATCCAACGACCGGGGGCGGGATTGGTTCGGATGGGCGGATTGCCGGAAGGACAGGTTTGGCTTGAAGACGCCTAGCCATGAGCGCTGTGGTCTCATCGCTACTAGCTCGAACTCGTGGGACGGCGTAGAAGCGGTCGAGGCAGTGTCGTAGGAAGATCTAGCGACTCCAACAGCCCGACGAACCGCGGATCGCCACGGATCGAGTCAAACACGGGGCTTTGGTAGTTCAACGACAACCCCGGCCCTCCTTCACGTGCACTGCGCTCGAGGAGAGTCAGTGCACGCTCGGTGTCGCCCATGGCCCCGCAGAGGAACGCAAAGAGGTTCGCATCCAGACCCTTGGCGAGCCGGCCTTCCTCCCATTCCGCTAGCAAGGCCCGACCTTCATCCGCCTTGCCCAGCCAAGCCATGATGGCCGCATGACCCAGCCGGTAGCTCACTTCGGACATCGGAGGCGGGGGACCTAGCATCCGAACGGCTTCGAGGGACCGACCGGTTGCCGCGTACATCCAGGCAAGAGTCCACCTGGGCAAGGGCTCATCCGGGAAGTCATTCACCATCTCCTCCAGGAGAGCCGTTTCAGACGAATAATCTCCCACGAGCTCGGCTTCGCCTACAAGAGACACCCTCGATTCGATGTTCAGCGGGTCCTGTTCAACAGCGGCCTGGAGGTGCTTCTTGGCCTCGTCAAACCGCTGTAGGATATTCAGCAGCCCGGCGTACCATCTCCGAACTTCAACGTTGCTCGGATTCAGGGCTATCGCCTGCTGGAACTCGGATTCGGCTCGATCCCAGTCCCGGTCGAACTGCATCAGAAGATTGCCTTGGGCCATGTGGGCTTCGGATGAGTTCGGGTCCAGCTCCAAGGCCTTGGTCGATAGCTCGCGGGCCCGTTCTGCCACTTCGGTCCACGTACGAGTTAACCCTGCCATCCGAACAAAGTGATTCGCCAGACCCGCGTAGGCGGAAGCGAACCGGGGGTCCTCCCGGATAGCCCTCTCGAAGTGTCTGACCGCTTCTTGGTCGAGTTCGAGACTAAACAAACTGCCCGAGCGCAGGCTCACCTGCACGCCTCGAAGATACGCCTCGTAAGCCGCGAAGTTTGAAGTGGGCCTCTCTTGTAGGATTTCGCGTTCGGACTTGAGCAGCTCCACCCTTAGGGCACTGGCCGTGCGCTCCGCAAGGTCGGCTTGGATCGCGAAGACGTCCTCGAGCTTGCGGTCGTAGGTCTGAGCCCACCGATGCTCGTCCGTCTTCGTGTCGATAAGTTGCACAGTGATCCGCAGTCGGTCCCCTGACTTGCGAACGCTCCCCTCCAGTACCGAGTCCGCACCCAACTCAACACCGATTTGGGCAATCGGCTTGGTCGCGCCCTTGTACTGGCTGACGGAGGTCCGTGATATCACCCGAAGACCCTTGACCTGGGAGATAACCGAGATGAGTTCCTCGGTCATCCCGTCCGCGAAGTACTCGTTCTCCGGGTCGTGGCTCANTGTTGACGAACGGCAGGACAGCTAGGCGAGGGGGGCCCGCGGCCTTCCCCGGGGCCACACCGAGTTTCGCTGGCTCGGGCACGGCCACCCGGTAGATCCCAAGAGGCTCTTGGACCCCCTTCAAGGCCTTTGCTCCAAGGCTCTCCAAGTGGAAGGAGACCTTGTTGTGCACCTGCCCGTAGACGGGCTCGGACAGACACACGCCACCGGGTTCCGCCAGCGGCTCGATCCGGGACGCGACATTCACCGAGTCCCCAAGGATGTCGGTACCCGCGTCCTCCACGTCCCCCAAGTGGATGCCGATCCGCACGCGCAGCTCGGGGGGAGCTTCTCGGGCGTTTCGCTCTTCGATGTGCCGCTGAAGATCCACCGCGCACTCGACCGCGTCCAAGGCGTTCGCGAATTCGATCAGCAGTCCATCTCCGATTGCCTTGACCCATCGGCCCCGATGGATCTCCAGGAGTCCTCGGACCAGCCGTTCCTGGTCTCGGAGGAGGCGCAAAGCGGCGCGCTCGTCCTTCTGGGAGAGCGCCGTGTACCCCGCGATGTCCGTGAACATGATTGCGGCAAGACGCCGCGCCATGACGGTGGGGTCACGCTCCCCCCCTAGATGAGCCAGAGGGACCGACGCGGCCCGGCGGGAATGGGCGGCGGATTTCCCCACCGCCCGATTGTCGGGTAGCAGAACCGTTCGGGCCGAGGGGGTTGTTTCCGCCGGGGTTTTCGGTCGCGGGTGGAATCAACCCGACGTCAACGATTGTCGGGCGAGTCGAGGCTAATCAAGCCGAGGGAGGGAACTGCCCGAAAGTTCAGTTCCCTGAAGCAGTCGCCAATCCGTTCGGGCGGCACCAGGGGGCCTTCGCACCAGCCAGAAAGCGAGGAATCCCACGACCGCCCACCCGCCCACCAGCGCGAACAGGGGAACGAGAGTCCAATCCCCGTTCGTGACAACGAGCAATGGGCTCGTATAGTTCACAGAGACATCGGCAGCCACGCACGGTCCCTCCGGACAGCTGGCCCCGAATTCGTAGACGCCTCCCGTCGATACGAATGTGCCGGAACCGCTCGTCCCGTTGCCCTCGTAAACCACCTGGTTGGCTGAGCAACTTACGACGAAGAAGTAGTTCGTCGACGGAGTCGACCAGTGAAAGCTGACGGTCGTACCCGGAGTGACATAGATGCCAGGACAGGTAGTCTGGAGGTCGTAGATCGCTGCCCCGTGAAGCGTGGCGTGCTGGGGGACCGGCACCAGAACCATCGCCAGGGTGATCGCCAAGGCCGCACCCAACGCCGCCCCAGCAATCGCTACTCGTCGCTTCCTTGGCATCATCGCCAACGAGTGCAATCACTCGAAGGCTGTAGTCTCAGATAACTGAGACCGCTGAACTTCGACAGGGCAGTGAAAAGCGAGCCGAGGGAGGGAATCGAACCCCCAGGAAACGGATCTGCAGTCCGTCGCATTAACCATTCTGCCACCTCGGCGCGGCCGAGGGGAGGAGACCGCCCCTTAAAACCGACGGGGCGGGAACGGGGCTGGGCTCAGATCGGACGGAACCCGCGCCGTATCCGGAGGAACGCGGACCGCCATTCCACGCGCAGCCGCCCGGCGAACCCCAGCGACGAACCACCGGCCGCGGTTTTCCCTTCGCGAATCGCCGCGAGGACCATGGCCGCCCCGCGAGTGCCCGGGGGGAACTCCGTGTACGCCCGGCCGAGGTCCGAGAGCTCGTGCACGTCACTCCCTCCGGTGGTCGGAAGCGAACGCAGGGCCCCGACCCGAGCGGCCCGGCGATTCGCCCGCGGTGAGTTGTGCCCATTGATGACCTCGATCGCGTCCACCCGGGCCGTCTCCGAGACCGCGCGACCGACCCCGTGGGAGGACCGGAACGAATGGGCGAGCACGGAGACCCCGCCGTGGGCACGGACCCAGTCGATGGTCTCCAGGACGGGTCGCTCGGGCGGAGGAGCCTCCATGACTCCGTACGCGAGGAGGTGTCCCTCGACCGTCGAGACCTCGACGCCGGGCACGAGGACGAGCTCGGGGAATCGCGCCTGCCAGCCGGCGAGCTCGGCGTTGCCGGCGACCGTGTTGTGGTCGGTGAGGGCAAACCCATTCAGGTTCGCGGCTCGAAGTCCAAAGACGATCTCCTCGACCGTGAGCGGGGAGTCGGGGGAATGGTGCGAGTGGACGTGAAGGTCGAGGCGGACACCGTTCATCAGCGGACCTTCGCCCCCCAGGGGACCGGCTCCGACGGAACGGGCCCACGTCCGGCGCCGAACGTGAGTGCCTCGGCTCTTCCGGCTCCGGTCGTCGAGCGGCGCACGACCACCGTCGCTCCGGCGGGCCATGACCCGGGAATCTCCGCCTCGGTGGTCCCGAGGTGGACCCGAACTCGGCCATCGCCCGAGGGGCCGATCACTTGGCCGACCGTGAGCGTGGTCGAGCCGAACTCTTCGAACGAGATCGTCCGGTCGGAGAGCCCCCGTCCTTCGAGGAAGGTTCCCGGTGGGGTCCCTTCCGGCGGGGAAAGGAGGACCGCTCGTTCTCCCGACTCCGCCGCAAGGACCATTCCCTGAGACGTGATCCGGCGGATCGTTCGGGGAGCGAGGTTGGTGAGAAGCACGACCGGGCGCCCGACGAGCCCATCCACCGTGTAGGAATCACGGATGCCCGCGACGACCGTCCTCGGGGTCGTTGCCCCGACGTCGACCTCGAGCACGTAGAGCTTGTCCGCGGCCGGATGCGGTGCCGCGCTCCGGATGACCCCCGAGCAGGCGGCGAGGGGAGGCCATCCTTCCGGGGAGGGGGCGGACTCGGATGCCGGGGCCCCGACCGAAACCTCTGGCTCGGGGCGCGGGAAGAGAGGGCGGACCTCTCCCAGAGTTTGGCCGGGTGGGACCGGGGTCAGAGCTACATCCCACTCGCCCGGACCGGGGGGGCCATCATAGCCGATCATGCGGAATACCCCCTCGCTGGAGAACGGCAGCACGGGGGAAAGCCACGTCGCGAGCGCCTTCAGACGCCAGAGAGTCTCGTACAGCGTCCGACGTTGGTCCTCCGGCTCGGCCTGCCACGGACGTGCCTCGTGGAACCTCCGGTTCGCCTCTCGAACCTCTTCGAGCGTGAGGTCGAGCGCCTCCTTCAGGTGAACCTGCTCGTACTCCGCGGTGATCCGGGCGTGGGCGTTCCTCAATCGGTCGCCGACGACCGAGGTCTCCGCGGTCCACGTGGCAGGTGGGGAAGGAACCTTTCCCGAACAGCGGTCGCGCACCAGGACGAGCGTTCGCTGGACGAGGTTCCCGTACTGGTTGGCGAGGACCTCGTCCCGAAGCTGCCGGAACTCGTCCCAGTCGAGCTCCGTATCGTGGTTCTGCGGAGCGAGGAGAGCTGCGTAGAACCGAATCACGTCCGGCGGGTAGTTGGCGAGGAGAGACGGGACAAACGGCTCCGCCCCGCCGGTCCGGCTCTTGGAGACCTTCTTTCCCTCGACGAGCAACCACTCGTTGGCCGCGACGTCGTACGGGAGCTGGAGACCGCCGGCCCCGAGGAGCATCGCCGGCCAGATGATGGTGTGGTGGAACTTGTTGTCCTTGCCGACGAAGTAGTACTGCCGGACCGGCTCGCGCGAATCCCAGTACGCTTGCCACGCATCGGGCCGGCCGGCGCGGACGGCCCACTCCTTGGATGCGGAGAGATACCCGGTGACGGCGTCGAACCACACGTAGAAGCGCTTCGTGTCGTAATCGTCGAGCGGGATCTCGATTCCCCAATCCAGGTCGCGGGTGATCGGCGTGGGACGGAGCCCCTCCTTGAGGAAGTTCTCGGCGACCCGGAGCGTCCCGGGGCGCCATTGCTTCTGTTTCGAGACGTATTCGGCGACCGGCCCCTGGAGACGGTCGAGGTCGAGATAGAAGTGCTCGGAGGCTCGGAACTCGGCCGGAGTGCCGCAGAGCGCACACCGCGGGTTTCCGAGCTTGGCCGGGTCCATCGGGCGTCCGCAGTTGTCGCACTCATCTCCGCGAGCGCTATCGAACCCGCAGTACGGGCAAGTGCCGACCAAGTACCGGTCGGGCAGGAACCGACGGTGCTGCGGGCAGTACGCGTTCTCGGCCGTCCGCCTCGAGACGTACCGAGCCTCGAGGAGGCGCAGGAAGAGCTCCTGGACCGTACGCTGGTGCACGACGGTGTGGGTCGAGGTATAGAGGTCGAACGTGAACCCGAGCTTCTCGAACGCCTCCTTGTTGACGGCGTGGTAGCGCTCGGCGATTACGGCCGGGGTGGTCCCCTCCTTCTCCGCTCGGACAAGGGTCGGCGTGCCGTGCATGTCGGAGCCCGACACCATCAGAACTTCGTCTCCGCGGAGACGGTGGAATCTCGCGAAGATGTCGCCAGGAAGGTACGCGCCCGCGAGGTGACCGATGTGGAAGGGGCCGTTCGCGTACGGCCACGCGACTCCGATGAAGATGCGGCTCACCCTTCGACCCCCTGTTCAGTTCGAGCGGCGGCGCGGACTTAGGTTTTGCCGGACTGTTCCACCACCTCGCTCGCGGCCTTTATCTTGGGCACGTCCTCCCCCGTACCGTGGCTGACGATTCCGCCCCGATGCGGCGTCCCACCGTTCCCGACGCCGATGGTGAAATTGGCGTGAAACACCCCGTGCTTACGCACGGGTTCGTCGCCCTCGTTGACTACATGGGAAACGACGCGGCAATCGTTCAGGCGGCTCGAGTGTCCTACGGCCAGGGTACCCGGTCGGTCCGGGATGACCGCGGCCTGATCCGGTATCTGATGCGGCATCGCCATACGACGCCCTTCGAGATGGTGGAGTTCAAGTTCCTCGTTCGGCTCCCGATCTTCGTCGCACGGCAGTGGATCCGTCATCGGACGGCATGTCTGGCCGAGGGAACGCAGATTATTTTTGACATGCCGGGGGGCGTCCGCCGGAAGGGCCGGAATTACAATCCGATCCGGGTCGAGGACCTCTGGAGGAGGTTCCAGCCAACCCACAACAACGCGACCCGGCACCAACGAAATCCGTACCTCCGCCGGGACCGGGTTCGCGAGATGCTTCTCCGCCAGCTGGACGAAGAAACCCGGGTGATGGGTCACACCCATGTGGTCGACGTCACCAAGAACGGGGAAAAACCCGTGTTCCGGATGACGCTCGATGACGGAAAGTCGATCGAGTGCACGGCCGACCATCGATTCCTCTTCGAGGATGGATGGGGGACTCTCGTCGAGAAGACCCAGCTTCGGGAGGTCGGCGGCCTCGCGGTCTGGAAGCAGAGTGATTACCGGGTATCCGTCAACGGTACGGAGCTTGCCCGGCCGGCCCTGCACCAGAATCGCGACCGGCTCGAGCGGGAATACGGCGGGCTCCCCGGGGGCTCGCCGGTCCAAGCGATGCGGGTCCTTCGACCGAAGGTCGCCTGGAACCGCCTCACGGTCCCTCGCCTCGTGCGAGTGGCTCAGTTCGAGTTCATCGGAAACCGAATGACCTACGACCTCGAGGTCGAAGGTCCGTCCCACAATTTCGTCGCCAACGGGATCGTGACCCACAACTCTGTGAATGAATACTCGGCGAGGTACTCCGTCGTTCCCGACGAGTACGAGATCCCACCGGAATCGGAGGTCCGCCACCAATCGACCCGGAATCGCCAGGGCCGTGGAGATCTGTTACCGAGTGACGTGGTGGAACGCTTTCGGGCCAATCTCGAACGGATATCGAAAGACTCCTACGCCGCATACACGGACGCTCTTCAGGCCGGAGTTGCGCGCGAAACCGCCCGGCTGCTCCTACCCGTGGCCTACTACACGCAATGGTACTGGAAGTGCAACCTCTGGAACCTCTTCCACTTCCTTTCCCTCCGTCTCGACCCCCATGCTCAGGAGGAGATCCGGCTCTACGCGGCGGAGATGGCGAAGATCGCCCGGCTCGTGGTCCCGACCGCGTACGAGGCGTTCGAGGAGTTCACGCTGTCGGCCCTCTCCCTGAGCCGTCGGGAGCAGGTTGCGGTCCGCGCGCTGCTCGACGGGAAGACGCCGGAAGCGGCGTGCGAGATTGCGGGACTCCCTCTCGTGCGAGAAGACGGGAAGCCGATGACGACGGGGGAGGGGGTGGAGTTCCTGGAGAAGCTCGAAAAGTTGCGGTCGACAGGCTGAGCGATGGCGTGCGCCAGGGCTCGCGGGCGAATATCGAATGGGACCTCTAAAACCGAGGGTCCGGGCCCGCCTCGAGGGTGAATCCCGGGCGGATAGGAAAAGGAGTCGGGGGACCCGTGAACCTCTCCGGAAGCACGGAGCGGATCTTCTCGAGCTCGTGGGCAGACGAATCGCCCGATGAGAGGAACCTCGCCAGGCGGGCAGCGGCGCCTCCCGCACGCATAACCCCGAACCCGTTGAACCCGGTGATGGCGAAGAGCCCGTCCGCGCCCGGCACCGGGCCGATGAGGGGGCGACGGTCGGGGGTCGCGACGCAGACTCCCGCCCAGGCGCGGACAAGCTCGGCGTCGGCCCACCCCGGAAAGCGACTCCCGAAGCTCTCGGCGAGGTGGGTCACGAATCGTTCGTCGCCGGCGGTGGGGAACCGGTCGGGGTCGACCTCGGCGAGCTCCGTTCCATCGCCTGCAAGGATCCGGCCATTCTCTTCCGGTCGCACGTAGACGTCCAGGTCGATGTCATGGACCGACGGGAACAACCGAAGGTCCGGGGTCGAGGGACGGAGGACCGCGGCTTGCGTTCGGTACGGCGCAAGAGGGAGCGGATGGCCCACGGAGGCCAGAAGCCGCTTCGACCAAGCCCCTGCTGCGACGACGGCCTGGCGTGCGCGCGCGGTGTCGACCCCCGCCGTGAGCTCCCAGTGGTCTCCGACCCGTCCGAACTTCGAGAGCGGGGCGCCGAGGACGAAGTCGACCCCCATCTCGCGGGCCCGCTCGGCGTAAAGTTCCCCCATCCGGCTCGGAGTCACGACCGAGTCGTCCGGGCTCCAGATCGCTCCGAGGACCCCGTCGTATCGTCCCCAGGGAACTTTCTCGGCAAGGCTCGTCAGGTCAAGGACCGAGGCGTTCACCGACCATTTCCGAAGCCGCTCGACGGTCGCTTCGAGGATGGGAACGGCCTCGCGGTTCTTGGTCCAGCGTGCGAACCCGTTCACGGAGTAGGCGGTCGGGTCGTAGTGGAGGGCCAGCTCGGCATACTCCTCCTTGGATTCCCGGGCGACCTCGACGTCCCACGGGTCCCAGAGCTGTTCGGTAACGATCCCCGCGGCCCGGCCCGTCGCTCCGGCGCCGGGCGTCTGGGGGTCGTAGACGACGATCGAGCCGAACGACCGACGGGCCAAGTGAAAGGCGAGTGCGCAGCCGGCGATGCCGGCCCCGAGGATCAGAACGTCCGCACGCTCGTCGACCACGACGACCCCGAGCTTTCGGCGCGGTTAATACTGCGGCTTTGCCCGTTGGTAGGCGTTCTGCAGCGCCTGCGTGTCGACGTGGGTGTAGATCTGCGTGGTCGCCACCGACGCGTGGCCCAGAAGCTTCTGGATGAACCGAATGTCGCAGCCGCGGGAGAGGAGCGCCGTCGCGAGAGTGTGCCGGAGCATGTGCGGGGTGACCCGACGTGGGATCGCAGCGTTCTGGGCGGCCCGACGGACGATCCGCTCGATCGTCACCGACCCGACCGGGAACAGTCGAGAGGTCGACTCGCCGGAGAGCGTCCGGTTCGTGAGATAGCGGTCGATCGCCGCTCGGGTCCGGTCTTCGAGGACGACCTCGCGGTCCTTGTCCCCCTTTCCGGAGCGGACGTGGAGGACGTTTCGTTCGAACTCGAGGTCCTCCATCTGGAGATGGCTCAGCTCGCTCACGCGGAGACCACAGAACGCGAGGACGTGGACGATCGCGCTATCGCGGGGGGAATCTCTCACGACGTCGAGGAGCCGGTGCATCTCTTCCTCGGTCAGGTACCGGGGGAGGCGTTCGGGCCGGCGAGGGGCTTCGAGCTGGTCCGCGATCGCGAACCCGTAGCTGCGGAAGAGGCAGGTGAGCCCCCGGACGGTCGTGTAGATCGAGTTCTTCGAGTAATGGCGCTGCAGGACGAGGTACTCGCGGAACGCTTCGAGGTCGTGGAGGGTCACCTCATCGAGCGGCTTCTGGGCGAACTGGAGGAACATCCTCGCGATGTGACCGTACTGCTTGACCGTGCACGGGCTCCGCTCCTGCGCGCGGAGCATCGTCTGGAAACGGTCGACCAGGTCGAGGACGTTGAATGACCCGTTCGCCGAGGATCGGGCGGAGACCGACCCGCGTCGGGACGTCGGGGCCGAGCGCGGGAGCGACGCGGAAGACGCCATCGGGCGTGGTTTGGCCGGATTTTCCCTAATAATCGTATGCGCGCAGTGGAACGACGCCGCTCGCTCGTCGCTCAAATAGGACCCGACCGTTGCCGCCGGCCGTGCGCTGTTCCCGCTGCTCGGCCGACGCGGTGATCGACCAGCCGTATCGGGGGGCTCACCTCTGTGCGATGCACTTCAAAGAGTCGGTCGAAGAGCGCGTCCGGCGGGAAATGCATCGTCAGCTGCCGCGGTTCGGCCGCGGGACGGTCGCGGTAGCGCTCTCGGGCGGGAAGGACAGCGGAGTAGCGCTCGCCCTCGCCCATCGCTACTTCGGCCGGAGGCCGACCGTTCGCATCGTGGCGCTCAGCGTGGACGAAGGCATCGAAGGATACCGATCGGGAACCCTCCGCGCGGCCCGGGAGCTCACCGAGTCGCTCGGGGTCGACCATCGGGTCGTCTCGGCCCGGGAGGAGATGGGAACGACGATCGACCGGACGTCGGAGGAACTCCGGGGAACGGTCCCGTGCTCCTATTGCGGGGTCTGGCGCCGCCAGCTCCTGAACCGGGCCGCGCGCGACGCGGGGGCGGACGCGCTCGTCCTCGGTTTCAATCTGGACGACCTCGCTCAGACCGTCCTCATGAACCTGGTCCACGGAGACCTCGACCGACTGGTCCGGATGGCCCCGCACCGGGTCCGTCAGCCCGGGCTTGTCCCCCGGATCGCCCCGCTCGCCGGGGTACCCGAGCGGGAGGTGTACCTCTACGCTCGGCTCAAGAAGATCCCTTTCGACCACGGAGAGTGCCCGTACGCTTCCCGGGCGTCCCGGAACCTCTTCCGGGAGGTCGTCTGGCAGCTCGAGGAGGCTCAGCCGGGGACGCGGCAGGCATTGCTGCGCACGCATGAGCGGCTCGTCGCCCGCTTCCTGGCCGACGGGGTCGGGTCCCTCGCCCCGAACCGCTGCCGGGCCTGCGGGGAGCCGTCGGCGAACGAGCTATGTCGTGCCTGCGAGTATCTCGAAGTGGCCCGGGCCGCTTCTCCGGCCCCGGAGGCATCCTGATGACGGGCCCCGAGCCGACCGCGTCCGAGAGCGACCCGCGCGCTTCCGTCACCAAGAGGGTCTTCGTGGTGGGCGCCGGGATCATGGGAAGCGGCATCGCCGCCCAGTGCGCGCTGGCGGGCTATCCGGTCACGCTCGAGGATGTCAATGAGGAGCTGGCGCGCCGGGGGATCGCGAACGCGGCCCGGGCGCTCGACCACGCCGTCCAGCGCGGGAAGATCGGGGCCGGGGACCGGGAGGAGGCGCTCCGGCGCGTCGACTTCGCGATCGGTCTCCGGCGGGTCGACTCCGCTCAGGTCGTCATCGAAGCGGCCCCGGAGGACCTGGCGCTGAAGCGGCGGCTCTTTGCCGAGCTCGAGCCGTTGACGCAGCCGTCCGCGCTCCTCGCGACCAACACCTCGTCCCTCCCGATCACCTCGATCGGCCAGGAGCTGAAGGACCCCGGCCGCCTGGTCGGGGTTCATTTCTTCAACCCGGTCCTCCAGATGACGCTCGTCGAGCTGATTCCGGGCCATACGACGCGCCCGGATGTGCTCGAAGAGGCCCGGGAGTTCGCGAAGAGCCTGGGAAAGACGGTCGTTACCTCCCGGGACACGCCGGGGTTCGTGACGACCCGAGCGGTCGCGGTTCTCGTGAATGAGGCGGCGTGGATGCTCTACGAGGGCGTGGCCACCAAGGAGGACATCGACACGGCCTACAAGCTTGGGTTCCACCACCCGATGGGCCCGTTCGAACTCATCGACCTCATCGGCATCGACACCGCCGTCTCGATCCTCGACATCCTGTGGGACGGCTTCCGGGACCCCCGGTACCGCGTCTGCCCGCTTCTCCGGACGATGGTCTCCGCGAAGAAGCTCGGCCGAAAGACGGGCGAGGGGTTCTATCTCTATCCTCCCGCTGCGAAGTCCGGAGGCGCATGACCGACTTCGGCGCCGGGTGGGACCTCATCATCCTCGTGATCGTCTCGTTCATCCCGGCGCTCATCTACCTCGGTTGGATCCGCGGGACCGAGCGGTACGGCAAGGAGGGGTGGGGACCCCTCCTTCGGGCGTTCTTCTACGGCGCCCTCTTCGCCACGATCACCGCCGCGATCGTCGAGACGATCATCGTCGCGGCGGGGACGGCGATCAGCCAGAACTACCCGGGTCCCGAGTTCCTCTTCCTCAACGGAAACTCGGACGCGGGGGCCTTCTTCCTTGTCCTCGTCATCGCACCGTTCGTCGAGGAGGCTCTGAAAGGTTCGGGGGTCGTGGCGTTCCGGACCTCCTTCCGGCAACTCGCCGACGGTCCTGTCTTCGGCGCCTCCGTCGGGCTCGGCTTCGGCTTCTTCGAGACGTTCCTCTACGGCATCGGAGCGTACCTGCTCGGAGGCCTCTCCGCCGGGCTCGAGCTGATCATCATCCGGTCGGTGTCGAGCGTCGTCCTGCACGGAAGCTCGACCGGGATGTTCGGCTACGGCTACGCGCGCTCGAAGTTCCACCAGGCGGGTCCGGGCACCGGGTCGTACTACCTGGTCGCCGTCGGGATGCACGCGAGCTTCAACGCCCTCGCCTCCCTTTCCGTGATCCTCGCGGTCCTCGGCGTGAACGGGTTCGCGAGCGACGCGGCCGGCTATCTCGCTCTCTTCGCGGCG
>OCOJ01033127.1_pt9 | contig 14158 bp, 13 predicted proteins | sample 1539251 | NCBI WGS metagenome assembly OCOJ01 (sample SAMN01911457, study PRJEB22624) | soil metagenome | biome: Soil | place: Malaysia | collected 2012-04-30 | depth RA_metagenome m | reverse complement strand
CCCTCAGACGCCTCGGCATCTTCCTCTCGAGGAAGGGGAGCATGGAGGCAGTCCAGAGGAAGATGAACATCTACGGGAAGTATCTCCCACTTATCGCGAGGTTCTCGACGGATCTTGCGGGCAAGAAGAATCTTCCCGACTATCGCGCTCTAATCGGAGAAGGGGGCGAGGAGTCCCAGGAAGAGGGGGCCGAATCCCCGGCGGAGGAGCAGCCGGCGGAAGCAAAGGAGGGAGAGGATGCCAACAAGGAAGAAGACGGCCAAGAAACAATCGACAAGTACCGCTGAAGCCAGGCAGAGCACAGTCCAGAGCCTCCTGAGGAACCTCGGTGACAGCGTCTATACTGACCTGGACTCGGGCCGGTTCCCCAGCCTAACGCTGGCGAGCCGATCGGTTCGGAACATCGTCTACGACAAGAAGCTGCAGCAGTTCGTTTTGGGCGCGACCACAGTCAAGAAGTCATCTGGGAACATCAAGCACATTCGCCCCTTCACCCAGCTAGTTTGGCTAGCCTACTTTGCGAAGAAGCTTGTCGACGAGAAACGCACGTCAACCCTCAGGGACGTCTTCTACTCGGCCCAGGCCTTCAACGTCGAGTTCCAGGACCAGGCCGAGTCAGACGAGCTAATCACAGACCTGGAGGTGCTGATGGCCATGGCCAGGGAGGGGATGAACATCTACCCGGAGGAGAGGAGCGCTATCTTCGGGAACATGAGGATTGAGTACACAGTCCCAGGTTACGAGGGGAAGGTCGCTGACCTATCGGCGAACCCGGACGGGGTGATGATTGGACCGGCCCTAACCACCGCTGAATTCCGGGACACTGACGCGGAGATAGTCCTCGCCATCGAGAAGGGCGGCCTCTTCACTAGGTTCACGGAGGAGAGGGTCCACCAAAGATACAAGGCTATTCTCATCAACACCGCCGGCCAACCCCCGAGGTCCACGCGCTACCTCATTCGCAGGCTGAACCAGGAGCTGGGGCTCCCCGTCGGCATCCTATGTGACGCGGACCCTTGGGGTGCCCATATCGCGATGGTGATAAAAAGTGGCTCAGCGAATGCTGCACACTTGCGTGAGCTTACAACACCCAACGCGGTCTGGTTAGGAGTCTATGCCTCAGATATACAAAAGTACAAACTACCTTCTGACAAGTTGACGGAGGTCGACATCAAGAGACTGTACGAGCTGAAGGCCGACCCCAGGTACACCGAGAAGATGTGGCACGATGAACTGGAGACGTTTCTGAAGTACAAGCGCAAGAGTGAGCAGGAAGCCTTCGCGAGGTACGGTCTGAGCTACATCGTAGACAAGTACCTTCCAGAGAAGCTCGAGCTCATGAAAAGCTCCTGAGCCTCTTCTGGACCTCCTTGCTGGTCAGCTCCCTGGTGGCGTCGGATGCCACCCACTTGGCGATCGGGCTGTCCTTCCTGGATATCTCCTCTGCCAGTTCCAGCGCGGCGCTGTTTAGCTTCAGATTCCGTTTTCCAATCTGCCGGAGCGCCCAGTTAACGGCCTTCTTCACGAAGTTCCTCTGGTCCGTGGAGCCGAGCTCGATGGCCCCGAAGAACTTGAGGAACGAAGTGTCGGGAGCCTTCTTATCATGCACGGCAAGTTCCGCCATAAGTACATACCCGGCCCTCTTCACGAACTCTTCTTCCCTGTTGGACCACTCGAGCGCCTTCGCGTAGGCGTAGGGCGTCCTGTCGAACAGGTTCCCGCAGCACCCGTCGCAGACGTCCCAGGAGTCGAAGTCAGCGGCCCACTTCTCCATCTGCGACTCGGTCACCTTCTTAGGGTCGTCCACCAGGGCAGCGAGGATCTTCGCTTCATGAATTCCTGACGCCCATAGCCCTTTGGCGAGATCATGGTCTCTGCCAATCCGTTTCGCCAGGCTCCTCAGGTACGGGACTGAAAGGCCAAGCGTCCCTTCGGACGAGATTCCGAACCTGGCCATCCCTTCCACAGCCTTCAGGTCCCCCTTCGACCTCATCTCAGCAAGGATCGACTCAACCGACACTGTCACTCATGTGCCGAATAACCGCTATATACCCTGAGCCGACTGGCCGGAAAAGACCGAGTTGACATTAGAGGCACAGCAGTCCAGGGTGGACGCCCTCATCCGCCTCATAGGGTTCATCGTTCTAATTTTTGGTCTGATCCTGATCTACTTCACCTACACCAATGCCGGCGCGGGTCTCGCTTCGGAGATCGTGACAGTCGACTACGGCCTTGGCTTGCTCCTCTCCGTGGTCGGCGCCTTCGCCACGTTTGCGAAGTTCAAGTGACAGACTTGGCCGTCAAGATAGCCATCGCTGGTGTCGGAAACTGCGCGTCCGTGTTTGTGCAGGGATTGAGGCACTATTCTGGAGACGAGCGAAGGGGGCTGTGGCACCCGAACGTTGCTGGTCTGAGGCCAAGGGACCTCCAGGTTGTCTCTGCCTTCGATGTCGATCCACGCAAAGTTGGCCTGGAGCTCTCGAAGGCCATCTTCTCACCTCCAAACGTGGCTAGGCGGTACGTTACAGTCCCGAGGAGCAAGGTCGTGGTAGAACCTGGGATTTCGAAGGGGGACGCGGCGCCCCATCTCAAAAGCGTCAGGCTAGAGAGGACAGGAGCAGACGAGGTGGCGAAGAATCTCGAGGCTTCCGGCTCGGATCTTCTCGTGAACTTGATCTCGTCCGGCTCCGCTGCGTCGTCGGAAGAATACGCGAGGTCCGCCCTGAAGGCCAAATGCGGGTTCATCAACTGCACGCCGAGCCTTGTTCTCAGGAACAACAAGCTGGTGGCCGACTTCCAAAAGGCGAAACTTCCTCTGATTGGGGACGACCTGATGAGCCAGTTCGGGGGCACCATCTTCCACAAGGGGCTCCTCAGCCTGATGTTCAGGCGCGGCGTCAAAGTGTCCAAGAGCTACCAGCTCGACGTTGGGGGAGGGTCCGAGACCCTGAACACAATCGACGAAACAATCAAGATGGCGAAGCGCGAAGTGAAGACTACTACTGTGGCGTCCGAAGTCCCTTACAAATTCGAGACGATTGCAGGGACCACAGATTTCGTGGACTACATGGGCAATGACAGGACGAGTTACTTCTGGTTCGAGGGGAGCACGTTCATGGACAGCGGCGTATCCGTGGACATCTACCTCCGCTCCTCCGACGGGGCCAACGCGGGGAACGTCCTCTTCGACGTCGTCAGGGCCGCCTACAGGTGCAAGCAGATCCGCAAGATAGGGACAGTCGGCGAGATATGCGCCTACGGATTCAAATCTCCGCCAAAGCCGATGCACTACGACGAGGCCTACGCCAAGTTCGCCGCGCTTTACATCCGCTGACCCGGGACGTCAAGTTCATTAGTGGAGAGCTAGAGGGGATTCCATGAATTCTCGGAGGCTCGTTCTCCTGATCCTCGGGGTGGTCCTCCTGCTCGCGGGGATAGTCTTCAGCCTTCAGGGAGCAGACGTAATCACCGGGAGCTCTCTCATGAGCGGGAACTCGACCTACATCTACGTTGGAGCCATCGTGGCCATCGTCGGGCTGGTCCTGCTGGCACTGTCGTCCCGAGTTGGCAAGAAGCCTGCCCCATCAACCTCTGCGGGGCAACCTCAGACTCCCTGACGCTCGTCAGGAAACGACGTTCACGGTCGACATGACGTATCCTGTTGCACCCGACGGGAACGTGTCAGCCTGGGCCGACGTCTGGAGTGCGCCCTTTCCGTCGGTCGCCCTGGCATAGATTACATAGTTCCCGGGCTTCGGACTCCATTCGAAGGCCCAAAGCACCCATGTCAAGTCCGAAGCTGGCGGCTTCAGCGTCGCCTCCTGCCATGTGCCCCCGCCGTCAACGCTTACCTCGACCTTCGAGATACCCCTGTCCCCGGCGAAGGCCACACCTCCGAGTACGATCGAGCCCCCATTCTGCGAGAGGCTCACCGTCGCACCGTCCGCAGGAACCCGGATGAACGCCACCGTCTGGACCGTGGCGTCGTTCGACCAACCCCTGGTCTGCCAGAAGCCGAGATAGACCGAGTCGCTCAGCTCCACCTGGCGCACCCACTTCGCGCTCATCATCCCGTAGAGACCTGGTATCACGGCCCTCAAGGGGTATCCGTGACGCTGCGGAAGTGCGACGCCGTTCATTTCGTATGCCAGCATGCTTGACGGGGCAAGAGCACGCGCCAGAGGCACCCCGACACTGTAGCCGTCGACGGAATGAAACACTATGTACTTGGCGCTTGACGAAGCCCCTCCCGCGTCGTTGAGGAGATCCGAGATTCGGACCCCTCCCCACTTGGCGTTGCTGATGAGGCCGCCGTTGATGAGGTTGCTGACGCAGATGAACGTGTCGTATTGCTCCACCTTCGGGAGGTTCTTGATGCTATCAATGGTGTAACTCTTGGGGTTGGCGATTAGACCCTTGAGCGATAGCGACCAGGTGGCGGCTTCCACGCTCGGGTCGAAAACATCGATGGCCACCCGATAGAACGAGTCGTTGGACGTCACCTCCGAGTTCACCAGGGGAGAAAGCTGAGGGTTCAGGAAGATGGCGGGCGCGTCCTGCAGGTTGATCGGCGTGCCCGGGAGGATGGCGGGGCTTCCCTCGCCCAGCAGCCCTCCCTCGGAGGCCAAGGTCCCCAGTGCTGACCCAAGACTGGCTAACACGAGGACCGCCGAGCCCGCCATCACTGCCGCTCTTTCTATGAAGGTCCTCCTTGCCGGGTCGCGAGGGACGAGCTTTTCGACGGCCGCTACGCTCGTTCCAGGAGCCGACGGTAGGCTATCTTGCGTCCTCCCCCATAGAAGGACTCCCCAGAGGAACTGGAACATGAGCATGGTCAGGGGGAACGCCCAGACGACACTTGTCGAGGCAAAATCTGAACCCACGCCGAAGAATGACGCCCCCGAAAGCGGCAGCACGACAACTCCAAACAGTATCCAGGGGATCAGCGAGTAGACCAGGGTGTTCTCGAGCCTTGAGAGCGAGTTGCGGCCGCTCAGCCTCGGGAGGTAGTACCTCTCATAGACGATTCCAAGCGCTCCGTACACCACTGCCGCCGCCAGCACAGCGACGGCGAGCCCCAGAAGGTCCGCCATCTCTCCCAAGTTCTGGACCGCTGGCTCCTGAAGCGATTCAGGGATCACCGTGAGGAAGGACCCGAGGGCGGATTCAGGGGGGAAGGGCGCCAGCCCCCCGAGCCTTACCAGGAACCAGAGCACGAGTGCGATCAGCCCGGCGCTGAACCCTTTGGTGAATGAGCCCCAGAGGGCATGTCTGCTGTCTGCTCGGGTCACGCTCTCGTTCAGATGGGCAGTCACCCCTAATTAGACTCACCTGAGGGAACCCGAAGCCACAGTGGTGATTCTGAGGCCGAATGAAAGAAAAAAAGGTGGATAAGGGATTCTCAGTCTTTTCGGCTGAACTCGATTCTCTCCCACTTGTTGTTGTGGAGAATCTCGCTGTAAAGTCTAGTTGTGCTCTTTGCGATGAGCCTACCGTCCTTGACGACGTAGAGCGGAGGGCCCAGTGTCCTCAGTGCATCAATGACTGTGTAGGCGTTGGCAAGGACGAGGTTGGCCTTCTTCCCCTCCTCGAGGCCGTACTCGGCGGTGTTCCTCCACGCCTTGGATGCATTGTAGGTGATGAGGTTGATAGAGTCAGCAAGCTCCTGCTGCCCCATCATCTGGTCAACGTGGACCGCCATGAAAAGGCACTGCAGCATATCCCCGACCCCCAGCGGGTACCAGGGGTCCATGATGCAGTCGTGGCCGAGGCTGACGTTGACGCCAGAGGACATGAAGAACTTGATTGGGGCCATGCCCCGCCTCTTAGGGTAGCCGTCAAGCCTCCCCTGCAGGTGCATGTTGATGAGGGGGTTTGCGACGATTGTAATTCCAGCCCTGGCGATGAGGCTAGAGATTCTGTACCTGTACGCCGGGTCCCAGCTGTGGCTCGCTGTTACATGCCCAGCCGCCACCCTGCCGGTCCACCTATTCCTGACCGCGTTCGCCGCGACCACTTCGAGGAACCTGGACGATGGGTCGTCTGTCTCGTCTATGTGGCCGTCGATGTCTTTGTTGTACTTCCTAGCTAGCCCGAAGGCGTCCTCTATGGACCTCACGCCGTCTTCCCTCGTCCATTCATTGTGGGGGATCATACCCACGTTATCGGCGCCCAGCTCGAGCGACTTCTCGAGGCGCTCCAGGTTGCCCGGGTCTGTCCTTATCCCGTCCTGAGGGAAGGACGTCACTTGGATGTTGACCAGGTCCTTCAGCTCCTTCCTTCCTCGGACGAGAGCCTTTACGGTGTTGAGATTCGATGTCGTGGTGTCTGCATGGCTCCTCAGCCAAAGGGTCCCGTAGGCAGCCATCCACTTTACCGCCTTCTCGACCCTGGAGAGGATTTCTGTCTCGCTCAGCTTGTTCTTGACCTCTGCCCAAATCTGAATGCCCTCCCACAGTGTCCCGCTGACGTTGTATCTTGGGTCCCCGACCTTGAGCACCGAGTCGAGGTGGAAGTGCATGTTGTAGAAGCCGGGGAGGATCAGCCTCCCCCCGGCGTCGATGTCCTCTGCGCTCTTGCCCGCGATGTGGGGAGATATTTTCCCGATTCTACCACCAACCACCCCAACGTCGAACGTCTTGTCGGTTGGTCTTCCAAGGACGCGTGCCCCACGAATGACGAGGTCGTAACTCTCGGCCATTCGAAGTCACAGGCTCCTAGGAACCCTCGTTAGAGGAGGTTGGTTTGTCTTCTCTCTTGTCTTTGGTGCTTTCGTGCGGGGGGACGCCAAAAATCACCGCGGTGTCATCCGCGATGTATCCTGTGAGCAGGCTCCCCTTGAGCTCTGGTTGGTATTTCGGAATCACCCAGCCGGCCATGAGCACGAGGTAGATGGCGCCGGCGATTAAGATGGCGGAGACCCATGCGTTCTGGAAGACCCAGTCCTGGTACGGGTAGAGCAGGGTGAAGCCGTTGCCCGTCGGCCAGAAGGACGACAACCACCCTGCGGGGAGATATTCACTGAGCGGGAAGACGAGTACCATCGAGATGGCGAAGGCGATGACTGCCGCTGGATTGATTCCGTGGAAGTATCTGAACCTCCCTTTGTGGTAGAAGAGGTCGTAGATTTCGAACTTGAATCTCCTGATGACGGCGTAGTCAAAGACAATTATGCCCTCCACCGCGCCAAGAATTGCGCCGTACGTCAGGAGCCAGGTCTCAACGTAGGATTGAGCGCTTGCGTAATAGCTCCATGCCTGCAGCAAGCCCGCGATTATGACGACTATGACGACTCCCATGAACCAACTTATCTTCTTGGGGTAGATGTTGGAGAAGTCGTAACCTGGACCGATGGTGTCAGCGTAGATGTTCACCACTATGACTCCTAAGAGCAGCAGTATGATTGTGAGGTAGGCCAAGGGCGCACTGGATACAACGAGGGCCGCAAGGAGCACTGGGTCCCATATGGCGACTCCGTAATGGACCAGGGACGCACCTGTTGTGACGACTGCCATTAGTCCGATTCCACCCATTAGCAAGGGAAGGGGGAGCTGCCCGACGGTCTGTGAGAACTGAGACTTCGCGTAGCGTGTGAAGTCGGGCATGCTGATTGCCATGGTCGCCCAGAAAGCAACATTCGCGTTGATGAGGCCGATGAAGGCGTACCAGAAGACCGAGCCCGTCGCGGTCGAATTGACGTTGAGGATGGCTGTCCACTGCCAGTTCGCGACGCTCATCATGCTGAAGAAGAGGATGCCGAACCCTACGAAGCCGATGAAGGGTATGGTCCAGGAGATTATCTGTAGTGTTCTCTGGCCCGTCTTCGGCGGCGAGTAGAACAGAATGATGAGCCTGACTGCGATGGTGAAGAAGAATGTGGCCCAGAAGAGCGTGGGAACCACTCCTGCGATGGTCCAGGGCGAAGCACTTGCGAGAGTAGACGGAGTGAACAGGGTCGAAAGTTGGTTGGATTCGATAAGATAGATTGCCCCGGCGCACTCTGCGATGATCCACGTGTCGATGCCCCACCAACCTGCTCCAATGACTCCTCTGATGATTGACGGGATCCAGTTTCCGTAAATTCCCCACCTGCTCCTCGTGAGCGGGGTCTCGGGGACGCCATACCTGGCGCCACCGTGGCTCTGGATGATCATCGGGATGAGGACTATCACATTACCTATGACCACGGACAACAGAGTGTAGAACCAGTCCAGGCCGAACACATAGCCCACAGACATCAGGGCCCAAGACTCTACCTCGACGGCCATGCCGAACCATACGGCAAAGAAGGTCCAGGATCCCCAACGCCTCAACTTGACTGGAGTGGGTGCGAAGTCTTCGTTCCAGAGGTACTTCTCGTCTGGGAATGTNTTTGTCTAATTCAAGATATCCCTTATCTTTTTCATACCGCGTGTATTTTACTCGGTCATCATCTTGCGACGATGACATAAGCGGGGCAGCCTTGTCTCGATATTGCTTAAGAGGCTTTTACCTAACCAAGCCGGCGCCTTGGAGTAACCATGAGCGCAGGCGCTCGCTTTCCTGAATACACTTCAGTGTCGTAGCGACCAGCGGCCCTGAACAGACTGTAGGCCGCCTCGCGGACAAGACCGTTCACCAGGGCGAGCAGCAGGCTACCGCCCACTCGAAGCCCTTCATCGTTGGGCCAGTCGAGTTCCCTCTTGCTGAACATGGTGTCCCTGTTCGCGCCCTCTACGCTCCTTTGTATTCTGGCGATGGCGGCGGACCTCTCCTCCTCGGGCAGCTCCATGGCTTCCTCCACCTTCTTCATGGCTTCTCTTGCGACAATCTGCTGGGAAGCCACCCACCTGAATGTCGGCTCGTCTATGAGGCCATGCCTGAACTTCACCTCGTTCAGGGCGGCGGCGACATCGTAGCTCCCGTTGATGATCTGCTCACGGGTCATGGAGTCGGTTTCGTAGGAGAGAATCGACTTCCAGGTGTGGAACAGGAGGGCCTGCCGATGCTCCTCGAGGGAGCCGTAGAAATGGGTGCACCCGTTTGACGGGTCCTCGAAGGCGCCGCACCCAGGGTCCAGGAAAGGCCCCAACGGGGAGACGAAGAACCGCAGGCGCTTGTCCCCGTCCGCCAGCTTCAGAAGTCGCTCGCAGTAGGGGACCACAGACATCACATCATGGTATGTCTGGTGGGGGAGGCCCACCATGAAGAAGAGGTCGAGCCTGTTGCATCCGTGGGCTAGGGCGCTCCTGATGGTCCCCTCTACTTCCTGATTCGGGACGGCGAACTTCAGTCTGTCGAGCCTCCTCAGCTCCTCGCTGGGCGTTTCGATTGAGATCTGGAGGCTCCACCTGGCGACGCTCTGGCTCACCATCTCGAAAAAGCCATCCCCTGCAGGGAAGAAGAGCTCGAAGATGAGCTCGTTAGAGACATTCTCCTTCTTCAAGAGGTCGAAGAAGCGTTCGGCGCGCCCAACCCCGCCTATCCTGGGATCGTGAATCAGCATGATTGGCCCCCGAGAGAACGTTCTGATTGCTCTGATGTCGGAGAGCAGCTTCTCTGGGGACCTGAAGGCAGGTGCCGAGCGCAGACAAATCGCCCTATAGGCCGATGCCGAGCCTCCGCAGACAGAACAATCGAATGAGCACCCGCGCGCCCCGAGCAGCATGGTGGTTGGGTGCTTCAACCACCGGGCGTAGGGCGCGATGTCCTCAAGGCTCCTGTACTTGAATACGGTCGTGACGGCGTACAGGTAGTCGGGGACGTTGACGTAGTCTAGGTCCGTCGGGATGAATGTAAGGGGATTGACGACAACCTCGCCGTTCTCTCGCTTCCATGTCAGATTCTCAACCGACCCCAAAGATGCCTCCCTGCGAAGGGCACTTAGCAGCTGCCTGCACGGCTCCTCCGTGGAGTCCCCCCTTATGACGAAGTCCACGAAAGGGTACCTGATTAGCTCCTCATGGTAGTAGCTGGACGAAAGTCCGCCATAGAGAACGTAGCTCTTTGGGTGGAACCTCTTGACGAGCTCTCCTATGGCGAGCGCTCCGTTGGCATGCGGGAGCCAATGGAGGTCGATGCCGAAGACGGTGGAGCGCATGCTTCGGAGCCGGTTTGCCACGTCATAGGAGGAGTCCCGGAGCATCCTGTAGGCCAAGTTCACAATCCGCACGTTGTAGTGGTTCCTCCCTAGGTAGGTGGCTATGCTCGTAAGGCCAACCGGGTACATCTCGAATTCATCTGTGGAGGGGACCGCATCTGCCACGGGGCCGAGCATCATGGTCCTTTTGCGGAAGTCGTAGACAGATGGCGCATGGAGCAGGGTCAGGTCCGTGCGAACCACGTCCCCGAGTCCCACCGCCATCTCGCCTCCGGTTTCTCCCACGAAAAACTCCTGGTGGACGTTCAATACACCTATTCCCTAATCGACGAGCTTGATCCACCAAAACAATTATCCGAAGGGCGAAGCAGGAACCCAGGCTTGCACGAGCTCTCTCTCGTCCAGGGAATTATCAATGCGGTTGGCGAGACTGCCAGCGAGAGGGGAGGAAGGGTGCTGAGCGTAAGAATAGGAGTCGGGGAGCTCGCCCAGTTCGACATCCGCATTGTAAGGGGCCTCCTCAACGACATGAAGAAGGGAACCTCGCTCGAAGGGGCAAGGATTCGAGTGGAGCCAGAGAAGTCGAAAGTGAAGTGCCTGAGCTGCGGCAGAATCTGGAACTTTCAGGAACTCGCAGGCCCCATATCCAGCGACGAGAGAGAAATTATGCACTTCCTCCCGGAGCTCTTGAATTCATGCGCCAGGTGCCCCAACTGTTCGAAGAGCTACTTCGAGATTGAGGAAGGGAGGAGTGTCAGGATCATCGAGGTGGTGCTAGATGCCTGAGTCCGAATCAATTTTGGATTTCAGGCGCGGCATGATCGACCGGCGCCTTGCCCGCACCAGGCGTGTCCTTCTTGTCATGAGCGGGAAAGGGGGCGTGGGGAAGAGCGTTGTGTCGGCGGCTCTGGCAGGCATTGCAGCCACGTCAGGGCTGAAGGTGGGCCTGATGGACGCTGATATCTACGGGCCTTCGTCCGCTCTCCTATTTGGTGCTAAAGGGCTCCCTCTCGAAGGGGAGTCGGGGCTGATTCCTCCCACAATCGGAGGAGTGAAGGTGATGTCTGTGGACCTCTTCGCCTCTGGACGACCCATCCCCCTTGCGGGGTCGGGCGCGAACGAGATCCTCCTTGAACTCCTGGCTCTAACTGACTGGGGAAATCTGGACTGCCTCGTGGTGGACATGCCTCCAGCTACGGGCGACATCATGCTGACTCTCACTTCGCTTCGAAGGGACGACGTGGGGGCTGTCGTGGTCACGATGCCAGACCGGCTGTCAACTTCTGTCGCGCACCGGGTCCTCGAGCTGCTCAGGGGCGGCGGGGTGGCAACCATCGGGGTGCTCGGAAACATGATCAGCGGCTCTGCGAGGGACAAAGAAACCGGTCCCGGGAAGCTGGCCGAGGAGTTCGACGTACCACTTCTCGGCCTGCTGCCCTACGATCGCTCGGTTTCAAACGCAGTGGAAAAGGGAAACATTGAGGCTCTGCTCCGAACGAAATTCTCTCGCATCCTCCGAAAATCGATGAGCGCCTATTTCCGCGGCATGAGGAGAGGCGCCCACCGCGCTGAAGTGTAGCCTGCACGCAATTGTACGCATGGGCGTAAAAGGTCGCCTCTTTCATTTTTTCGGACGTGGAAGCCGAGCTAACTCGCCGTGATTTCCTAAAGCTCTGCGGTTTGCTGGGCGTGGGGGCAGTCGTCACCCTATACTCTTCCGAAATCAAGCGAGTCATCGGCCAGGTCGCCGAGCAGGGCGGCGGCAAGATTCACCTGATCTGGCTCAATCTCGCCAGCGACACGGGGTGCACGATATCAATGCTCCAGGCTTCCAATCCGGACCTGATAGCAGCTGTTGAGCAGTTGGGAATCTCCGCCGACTTCTGGAAGGCGATCATGACTCCAGACTACGACCTTGGCTGGGTTTCCGCGGGCTACACCCAGGAGGACCTCTCTCAGGTACCACTCTTCAACGCGGCACTTGGAAACGCGCCCGTCGATGTGCTTGTCGTGGAGGGAACACCCCAGGTCGGTACCCCACATGGAAGCAGCCCGGGGTACTTCTGCACAACTGGCAAGTACAACGGGAGTCCTGTGACTGGATACGATTTGCTGAAGAAACTCGCCGCCAAGGCTTCCTACGTCGTTGCCGTAGGGCAATGCTCCTCCTTCGGGGGCATCCCCGCAGCCAGTGGCAACCTCACGGGGGCGGTATCTGTCAGGGAGGCTCTAAAGCAGGCCTCGGTCTCGACGAAGCATCCAGTCATCAACTTACCAGGCTGCCCCGCAAACCCGGATTGGACACTCGTAACCCTGACCACGGTACTTCAGGGGATTGACCCCGATCTGGACGACCAGGGTCGCCCGAAGGCGTTTTTCACATCATACATCCACGACAACTGCCCGAGGCGGGACGCCTACAACAGAGGGCAGATGGCGAAGACATTCGACGACCCCGTGGGATGCTTCTGGGATCTCGGCTGCAAGGGGCCTATCACGCAGTCTTCATGCGTGAAGAAGTGGAACGGAGGGACTGGCTTTTGCACTCTGGCGGGTCCAATGTGCTGGGGGTGCATGCATCCGAACTTCCCTGATCCTCCAACAAGCGAGTTCTTCACTCAAATTGAGGACACTCCCACCATTCTTGGCGTAAACGTCGACGAGGTAGGGGAGGTTGCAATCGCAGGCACAGCAGGGATACTCGCAGTCCACGCAATCCGCAGGAGCATAGGCAAGAAAGAAGGGGAACAAGAGAAGGAAAAGGCCGCCCCGCCTTCTGAGCCGCCTCCGGAGGCGAAGCAATGACGAGAACAGTCGTCATCGACCCCGTGACGAGAATCGAGGGGGAGTTGTCCCTCGAACTGAGCGTTGACGAGACGAGCAGCACGGTGGCTTCGGCCAGGGCGACGGGGACGCTCTTCCGTGGGTTCGAGAACATAGTGCTGAACAGAGATCCGAGAGACGCGGCTCCCATCCTATCGGCCATTTGCGGTGTCTGCTACTGCGACCACCATGTCGCCTCGGTCAGGGCCGTAGAGAACGCGGCAGGCATGACAAGCTACTCGTCAGATTACTCCACCGAACAGACGTCCATCCCAGCGAACGCCGTCTTGGCAAGGAATGTGGTGAACGGCGCCGACTGGGCGTACTCGCATATGGTTCACATCCTCGCCCTCGCGGGTCCCGATTACCATCTTTACGGCCTGATCGATGCGCTGAAGCCGGCCTACTCGCTTTCCGGCTACGCAGACCTCCTGCGCGAGTTCATCGTCCCCGCCCAGCAGTACATGAACCAGGCCATCACTCTTTGGGGAGGAAAGACGCCACACCCGAGGGCGACGGTCCCGGGGGGGAACCCTGTGCGCCCGACCACGGACGTAATAGAAAAGACCAGGGTCAAGGTCGCCCAGGCCCGTGCTCTTACTGACATCCTAGTGCCCGTCGTGTGGAACTACCTCACGGCGAACGTCGTACAGCTGGGAGCCCTCGGCCATGGCCCTGGCAACTTCTTGTCCATGGGAGGATTCCCCGACCCGACCACTTCCGCCGGCACAGGTAACATGCCCCTCTTCATCCCGCGCGGCGTAATCACCTACCCGGGCACTACCCCTGCCCCATTTGATCCGAGCAAGATCACTGAGAACACGTCGCTGTCATGGTACGACCAGCCGCCCTCCCAGGCCGTCATGGGGGAACAGACTCCCGTCCCCGACATGTCAAGCTCTCCGGCATACACGTGGACGAAGGCGCCGATGTACGATGGGAAGGTATGCGAGACCGGTCCCTTGGCACGCGAGTATGTTTCCGGAATCTACCCCAAGCTGGGCAGAATCATTCACGGAGCCGCATCGGGGGTGGCCGGGCTGCCCTACAGCCCCAACGGGTCGGCATTCGACAGGATGACCGTTGAGGCTGTCGAGCTCCTCGCCCTTGTCGGGTCGGCAAACACGACCCCCAACCTGCAGTTCCTTGGCCAGCCTCTCAACATGTCACTCGTGGACGTGCTCCAAGGTCTCGGCCTGCCGCAGTCTGGCTTGCTCGAAGGCTGGCTGGACGGCATGCAGGTAGGGCAGCCTTCGT
>OCOJ01034831.1_pt1 | contig 14161 bp, 18 predicted proteins | sample 1539251 | NCBI WGS metagenome assembly OCOJ01 (sample SAMN01911457, study PRJEB22624) | soil metagenome | biome: Soil | place: Malaysia | collected 2012-04-30 | depth RA_metagenome m | reverse complement strand
CCATCTATTTCGTGGAGCTCCGCAACGGCTACGTTTGCAGCTGGTGCGAAGTGGATCGCGGGCAGCTCTTCATAATTCCTCACCCGCATTCCCACCAGGATGTCCGCCGCTTTGACTACCCGTCCCAGGCGGAAATCGTCGGCAGGGTGACGGGAGTGGCGATGCGAATTGTCGGAGAACCGGCGCGGGGAACCGGGGATACGATTCGAAGCGCTCAGGGTTGAGAAATCGGTCCTGCCTGGGAGTCAACCGTCACGGAGAAGGCTGAAGCGGCAGCAAATTGCCTCCGCACGTTCACGGCAATCGCTGCGCCAGGTTTCCCGACGGGTCATACACTTCGAGGAAATCCGGGGCTTTCAAGCGATCCGGGAAAACGGCGACACAAACGCCGTCCGGGGAATTCTTGCTGGACGGATAGCGGGATCCCATCGAATCGTCCCGTCGAGTGACACACGCGCCCCAAAAGCTGCGTGGGAGCCTCGCCGGCTGCCTCCTGCGTGTACCGCCATTCGCCTGTCAGCTCCTGATGATTGGAACCTAGCAGGTTGACAACGCGGACATCTGTCAGGTCGAGTACGTAAGAAAGGCTTCCTTCTATCGTGATGAGCACCCAGGGATGCGTCCGGAGAGTCACAAGCGATTGCTCTTGCTTGATGATCGCACCAACCTCGATAAAGGCAGTCATGGCGTCTTGAGCGAGGTACACGGTCTCGAACGAGTTCCGTGGCGTGAAGCGCCCCCCAAATTGACTGCTGCCCATGCCCCAAAGCGGCTGAGCTGGCGTTCCCACGGCAGAGGATTTTGCACCGGGAGCCATGGGGACAAGGTTGTGATATGCGACGCACCGACTGAACGGGCCCGTCGCCGCCCCCGGCTGGATCGTTCCCAGTGCCCCCTGAAGGTCCTGTTCGGCAAGCATCAGGAAGGCTGCCCAGCGAGTGCAGCCTCAAGCATGTCGGACACCGCTCGGGCCTTTCCTTCCAACATCACGCTTATGGGTGTCCGCCCGCCCAAATCCGGATGTGGGCTGTTCATCCATGTCCGGACGCTGTCCTTGGATCCCAGCAGCTGAGAAAGGATCGTCAGACTGCGCGCGATAGGACTGAGAATCTCTTGCAGGGAACTGGAAGCGGGAGTCTTGTGCAGTCCGGCCACCGTCATGCCAGAAACCTTCGCGAGGGCAGATAAAGCAACGCCGAGGTACTCGGCGATTCTCCGGGCATCCAGTCGGCCGCTTGAGGGATCATGCAGCTCCGGCAAGACGTGCGCCGCAATGCGGTGCGAACGGAACTGCGACTGTCTCTGGGCCTGCTCTTTCCGTGAGCGTCTCTTGAGAATTCCCCGAATGCGCGCTTTGAAATCTCGGTCTGCGATGGGGGCTTCTACTACATCTCCCAGAGAGTACAAGTCATGCTCGAGAGCCGTCTNNTCTCCTCCTTGCCGGTAATGAGGATGACTGGCATATCCAGGCTTTTCAGTTGCTCCAAAACTCTCAACCCCGACCGGGATGGCATTATGAAGTCCATAATCACAAGGTCCGGCGCTACCCTCTCGACTTGGCTGGCCGCCTCCTCGGGAGACTCGAACGACTCGACACGGAGTCCTTCCTCTCGCAATACATCCTTGAGGGCCTTTTTGTGCTGCTTTCGTTGCTCGACCACCATGGCCGTCTCCATGCCAACCTCCCGACGTCAGTTGCATTATACCACGATTCAACTGAATATCAACTCACGCTCTACTTGGCTTAGCCTCATATTCGAAGACTACAAGCCGTATAAACTGAGCGCACGCTGAACGCGTACAAGATCAAAGTTGTGGATTCGCAGGATCTCAAGGTAGCCGAGCTTGTCCCCCAGGCACAGCTTGTGGTCGGCCTGAAGCTTGTAGCCGTGACAGGTCCCGCAGATGCATTCGAGGTTCTCCGGGCGGTCGGGATGGCCGGCTTTCAATCGCTGGATGAGCCTCGCCGGCACGATGTGGTCCACATGGCGGCGCACCCCGGCCTGTTTGAAATCCACTCCGCAGGATTCGACCTCGCACTTTCCCCTGAGCGCAGCCATGCGGCGCTTCCTCCATCTCGCCCGCGACGGGCGTGTCCCCGGCCACTTCCGGTTCAAATGCTTCCAGGATATGGGTCTTTCCTGTGTGCTGAAACGGGCCTTGCAGAAGGAACAGCGCCTTACGCGATAGGTGCTGCGCCCGCGGCAGGCGGTCTTGAGTACTTCGGTCCTGGCATCTCCGCAGCGTGGGCAGGACATTTCGGACCTCCTTATCTCTGGCCGCTTGCCCGGATGATGATGAGCAGGCCTGTTGGTTCAAGCAGATGTCTTCGGGAGGGAATCGCGGAGTGCCTGTCATGCGCGCTGGCAGAATTCCTGGCAGCGGCCGAGTGAGACCTGCCGGCAATTCCAAGTCGAAAGCGCTCTGGCCGGGGGTTGACGAAAGTTTGACCAGAGTTCCCGTCTCATAACTGGCCGCCACGGGCCCGGTCTGCAACGCAGCGAATAGAATCCGGGAATCAGACGCGAGGTCCGGGCACAGCAGGCCTCCTGCTCGCGGCCGGATGGCGCGCGCAGAAGATTTTCCTCTGCGTGGATGCGTGCGAGGGGCGGCGGTAGGAAGAGCGCTCCGAGAAACAAGCTGTTGCCTGCTCTTTCGCTCGGAGAAAACTTACCGGATGACCGGACAGATACGAAGCGCACCGGAAATCATTCATGGATGGTTGAAAAGTCGGGGGCTCGCTTCGAACCCGTGCTTGCACATCCGGATCCTCGAGCAGCACGTAGCGGGCGCGCGGGAAAAGGTGACCGAGGAGGGTCGTCTTGCCGGCGCGGCCCGCTCACCACGATCGCCGGGAAATGGCTCCTGGCCTTCAGAATGGCGCCGGCGAGATTTCTCGGAATGTACCGCATGTGAGTTTCCTGAAATAGAATCTTATATTTCTCNAAAATTGGACGGGAGGCGAGCCGCTCTTGTGCGCCAGGCTCTCGCCGCCGGACCGACGGCTTGACGGCACAGGCGCACAGACGGGAGCCTTTGATTCGTTCCTTAGCGCTGTGGGGAATGAGCTGTCATTCCCGGAGCGCGTCGAGAGTTTCGACAGCTGGATTAGGGAACTCCACGCTGGCTCTGGTTTTCGGGAGAGGCGGTCTGCGCCCTCTTATGCTTTCGTTTGCCCTGTGTCCCTGATGCTTGAGAAATGGCGCCGGGACCCTCTCACGCGACTTCAGTTTTTTCGGGGAAATGGCTCTCCGGCACTCGGAGGAGCCGCGAATGACCGGAGGCAATTTTCAGCCCGGCATCACGCCGTGGATTCGGAATGAGCCCTCGCGAACAGCAGCGTTGGTAGACTCGCCAGACAATCCTGGTGATATTTCTTCGTCTCGAGTCCAATTGGGCCAGCAACCGGCTGAGCGAAAGCGTGCTCCCTTGATACCAGACCGGCGGTATCCTTTCGGCGCAAGAGGCCAAGACCGAGCCATCGATCCGGTCCTCAATCCGCTCAAGCCACGGCCGGAGCGAATCAAAACCCACAATCGGCTCATAAACCAAGCGCTTCGGATAAACAGGCTTTCTTCTTTTGCGTGGGAAGTTCCATCGGTTTCCATTGAAACAGTTCCCGTTGTCGATCATCAGCGCCTTCCACGGAGCCTCCTGCTTGCGCTGAAAAAAGATGACTTGACGGCTGTCCACATTCATCGTCCAGACATCGAAAACGAACATGCCGCCAAAATCAGAGAGGTTCTCGGTTCTCCGCAGCTGCTCCTCAGGGAGTTGTTCGAAAACCCGGACCGGTAGGCTGCCATTCAGAGCGTGGTCTTCAAATGGGCATTGCGATCCAAAACATAANATTGCGATCCAAAACATAATCCGGGCTTCAATCGTTCGCGTCCTCCGGGCCACTGGATCACCATGTCTTTGGTCGCAAGAGTAAGCTCGCTGCTCACCTCCACGACTTGGGGCGCTGCAACCGGGAGTCCCAGATGAAGAGCGAGCGAGCACGCCAGGAGTTCATTCGCAAGAATTCTGGGTCCTTGGGGATTGTTCTGGAACTTGACGACGTAAAACCGTCCGTCGGAACACTTCATCAACTGGGCCTGGGAGCCCCCGTGCATTCGACGGACATGCTCCACGGCAAAAATGCGTTCGGGCATGAGAAATTTCTCCTTGCGATGTGCTTCGGCCTCCGCGGCAGCTGCGCCCGGCGGAGGGGAAAATCCGAGGTCTGGATCGAGGCTCGACACCCCGGCCCAGGCTGGCCTTGCAGGTGTGTAGACCCGCTGCCAGCTGGTTCGCCTGGACAAGTCGAGCAATGGCGAGCCAGCCGTTACAGGCGGTCTGGGCTGTCGCCACCCCTTGCCGGCATTCGCTCAGTCCTGAATTCTCAGAATTTATTCGAAGCGATTTGTCGGCTAACCAAAATGGAATTGAGGAAAGGGAACCTGCGAACAAAGCATGCCCCTGGTTGATGCATGGCGATATAAGCGCTCTGATTTAGACTCCATCCTCCACCTGGTAGACATTGTATGGCCCGAAGCCTTCCTCCCGGTCTGCTCTCGGACTTTGAGAGCTTATGAAATCCCCCACAGGTGATTCTGTCCCCAGGCCACCCGAGCGAGCCCTCCGGGGGGAGTATGGCCCGCTCTGGGTGGCGGCCTCGGCAGGGCGCTTCAACGCACCTGTCCCCCGCGCCCCCCGAATCCAAGCCTGGACCGCAGCACAACTGGCGGTCTAAAGCTCCTACATTCGTCGCACAATTTTGAATGATTCGTGGCATGAGATCTCCGCGGCCCGCCACAGAGCACAATTTCCGAGGCAGGGACGGAGACNGGGAACTGAAGGACTTACATGTGAAACAGTTTCTAGTTTCAAGAGTCGTGTTCTGGGTAGACAAACTGAGGCAGACTTTTTGATGACAACGGCTGATTTCTCTGACATGGGCGCGCCTCAGGGCTGGAAAGGGGCGCAGCTCAAACACAGGAGCGTATACGCCATCATGTTGAAAGCGTCAATTCGTATTGGTACGGAACTCGACGCCGGAGAATACGGTGATAGTTCGTAGCACGGATGGCTGCTTGCGGCGCGCAGGAACGGGTGGGTTCGGACATGGAAATGGGTGAGGTTCGTTGTCTGGTTTTCGACCTCACGCCGTTCGAGAAATCAGGCAAAGGGCGTTTTGAGGGCCGCATATGGGTCGAAGATCAAGGCTACACGATCGTTCGGCTCAATGGCTCATTCAAGTTTCATAACAAAAACCGCACTTTGACAGCTGGCGCCTAAATCTTCAGCCAGGATTATGGTTGCCTGCATATGTTTTCACCCAGGCTTCACCCACGGAAAAGGGAGTCCGGTCGTACTTCAAAGCGCAAACTCGGTTGTGGGGATACAACCTTCAAGACGCCCGACATCAACAGGAGTTCAGTGAGTGAAGCATAGACTCGTTGGGCTCCCTCCAGGACACGGACCAGAGCAAAGATCACACGCCGCTTGATTCCGAGCGGGATTGGCAGAGGGAAGGCGAGCAGAACTCGGTGGATGCCTTGGAACGTGCGGGCCTGCTTGCACCCGCGGGAGAGGTCGATAAGGTGCTCAACACCGTTGTGAACAATCTGGAAGTAACCAACAATTTGGACATTCAGCCCGAGATTCGCTGCCGCGTGCTCTTGACGAGCAATCTGGAATTCTTTTCCATTGGGCACACGATCGTAGTGAGCCGGGGCCTGATCGACGTCTTGCCAGACGAGGCAACCCTGGCGACCATACTCGCCCAGGAGATCGCCGATGCGATGGTCCTGAAACCCTCGTTTGACGTCTGCGGGTTCAGCGATATGAGCCGGGTCGAGCCGACCAGAGCTGTGGAGCGTTTTTCGTTTCGCAGCAGCAAATACGAGGCTCAGAACGCCAACGAGAAGGCGTTACAGCTTCTCAGAAACTCCTCCTACAGGGATAAATTGGCCAATGCCGGTCTTTTCTTGGAGCAGCTCCACTTGCAGGAGCGCGCTTTGATGGCTCTCATCAACCCGCGCCTCGGCAATCAGGTTTCTCTTTCCTCTCAACTGATGGCCACTGCACCCGCACTAAAGCGGGAGGATGTGGATCAAATCGCCGCTCTTCCAATGGGCGCGGGGATAAAACTTGACCCCTGGACTGATACAGTCGAGCTTGTGAAAGCAAAGCGAATGCCTCTGCTTTCCGCTCGCGAAAAGACGCCATTTGAAATCACGCCGTTCATGCCATATCTTAGCCGCTGCAATAAAGCGGAGCAGTCGGCGACCCCGAAAGCGAAAGATTCCGAGGGGCCACAAGCGGCTGTCCTGCACCCATCCACCCAAGAACACTAACGGGCAAGCCTTCTGCATTGCACGCCGCTCGTGATCTGCACTGCTGATGGTGTGCTCACCATCCATCGTGGCCCCTGCTGGGATCAGAAGGAAATCGGTGAGATCAGATTGCCCTTTCCCCTGCATGAGTGCCGGCGAGGAGCAATGCAACTTCAGTTTGGGAAAACGTCTTCGTTGGGAGTTCCAGAACAGCACAGGAAGGATGACTATCTTCGTTGCAGTTTCCCTTATCTGCACCAAAACAATGCAGTTCCTCTTACCTCCCCCGACGCAGCGATTGGAATGAAACATGCCTTCGATGTGAAACATCGCTCCGCCACGAAAAAAGAGGGCGAATCAGATATTGCTCCATGCGGAGGCAAGATGAAGTCAGATCGATCAGTCATTCCCACTCTCGTCGTTGCAGATGTAACGTGGATTCCAAGGGTTGGCTTGCCCCTGATTTTGGGGTTCCTTGGAAGCATGGTCGCTTGCGGCTCCCCTACTCCAGCGGCCACCCCAGAATCAGTCGTCGTATCCGTAACGCCGTCCTCAGCCTCCGTGCCCGTCTCGCAAACTGCGCAATTCAACGTATCGGTACAGAACGACCCTCAAAATAAAGGTGTCACTTGGACCTTAACGCAGTCCGGCATCTCCTGCAGCCCTGCTTGCGGGATGGTTTCAACAGCGGAGACGAGCGCCACCTATCATGCCCCCGCGAATGTGCCCCAAGGTTCGACTGTCGTCCTCACTGCGACCTCTCTTGCCGACAGCACGAAATCGGGTTCGGCGCAAATCACGGTGAGCGCTCAAGCGCCTTCGGCGATTTCCGTCTCGCTTGTGCCGATCTCGGCGTCTGTTCCTCTTTCGCAGACTCAACCATTCACTGCCGCCGTGCAGAATGACAGTCAGAACGAGGGCGTTACCTGGACCTTAACGCAATCGGGCGCTGCGTGCGCCCCCGCGTGCGGCTCCATCATCGGATCCACTTCGCAAACCGCCATCTATTCTTCCCCAGCGGGCATCATCCCCAATCCCCCGACCGTGACAATTACTGCGACATCGCTTGCCGACGGCACGCGGTCAGCATCAGCGACAATTACAGTTGGGGCTGTTTCCCCCGTTAACAACGTGAGCCAATGGATTGCCGTTACAAGTTTTGGGGGCCGAGCCGTAACCAGCGTACCAACCACAACAGCAACCTGCACCTCGGGCTTGAGGACCATAACTCTGGCTTCCGACCCCGGTTTCCAAAACGGAGACGGGCTTACTCTCTGGGCCTGTGGACCGACAGCCGCCCTATCGCAACCAGGACCGCCAACTGTCACCACCGGAGACTCTGTTACAGAAACTGTCCCCAACGCTGTACTCGCGCCCACCGCAGGCCTCTCCAGCTACAGCTACAAGATCATCGCAGCGGACAACGCGGGAGGGTTCTCACCGGCGAGCACTGCGACGACGACCAACACGGGACCAGCCACGCTCGGGGAGAACAGTTGCCCCGTATCCTCAGAGTCACTCTCCGGCACGACCCTTACGGTCGTCACGTCCGCGCCCTGTAATCTTGTGCCGGGGACGCTCGCCCACATACACGGCTCGAATCTTGCAGCGCTGGATCAATGGATTCAGGTGTCGAGTGTGACGAACCCCACAACCTTCGTGTTCAACAACCTCGCTCTTTCGGGCACCATGGCTTCGAAAGGCGGGACACTAGTTTATTGGACGGGAAATCAAGTCACTTGGACGGGTCAACAGGGAACCTGGCTCTATGGGATTTGCGCCGAGCGCCCCGGCGACGGCTCCTACCACCTGATTGGGATTAGCCTCCCCTACGCAGAGGGTCTGCCCTCCTCTACTACCTTTACTGATTGGGGAACAACGCTCACAACGTTTCCTGCGATGCCCGCCTATTGGACCGACTCGCTTTGCACGAACACTTCGCCCACCGCCGACTACCTCTCGACGATCATTTTCAGTGGTGCCGGGACAACTTCGCTCGTGGTTACGGATGCTGCTTCCAACTCAATAAACGACACGACAGCCCTGTTCGACGACGGGCCAGCGTTCCGTGCGGCAGCCAAGTTCGCTGCGGGCTACCACGAGGCCGTGTTCATCCCGACGCCCACCGATCCCAGCGCGTACTATCCGATTAACTCTTACACGAACATGCTTGCGAGCGTGATCCACAGCGGCTTTATTGAGGCCAGCGAGACGATTCAGGCACCGACTCAGTGGACAGGGCCCTCGACCGCCGCAAGCGCGCTGGCGTTTTCACAGAAGTCTACTCCCATCATTAGTTGCCACGTCTCTCCCTGCTTCTACATTTATGGCGGGACTCCTTATGTTGACGGAGTCGAACTAGCGAGCGGAGGCAACCAGGCGTACGTCATGATTTGGGATGGAGGCGGCCAAGGAGGACAGTTCAATAACCTAAACATCGCGACGGGGGGTGGAGAAACAGACTACTCTGGCATTGGCCTGATCGTACGCACCGGCGCTTACTTCTTTCAGATGCAGCACGTAACGATAATTGGGGGCCCCAGCGGTCTCGAAGCTAACGTGGATCAGTCGTGGACCCCCCAAGAATACTTCTGTGGGGACCCCAATATGGCCGTAGGCTCGGTGTCCCAAGACTACGTGTCCTTCAACAGCCGCACCGCCTACGTACTGATGTACGGTGGGAACGCCACTGGAGAATTTCAAATGTCCGACGCCTACGCGCAGGGTGGTCTCATGCCGCTCTTAGCGACGCAGAATGTGAACGACTTCATACAGCCTGCGTTATACCTCGCAAACTTTACGCAGGATACATCCCCCCAGCCCCTTATAGCCACCTGGGGAGATGTCCCGAATGGCGGAAGCGCTCCTAAAATTGACTACGCTGGCACTACTGGTCTGTCCGTAGACACTGGCGGAATGCCCCCTTTCATTACAGGCAACGCTCCCGTGAGCATCTCGTTGCCTCCCTCATACACCCTGCCTACAGGCGGCGGTCAATATGTGAACGTAAGCGCTCAGCCTATGTCCGTCACGGCCGGAACTCAGTCGAACACAAATGAGTTCGCTGTTGGCTTAGCGCAGCCGGTCATTAGCAGCGTCACGATCAGCCAAGGAGGGACTTTCCCCGTTGAGTCTGGAACTCTGTGTGTGAACGCCGTGGGGTGGAATGGAGGATGGAGTGCCCCGGCTTGCACCCAGTTCCAAACCACCAGCGGAAATCAGACCATCACGGTTACGCTCGCCGGGCCTGTCCAAGGGGCGAAGGGATACATTATGTATACGGACGAGGGGCGCTGCTTCACGCCAGGAAAGGGCTGTATTGGGCAAATCACCACCGCAGGGACTTCCTATACTCAATCCACGGACCCCGGATGTTGTTATCAGATTCCAACTAACAACTTTCCGACGGACGGCTCCTCTTGGATTAGTGGAAATGGGGTAGGAGGGCCGCAACTGACCACCTACAACGGACCATACGACGACAACATTGTGCCCGGTGGACTCACGGAGAACCAAACCCTGACGGAACCAAATGCCAGCGGGACTATCGCCCTGGCTGGCAGTTCCGGGATCAGTGCCGGGTCAATCTCGATCTCCGGTGCAACGAGTGGAATGTACAGATTCATGGCCCCATATCTCTCTGCTCCAAACTGTGTTGTCTCGCCATCCGGGACATCCCCTGCACCTGCGTCCCTAACTTACGATGTCTCAAGCTCACCGTCCGGCGTGACGGTAACGCTGGCGAGCCCTGGAACGGCTAAGTTCAATTTTGTCTGCTACCCTCCGACGAACTGATCGACCTGACCGGGGATTTTTGTCCCANGGGATTTTTGTCCCAGGTGAAATGAGAGAGAATTCACCTGGAGGAAGACCGGTCATGCCGATGCCCACAAGCGTCGCTTTGAGGTTGTGGCTGTCTGGAAGTTTGACCGTTTCGCCCGAAGCGTCAGCCATCTGCTGAGGGGGCTTGATACCTTCCGTGTTCTCGGAATCGAGTTTGTGAGCTTGGTCTGCGCAGGGGCCGGGCAGGTGAAACTCGCGCAGCCTAAGCTAGGGAGGCAGGCAGCATTAGATATCACGCCTTTTTTTTGACATGGACTCTTTCGACCTTCATCCCAATCCCAAAATGACCGAGCCCGTGCCCCAGTATATTCTCGACGCGCACACACCGGGCCATGCCGCTCCTCAATTCCGCAAATCCTCCCGTGAGCTCACGGGGGAGAACGAGGCGGAACTTCACCCTCGATCCTACGCCGATCAGCCGGGCGCTCAGGAAGTAGAATCCTTGCGTCGAGACGTCCGTTGTCGTGAAGAGAGATGGATGAGGCCCTCGGGGGCTCGATTCGGGCCACAGTTCCAGGCGGAGCGAAGCGATGTGACGGACGGCAGCCCTGCGCTCTCCTGATTCGTCGAAGCGACTTCCGCGGTTCCTCATGGCAGCGCGGTCCTATGGCTCTCCCGCCGTCGAGCTACGAGTTATGGCTGGGGGTTCCGCGTGTTTGGTCAGGGGTTCTCGTGCTCATCCAGGACTGAGCGCTCCGGTGCGGCGGAGGGCGGGAGAGGCGCCGCACGCGGAAATTTCGGAGGAAGTGTGCCACAGGAGGCGAATCACAGGAGCTACGATTCTTTGCGACGTGTGGCGTGACGGTAACAGGGATTCATCGGGTTCATCGCTCCACCCGGAGGGGAGCGGAAACCGCCCGACCCATATCATGAGCTCCTGCGCACAAAAATCGAAGGGCATTTCCTGTGTGGAAGAATTGTTCGACTGCCGGGTCGAATCGGGCTCCCCGTGGAACTAGCATGGGGAAGAATCAGTTGCCTTCTGTTGCACCCAGTGCGGCAGAAAGCTTCGCAAGAGCCTCCCGCAGGAAGGCGTGGGCCTCCACGAAGCGCGCATGACGGAGATGGCCGCCTTCGCGGATCGCCTCGACGAGCTCGGCCTCCGCTTGCCTCAGGTGACAGAGAGCCCGGTAGACAGAGCCGCCCTGGTCCGCCTCCGAGTTTGACGCGACCACAACTTAGCTCCCACCCGCTCCCCCCACGGCTGCCTTCGCTGACTTCAGAAGCGGTGGTTCAGGANTCAGGATGCGGCGGGTCGCTGGCGATCGGGAACACTTGGCCGAAGATGCTGACCCACTCCATCCGGCAGGCGGACTGGGAACGAACGCGCGTCAAAGCCTCGTCGAGGCTTTCCGCGGACGTTTCCTCCCAGTCAAAATGAGGGGACTCGCGCGCCACTCAATCGCTCCGCGGCGACTGCGCCTGAACTGAATCACCGGGTTCGTCAATTTGCCTGCCTCTGATGCAAGGGGATATCAGCCGCCCGCGATAGCTCCTGCAAGCAGGCTTCCAATGGCCATTCCTCCGAACCCGTTTGCAAGTCACGGTGAACAGAGGGGAAAGGATCAGGTTGTCTCGCGGAGCCATGCCCTATGCCATTATGGAACGCGTAAATTAAGCTGAAGACCTGGATCTTTTTCGCCCCCGTGCTGATGCAGAGGCGTGGCCGCTATTTTTTCCGTTTGTTGATTACTTCCTATGCCGGCTGCCTACGATGCGGCCAGAAAAGGGTACAAAATCGCTGGCCGATCTTGATGGACTCGGAGCGGGTCGAAATGAACGGTTAAGAATCGCACCGTATCTACAAACACGGCGGCGGGTTTTTTCCCAACCGGGAACTGATTCGGAGCCCGCATTCTGTTTCGGCACCTTGACCCCGCTCATCACACGCAGCATGGCAGGTACGTTTGTACTAGGTACATTCGTCTCCTTGCGGCGCCTAAATCTCTATCCTTACCATCGGGCCCGGCCGCGAAACTTCACCGAGCGATGGCCTCGGGCGGACACGGCCAGAAGATGCCATGCGTTCCTTTGCCCGCACAAACCGGAGCCTTGCGAAGCGGTACGACGATTGGATGATAGCCCTGCACTATGCTGAGAACACCAGATGGTACGCTCGAAAAATACTGGGAAAATTTAACCGATTTCTAGGGGAGCGATCCATTTCGGATGTCACGCACCTTGAAATCCGGGATTTCCTCACTCACATATCCAATTACGGCGCGACTCTTGAGACGACATACCGTTACTTGGGCGTCCTCCGCCGTTTTTACGATTTTTTGAATCTCGGAGGGATCGTCAGCTATGTTCCTCCTCGCCTGGTGAGAATGAAACATTTGAAGCCAACGGGGCTTCGGGTCTTGAGTGAACCTGAAATCCAGCGCCTTCTTGCTGCCACGCGCAGGCCGCGGGAGCGGGCCATCATTGAGTTCATCTATGGCACCGGATGCCGGCTCCGTGAATCGGCGCAACTGCGCATGGAAGACATCAATTTCCAGAATCGGACGGCCCAAGTTCGTGGCAAATTTGGCAAAATCCGCATGGTGTTCCTACGCCATCGGACGGTGGAGGCCTTGCGAGCGTATCTGGCAGGGAGGACGAGCGGCTATGTATTTCAAGAAGATCGGCCTCCGCAAGAGGCGAGCCTTTCGATCGTCGGGGGCTACTGGATCGCGAAGTGGGTTGACTATGGCCGACGCGTTCCGTGCGGTAAATTTAGTTCGGCCAGGAAAAACCTCGGCAGCATCGAACTGGTGTCTCCTCAAAAAGCGCGTGAGAGGCTCAAAGAACTCTTGGCCAGCGTCACCCTGACGCGACCCTTGCCTGACCGTCCGCTTACAAACTCAGCGATCCTAGAGATCATAAACAACGTCGGATATAGGACCGGGCTGAAACACGTTGGGGTCCATACGCTTCGGCGAAGTTTCGCGACCCATCTTTACGACCACGGCGCCCCCATCGAAATCATCCAAGCCCTTTTGGGTCACGTCTACCTGGGCACAACACTGGGGTATACGCGACTAAGCCGGGCTCGCATGGCGAGAACCATCGACCAAAGTCATCCTCTTGCGCTTTCCTATGAAAACCAATCCTAAGAAGAATTCAAGGCCCTCACGAGCCGCTTCGCGTCCGAAACCGAGCAAGTTCAATTCGCATGAGTTGGCATTTCAACCTTGGTTCCTGCCCAGAGCAAGCCGTCTCGCGATAGACGGTCTGATTCCTCCTGACTATCGGAACAAGATGCGTGCGTACTTCGACGACTATGGATGCATGAAATGCGGAAAGTTCGAGAAGTACGATGCCAACGGGATGTGCCTCCCTTGTCACCATCTGATTCGGAGACGCCTGAAGACGAGCGTCCGGCGCAGGATGATGGGCAGGAACGACGACCGGCTTGACCTGATCATGGGGCGGCGAAAGGAGCTGGCTTCGAAGCTGCTTGGACGTTTCTCCCGATCTTGGAGGAGGATGTCGTTAAGCCAACGGTTCAAACCGGCGAGTCCAAGAAATCCGGTCGACGAGGCGCTAGGATTCCTAACGCCAGGCAGCTCGCGAGACCGATATCCAGAGCTGCGCCATGGTTTCGCTCAAGAACAAGAAGTATTAGGTAAGTCCATCCGCGACATTCGACCTCGAAGGCCGAATCGCTAACCGAGCAAACTAGTAGAGCAAACCCGTGCCCTTATTTTGCGGCAGAACGAGGGGCGAGTCCCGAGTCACTTTCGACGTCTGTGCTGGCTTCGGGGCAGATGATTAGGCGACCGCTCCTGCGGACCCTCCTCGACTTCATTCCTCAATCGCCGTTCAAGCACCGCGAGATCCCGCCGCCACTTTCCCACGAGCAGTCTCGTCTTGGCATCGTTGTAGCCGAGCTGGTGCGCAAGCTCGCAGATCCTTGTGAGTAATTCATCCATCTCACTCGAGCCAGGACCGGAATCAGGCGCCTCGGAGCCCGCAGCTTCATCCTTCGGATAGAACTCCCCCGCGATCTCCTTGGC
>OCOJ01038848.1_pt3 | contig 14168 bp, 13 predicted proteins | sample 1539251 | NCBI WGS metagenome assembly OCOJ01 (sample SAMN01911457, study PRJEB22624) | soil metagenome | biome: Soil | place: Malaysia | collected 2012-04-30 | depth RA_metagenome m | reverse complement strand
ACTGCCATAGCTGCGACCGAGAAGGGAGGGAGGTTCTCCTTGAACAGCGGAATGTCGCCCACGTTTTCGACGATGCAGGCATCGAGGCCGGCGTGCTCCAACTTGGCCGCCTCTGAGAGCGCGAACTCGGTCAGCTCCCTCATCGACATCGTGTTGTTCGGCGCGCCTGGGAGTGGCGGCATGTGGATCATGCCGATCAGCGGCTTTCTTCGGAAGAGCTGGCTGAACTTCACGAAATGTTCGGGCCCGCGTGGCGATTAAAGCGTTCCTGAAAGTCAAGATTGTCCGTTTTGTGCTGGCGATTAGGTGAACTGGAAGCGGGTGAGGTCCGTGAACCCCGGCCGGACGGCACTGACCATTGCGTGCATACAGCTTTCGCTGCTGCTCTGCCTCAGGTGGCAAATGCGGTCAGGCGGTGAACGCTACCACCATGACGTGTGAGCTCGTCGCAGAGCTGCCAAGGTCGATCTAACCTCAGCTGGCCACGGCATCCCCCTCCCTCCGTACCCCCACCGCGTAGCCAAGAGCCAGACCCACGAGGGCTCCCCCTACGTGGGCTACCCAGTCGACGTATGCGAACGCGAAGCTGCTGACGAAGAAGACTGCGGCGAACCACAGAAGCAGCGAAGGATTGAACCTTCTGTTGGTGATGAAATCGAAGGAGACGGCGCCGGCTAGGAGCCCGAAGATGCCCCCGGAGGCGCCGAAGCTGATTTCCTTTGGTCCGTTGGCCAGGCTGAAGATGTTTCCTGCGACAGCGGTGACCATGAAGACCGCGTAGTACTGCCTCCTGCTGTAGACCAGAGAGAAGAGGCCGTCGAGCCACGCGAGGGCCAGGGCGTTGAACGCTACATCGACCAGACCCGTCAGCGTCGGTGGCGCCACTACAATCGAGGTGACCAGTTGCCAGACCCATCCCCTCGTGACGAGACCGTTGTCCTGGAGGAGGAGAAGAGTCAGAGGCACGCCGCCGACCACCACCAGAGCGAGAGCGGTGCCTACCACCATTCCGCACACGATGGTGGTGATTAGGTTCCTGCCCTGCTTCGAAAGCTCCAAGAGAGGTGGACCGCTCTGCGGCGTGTATAATGTTGCTCCTGCCAAGTATGTCTACTACTGAGCAAACATCATTCGGAACAGTAATTGTTGCGTTGGTCGCCTTAATCTTTCGATACCTCGGTCCAACGACTTCGCCTAACCTAGGACCTTGAACTTCGGCGGAATAATCTGTCTCGTCGAGGAGATGGACGCCTACTTCGCAAAGCCCGAATCTCCTCCGTCTGCCGCTTCGGATTGAGGCACCCTCTCTGCAATCATGAGGCAAAAGAACTTGCAAATTACATTTGGATGAATGGAGGGTTCATACCGTGCCCGATGATATTTGCACCAAGAAGAGCCGTTTCGTTCAGAGTTCTTTNGACGCCACGGACAAGAGATTCTGGCTGAAGTGTTTCAGAGGCCGTAGAGTTCCGTGTGGAGCCAGGGCACGAGCGCTGTGGTCACGCACTGCTGGGTGAGGTCGGCCCTGGTCATCCTGCCTCCGGTCAGGTGGTGGATCAGCCCGCCCTTGTCGCCTATCTGTCCGATTCCGCTGATGCCCTCGGCGAACTGCTCGAGCTCTTTTCCCTCCCCAATCATCCGCTCCATCGCTGCTCGCGGAAGGGGATAGCCGGCGGAGTGGCCTAGCGTCACCCTGCCCATGGAGTCGACGACCGCTGCCTGCTGGTGGTCGAAGTAAGAGTCGCCTATCAGGAATATGCCAGCCTCCACGCCGACGCCGAAATCGCCACCGGCCTTCGAGAGCGCGTACTTCGCCCTCGCGATGGCGCCCTCGACCATCTGCTCCAGGCCGAAGGGCTGGGACCTGGCTACGCCTGTGGAGTCGACGGGCCGCAGCTCTGGGTTGGGGAAGTACTGCTCGAAGGCGCGCCTCACTCCCTCGAGCTTGGCCGGGTTCTTGGTGCCGACGGCTATGATCAACGAAAGGCGGTGGACTGCGTTGTTGATAAGATGTTGTCCTTAGATGACCCTGAACTCTTCGATCATCTTCTTGACGTTGGCCAGCGGGACGCCGTCGGGTCTGGCTATCTCCTGCTTCGCCGGCGGGTTTGACCTGTAGGTCGGCATTCTGCTCGCGAGCCTCTCCTCGAAGGTCGGGACGAACTCGTTCTGGTAGAAGACGCCGATGGGCGTGTGGTCGCCGAACTCGAAGGACTTTAGGACCGCCTGGCCCACCTTCTTCTCCAGCTCCTCCTCGTCGCCGCTGTGGACCACGCCGTCGTATCCGTTCTCCTCGAGCTTGTAGGTTCTGGGCTGCATCTTGCCGTTGGCGTCGAGGTGCCCCTCGCCCGCCCAGTACTCCTTGGTGAGCACGTCGTTGTAGGTAGGGCAGGGCTGAAGGACGTCTAGGAAGGCGAAGCCCTTGTGCCTTATCGCCTTGATGATCAGGTCCTTCAGGTGCCTGACGTCGTAAGAGTAGCCCCTGGCCACGAAGGTGTAGCCTGCGGCTATAGCCAGCATGATCGGGTTGACACCTTGGTTGATGTTCGGCAGAGGGAGGGATTTGGTCTTCATCCCGAGCTTCATCGTGGGCGCGGCCTGTCCCTTCGTCAGGCCGTAGACCTCGTTGTCGTGGACGATGTAGACCATGTCGACGTTCCTCCTCCCGGAGTTCAGGAAGTGGCCGGCGCCTATGCCCATGCCGTCGCCGTCGCCTCCCTCGCAGATCACCTCCAGGTCGGGGTTGCTGAGCTTGATGCCCGTGGCGAACGGGAGGGCCCTGCCGTGGAGGGTGTGGACGCCGTAGGTCTTCACGAAGTGCGAGACCTTGCCGGAGCAGCCGATGCNTTGCCGGAGCAGCCGATGCCAGAGACGACCACCGCCTGGGTGGGGTCGACGTTCATCTCGGCCAGGGCCATCTGGACTGCGTTGAGGATACCAAAGTCGCCGCAGCCTGGGCACCAGTCGTTGTGCGCCGTCGTCTTTAGGTCTGAGAGCTTAAGCGCCACGTTTCAACACTATCCTCTTCGGAGCTTTTCCTCCGGCTATCGACTTGATCGCCTCGTAGGTCTCCTCGGATGACATCGGCCTGCCGTTGTACTTGACGACCAGCTGTTCCACAGGGATGCAGGTCTTCTCCCTGAGCACGCCGATTAGCTGGCCTGAGTAGTTCATCTCGACGCCGACGATTCTCTTCGCCTTCGAGAGCATGCTCTTCACGTACTCTGTGGGGAATGGGTTGATCAGTCTGATCTGGATGAAGTTCACCGTAATCCCATCCTCCGCCAGCCAGTCCATGGCATCGAGAATCGCTCCCTTGGTCGAACCCCAGCTGACTATTGTGACGTCAGCCTTCTCGGGACCGAAGAAGTTCACCCTCTCCTCGATTGGGATTTCTCTGTCTGCGAGTTCGAGCTTACCCATCCTCTTATCCATCATCATGTCTCGGTTGGTGGGGTCCTCGCTGATGTGGCCGCGCTCGTCGTGCTCGTCTCCTGTGTTCCAGTAGACACCTCCCTTCGTGCCTATGGCCTGCCTGGGCGAGATGCCATTCGGGGTCAACTTGAAGCGCTTGAACTCTCCATTCTCTGCGCCTTCAGCACTCCCTCTGAGAAGAAGGCCCCTGTCGATCTTCACCTTGTTCAGGTCGTACATCTTCATCGTGCTGTCGGAGTTCGCCAGCGCCTTGTCCACCATGTGGATCACAGGCGTCTGGTACTTCTCTGCGTAGTTGAACGCCCTCACGGTGTCGTAGAAGGCCTCCTCGAGGTCGCCGCTGGCTAGGACGAATCTCGGGAACTCGCCGTGGCCTGCATGGAGCGCGAACCTGAGGTCTCCCTGTTCGTGCCTGGTTGGAAGACCGGTGCTGGGGCCTCCCCTCGAATACAGGGTGACCACCACGGGTACCTCGTTCATCCCTGCCCAGCCGAGCCCCTCGGCCATCAGCGAGAAGCCTGGCCCGGAGGTTGAGGTTGAAGACCTCACGCCCGCCAGTCCTCCGCCTATCGCCATGGTCACAGCTGCAATCTCGTCTTCTGTCTGGACTACCGCTATGGAGCCCTTGTTCTGCATGACCTGCACCTCCCCCATCTGCGGGTTTTCGCTGCCTGCCGGGCCTTCGAGTTCGATTACCTCGTGGGCCTCGAGATACTCACTCTCGTCGCTGGCTGGGGTGATTGGGTAGTAGGTCTGGAGCCTGCACCCAGCGAGCTCCTTCGCTATGGCGACGGTCGAGTTGCCCCTGACGTACAGCATCGGCTCAGGAGTCGAGATGGGTTGCAGCTTGTAGCCGAAGCTTCCGTTGTACTTTTCGTTTACAAATTCGTAAACTATTGCAATCGCGCCCACGTTCATCTCTGCCACCTTGGGTTTGGACTTGAACTGTCTCTTGATTGCCTCTCCGACTAGAGCTTGATCGTATGAGAGCAGAGCGAACGAGGCGCCGACAGCCATGACGTTGAGCATCCTCTGAAGGGCGCTCAGGGATGTCTCACCGAACTTCTCNGCCCACCTTCTTCAGGAGGTCGTTGTAAGGGATGGCGTAGACGTGGACGCCCCGCCGCCTCGCGAGCTCCACGATGCCGTTGATGTCTGAAGAGAGGCTGTTGCTCGACAGTTCTCTTGAGAGCGACTCGTGAACGTTGTGCTCGATTGTCGGGATGTCGCCGAGCTTCTTCTGTCCTTGGTCGGAATCATAGATGATTGCGCCATCCTTCCGGACTTCGAGTGCGTGTCTGAAGATCGTCTCCTCGTCAAAGGTAGTGAGCATGTCGACAGTGTCGACGTGAGATCGGATTGGAATCTTGGAAACTCTGACCTGGAAGTAGCTGTGCTCGCCCTTGATGTTGGAGTAGTACTCCCTCTTTCCGAAGACGTACAGGCCCCCGATGGCTGCGGCCCTGGCGAAGATGTTCGCTGAGGTATCGACACCGCTGCCCTGAGCTGCTCCAATCATCCAGGAGAAGTCGTTCCTCTTCAATTGCCAACTCGGGAGACTCGGCGCAAGAGTTTAAGAGTATGGTATGGATAGTATATAGACCGTGACCGCGAAGTCCGTTGAGGAGAGGAGAAAGGTTCAGAGCGTAGGCTACTCCACCCTCACGGTCTCTATACCGAGCAGATTCGCGAAAGAGATGGGTCTGGACCGAGGCGACAGCGTGCTCTTCAGGCAAGATTCGGATGGAACTCTGAGGCTGATGCCTTCGGCGAGTGGGAAGCGGTCCAGTCGTGTGGTGATCAGGGCGGAGCAGGCTGGTAGCGAGGACATGCTCTCCAGGCTCATAGTCGGCTCATATGCGCTGGGCTACGACACAGTCGAGATTGCCAGCAGGGCCCCGCTCTCCAGGGTCACGGTTGACAAGGTGGTGGGGACGATCAAGAGGCTTAGAGGCTTGGAAGTGGTTGAATCTGACAGCAGGCGGATTGTCGCTCANGATTAAGAGGCTTAGAGGCTTGGAAGTGGTTGAATCTGACAGCAGGCGGATTGTCGCTCAAAGCTTCACAGATCCGACAAAGTTCCCTGTCGATTCGCTGATCAAGCGGCTCCAGATACTCGTCTCGGGCAGCCTCGGAAACGTGGTAGAAGCGCTGGACTTGAAAAGAACCGCCGGTCTGAATGACGTCGAGAGGGTCCAGGATGAGGTCGACGAGCTTTACTGGCTAATCGTAAGGCAGCTTCTGGTGGCGCTCAACAGGAGGGAGTTGTCGGCTGAAATTGGAATCGAGTCCCCGCTTCACGCCTCGGGTGACAGAGTAAGCGCGAAGACCCTAGACGAGATTGGTGGGATTATCCTGGACATTGCTGAAGAGCTTGTCAGANNNTCGAAGGGGACGAACATGGACTCAGGAGTTGTGGAGAAGATCAGGGGGCTGGCGACCAAGGCGGGTGAGGCGTTCAATTTCACAGTCGAGAGCCTGCTGACCCCTGACATCAGGCTATTGGAGAAGTCGGCGCGGCTCGTGGAGGAGACGTTGATGATGGAGAAGGACATTACCCACGAGATGCTAGAGACAGGCGGGTATGAGTACGCCAGGGTGGTAGTGTCGCACTTCGCCCAGCTGGCAAGGTACTGCAACATCATGATTGAGATAGCGTCGCACAGGCTGCTGAGGAAGTCGAGCAAGCTGGCGACGGTCCAGTGAGTCGGATAGTTTCTATATTCACGCCCATTGATGGGGGGCGATGCGGGGGTCGCATAGCCTGGTTAACTGCGCGGGACTCAAGATCTGGGCATGCTTCGGATGAGGCATCCCGTCCCTTAGGGGTTCGTGGGTCCAAATCCCACCCCCCGCATCTGNTGCTTCGGATGGGGCATCCCGTCCCTTAGGGGTTCGTGGGTCCAAATCCCACCCCCCGCATCTGTGCCCAAATTTGACGGGATGGCGTTTCGTTTGGAAAAGCAGATTATGTGAGAGGATGCTGAACGCACGGACCCCTTTGATGATGGGGCTGTCGTGTTTTTCAGCCATGGCTGGTTTTGCAGCCAATTTCAGACGAAACCGACCGGAATCGGAACCTGGTCTGTCACCTGACGATTATCCGGGCGAGTGGCGCGGACTGTTTGCCGACGGGATGAACCAGACAGGGTCAAAGATGGTGTAGGTCGGTTCATTCCCTATTCCTCCTCCCTGATATCTACCTGACCCTCAGTGCGTTCAGAATCACCACGACGTCGAGGACCTCCTGCATGATGGCTCCCAAGGCTGGCGGGATGTACCCAAAACTTGCGATTCCCATCAAAACGAAGCTCCCCCCCATGCCGAAGAAGATGCTCTGTTTTGCGATATGGAGCATTCTTTGGCCAATGGCAATCCCGTCTCCAACTTTGGTTACGTCGTCGACCAGCAGGACTACATCGGCGGCTTCGGCCGANGATGCCCGTTCCGTGAGCGCCCATGGCCACCCCTACGGTTGCAGTGGCAAGTGCGGGCGCGTCGTTGATGCCATCCCCCACCATGATTGATGCTTGGTATTCGTGGGTCAGCCTTCTGACTTCGTCGACCTTCTGGCTGGGAAGCAGGTTCGCCTCGACCCTCACTATTCCCGCTTCCTTCGCAATGGTCTCTGCGTTCGTCCTGTTGTCCCCTGTCAGCATTACAGTCTGCTGCACCCCGAGGTCCCTCAGCTTTTGAATCAGTGCTGGAACGCCCGGCCTTAATTGATCGCTGAACACTATAACTCCTGCGGGCCTGCCGGCGACTGCGACGAAGGATACGAGGCTCCCCTTTATCTGCGCCTCCCTCAGAATCGCGTCTGCTTCGGCGTCGAATCTCTTGCCTAGGGATGACTCGACGAACATCTGTGACCCCACGATCACATCCCTGTCACCCACAGTGCCCCTAACCCCCTGCCCTGGACTCTCGCTGAAGTTGCTGGTCGATAGGAGCTGGTCAAACCTTTCCTTTCCTTCCCGGGCCATCGAGACAGCCACCGGATGGGAGGAGAGTTGCTCGACGCTAGCCGCCAGCTTGAGCATCTCGCCCTCAGTTCCTTCGAACGAGACCAGCCGGTCAATGACAGGCGTCCCGTAAGTCAATGTGCCAGTCTTGTCGAAAATTACGACTCTTCCCTTCCCGATCTGTTCTATCGCCGCCCCGCTCTTGACTATGATGCTCTCCTTTGCGGCCATGTTCACCCCGCTGATCACGGCGAGCGGAGTAGCGAGTATCAGAGGGCAGGGAGTTGCAACTACAAGGACGGCAAGGAAGGCGTCGACACTCCGCGTAAGCAACAAGCTGAAGATAGCGATTCCTGCCGCCATGGGAGTGAACCATTCGGCGTAGCTGTCAGCCAGCCTCTGTATCGGTGGCCTTTCTCCCTGTGCCTTTCTCACCAGTTCGATGATTCTGGAGTACTGGCTCTCCCCGCTGATCTTGGTGGCGATCATCTCGAAGGCGGACCCGACGTTTACGCTTCCACTTAGAAGCTGATCTCCAGCACCCTTCGTGCGAGGGAGTGGCTCGCCAGTCAGTGCCGACTCATCAACTTCTGCCGTCCCTGAACCGACGGAGCCGTCGACGGGTACAAGGTCACCGGGTCGCACCACGAGCGTGTCGCCCACTTCAACTTCCTCAGCCCTGATCTCCTCCAGGGAATCATTCCTCTTCCGTCTGGCCTGCCTAGGTGCCCGTGCGATGAGCTCCTCCAGGGAGGAGGAAGCCCTCCTGAACCCGTAGTCATCGATTGCCTCCCCGCCCGTCTGCATGAGGACGATGATGACCCCCGCGAAGGCTTCGTCGGTAAGAATCGCCGTAATGATAGCGAGCATGGCAACGATGTCGGCGGCGAATCTTCGCCTCAACATGCCAAGAATTGTCTTGGCAACAACCGGAGCACCGCCGACTACGAGCGTGCCGTACCAGACCCACCTTGAAACATCGTACCTGCTGAAGACCATGCCTATCACACCTCCTGCAACCAATCCGGCGAGTGCAATCACCGGAAGCGGATAGGACCTCAGCTCACCAACGAGCCTGGACCACGTCCAGGTGGATGTGGCGCCTGACATTGAGATTTCGGCCGAGTTGTCCGAGAATTAAGGAGGTGGGTCGCTTCTCAGGGTTGACAGAGCTGAAGACAGGGCGAAGAAGGGAAGTGGGAAGTGAACCCGAAGATTAATCGGCCTGGCTGGGATTCAAACCCCAACCGAGCGGCGTTTTTGTACCTTAACCATCCCGTCCACTTTGTCCACTTGTAGGGGTAGGCACGTCCAAATCCCACCCGCCGCACATTAGTTCAGAGGGCCTGCCACAAGCCTTCACCCCAGGGTGGTATTGCGCAAGAAATATTCGTCTCGGCTACGGCAAACTCGCAATCCACATGGCGAGTGCTGGAACCTTAACGTTCGACAGAGTGACGGCCGGTATCAAGGCATGAGCACGTGTATGCAGTTACTTGCGCGTGGCCCGCAGCTCACTCGTTGATGGGCGATTGCTACGGGAAATGGGCCCGAGCAGCTACCTCATGAGAGGTTTGTGTTCGCCTTGTAGCTCGAACTTGCAATAGGTGTCTCCTTTGGCTTTGCACATCGATTCCTCACATTGGACGGGAATGCCAGCAATTTCGCCGAATACACCCGCTAGGGATTCTCTTACGAAGCTACAGGTGGCCTCGTTTGACTTGCGCCCCTCGCACTCAAAACATGAGGAGAGCTTGACGGTCATGTTGGGAAACTCCGCCTCGGATCTAAATCGAAGCTCGGGAATCCCCCAACCTATCGCGGAGAGTATGTTCAACCCGTAATCATAATTGCGTAGAATAAATCCCTTTCCGACCATATTGATGAAGAACTCGGCCAAATCCTTTCCGTAGCTTCTTGAAGTTGGTTTCAATGGCCTCCAAGTATGGAACATTAGGGCCGACGGAGTTCAGGAGAAATGGAAGGCAGATGACAATCTTGATTCCTCACGATCTCGGATTGAAGTTCTCAACATTGATGGAGAACGGACTCGACGAGTTCTTCAGAGGTCATATCAGATTGAACCAGTTATCGAAAGCACCGCTTAGCTCGTGACTTTGACCTTCCCGATGCCAGCCGACGCTTTGCCCACACGAATCTAAAGATTTTTGGAAAGGATTCAGACAAGAACTTCTGCTCAGTACATGGTCCAAATCCCACCCCCTGCACTTCTTCTGCGGGCCATCACACCTCCCTCCACCTCGCCTTCTTCACGGCTAGAAGGAAGAAAGCGGCGGACACGGCCAGCATCACCACCCACGCGACCGCAACGTCCAGGATTGAGAATGAGACCAAGCCAGTGGCGTTCTGCGCGATTTCCGCGGCGTAGGTTGTCGGGGAGAGGTAGGCGACGTATCTGTAGGGCAGTGGTATGTACGTTATCGGATAGTAGACTGGAGGGAGAGTCGAGAAGACCGTGGAGATTAGTCTGGAGAAAGCGAAGCTCTGGACGATGTCGCTCGAAAATGTCGAGAGCGTAAAGCCCAGAGTGACCGACGCAAGGAACATGAGAAGGAAGACGCCGATGAGCTCCAACGCTTCAATGACTCCCAGATGAATGTAGATCGCAGTGAGCACTACCAGGACTGCCAGCGCGGGGACGGAGTAGATTATCTCCGCGAGCGCCATGCCCGCCACGTAGGCGCTGGGAGAGGTAGGTGAGCTGACGACCATGTCCTGAAGCTTGAAGTCGTTCTTCAGGTGCGAGAGATCGCCTTGAAGGGACATCCCGCTCTGGAACATGCTCATGATGAAGCCGCCCTCGATTGCCTCTCCGATCAGCTGACCCCTACTGACAAAAGCGATCACCAACAGGAACGACAGCGGAGAGAGGACGGTGTTGAGGAGCACCACGGGATAGTTCTTCATCTCGTAGACTGAGTTGACGAGCACTGAGGCGAGTAGCTGCCTTCCCCAGGCTCTCACCTGGCCGCCACCTCCACATCGCTCTTGTGGACCAAGTGGAAGAAGACGTCGTCGAGGGAGGTCTTGTTCATCGAGAACTTGGCGCCCCTCTCCAGGAGCTGCTTCGAGACGCTGTAGGCTTCGTCTTCGTTCGCTAGAATCTGCGTCTGGCCAGTCCTGCTTCTAGTGATTGTGCCATCCACGACTTGGGGAAGGTCTTGGCCAGATGTTATCATAATGCTGTATTGGTAGTTGACTGTCTGGCGCAGTTTCTCGAGCGAACCCAGTCCGATCAGTCTTCCCTTGTGCAGAATGCCGATTGTGCTGGCGAGTTGCTCGGCTTCCTCGAGGTAGTGCGTGGTGAGAATCACAAAGCGCTTAGTTGCGAGGCTGGTCAAGAATTTCCAGAGCTCCCGCCTGGAGATAGGGTCGAGTCCGGTCGTCGGCTCGTCCAGGAAAACGATGTCGGCATCTGACGCCAAGACCGTGGCGACCAGTACCTTCCTCTTCATGCCACCGGACAGGCGCCTGCTGAGCGTGTCTTCGTGCCCCTCGATTCCGACTCTGGCAAGCGCCTCTGCCGCCTTCGCCTTCGCTTCGCCGTATCCGACGCCTCTCCACAGCAGGTACGACAGGACAGTCTGTCTTGGCGTCATCCAGGGTATCGTCCTTGCCTCCTGGGGAACCGTGGCGATGTGCTGCCTCAGTTTCCCAGCCTCTTTGACCACGTCCATGCCTGCGATCGTTGCCTTTCCAGCGGTCGGTTCAAGTTGGGTCGCGAGAATCCTGACCAGCGTCGTCTTTCCAGCGCCGTTCATCCCGATTAGGGAGAAGATGCCTTTCGACGGGACGTCTAGGTCAACAGAGTCGAGAGCCCGCCGGCCTCCCGAACCCTGGTACACCTTGGTCAGTTTTTCGCAGTGCAGTCCTTCGGCGTCCAAACCTTCCATCCTTTCAGTTGGCGGTCGTTATAGAACGTTCCCGCCACGGGAATCAGACCTTGACGCCCAAGACCTGCTCGATGATGTCAGATAGCGTAATCATGCCCATCATCCTATCGCCGTCGTAGACGAATGCAATCGTAGTTCCAGCCTCCTGGAGCTTCTCCATCACAGAGGCCAGGCCCTCGTCCCTCGCGACTCTGGCGGGCTGAATCATGTAGTTCAGCACGCTCTCGTCTAAGCGGTCGTGGTCCACTGCCTTCGACATGGTCCTGAAGGTGACAGCGCCGATGTAGGCCCGCCTTTCTGTGTCGAAGACCGGCATTCTCGGGTGGTTGGTCCTGCCCATCAACTTCAGCGCGTCCATCACAGTGCCAGTGCTGGACACTGAGACTATCTGCTCTATCGGTGTAATCATATCGAGCGCTGAGCTCTTCGATGACGCGAGCGCCGAGCGGAGGAGTCTTCCGGCGTCGGGTTCGATGTGCCCCGCTTTCTCCAGCATGGTGACCACGTCCTCGAACTCGTCGACAAGGTCGACCTCCTTGTAGCTGGGTTTGCCGACGATTGCCTGTGAAAGGACCCTCGCGAATCTTGTCAGTGGAACTGCGATTGGGGCGAAGGCGTCCATGAGCAGCTTCGAGCTTGGCGCGAGGTACATCGCCATCCTGGGCGAGTTCTCTATGCCGATCGCCTTGGGGAGAAGATAGAGCAAAGTCATGATGATGAAGGACCCTACGACTGCGTTGTACACCCAGCCAATCGGCCCGAAGGTCTCTGAAAGAATCAGGCCGATTGAACTCGCGAGCACGACGTTGGAGATCGTGTCTAGCAGGGTGGTCACGCTCACCAGCCTAGTCTTCTCGCCGACTATCTCGACTGCCAGCTTGGCCCTCGCCGAGCCGTTGGTGACCGAGGAGTTCAGCGAGAGGGGTCTGAGCGTTAGGTAGGTCGCCTCGATGAGCGAGCTCCAGAAGGAGACGAAAGTCGAGACTGCCAGCGCGACGTAGACTACTAGCTCCACCATGTCGCCGTCCTGGGCCTGCGCTTCAACCGACTGTGGTGCCCACCCTTTCGCCGTGTACCGCCTTGACCACACCTTTGGGTTTGGTACCGTCCAGAACGACGAGTCTCACCTTGGATTTCATCAGTTGTTCGACGGCCACCGGGTCCACTATGCTATGAATCCCAGGCTTGTGCTCGCCCCCGAGTATCTGCTGCATCCGTTCGTAGGAGATTCTGTCGAGCTTCTTCGCCTTCTTGTGCGTCCTTGGATCTGCTGTGAATATGCCTTCTTGGTCGGAGCCCTTGATTAGCATGTCCGCGTTCCACTTCTCGGCCAGTAGCGCTGCGACCGTGTCGGTCGTGATGCCAGGCTTCAGGCCCCCCATCACAGCCACCCTGTTCCTGGCGAGCCTCTGGAGCATAGCTTCGATGGAGGTGGGGACTGAGCTGACCCCGCCGAACTTCATGGCCACCAGCCTGGCGTTGAGCCTTGAGGCGAAGATTGCTATCGTGTCCTGCTGGAACGGGGAGAGGCCGAGATCCCTGGCCGATTCGATGAACTTCCTCGAAATCTGCCCTCCACCGACGACCACGGCTATCGAGTGACCTTCGGAGGTGAGAGTGGATAGCACAGAAGCATATTCTTCGACGAGGGCCGCGTTGGGTGGGGAACCCAGAACCGAACCCCCTATCCTCAGGACTATCTTCAACGGGTGGACCCTCTGGCAAGTCAGATGCTGGTAGCTTTTATAAGTGAGTGCGAGCAATTTTGCGAACAGCGCGATGTCTGTTAGTGATGATGCGAGTCACGTTTCTGGCGCCTGACTGAGAGGTTACTCCGCATTGTCNTCAGGACAACTTTCACTTCGAGCGACCCGTATTGGGTGTCAATGGCCTGTAGGTTTTATAAGAGTGCGGCTGTTTCCGAGACATCACATGCCTGAAGCGTCCGGTTTCAGGAACGGCACCGCCGCCTGACTTAGAGGATATTCCGCATTGTCGACCAAAGCAGACTCTGTAAAGTTATACAAGGTAAGGAAGCTGATCTCCGAGCTCGCAAGCAAGGAGGGAAGAGGGACCGAACTGGTCACGCTCTACGTGCCTCCGAAGAAACCCATCCACGAGGTCATAGCCAACCTTCGGGAAGAGTGGGGCACAGCGGGCAACATCAAGTCGGACACGACCAGGAATCATGTCCAGGACGCTCTCACCAGGACGATGCAGAGGCTCAAGCTCTACAGGACGACACCTGAGAACGGCCTAGTCATCTTCTGTGGCGCGCTTCCGACAAACGGACCTGGGAGCGAGGTGATCGACCTCTACGAGATTAGCCCCCCGAAGCCGGTTACCGCATACCTCTACCAGTGTGACGACCACTTCCACCTTGAATGGCTGAAGGACATGCTGAGAGAGGAGAAGGTCTTCGGGCTCGTATCCATAGACGCGTCAGAGACCGGGCTTGGAATCCTCAGCGGAGACAGGCTCGAGATACCCGATTTAATCACATCTGGAGTCTCGGGCAAGACCAGGAAGGGAGGACAGAGTGCGAGGAGGTACGAGAGGCTCCGCGACATGGAGCTCACCTACTACTACAACCGTGTTGGGGAGCACGCGACCAGAGTCTTCATCGATAACGAGAAGGTCACTGGGGTGGTCGTGGGAGGTCCGGGCCCAACGAAGGAGGAGTTCCTCAAGGGAGGATACCTGCACTACGAATTGAAGAAGAAGGTGCTCGCCGTCATAGATACCTCCTATGCCGGGAGGGAGGGTGTGAGGGAACTAGTGGAGAAGGCCGCAGACACGCTTCAGGATGTCAGGCTGGTCGAGGAGAAGAAGCTGGTCCAGAAATTCCTGTTTGAGG
>OCOJ01042303.1_pt1 | contig 14189 bp, 17 predicted proteins | sample 1539251 | NCBI WGS metagenome assembly OCOJ01 (sample SAMN01911457, study PRJEB22624) | soil metagenome | biome: Soil | place: Malaysia | collected 2012-04-30 | depth RA_metagenome m | reverse complement strand
CGGACATCAAGCTGCACGTGACAGCGGCGGCCTTCCACGGCAGAGTCACCTATTTTGGCGTCTTCGGGCCATGGATCCGGCCCTATAGAGAGGAGGAAGAGCCCCAAAGCACGGCCGCGCGGGTCGGCGTGGTCGCCACCGTCGCGTTGTGCATCTTCATCGCCGTGGGCGCGATGTACTTTGCGCGCCGCCACGTGCTTCAGAAGCGCGGTGACCTTCAAGGCGCACTGCGGGTATCGTCGGGTGTCGCCCTGGCGGCGATGGTGGCCTGGGCGCTGCACGCGCATCACGTGGCCGACGCGCTGGAGGAATTGGCCTTGTTTTTCAATGGTCTGGCTGCGAGCCTGCTGGCCGGATTCGTTGCCTGGGTCTTGTACATGGCGCTCGAGCCATTCGTGCGGCGGAGAAAACCCCAACTGCTCATTTCCTGGTCGCGGCTGCTGGCCGGGCAGTACCGCGACCCGCTTGTCGGACGCGACCTGCTTGCCGGCGGGTTGGGGGGCGCTCTCATCGCCCTTGCCGTCGTCATCGACAATGCCATCCCTTACTGGTTTGATTTTACCGGAGAAACGCCGCTCAGCATCGCCTCGATATCGCTCGGCTCCTCGCGCGAAGCTCTCTCCGGGCTCATTTCCCTTTTTCTCAGCGCCATCGTCAGCGCGTTGATTGTGCTGACCGTTCTCTTTCTCCTGCATGTGATCGTGCGTCTCGAATGGCTGAGCATCGCGCTAACGGGCGTGTTCCTGGTGCTCACCAGCCTCGGCGGGGAAAATTTCACACTCGAATTCCCTGTCGCGCTGGTGACGGCCGCAATCGTGGTCTTTGTACTGGTGCGGTTCGGCATCCTCGCGCTGCTGTTCGNGGTGATGGCCGCGATCGTGGTCTTTGTACTGGTGCGGTTCGGCATCCTCGCGCTGCTGTTCGCGCAGTTTTTCGCGAATTTCATCATCGGTGCGCCCTTTACGTTCGATTTTTCGCGGTGGTATGCGGGGCGAGGGATATTCGTGCTGCTCCTGAGTCTGGCCGCATGGCTGTGGGGCCTGCGGCTGGCGCTCGCTGGACGTCCCATCCTGAAGCTGGCGCTGGACGAGTAAGCGGTCCTCCGCCTCTTTGCCCCGACGCCGCCGAGATTCGCATCTGTTAAGATGAATCCTGCTGGCCGCCTTCATGGACACTCCCCTGCACCCGATTCACGAGGCCCTGCACGCCCGATTCGGGTCTTATTTCGGCGTAACGCTCCCGGCTGAATATGAAGGGCTGGAAAGCGAGTACCCGAGGGCCCGTGAATCCGTCGCGCTGTTCGACACGGGATACCGTGCCGTGTTTCACCTCGCGGGTCCCGACCGCGCGCGTTATTTGAATGCGGTGACATCCGGAGACATTCGGGGGCTGATGGCAGGCCGCGGCACGCCGGGGCTCCTGCTGAATTCCCAGGGACATATCCTGGCGGAACTGGAGACGTTTGCAGAAGAGGAGCGTTTTGTTTTGCTCTCCCATGCCATGGTCGGGAGCCGAACATTCGAGACGCTCGACAAATACATCATCATGGACGACTGCACGCTGACCGACGTGACCAGCGAGTGGACCAGTTGCGCGCTGGAGGGCCCGCGCGCGGGCGAAGTTCTGAGGGCTCTTTGCGGCGTGGCGCTCGATGGGCTTCCGCTTTTCGGCCACCAGGCGGCGGAAATCGCGGATGTGAAGTGCCGCATCCTGCGGCGATGTCACTTTGACCTTCCCGGCGTGGAGATTCTGGCGCCGCGGGAGGCGATGCCCGCGGTGTGGGAGGCTGCGCGTGGAGCAGCGCAGGCGGCCCAAGGAGGGCTGCTCGGCTGGGAGACCGTGAATACGCTGAGGATCGAGGCGGGTGTGCGCTGGTTCGGCGTGGACTTCGACGATACGGTCATCCCGCACGAGGCGGGCCTGGATCAGACGCACATCAGCTACACGAAGGGTTGCTACACGGGACAGGAAATCGTGGAACGGGTGCGATCGCGCGGAAAATTGAACCGATGGCTCGCGCTACTGGAATTTACAGGCGATGTCCCGCCGGTGCACGGGGCGAAACTCGAAGCGGACGGCAAAGCATGGGGATACGTGACGAGCTGCGCGTTTTCTCCTGCGAGAAAGGCGCACATCGGATTCGGGTACCTTCGCCGCGAGCACAATGCGCCTGGCGCGGTACTTGATTATCCGACTGGAACGGCAAGCGTTCTCGAATCGCCCGCCAACCCGCCGAAAAGCTTCTTTCATCCAGCAGCCTGTGCCTAGCACCTGCGTCCGGGAGAGTGTAAGCGCGGTCGGTGCAGAAAAAACCGGAGTTACGCAAAGGACACAGGGATAGCGAGAACACAGAGGGAAGAGATTACTTCAGGTTCAGAGCGCGCTTGAAGCTGCCACGGTCCGCATCGATCTTCTTCTGGAGTTGCATGATGCCGTAGATCAGCATTTCGGGCCGGGGCGGGCATCCCGGAACGTACACGTCCACGGGAATAACCTGATTCACGCCCTGCACGATGGCGTAGTTGTCGAACACGCCCCCCGAGGTGGCGCAGGCGCCCATGGAAATCACCCATTTGGGTTCGGGCATCTGGTCGTAGAGAAGACGAATCACCGGCGCCATCTTCTGCGAAACACGCCCGGCGATAATCATCAGGTCGGATTGCCGCGGGGAGCCGCGAAAGACTTCCGAGCCGAAGCGCGCGATGTCCCAGCGGGCAGCGGACATGGACATCATCTCGATGGCGCAGCAGGCCAGTCCGAAGCTCATGGGCCAGATAGAATTCCGGCGCGCCCAGTTGACGGCCAGATCCAGTGTGGTGAAGAGGAAACCCTGATCCGACAAGTCGGGAGTCTCTTTTCCCGGCCGCTCAAGAGTTACGTTGGGTCCCAGCGAGATGGCCATTCCAACTCCGACCGAAATTATCGCATAAGCCGCAGGCCCGCGGAAGGGACAGAGCATCCGACGAATTGACACATTAGGCCGCCCGCCGTAGGCTTTCCTTACGGATTTCGATGGACCTGTTTGAAGAAATCGTGCGGCTGCGGCGTGCGGGCCAGCGTGCCGCTCTTGCGACCATCGTGCACACGAACGGGTCCATCCCCAGCTACGAGAGCTCGCGCATGCTGGTGCGCGAGGACGGCTCGATTGCCGGCACGGTGGGAGGCGGATGTGTCGAGGCGGACGTGTGGGCGGCAGCGAAGGAAGTGCTGCGCACGGAGACGCCGCGTAAACTTACCTTCAGCCTGAACCACGAGGCGGGCAACGACAGCGGCCTGATCTGTGGAGGCACGCTGGAGGTTTACGTGGAGCCCATCCTTCCGCAGCCCATACTGTATGTTTTCGGCGGAGGCCATGTGTCTGCCGCGCTAGCGTGCGCGGCACATTTGGCAGGATTCGGGATTGGAGTGATTGACGACCGCGAGTCGTTCGCGAACGCCGAGCGCTTTCCAATGGCCCAGGAAATCTACACGAGCTATGAGAAGGCGTTTGGGACGCTGCGGCCGAACGCGGCGACGTTTATCGTCATCGTCACCCGCGGGCATAAGGACGACATGGAAGTGCTGCGCTGGGCCGTGGGCACCGAGGCCCGCTACATCGGTATGATCGGGAGCCGCCGGAAAGTGATGTCCGTCTATCGCGCGCTGGAACAANGAGGGCGTGGCGCACGAACGGCTCGCGCGCGTGTACGCCCCCGTGGGGATCGAGATCGGCGCGCTCACGCCGGAGGAGATCGCCATCAGTATTGCGGCGGAACTGGTGGCCGTGAGGCGTAACGCATCCGGCATGCAGCATAAGTCGCTGCATGTCCAGGCGGCCACTGCCGCGGAGAAATGACGTGAAGACGCTGGCGGCCATCATCTTGTCGGCCGGAGAATCCCGGCGCATGGGACGCCCGAAAGCGCTGCTGGCCTGCCAGGGCACAACTTTCCTGGGCCACCTGCTTCGAGTGACCGCACATCCGGCGATCGGAATTCGCCGCGTGGTGCTGGGAGCGGCGGCGGATGAAATCCAGCGCGCGGCGGCGCTGGCGGCGGAGGCCGTAGTCATCAATCAGGATTGGCAGAGGGGGCAGCTCTCCTCGCTCCAAGCCGCGCTGCGCACCCTGCCGAAGGATGGGACGGACGGAATCCTACTGTGCCCGGTGGACCACCCGCTGATTTCATCGCTGCTGGTGGACAGGCTGGTCAAAGCGTTTCGCGCCAAAGGCAAACTGATCGTAATGCCTACCTGGCAGGGGCACCGCGGACATCCTGTGATCTTTGCCGCGCAACTCTACCCGGAACTTCTCTCCGCCCCAGCCGAGGTTGGGGCACGCGCCGTGGTCTGGGCGCATCAGGCCGACGTGTACGAGATGCCCACCGAAGAACAGGGTGTGGTCCTGAACCTGGACGATCCCGAGACGCTGCGGCGAGCTACGGGCGCCGGCGTGTGACAGGGAGTAAAGCGATACTTGAAAATCGGCCAGAGCCTCTTGCAGAGAAATCGTTTTTCGCTTCTCACGCAACGAATGCTGAAAATCGCGTTTTGACTTTCGCACTTGGGCCAGTTCTTCGAAGCCACTTGCGAAAAGGGCGCTAGGCTTTGCTACCTGGAACACTCCGGGGAGAAGGCGGGCGCTTGACCTGCTCCAGCAGAGCGCGCAGGGCATCGCAGGCGAGTTCGGCTGCGTGGAATGATGCTGGCGCAAGCCCACCCAGACCTTCCGCAATCTGAGCAGCCAGCAGGGTGCGCAGTTTGGCCTCTGACAAATCCCGCATCCATTCCGTCAACCAGGAACTGCAGGCAATGGCCGCGACGCAGCCGCGAGTCTTGAAACGCGCCTCGACAATACGGCCGTTTTCGATGCGCGCGGCGAGCCGCAGGACGTCGCCGCAGACCGGGTTTGCCACTTCAACCTGCGCCGTGGCCCCGTCCAAATCCCCCGCGTTGCGGGGATTCTGGAAATGGTCGATTACGGCGGGACTGTAGAGGGAATCCATCAACCGCAGTATTTCAGACGAGAGCGCCCGGCACAACGGAAGATCGAAACCGCGGAGGACTGGCTGAAAGCTTGCCGACCGGCAGGTAAGCCTGTCCCACTGTACAATGCCAGCCGACATGCCGGCACGACTGCGGATCGTATCGTTGGCTCCCAGTGCTACCTCCATTTTGTGGGCGCTCGGGGCTCGGTCGAATGTGGTGGGTGTTTCGAAATGGTGTGCCGCGGTGGCCCCCGTGGGGAGACTGCCGCGCGTGGGCGATTGCTGGGCGGCGGACTCCGCGCCAATTGCGCGGCTACGCCCAACGCTCCTGGTCGGTTCGGTGCCGTTCAAACAGGAAACTATGGCCCGGTTGCTGGAAATCGGAGCACCGCTGCTTGCCATGAACCCGCGTTCGCTCGCCGACATCTATGCCGATATCGAGCTGCTCGGCCGGATTACGGGACGTGCTGCGGCTGTCGCCCGCGTCGTGCGCAGGATGAAGAGCGATCTCGGCCGAATCGCGGCGAGGTCGCGCCTTAACTCAGCCACCGCATCACGGCATCACTCCAAACCCCGCGTCTATTGCGAGGCCTGGCCGAATCCGCGAATCAGTTCCCCGCTCTGGGTCGCCGAACTCATTTCTATGGTCGGGGGAACGCCTGCTGTACCAGCGGGTCAACGCGTCAGGGACGAACAGGTGGCGGCCGCGCGGCCCGATGTGGTCATCCTCGCGTGGACCGCAACGGGCGGCAAATCCGACCCGCGCCGCGCGCTCGAGAACCCCGCCTGGGGCGACGTGCCCGCAATTCGTAGCCGCCGCGTATTTGTCATCCGCGATGAATTGCTGAATACGCCTTCGCCGATCCTAGTCCGAGGCGCAAGTGAACTGGCGCGAGCCATCCACGCAGCGGACGAGCGGCCATGACCGCACCCATCACCGTCGTCGCCGCAGTGATCGAGCAGAGCGGCCACATATTGGTCTGCCAGCGGCGGCGGGGCGACCGCTTCGAGCTGAAATGGGAATTTCCTGGTGGAAAGGTGCAGCCTGGGGAGACTCCGGAGAAAGCCCTGTTGCGCGAACTCGAGGAAGAACTGCACGTGAGCGCAAAGATCGGACCCATTCTCTACCGCACCCGCCATCGCTATGCGGAGATGGACAACGAAATCGAGCTGCTGTTTTTCGCTGTGAGCCTCGGACCCGAAACACTGATGAATCACGCATTCGAGAAGATTGAGTGGGCTGAGCGGCCCCGGCTGCCCGGTTACGATTTTCTTCCCGCCGACCGGGAATTGGTCGAACGGCTAGCTAAAGCAACGCCCGGCCCCCATCCACGACGATTACCTGACCGGTGATGAATTCAGCGGTGGCCAGGAAGAGCACGGCGTCGGCAATGTCATTTCCTTTGCCTGTGCGATGCAGAGGCACGCGGCGGATGTAATCCTCATCGGGCGGCTCGTCCTCGAACTGAATCGTTCCGGGGGCCACACTGTTCACCAGAATTTCCGGCGCCAGTGCGCGCGCCAGACAACGCGTCAGCATGATGGAGCCCGCCTTCGACACGCAGTAATGCGTGTATGCGGGCCAGGCCAGCAGACCGCCGAGGGACGAAATATTGATGATGCGCCCTCGCCCCTGGCGCTTCATCAAGGGCGCGGCGGCCTGCGCACACAGGAACTGCGACTTCAGATTGGTGTCCAGAATCGCGTCCCATTGCTGGTCGGTGAGCTGCTCGAAGGGAGCGTGGAAAAAAGCTCCGGCGTTGTTCACGAGAAGGTCAAGACGGCCAAACTGGGCCTCCACCGCAGCGAAGAGGCGTTCCACGTCGCTGCGACGCGTGACATCGGCCTGAAGTGCGGAACTGCGATGGCCTGTTGCAGCGATTTCTACGGCCGTCTGCTCGGCAGCGGCGGCCGAGCGGTTGTAGTTCACAGCAACATCGGAACCCTCACGCGCCAGAGCCAGAGCAATCGCGCGCCCGATGCGCTTCCCTGCCCCGGTGACCAGTGCGACCCGGCCGGTGAGTTTGGGTTCGCTCATTGGTTGTGCAGCCGAGTGCTCGTGGTGAAAGTTCAGCAGAATGGGGCATCCGCCGCGGCGGATCTTGCCCCTACAGATTCATGGCCAGTTCCACCAGCGTACGCACGGCGATGCCCGTGGGGCCTTTTGCCGCCCAGGGCTTTTGCTCATCCAGCCAGGCAGTGCCCGCAATGTCCAGGTGCACCCAAGGCGTGTCATCCGTGAACTCGCGCAGAAACGCGGCGCCGACGCTGGCGCCTCCCCCGCGCCCGCTGCTGATGTTCTGGATGTCCGCGATGGTGCTCTTGATAAGCTCCCGGTAATCATCGTCCAGCGGCATGGGCCACATTTTTTCGCCGGCACGGCGGGCGCTGGCCAGTACCCGATCCTCAAACTCCTGATTGTTGGTGAAGACGCCGGCGTTTATATTGGCGAGGGCGACGACGATGGCCCCGGTGAGCGTGGCGGCGTCCACCAAGTGCGTGCAGCCCAGTTTCTTCGCGTAGGTAATCCCGTCGGCCAGGATGAGCCGCCCTTCCGCATCGGTGTTCAGCACCTCGATGGATTTGCCCGACATGGCGAATTGGACATCGCCGGGCTTCTGCGCCTTTCCGCCGGGCATGTTTTCCGTGGCCGGGACGACGGCGACAACTTTCACCGCAGGTTTCAGCGCCGAAAGAGCTTTCATGGCGCCGAGCATGGCCGCGCCGCCCGCCATGTCGTACTTCATTTTTTCCATGCCTTCGGACGGTTTGATGGAGATTCCGCCGGTGTCAAACGTCACGGCCTTGCCCACCAAGCCGAGCACCGGGGCGCCGGACTTGGCCTGCGCAGGGGAATAGGTGACCACAATCACGCGCGGCGGCTCGATGGAACCCTGGGCCACGCTCAACAGCGCGCCCATCTTTAAGTCGGCGATGCGTTTTTCATCGAGGACGTCCACGTCCAGCCCGCACTCGCGCGCCATGGCCTCTCCGCGCTCGGCGAGAATTCGCGGCGTGAGGCGGTTGGAAGGTTCATTGACGAGTGTGCGCGTAAAATTCTGGGCCTCGCCGATGATGCGCCCGCGTTCCATGCCTTCCTCGATGTCCTCGACCGAGGCCCCTTCGGAGCCGGCCAGCGTCGCGCTCTCCATGGCCTTGTTGTTCTTCTTTTCGGTCTTGTAAAAGTCGGAGTCAAACGAAGCGAGTAGCAGGCCTTCCACGACGGCTTCCGCCCCTGCGGCGTTGCGCTCACCTTCGCGCAGCAGAACCGTCATACGAGTGACTGACTTCGTGCGCAACCACCGGAGCGCCATCCCGGCAACCTTGCGGAGCATGGCGCCGTCGAACTTCTCAGGCTTTCCGGCGCCCACCAGGAGCAGCCGAGCCGCGGCCAAGCCAGGCGGATCATGGACGAAAGTCGCTTCCAGCGCTTTTCCGGTCAATTCGCCGCTTTCGGCCAGACGCTTCAGCCGCCCTCCGGTAGCCTGGTCGAGTGCGGCCAGTGTTCCCTCGATGCGGTTGTCCTTCTCGAAGACGTAAGAGACGAGAACGGGGGTATCGATTTGATTTGCGGGCCGGGTGTCAAAGGAAAGACGCATAGGGATTGGGCTTCTCCTCAGAATCGGGTTTTGTACTCATGAATTGCCTGCGCCGCTTCGCGCCGTTCTTCACGCTCACGGATCGTAGCGCGGCGGTCCCATTCCTTCTTGCCGCGTGCCAGGGCGATTTCGCACTTCACTTTGGCCCCTTTCATATACAGGCGCAGGGCCACGAGCGCGAGACCTTTCTGCTGGACCTTTCCCGCCAGCTTCTCGATCTCGCGGCGATGCAGGAGCAGCTTGCGGTCCCGGAGCGGGGTGTGGTTCCAATGCCCTCCCGGGGAGTACTCCGGGATGTGGCAGTTGACCAGCCAGCATTCATTTCCACGCACCATGACGTGGGAATCACGGAGTCCGGCCTTCCCTGCCCGCACGGACTTCACTTCGGTGCCGCTGAGCGCGATGCCCGCCTCGTACCGCTCCAGGATGTGGTAATGGAAGGTAGCCTGCCGGTTGGACGCAAGGGTCCGATCTGCCGGCTTCTCAACGGATGTTCGCGGCGCGGACACAACCTGACCATGATATCTGGGCGTTTCCTGATGCGGCAAGTCCCGCTGCGCGGCTTGCTGCCCGCATACCCGGATGCTAGAGTGGGGAATTGATGCGAACTGGCGGAGGTGTCATGTCTCGTTGCCTGCGGATTGCAGTCCTGATCCCAGCCACGCTGCTGCTACTCGGATGTCCCAAGGCCAAGCAGGAGTACTCGCAGGGCAAGAAGGCTGAGCAGATCCAGGACTGGGATACGGCACTGGTACACTACCAGCGCGCCCTGAATGCCGATCCGGCGAGCATCGAGTACAAACTCAAGGTTTCCCAAGTCCGGTTCGAGGCTGCCGCAGCGCACGTCAAAGAGGGTCTGAAGCAGCGCGAGAAGGGCGAGCTGAAGATCGCGCTGGCGGAATTCGAGAAGGCCATGGCTATCGATCCGTCCATGCCCGTGGCCGCGCAGGAGGCACGGAAAACTCTCGACATGCTGGCTGGCAAGCCCGCGCTGCCCGGGGGTCCTCCCGCCGCCTCCGCTTCCGGGCCGACCGCCGAAGAATCCCGCCTGCTGGAACGCCCTCCGGAGTTGAAGCCGCTTTCCCGCGAACCCATCAATCTGAAAATGACGAACGACTCCCGGATCGTGTATGAAACGCTCGCCAAGCTTGCCGGGCTCACCGTGATTTTCGATCCCGACCTGCAATCGCGGCGCATCACCACCGACTTGGTCAACGTGACCCTGGAGCAGGCGCTCGACGTGGTGGCGCTGGAGAGCAAGACGTTCTGGAAAACGGTGACCTCCAACATCATCTTTGTGGTCCCCGAGCAGGCCCAAAAGCGCAAGGATTACGACGATTTCATCGTTAAGACGTTCTATTTGGGGAACACCGTCCAGCCCCAGGAGCTCACCGAAATTGTCGCGGGACTGCGGCAGATTGCCGACTTGCACCGCATCCAGCCGATTACGAGCCAGAACGCCATCGTGATCCGCGACACGCCCGATAAGCTGGCCGTGGTCGAAAAAATCCTGAAGGATGTGGACCGCGCGCGGCCCGAGGTAGTTGTCCAGGTATCGATCCTGCAAGCCGTCAGCGACCGAGCAAGGGATCTGGGGATCACACCGGGTTCGAGCACGGTGCTGAACTTTTCTCCGCCAAATGCCACCTCGACCACCAGTCCGAGCACCACGACAGGAGCGACGACGGTGCCCTCTCTCACCCTGCAACAGCTCCACCACCTCTCAAGCGCAGACTACAGCATCACCCTGCCGGGCGCTTCTGCCATGGCGCTGATTACGGACAACACGACAAAGATCATCGACAACCCCGAAATTCGCGTGGTGGACGGCCAGTCGGCCAAGCTGCGCGTAGGCGACCGGGTCCCGATCGCTACCGGCAGCTTCCAGGCCGGGCTCGGGGCCACCAGCACTGCTGGGGTCATCAATCCGCTGGTGAACACGCAGTTTCAGTATCAGGACGTCGGCGTGAACATAGATATCACTCCACGCATACATCTGAACCGTGAAGTCAGCCTGAAAGTTGTCGTGGAGGTTTCTTCCGTGACCGGAAGCGTCAACCTCGGCGGAATCAACCAGCCGATCATCAGCCAGCGGAAAATCGAACACGACGTTCGCCTGAAGGAGGGCGAGGTGAGCGTGCTCGGCGGCCTACTCGAACGCACGCAGACCAAAACGATTTCGGGCTGGCCAGGCTTCGATAGAATTCCCTTCCTCCGCTACTTCTTCACCGGGGAAAACGTAGAGAACAAGGAAGAGGAAATCCTCATCGTGCTTCAGCCACGCATTGTGCGCCTGCCTGAATTGACTGCGGAAAACCTGCGCACCCTCAGCACGGGAACAGATACGAACATCCAGGTGCGCCGCGAAGAGGAATCCAAAGCCCCTGTTGCGGCGCCCGCCGCCNGCGGCGCCCCGGCCAACAGCGCCGACGACGGCCCCGGCCGTCCCCGCTGCAGCACCCACTGCGCCTGCACCGGCGGCGCCTGCTGCGGCGCCGGCGATTGCGGATCACCCCGCGAAGCTTCGATTTGAGCCCGCCACGGTTGCAGTGAAGGTGGGCGAGACCTCCACGGTAAGCCTAGTTGTTGAAGATGCGAAGGACATCTACTCATTGCCTGTGCTGATTGCCTTCAATCCGAATGTAGTGATGGTGGAGGACGTGCGGCAGGGTGGCTTCCTCTCGGGTGGAAGTCAACCGGTCGCGCTGGTCCAGCGAGTGGACAAAGAACGCGGGCAGGCGATCATCAGCGCGGCGCGGCCACCCAACACCGGGGGGGTCAGCGGGACAGGAACCGTGCTGGGAATTGTGGTGCGTGGGGTTGCCAAGGGCAGCTCCACCCTGAGCATCATCCAGGTGAGCGCCCGCGACTCACAGCAGAAGGCAATCCCCATGGTTTCCACCGAGGCCAGCATCCAAGTGCAGTAGCGAAGGCCTGCGGCAATGAACGCACTACCACACGTTCCGCGAACCCGCTCCGCTCGGATCCTGTGCCGCAGGCGTGGCTGCGTGCGCAGCGCCGAAGCCGGGATGACCCTGATTGAACTGATTGTGGCCACGGGCATCCTGCTCATCCTGGCCAGCGCCGCGCTGCCTTACGCCCGCGCCACGGTGCGCTCGGCAAAGGAGGCAGAGCTGCGCCGCGCTCTTCGGGAGATGCGAGACGCAATCGACCGATACAAGGATGCCGCGGACAAAAATCAAATCCGCGTGTCCGCTGATTCGAATGGCTATCCGCCGGACTTGGACACGCTCGTAAAGGGCGTCACTCTAGCCTCGCCTGGAGGGAGCCCGATAGGGAGTCAGTCCGGAAGTCAAACGCCGAAGCGCATCCGCTTCCTGCGTCGCATTCCCGTGGACCCGATGACCGGCCAGGCGGATTGGGGTTTGCGCTCGGACCAGGACGACCTGGACTCGACCTCCTGGGGCGGCCAAAACGTGTTTGACGTGTATTCGCGCTCTACGGCAACGGCAAGCGACGGAACGCGCTATTCCGACTGGTGATGGCCATGCGTTCCGCTCGACCCCATCTGCGCACGGCCCGCTCCGCGCGGGGATTCACGCTGCTCGAACTCATGGTGGTCATCTCCATCATTTCCATCCTGATGGGGATTGCGGCGGGGATGTACGTTCGTTCGATCACGCGCTCAAAGGAAGCCGTGCTGCGGCAGGATCTGTTTACCCTTCGCCAGGCAATTGACCAGTTCACTCTCGACAAGCAGCGGGCGCCGACGTCGCTCGAAGAACTCGTCAGCGCCGATTACCTCCGGTCGCTGCCGGTGGATCCCATTACCAATCAGAAGGATTGGGTGCCGCAGTACGAAGACATGGCGCTAAGCGCCGACCAGACGGCATCGGGCATCACCAATGTGCATTCGGCCTCTGACCTGGTCTCGCCATTCGAAGGCACGCCCTATAGCACGTGGTAGCGCGGGAAATGCAGGCGACGCAGCGCGCCGATTCCTGATTGCTCTGTTCCAAGCGAAGTGCTGGATTGACGCGTCATCTAACCACCTGCCCGCGCAGCTTGTGTGAGGCACGCGACGCTCCTCATCCTCACAATCGGCAAACGCCTGGAATGGAAACGGCGCCGCCTGCAGTGTCCTGCCTTGCCGGCACATCCCTAGTACGAGCGGACGGTTGGTGCCCCCGGAGCACTTCCAGAGCCGCCGGCGACAGCCTCAAAAAACCCTTGACAAGCGAAAGAAAGTTAACTATATAAACGTTTTTAGAGGTTGATGTTTAGCTCGCTTAATAAATGGGCGTCGGTGCAGCAGCGATTTGCCCGGTGGTTGCCGACCCGGGGTCGCTGATCCCTTCAGGCTCTGCTCCAGCCAGGAGCGAGACACCGCGCCAGGGTGCGAAGCGCCATGAGCGACGGGCCAATACTCACGGTCCAGAGCGATCCCACCTTACTGGCCGACCTTCGCAGGTACGGGAAGTTTGACATTGGCGGCTGCTACCAGTGCGGAAGCTGCACCATCTCGTGCGATCTGGTCACTGACTTCGGCAGCTTCCCCCGAAAGATTATTCGCTACGCCCTGTTGGGATTGCGTGAGCCTCTAACCGCCAGCCTGGAACCTTGGATCTGCCATGACTGCGGGGATTGCTCCATTATCTGCCCGCGCCAGGCAGAGCCACGCATCTCCATGATGACTGTGCGGAGCTTCCTGACCGCAAAGTACGACTGGACGGGCATCTCGGGCAAGGTGCTGAGCTCGAGGGCGTGGCATATCGGCTTGCTGGGCGCGGTAACCGGGGTCACGCTGGCGCTGATTGTTCTCTATCACCTGCTATACGTGAAGATGCCCTTTTCGGACTTCGTGACCACCCCGCTCGGGCTGGAGCACATGTTCCCGACCATGACCTACTACACGCTCACCGTAATGCTGCTTCCGTTGTTTCTCCTGTTCTCGCGTGTCTATCGCATCTGGCGGCTGACCATGGGGGGAGCAGGGCGCGCGCGCATTCCCTTCCCCATTTACGCGGGGGAGGCGTGGACCTACGTCCGGCAATCGGTGACGCACCAATTGATGCGGAAGTGTCCGGACTGCAGCCGGTGGCTCGGCCACTGGTTGCTGGCCTTCGGAACGGTGCTGATGCTGGCCATCAAAACGTTCGCGCTCCATTGGTTCCAGACCGATGCCATCCTCCCCATCTACCATCCACAGCGTTGGCTCGGATACCTGGCCGCCGGGTGCATTGCTTATGGGATTGGCGACATATTGGTCTGCCGGGTGCGAGCCCAGAAGGCGTTCTACAAGCAGACGCGATTCGAGGACCTGGTCTTTCCCATCCTGCTCCTATCCACCGCGCTCAGCGGGCTGGCGGCGCACATCTTCCGTTATGCCGGCTTTGGCCTTACCTGCCACTTTCTGTATGCGCTGCACGTGGTGATTGCCACGCCCATGCTGCTGGTAGAAATGTCTTTTGGAAAGTGGTCGCACATGATTTACCGGCCGTTGGCGCTCTACTTTGAGGCCGTGAAGGAACGCGCCGCGCGGCGGGTCTCGGCGGAGGAGGCTGTTCCCAATGCCGCTTGAGCAATCCAAGAGTGACGCAGTCGGCGCAGCCCTGGTGGTCGGCGGCGGAATCGGCGGGATGCAAGCGGCGCTGGATCTCGCCGCCG
>OCOJ01037951.1_pt4 | contig 14204 bp, 14 predicted proteins | sample 1539251 | NCBI WGS metagenome assembly OCOJ01 (sample SAMN01911457, study PRJEB22624) | soil metagenome | biome: Soil | place: Malaysia | collected 2012-04-30 | depth RA_metagenome m | reverse complement strand
CCTAGTGATCCTCGCCATATACATGAAGCCCACACAGCGCTCCTGTCCCAGTTTTTCGATCAGGGGCTGCCAATTGGGCTTCACGTCCCGAGTCTCCCCATTCCCCTCACTGCTGCGGCTGCTGCGCCTGCCCCGAAGTCTGGTACATCTCGCTCAGTTCTTTGCGGAACTGCATCAACTCGCGTAACTCTTCCACGCTTGGAATCCCCGTATTGACTACTGTTTGTTTTGAAGGCGTCGCGGCGCTGGCGCCCGCCTGGGCTGTCGACGAAGCCTTCTGAAGTACGAGATAAAAGCGCGTGTTTGCCGGGACCGTGACCACGATGTTTTCATTGAACGTGAGATTGGTCAGTTCCTGGTCGCCAGCGACTAATCCGGGCAGGGAACTCCTGCCCCTCAGCTCTCCATTCTTTTAAGCTCGCCTGTCGGCGGGTTGACCACTCGCGGACCTCACACTGCGGCGTGGTTTGACAATTCCTGCGGCCCACTCTCCAATACTCCTGCCGCCTCATGAAAAAAGAAAAGCTGCTCCCGGTGGCCGGGTGTCTTCTGCTGTTTGCGGCCGCGGTGATCGCCTATCCGGTGGGCTATCACCCGGAAAGCATCCTGCACGACACGGGATTCGAGTCTCTGGCCGTGGCCTGTTCGCTCGCGGAGCACGGGACGTTTGCCGATCCCTATTTTCCGTTGAAGACCGGGGCGACGGCTTTGATTCCGCCCGCATACCCGGCATTTCTCTCGTTGCTGATCCGCCAGTTTGGTGAAGGCCCGCGGGGCGCCTTCGCGCTGCAATGGTGCGCCACGGTGTTCATGGCCTTGCAGATTGCGCTGTTTCCCTGGGCCGCGCGGCGGCTGGGAATGGGTTATACGGCGGGGTTCGTAGCCGGTTGTCTATGGCTTTTGGCCGGAATCCCGAAATTCGATCTGTGGGATGCAACACCCTACGGTTTGCTCGCCCTGCTGCTCGCCGCACTGAGCTTGCCGTCCGGTTCCGGGGAGCCGACGCAAGGAAGGATGGCGCTCACAGGAGCACTGTGGGGTGTTTCGTTGCTATCCAACCCCGCGGGAGTTGTGGTGCTGGCGGCGCTGGTGGCGTGGCTGTATTTTTCTGGGCGCGTCGCCGGTCGCAAGCTGCTGACGCTCGCGCTGGTTCCTCTGGCCGTGGTCGCGCCGTGGGTGGCGCGCAACTACGCCGCGCTACATCATCTGGTTTTCATTCGCGACAATCTGGGGCTACAACTGGCCATCTCCAATAACGATTGCGCCAGCTATTCCTTTGAGCTGGACCGCTACACGCGCTGCTTTGCTCCGCGGCATCCCAATGAAAGCCTGCCCGAGGCGAAGCGGGTTGTGGCGCTCGGCGAGGTGGATTACGACCGGGCACGTCTGCGCGAGGCCGTGGATTGGAGCGCGGCGCATCCAAGGCGATTTGTGAGGCTCACCTGGGAAAGGTTCGAAGCCTTCTGGCTTCCCTGGACGGTGCGGTACCCCTGGGAACGCCCAGAGGATCTTCCCCGGCGGCGGTTGCTGGTCAGCGTCCTCACGCTCCTGAGTATCCCCGGACTGATTCTGCTCTGGAAACGCGAGCGGCGGTCCGCGGTGATCTGTTTGCTCTGGCTGGCCTTTTTCCCGCCGGTGTACTACGTGACCGGATATCAGGAGCGCTTCCGCAATCCGATCCTGTGGGCCACGTTTCTCCCGGCCTCGTACTTCCTTGTGGCTACGGCGCAGCGCGTCTTGCAGAAAGGCGAGGTTGCTGCGGCGGCGCAACCCGCGGCATGAGCGGACTTAGAGGAACTGTCGCCGCCTCCGGCATTTGGTAGAATCAACGTGTCAGGAATTTGAAATCGAACGGAGAAATTTCCCGTGCCTATTTACGAATACCTTTGCCAGGATTGCCAGACGACCTACGAGCGCCTGGTGCGCTCCAGCGCCGAGCGCGTGGAATGCCCGAAATGCGGCAGCGCGCGGAAGAGTTTGCAGTTCTCCACGTTCAGCAGCCCGAAACCGAACGGCGCTTCCAGCTCCGCGGAGGCGTCCGCGGCGAGTTCCTGCGCTTGCACACCCCGCTCCTGCGGCTGCCACTGACTGCGGCCCGCAGGGTCATCCTCCGAGCCTGCCTGGGAAACTGCGCGCCAGGAATGCGCGGCTACACCGCTGGAGCTTCCGGCGCCGGGGTGGTGTCCGCGGGACGCAGCGTGAGCCAATCCGTCTGCACACGGCCCCATTCCTGGATGAGGAATCCGTAGGACTCGAAGAACTCGCGGAGCTGTGGCCGGCTCCAGCCAACGATTTTCTCCAGGATCGGCACCAGGGTAGCCAGGGCATTTGTTCCCAGCACGGTGCGCTTGGCGATCTGCGCTACATGTTTTGATTCGGAGACAGCGATGGTGAAGCCGTCGCGCACGTTGACGTGCAGCATCACGTGGATGTCCGAGCTGCCATCGCCGACGTAGACCACGTGGTCCGGGCCGATCTGTAGATTGGTCTGGAGCTGGTCGAGCACGGCCACCTTTCCATAGCCCGCCGTGGCCCGGGTGATGGTATCGATTTCCCCCGAAGGGTGATAGCGGAACTCCGTGCCAAAGATATGGTCCGGCGGGACGATGCCTTCGAGCGCGGAATGGATCACTTCCGCCGGCGCCGCGGAAAGCACGTAGAAATCGAAGTGGTAGCCGGGGATCCCGTGGTCCAGGATCTGATAGAGCTGCTCGATGTTCTCCTTCAGGCGAATGAGCTTCCCGACCTGGGTGAGATGCTCGCGACGGACCCGCAAATGGAATTCCGGGTCGTGCAGCAGCAAATAGGCAAGCTCCGCCCCTTGCTGCACCAGGTTCAACTTCGCCATCCCTTCGGCCTTGCGCTTGAATTCTTCCGGCGCAATACCCACCATCTCGCTCAGGATGTAACCCGTGTCGTTGAACGTGAGCGTCTGGTCGAAATCACTCGCGAATAAATAGCGCTTCATAAGTCCTTTCAAAAAATTGTCCTGCTTGGGCCAGATACCCGATTGGGGCTCTTTTCGATGAGGCTGTGTTCCTACTATTTTGATGCAGGAAACGACGAAAAGGTCATGAAAAAATGTAATGCAATTCATTACGCGTGGATTGCAGGCGGCACCGGAGAGGCCGGCGGAACAGGCGGCCGCTTTGCTGCTTCGCGAGCCTACGCGGCTTTGCGAGAGGCTCCTCTCCCCGCCGCGTTCCGGCTACAATGCCGGATGGGAGGCGTCCATGCCCGCGAATTCCGCTATGTTCACATCCGAGACTTTTAAATTCTTCCGCGAGCTTGCGCGGAACAACCATAAAGAGTGGATGGACGCGAACCGCGAGCGGTACCAGGAGCACGTGGTGGCGCCGTTCCGCGCGCTGCTCGACGCGCTGGCCCCGGCGGCGCTGGCGCTCGATTCGAGCTTCGACATCAGCGGGCGTACGGGGAGCAATTTCTCGCGCATCAACCGCGACATCCGCTTCCGGCCGGATACGCCGCCCTACCACACGCACTATTACCTCACCTTCTCGGGGGGAGGGAAGAAGGGCCGAACGGCGGGCCAGCTCTACCTGGGCGTTTCGGCGGATACTCCAACCGTGGGCTTCCGGATTTATGGCGGGCCGAAGAACGAAGGGGCACTGGCCACAATCGCCGCGCCGCGCGCCATGAAAAATGCAGCCTGGCTGCGCCGGCAGAAGAATCGTCTGGGCCGCAAGTACGAAAGCTACTGGTACGCGGTGGAAAAGCGCGACTGGGTGAAGAAGGAAGGCTGGCCGCTCGCTCCCGAGGAGTGGAAGAAGATCGGCGGTTGGGTGGTGCGCCGGGCCATGAAACCCGAGGCGGCGCTGAAGCCGCAGTTTGTTGCCGAAGCCGCGCGTATCTTCCGCGAGCTCTATCCGCTCTATGCCTTCACCTCACGGGCGGAGTGGAAGGCGTAGAGGCGGAAGCGCCCCGCAAAGCGGCGTCTAGCCGCCGCACTCCAAAGAACCCTAGAACTCCTCCGCTTCCTCCTCGGCGGTTTTCAGCGTGCGGGTGCGCAGGGTGATGCGAATGCCGCGCTGGCGGGCGCCGGCCAGCAACTTACGGCGAATTTCGGGCGGCAATTGCTCAGGAGCGAATACTCCCGCCTCGTCGCGCGGGAAATATTTCACGAACAGCGTGGTCATGGTCGCCGTGGCCCAGGCGATGGGCGAACGCTGGAAGCCCTGCCGGCGGATCTGGAAAAGCGAGGGGACGGCCACGTCCCAGCGCAAGACGGTTTCCTGCTCCGCCTTGATCCCCCGGACAATTACGGCCAGGGCGAAACGCGCGTTGGAAAGCCGGCCCTTGCGCACCAGGCGCTTGAGCGCCCGCGGCGTGGGCGTGGCGGGAAAGCGCGCGCGGGCCATCCCGCGCGAGCGCGAAAGCTTGCCCTGGCGGTACCAGCGCCGCAGAAGCTCCATTTCCCCGCCGCCTATTTTCACGTCCATCTCGCGCATGGGGATGAAATGCGGCAGCGTGGCCACTTCATCCTGCGCCGCCAGATACACCGGCACTTCTCCAATCGGCGGGGCAAAACGAAACCGTTCGCGCTCGCCGAACCGTTTGGCTAGCTCGAAGCGCCCGGCGCGGTAAATACGCGGGCGTGAGGTGGCTTCGTCGAAGGAGACTTCCGGCGACCATTGCGAAACGGGGTCTTCGCTCTCCGTCTCTTCGAACAGGCGGATATGCACAGTGTGAATTTCATCCAGCAATTCGTCCGCACGGCGCACCAGTAAATTGGTGAGGCCCGGCGCGATGCCGGCGTTGATCACTGCGGCGCGGTTTTTGGCTTCGAAGCGCCCGGCATAGCGCAATTGCTCGGCCCGGAAGAGATGGCGCTCCAGGTGCGCGGCCATGTCCAGGTAATGGGCACGCAAGCGCAGCGCGGCGCGCAGGATGATTTCGTTATAGACCGCGGGTGAGGCGTTGAGCAGCAACTGGCAGCCGCGGGCCGCGCGCACGATGCCCCAGAGGTTGCGGGCGTTCACCGCGACGATGGGAATCGGAGACTTCTTGCGGAAAAAGCGCCGGGCCCGCTCCGGATCTCGGTCGCCGCAGGTAATCTCGTGTCCCTGGCGGTGGAGAAGCTGCGCCAGCAGCGAGCCGCTGGCCCCAGCCCCCAAGACGAAGATTCGCATTGCGGGGGCAATCTACCACAGGCTACCAATAAGACTAAACGGATGACGGCTCCGCTGACTTCCTGAGGAAACCTTGAGCGCCGAGCGAAAAGGAGGTACCTCACCCCGCCAAAATCGCGAGGTTTCAGGATGACAGGCGAAAGGCGCGCAGCCAGGAAGTTGGCTGTCATCTAAGCCGCGGATGACCGGCACTTGGGCGCAACAGGCGCCGCGCTCTTCCCTCGGCGGTTCACGGCCCGCACGGGCCGCAGGATTTCCGAATTATGAACTGTCATGGAGCCAACGGGTGCGGCAACGAGCGAGGTGGGTCCCGTAAATCCCGCGGAACGGCAGGAACCGCTACTTCTTGCGTCTGGCCCGGGGAGCGGGCGCCCCGCGCAGCATACCCTCGGTGCTGAGATCTTCGTCCAATTCCGGCCAGTGAATTCCGTAACCTCCGGCGCTCAGTTTCCAGTTTTTCAGCGCGGCCTTCGAGGCATGCAACAGCCTGGGATACCAAGCCAAAGGCGCGGTGATGGTGCGGCCATCCTTCAGGCCGACGATCAGCGAGGAACTGGAGAACGACACACCCGCCACGCGCTCGTCAGCCGCCAATGCCAAAATGCCCATTCCAAGCCTCCCAGAGCTCCTCGCGGTGCTGCTCCACAAGAGATTCTATCCTGCGCAACTCTGGAGGCGCAGACTCCAGGTTGCGCGCGAGTTCTACCGGCCGGAGCCAGAATTTTGCGGACCTATTCTCCCTGTCCACGTGGACGTGCGGCGGCTCATTCGGCTCATGGCTGAAGAGGTAGAACCGATACGGACCCGTGCGGAGAACGGTCGGCACCGCTCCATTCAACGCAATGCGGCGACGGTGCGGTGACGGGAGGGCATTGGCATCCGGGTTGCGACCGCGGCAATCCCAACCGGTTGGGAGCCAGTACCGCGGGGCCTGGCCGGCTCATCCGGGGTAGGGTCGGTGGGGCTTGGCGGCGCCGTTGCCAGGGGGCGCTGCGTTTTGATAATATGACTATATGAAATCACGCATTTCGGCGACAGAGGCCGTCCGCGCTTTCTCCGAGCTTATGAACCGGGTGCGTTATCGCGGGGAGAGTTTTGTCGTCGAGCGCGGCGGCAAGCCGATCTGCGAAATTCTGCCCGCCCGGCCGCCGAGTTTCAGCGGGGCGGAACTGGCGAATTTGCTGCGCTCGCTTCCCAAGCCGGACGAGGATTATCTTGCGATTCTGGAAGAGCTGACCGCGAAGCAACCCACCGTGGCGGAGTCGGAATGGCCGCGCTAATCGACTCCAGCGTCTTGATCGCCGTAGAACGGGGCCAGCTTGCAATTGAGGCCATTTCCGCCCGGTTCCTCGCAGAGGATGTGGCCCTATCGGCGGTGACCGCTTCAGAACTCTTGCACGGACTCCACCGGGCAAAAACGGCGGCACAGCGCCACCGGCGCCAGGCATTCGTCGAGGGGTTACTGGCACAACTCCCGGTCGTTCCATTCGACCTGACGGTGGCGCGCGTGCACGCGTCGCTGTGGGCCGGCCTTTCCGCGCGCGGCGTAGCGGTGGGCGAGCGGGACCTGATGATCGGCGCTACCGCGATCGCCGCAGGTTACAGTGTCGCGACGCGTGATGAACGAAGCTTTCCCAGGATTCCGGGCCTCAAGGTCCAACGCTTATAGCTGGGTCTACACCAAGCGACCTGCCAATTGCCCAATCAGGCCCCGCCCCTGCGGAGAAGGAATCTTGCTCTCCGGAAGCCCAGCGCGTAAACTACGGTTGTTCCTCCGACCCCTGTGGCCTGTGGGAGCTGGTTCCTATGGCTGCTGGGGCGGCGTCCCAGCCGGTCCCGCAAAGCGGAGCGGCTGGGGCCGAGGGTGAGCGGGGAAACGCGCTCGCCTCCCGTGCTTGGAAAGGAAGAACTCCCGGCGCCGTCTCCGCGGCCGGGACAAGACGGCTCTTCCCCTGCCGTTCCTTCCTTCTCCCAACGGTCTCAGGAATGCAGAGAGACATGCGGCTGCACGACAAATTCGGGCGCCAGATTACCGATGTGCGCATTTCGGTGACCGACCGGTGCAACTTCCGGTGCGTGTACTGCCGCTCGGCAGACCCGGAAAACTACCGTCCCGAGGAGGAGCTGCTGACTTGGGACGAACTGGCGCGCGTGGCCCGCGTTTTGCGGAGCCTGGGGCTCGAGAAGGTGCGGGTGACCGGCGGCGAACCGATGGTACGGCCGGGGGTGGTGGAGTTCATCGCGCGTCTGCGTGACCTGGGCTTCCACGACATTTCCATGACCACCAATGCACAATTGCTGGCCGAGCGCTGCGATGAACTGATCCGCGCCGGGCTCCAGCGCATCAACATCAGCCTGGATTCCCTGGACGCCGAGAAGTTCGAGCGCGTGACGCGCACCCGGAAGTTTGCGAGCGTGATGGACGGCATCCACATGGCGCAGGCCAGCGCGCTCAAACCGGTAAAGGTGAACGCCGTGCTGGTGCGCGGGCTGAACGACGACGAAGTGGAGGCCTTCGCCGGGTTGGCGCGGGGCACGGGGATCGTGATGCGGTTCATCGAGTTCATGCCTCTGGACGCCGACCGGCACTGGTCGCGCGACCTGGTAGTGCCTGGGGCTGAGGTGCGGCGGAGAATCGAAGCGCGCTGGCCCCTCGAGCAAATCCCGCATGCTTTAAGCGAGACGGCGCGGAAGTTCCGCTTTGCGGACGGCGCACCCGGTGAAATCGGCTTGATTTCCCCGGTAACCGAGCCGTTTTGCGGGCATTGCTCGCGCATCCGCATCACCGCCGACGGAAAGCTGCGTACCTGTTTGTTCAGCCAGGAGGACCGCGACCTGCGGCCGATGGTGCGCAATGGCGCCAGTGACCAGAAACTGGCCGCATACATCGAACAGATGGTGATGGAAAAAGAGCCCGGCCACCGCATCAACGAGCCGGACTTCGTGCCGCCCTCGCGCACCATGGTGTTTATCGGCGGCTAGTAGCTTTATGCCCGCATTCGAGAGAGAATAAAGCCAAGGCTGCCCACGGACACCGCTTCCATGTCTCAACTGGTAGAAATCGGAACGCTCCCTGTACATCCACAGCCGGAAACGGTGCGCGTGCCGGAGATGGAAAAGGGCGTGGGCTGCGACTTCTCCAGCTACCTGTTGGTGCCGGACACCACGCTGGACGAGCGCATTGGCGCGGCCCTGGAGCGGCTGGGCTCCGGCGTGGTCATCCTGGGGCACCACTACCAGCGGGACGAAGTGATCAAGTTTGCGCGGTTCACCGGCGATTCCCTCAAGCTCTCCCAGCAAGCGGCCTCGACGGACGCGAAATACATCGTCTTTTGCGGCGTGCACTTTATGGCCGAAAGCGCGGACGTGCTGCGGCAGGGAGATCAGGTGGTGATCCTTCCGGACCTGAACGCCGGTTGCTCGATGGCGGACATGGCGGACATCGGCCAGGTGGAAACCTGCTGGGCGGAGCTGGAATCGCTCGGCGGCCTGAAGGTGGTTCCGGTGACCTACATGAACTCCACCGCGGCCATCAAAGCCTTCACCGGGGAGCATGGCGGGTCCATCGTCACGAGCTCCAACGCGGCGCGCGTCATGTCCTGGGCGTTCACCCGCGGCGAGCGGGTGCTCTTCCTGCCCGACGAGCACCTGGGCCGCAACACGGCGTTCCGCATGGGCATCCCGCTCGACCAGATGGTGGTGTGGGACCCGTATCAGGAACTGGGCGGAAACACCGAAGAAACCATCCGCCACGCGAAGGTGATCCTGTGGAAGGGCTACTGCTCCGTGCACCAGCGCTTCCTGCCGGAGCACGTGGACCGCGTGCGCGCGGAGCATCCCGGAATGCGCGTGATCGTGCATCCGGAATGCCGCTTCGAAGTGGCGCAGAAGGCGGACGCCATCGGCTCGACGGAAGGCATTATCGCGGCAGTGACGCAGTCGCCCGAAGGCTCGGCCTGGGCCATCGGCACGGAAATTCACCTGGTAAACCGGCTCTCGAAGACGCTCCCGCGACGGACCGTAATCTCACTCGACCCGCACGTTTGTGTCTGCTCCACAATGTTCCGCATCACCCCGCAGCACCTGCTCTGGGTTTTAGAAAACCTGCTGGAAAGCAACGTGGTGAATCCCATCCGCGTGCCGGAAGATCAGCGGCACTGGGCGCGCGTAGCCCTGGATCGCATGTTGCAGCTCACCTAGCGGGAGCCCCATGGCTGAAGAATTCCGCCACTTCACACTGACCGAAGCCGAAAGGACGCGCGTGGAGGTCGAACCCATGCTGATCGAAGCCATGGAGGGCCGCCGCGAAATGGCCGGAGTGGAGGAGCAACTCTCCGAGGTGGCGCGCCGCATCGGCATGCTGGGCGGTTCACTGGTATCGCACTCCGAAGTTGCCGAGCTGAGAACGCGTCACGCGCAGATCGGCATGAAGCTCCAGCGCACCCTGGAGAGCATCGAAGCCACCGGCTGCCTGGTGAAAGACCTGGACACCGGGCTGCTGGATTTTCCCGCCATCCTGAATGACGAAGAAGTGTTCCTGTGCTGGCGGCTGGGCGAAGACCGCATCCGCTACTACCACAGCATCCACGAGGGATTTGCGGGCCGCAAACCGCTGGACCCGCGGGATCTGGGGGGATCGTCTCCCATTCAGTGACCCCGGAGCGGCGGACGCACAGCAGCCTCTGCATATCCCGCCGCCGAGGAGAAGCCCGGATTGAGCGAAACGACCGTCAACCGCCTGCGCAATTCCGCGAGCGCCTACCTGCGTTCGGCAGAGCACCAGCCGGTGGATTGGCACGAATGGGGCGAAGAGGCGTTTGCCCGCGCCCGCGCGGAAGACAAACCCATCCTGCTGGATATCGGCGCGGTGTGGTGCCACTGGTGCCACGTGATCGACCGCGAGAGCTACGAAAATCCGGAAATCGCCGCGCTCATCAACCAGAACTATGTGGCCGTGAAGGTAGACCGCGACGAGCGTCCCGACGTGGACGCGCGCTACCAGGCGGCGATCAGCGCCATCTCCGGTCAGGGCGGCTGGCCGCTCACCGGATTCCTGACGCCGGAGGGGCGGCCGTTCTTCGGCGGGACGTACTTTCCGCCAGAGGACGCCATGGGGCGTCCCGGCTTCCGGCGGATACTCACTGCGGTGGCCGAGGCATACCGCAGCCGGCGCGCAGAGGTGGACCGCTCCGCAGAGACGCTGGCGAACGCCGTGGCCCAGGCGGAAGCCGCGCGCGATGCGAAGGGCGCTCTTTCCGCACAAATTCTGGAAGAGATGGAAGATTCCATCGTGCGGCAGTTTGACATGCGCAACGGCGGCTTCGGCCGCGCGCCCAAATTCCCGCACCCGGCCGCGGTGAATTTTCTGGCGGAGCGCTATCAGGCCACCGGCCATCGGCATCTGCTGGCGGTAGTAGAGACCACGCTGACAAAGATGGCGCGTGGCGGCGTCTATGACCAGATCGGCGGGGGCTTCCACCGCTATTCTGTGGACGAGCGCTGGTGCGTGCCGCACTTCGAGAAGATGAGCTACGACAACGCGCCGCTCCTGGAGAATTACGTGCGCGCCTGGCAGCTCACCGGCGATCCGCTGTTCCGAGAGATCGCGGAGGGGATTATCCGATGGACCGGTGAAGTTCTCTCCGCGCCCGCCGACCCCGGCAGCCCGGCCGGCTTCTATTCTAGCCAGGACGCCGATATCTCGCTCGATGACGACGGCGATTATTTCACCTGGACGCAGGATGAAGTGCGCGCGGCGCTTGCGGAGGATGAGGCGCTGGCCATGGAGCTTTACTACGACGTGGAGCCGGCGGGCGAGATGCACCACCACCCGGAGAAAAACGTGCTGTGGGTCGCGCGGGGATTCACGGAGATCGCCACGCGCATGGGCAAGACGGAGAAAGAGGTGGAAACCCTGCTGGTGGCGGGCCGCAAGAAGCTGCTGGAAGCGCGCGCCAAGCGGCCCACCCCCGCGGTGGACCGCGCCCTTTACACCGGCTGGAACGCGATGTATGCCTCGGCTTATCTGGAAGCGGGCCGCGTGCTGGACCGGAGAGATTGCGTGGAGTTTGCCCTTCGCGCATTGGACCGCCTCCTGGCGGAGGCCTGGGATGAGCAGCGCGGCTTCCGGCACCGTGTGGGCGGCCCGCGCCTGGATGGCTCGCTCGAGGATCAGGCTTTTGCCATCGCAGCGTTGCTGGACGCTTTCGAGGCGACGCTCGCACGCCCCTATTTCCAGGCCGCCGTGTGCGCAGCCGATCTCATGATCGATCTTTATGCAGACGCTGAAGGCGGGGGATTTTTCGACCGCTCGCGTCTGGCCGCGCCCATGGGAGGGCTGGAGGTGCGCAGGAAACCGCTGCAGGATTCACCGAGCGCTTCAGGTAATTCCTGCGCCGCTGCGGCGCTCCTGCGGCTCTATGCCTACACAGGAGAAGCGCGCTACCGGGATTGCGCTCAGCAGACGCTGGAAGCCTTTGCGGGCTTGGCGCCGCAGTTCGGCCTTTTTGCGGCCAGCTACGCTCTGGCGGCGGGCATGCTTCTGAGTCCGCCGGCTCAGGTTGTTATTCTGGGTGGGGCGGGCGATCCGGCGGCCGACCAGCTCGAGCGCGCAGCGCTGGGCGTATACCGCTTCGGAAAGGCCGTTCTCCGCGTGACGCCGGGGCATCTCGCTTCAAACGTACTGCCGCCGGCGCTGGCGGCCACGTTGCCACACGTTACCGGAGAGGGGGCCCAGGCTCTGGTGTGCGCGGGAGGCGTCTGCCGCCCACCGGTGACGGATCCGGCGACCCTGCGGTCCCTGCTGGCGCCCAGCGCGGCTCAGGCCGCTTCCTCCTGATTCGTTCTCGGCGTTTCTCTGCGTCTCTGCGGCATCTTTGTCTTTTCCCTGCAGCCATCCGGCGCTATCTTCTGGGCGGGAGTTTTCATGCTCAAAGCCCGAGAAGACGTCGCGCGCATTCCCAAAATCCCGCAACTCACCTCCAACCGCTCCGGCCTGTGTCTGGACCTGAACGAAAACACCGCGGGCTGCTCGCCGCGCGTGCTCGCAAAACTCCGCAGCCTGACGGCGGCGGACGTATCTCTTTATCCGGAGCGAGCGCCAGCCGAGCGGGCGGTGTCCGCTCATCTGGGAGTCTCCCCGGAGCAGGTGTTGCTGACGAACGGCGTGGATGAAGCGATCGTGGCGCTGTTTGGGTGCTTCCTGGGCTCCGGAGACGAGGCGCTCTATCCCGTGCCGACATTTCCCATGTATCCGATTTGCGCCTGCGCGGCCGGCGCGGCCACGGTGCAAGTGCGCATGGAGCGCGATTTCCGCTTTCCCGCGCAGCAGTTGCTCGCGGCGATTACGCCACGCACGCGGATAATTGCCATCGCCAATCCCAATAATCCCACCGGCACTCTGGCGCCGCGCACGGACCTGGAGCGGATTCTGGCGGCTGCGCCGGAGGCTGCAGTCCTGATTGACGAGGCCTATTACGAATTTTGCGGCGAAACGATGCTCGGAGAGCTGGCACAATTCCCGCACTTGTTTATCGCGCGCACGTTTTCAAAAGCCTATGGCTTGGCCGGGCTGCGCGTGGGTTGCCTGGCGGGGGCTGCGGAGCAAATGGAAATGGTGCGGCGGGTNGCGTGGGTTGCCTGGCGGGGGCTGCGGAGCAAATGGAAATGGTGCGGCGGCTCGCCCCGCCCTTCAACGTGAATGGCGTCGCGCTGGCTTGCCTGCCGGAGGCGCTGGCGGACCAGCGGCACGTGGAAGCCTGCGTAGCCTCCGTGCGCCGGGAGCGCGCGCGGCTGGAGGCGGAACTCTCGAAGTACAGCATCCGCACCTGGCCCAGCCGCGGAAACTTTATCCTGGCGGATCTGGGGGAGAAGCACGCGGCATTCGCGGCAGCACTGGAGAAGGACGGCATCTACGTGCGCGACCGCGGCGCCGACCCGGCCTGCTCGGGCGGCGTGCGCATCACCGTGGGTACGGCCGCGGAGATGGACCGCTTCTATGCCGCGCTGCCCGGTGCCCTGCAACGCATCGGCTGGCGAGCCCCCGTTTGACACGTGCGGCGCGCCATGGCGGGGGGTCGGAATGACAGTTCTGCAGCCATCCTTCAGCGGCCGGGGGCTGGAGGATAGAAATGCTGCTCCCACCCTTTGAGTCCCATGACCAGATTGACGCGCAGCGCGTGCGCCGATATCATCCGCGGGCTGCCTAAAATTATCCGCTGACAGAGGGGAACCCATGTCCAAACGAATCGTCTTCAGCCTGCTTGCGCTGCTCGCCTGGTGCGCCGCACCGGTACTCGCACAGGAGCAGAAGCCGCCGATTGATCCGGAGGTGTACAGCCAGATCAAATACCGGTACATCGGGCCGGAGGGGAACCGCGCCACCGCGGTAGTGGGAATCCCCGGAAATCCGAACGTTTTTTACGTCGGCGCTGCGTCCGGGGGGATCTTCAAGTCCACGGACGCCGGGATCCACTGGGATCCGGTGTTTGACGGGCAGCCGGTGGCTTCCATCGGCTCCCTGGCGATTGCCGCCACGGACCCGAACATCGTTTGGGCGGGCACGGGAGAGCCCTTCATCCGCAGCCACATTTCCGTGGGCCAGGGAATCTACAAATCGCTGGACGCGGGGAAAACCTGGACGCTCGCGGGCCTGGAGAAAACCGGGCGCATCGGCAACGTAATCATTGATCCGCGCAACCCGGACGTTGTGCTGGCCTGCGCTCTGGGCCATGCCTATGGCCCGCAGCAGGAGCGCGGCGTCTTCCGCACCACCGATGGCGGGAAAACCTGGACCCACGTGCTGTTCGTGGACGAAAACACCGGCTGCTCAGACATGGCCATGGACCCGAACAACTCGCGCGTGCTTTACGCGGGCATGTGGCAGATCGTGATCCACACATGGGGCCGCTTCAGCGGCGGGCCGGGCAGCGGGCTGTTCAAATCCACGGATGGCGGCGTGACCTGGAAGCGCCTGGAAGGCCACGGGCTGCCGCATCCTCCCGTAGGGCGCATCGCCGTGCGCGTGGCCCAGAAGGATTCGAACCGGGTGTACGC
>OCOJ01033900.1_pt2 | contig 14234 bp, 10 predicted proteins | sample 1539251 | NCBI WGS metagenome assembly OCOJ01 (sample SAMN01911457, study PRJEB22624) | soil metagenome | biome: Soil | place: Malaysia | collected 2012-04-30 | depth RA_metagenome m | reverse complement strand
CCGAGGAAGAGAAGCACCATCAAGCCGGTCAAAACAAGGCCGATGCCGCCTTCGCGGATCAGGTTGGCGATAGCGGTTTTCACGAAAATAGATTGGTCGAAGACTACCTTTGGGATGAGTTGCTTGGGAACGTCTACAAGGTGCCGAAGAGCTTCTTTAATCCCGTCGACGACGGCGATAGTGTTGGTATCGCCACCTTGTTTCAGAATCGGGAGGTAAACGGAGGGCTGGCCGTCAACGCGAACGATGTTGGTCTGGATGGCTTGCGCATCGACCGCTCTCCCGACATCGCCCACGAGGACAGAGGATTGAGTCTGGCCGACGGATTTGAGGGGCATGCTGTCAATGTCTGTAGCAGTGGGGACCTGACTATTCGAGTAAAGGTTGTAGTCAAAGGGGCCAATCTTCACGTCTCCTGCGGGGAGAATCAGGTTGGCCTCGTTGACCTCACGAACCACGTCCATGGGGCTCAATTGGTGGGCCTGCAATTTGAGCGGGTCCACGTAAACCATAATTTGGCGGTAACGTCCACCAAAGGGCTGGGGGACGGAAGCTCCGGGGACGTTGGCAATCTGGTTTCGGACGGTGTACTGACCGAGGTCGTGGAGTTGGGTTTCGTTGAGGCCCTGGCCCTTTAGCGTGATTAAGCAAACAGGCAAGCTAGAAGCGTCAAATTTAAGGACCACAGGGGGAAGCGTGCCGGGCGGCAGGCGCCGAAGGTCGGCCATCGCCAAGTTGGAGACCGTGCTGAGATCGGCGTCCGCACTGGTGCCCGGTTGGAAGTAAATCTTGATGAGGCTCACGCCCGGAAGCGAACGCGATTCGATGTGGTCCACACCGCTAGCCAGCGTAAACCAGCGTTCGAACGGATTCGTGATGTTGGTTTCAATCTGTTCCGGGGGCATTCCGGAATAAAACGTGGCGATAACCACGACGGGAATATTGATCGGCGGGAACAGGTCGATCGGCATGCGAAAAAGCGTGACAGTACCCACGATGGCGATGACCAGGCAGATCACGATGATGAAAAACGGATACTTGATCGAAAAACGGGACATCAGCTCCCTCCCGCCGCATTGCTTTCCTGCGTTGTCACCAGCTTGGGCTGGACTTTCTGGCCCGCATGAAACTGAGTGCGATTTCCAATCACCACGCGGNGAGCTTGGGCTGGACTTTCTGGCCCGCATGAAACTGAGTGCGATTTCCAATCACCACGCGGTCTCCTTCCGAGAGGCCAGAAGTTATTTCGACATGAGAGTTGTCTTCGAGCCCGAGCTTGACGTGGCGCTCCTCGAGGACGTTCTGAGAATTAACGGCCAGGACCGTCGCGTCGTCACCGTTCCGAACGACGGCTTCCAAAGGAATGGTGAGCGTGTTCTTTTTCTCGCGGAGAGAAAGCACGGTATCCGTGTACATCCCGGGCATCAGCCGGCCGTCGCGGTTTTCGCAGTCGATTTCGGTTTCCATCGTGCGAGTTTGCAGATCCAGGGAATCCGCAAATCGCGACACCTTGCCTTCGATGTTCTGATTTAGAGCCTGCACGTAAACCTTTACGGGGTCTCCAAGATGAATCTGGGCGGCGACTGATTCCGGAATGGGCAGCACGAGCCGTAACACGGAAACCTGAGCGAGGCGAACCACCGGCATGGCCTGGGTGCTGGAAGAAGTGCCCGCGGCAACCAACGCGCCAGTATCCGCGTAACGATTGGTGATGACTCCGGCAAACGGCGCTGTAATTCGCGTGTAGTCAGAGAGCGCGGCCACCTGCTTTTTGTTGGCCTGCGCCACCTGCAACTCTTGTTGTGCTGCAGAGAGCGCAGCTTTTGCGCTGGCGACTTGCGCTTCGGTTTCCAGGTCTTTGGCCTGTGCATCGTCTAGCTCCTGTTGCGCGACAAGCCCTTCGCGGGTTTTGGCTGCATCGCTGAGCCTGGTGTACGCCAAATGCGCCGCCGCATGCGAGGACCTTGCACGCTCCAGATCGCCCTGGGCGCGGCCTATTTCTTCCGTGGCGCGGCGCACCGCCGCGTCCGCTGCGGCAAGTTGCGCAGCCAATTCGGGAACCTCAAGGACCGCGAGCGTTTGGCCCTGTCTCACGTGGTCGCCAACGTCAACGTAAATGACCTTGATGTAGCCGGCGACTTTGGCGTGCACATCAACGTCCTGAAACGCCTTAAACTCCCCGGAAATCGTCAGGGTATTGGCGATGGTCCGACGTTCGACGCGGGCAACGGCAGCAGGTGTGTTCCCGGGCCCTGCCACGGGGTGGTTGGCGTCATCTGCTTCAGACGGGGCACGGCCAATCCAACGCCAGACGAGAAGCCCAGCGATAAGGATACCAATGACGACGACAGTCAGTTTTTTTGCATTCATCCTGAGTTCCTAAGCGGAGCAAGCAGCTAGCTACATAGACACGTGCTAGCCCTTTGACAGCCGCAGAATTTTCTGAATAAGCCTGATTGATGGTTGCCAGCCAACTTCATCCGGCTCCAGGGTCACGCCCTCATGACGGGGAACTGAACTAAAGAGAAGGCGGTGGCCTAAACCAGAGGCTGGCAAACGAAAACTGCAGAGTTGGGAGAAGCCGGAAGTGCGGAACGAATCGTTCTCCGGCGGTTGGAGCCGGGAGAACTGAGGGAACCTCTGCCACTGCGTAGTCTGCCGCATCCACACCCAGAGTCCCAGTCGCAGGCGAGAATTGCTGCAGCTCAGAGGAACCGACGGTGGCCCGGTAACTCGCCGGGTGACTCAAATTCAGTCCTCCAACCGAGCCCGGGGCCATTAAGAAGGGATTATAGAGAAGCAATACGGCGAGGAACACGCAGACCCAAACGTGTTGCTCTGAAACAGCCGCGCCAAGTCGCATTTGGACAGGACTACCCATCCTCAACCCTCTTTATCACAATAGTAGGAGTGCTCGATTGGGTCAAGAGGATGCCTCGCAGGAAGTGTCACGGTAGTGCGGGGGGAGAAGGGGACCGGCGCCAGGGGTGCGCCGATCCCCGCGGTAGGACGTGGAACGAAGATCAAACTTGCTGAGTGTCGCAGCCCGCCGTCACATCTGAATGAAGGGCTTGTGAATTCTCCGTGACCTTTTCGGCGCCCGCTACTGGGTCTCCAGTGGTGCCCCCGTGAGCTATGAGACCGCGACCGTGGCGCACGTCGAGTCCGCGAACCCAGAAAATGATGTCTTCGGCAATGTTGGTGGCATGGTCGCCAATACGCTCGAGATGCCGCGTGGCAAGAATGAACTGCATGCCGGGGCTGACGAGGATGGTTTGCTGTGTCATGCCTTGCAACAGTTGTTCGAAGATGCGGTCGCGATATTGGTCGACGACATCGTCGCTTTCGAGGACTTGCGAGGCCATCTCCACGTTCCGAAAGATGAGGGCCCCGAGGCTCTTGCTCACCATGGCGCGCACGGCGGAAATCATGGGAACCAGTTCTTCGGGCAACAAGGCACCGGGAATATCGCGAAGCGATATGACGCACTCGGCGAGGTTCACCGCCAGGTCGCCAATGCGCTCGAGGTCATTGGTGATCTTGAGAGCAGCGACAACGAGGCGCATTTCGTCGTCGGAAAACGAGCCGCGGCGAAGCAGCCGGATGGCATGCTCGTCGATGACAATTTCCATTTCGTTGATGCGCGGTTCGAGAAGAAAAACTTCGCCGGGCAGGCCAGCGGTGCGAGGATTTTCGAGGCCCACGATGGCGTCGAGGGCACGGTTCATCGCGCCTTCCACGCTACGGGCCATTGAAACGAGGTAATTAACAAGCGTGTCGTAAAGGACGGTTTCAGTCAGTCCTGCGGCACTTGCCATGAATCCCCTTTCACGGAGGAGCGATTGGGCGCACACCTCCTCCCATGGGGCAGCATGTCAGGAGACTGATCACAGAAAGTTCAAAATTAGATGAACATGTGAGGAAATCCGCGGCTAAGGAGCAGGCAGTTTTCCGCCGTCGCCGAGCCCCCCGGTTGTCACGCCGGAGGCGGATCGATTCGCCGGTTGGCCCGAATCAAAGACCGGAACCGAAAAGTGAAACTGCGAGCCGTGTCCCACTTCGCTTTCTACCCAGATTCGGCCCCCGTGGGCTTCTACAAGATGTTTGGCGATGGAGAGTCCGAGGCCAGTGCCTCCCAGCTCGCGAGAGCGCGCGGCGTCTACGCGGTAGAAGCGTTCAAAGATGCGGGATTGGTCGGCCCTGAGGATGCCCATGCCGGTATCGGACACGGTTATGACCACTTCGTTGGCGGCGGCTTCGGCGCTGACCATAATCTGTCCACCAGCAGGGGTGTATTGGACGGCGTTGTCCAGGAGGTTCTGCAGGACTTCGGCGAGACGGCGGCGATCGGCGGCGATGTCCGGGAGATTTTTGGAAACGTTTACCGAGATGCGCAGGTCCTTTTCCGCGGCGCGGTGTTGCACGGTTTCCAGGCAGCTCTCGATAAATTGCGACACGCCGAGGCGGCGGATTTCCAGCACCAGGCGCTCGGCATCCATTTTCGACAGCATCAAGAGGTCTTCTGTCAAGCGGGCCAGGCGACGAGCGTGTTCGAGGATAATCTGGAGAAAGCGGCCGCGGTTTTGCGGATCGTCGATGGCTCCGGCCAGAAGCGTTTCTGCAAAGCCTTGAATCGCGGTGAGCGGAGTTCTGAGTTCGTGAGAAACGTTGGCGACGAAATCGCGGCGCACACGCTCGAGTTTGCGCAGTTCGGTGATGTCGTGGAGGACAACAACAGCGCCGGAAGTCTCGCCCGCGCGGACAGCTGCCACTGTGGCGGCGAAAAAATGCTGGCGCAACGTGCCGGTGACGATTTCGGATTGCACACGCGGTTCCCCGCGGAGCACTTTGCGCACCGCCTCTATCAGTTCCGTCTGCCGCACGACTTCCAATAGCGGGCTGCCGGATGTGGGGGCAACATCCAAACCGAGAATTTCCATGAAGCCGCGGTTGGCAAACACCAAGCGTTCCGAACCATTGACCACCGCCACGCCTTCGACCATGCTCCCTAAAATCGCGGCCGACAGATTGCGTTCTTCCGTGAGCGTGCGGATGGAGCGGTCCAGGCGCGCCGCCGTTTCGTTGAGCGAGATGGCCAAACCCTCGAGGGCATCGCCGGTGCGGTCGGCGTCGATGGGGCGAAAATCACCTTCGGCCACGCGGCGTGAAAACGCCATAAGCCGGTCCACGCGGCTGGAAAACGAGCGGGAGATGAGCAAGGAGGCAGTTCCCGTCACGAAAAGCATGATCAACGAAGACAGCCAGATGCGCCGGCGGAATTCCCACAGCTCTTCGTCCACAGTTTTCACGGGTAAGGCAAACCGCAAAATTACCGGAGCTCCCGCAGCAACGGGCAAACGCACGGCGTAGTACATGAGATCGCGATTGACGGTGACACTGTGGCGAACGGATTTGCCTTCGCCGGTCGCCAAGGCGTCGCGGATTTCCGGCCGTCCCGCATGATTCTCCATCGTTCGCGCATCCGATTGGGAATCCACAATCACCTGTCCATCAGACCGGACCACCGTTATGCGCACGCTGCTCGCGGCCATCATGGCCACCCAGTCACGGAGGCTGGCGGAGTCTTCCGGCTGAGCTTGCGAAATTGACGAGAGCTCCGGCGGGTGCGCAAGGGCGATGCGCGCGATGGCGGTCAGTTGTTCGAATCCGGTGCGTACGTAGTCGCGGCGCAACGCCTGCTCCGCGTAGAAATCAACGGGCAGCAGCACCGCGATCAATAGCGCGAAGAAAGCAAGGCCGAGTTTCCAGAAGAGATTAAGCCGCACGGGTCTCGAAAAGATACCCCGCCCCTCGCACGGTTTTCAAGTGAACGGGGTTTTCCGGATCGGTTTCGATTTTTTCCCGAAGCCGGCGGACATAGACGTCTACACTGCGCGGTGTGACGAAGCGGTCTGTACCCCAGACGGCGTCGAGCAGTTGATCCCGAGTGAAAACGCGATTCGGGCGCGAAGCGAGGTAATAGAGCAGCCGGAATTCGAGGGTACTGAGCGGAACGGGCTTCCCCGAATGACTCACACGATAGGAAGCCGGGTCAATCGCCAACTTTCCAATCTCAATGACCCGGGGCGTATCCGCGGGCGGCTCGGCCCGGCGAAGCAAAGCCTTGACGCGCGCGATGAGCTCGCGAGGGCTGAAAGGCTTGGTTACGTAATCGTCCGCGCCCATTTCCAAGCCTACGACGCGATCGGCTTCCTCGCCGCGTGCCGTTAGCATAAGAATGGGAAGGCGATTGAGCGCTTCATCGCGGCGAATTTCGCGGCAAATGTCCAAACCGGAAATCTTGGGCAACATGAGGTCGAGAAGAAGCAAATCCGGTGGCGTTTTCTTAAGCGTGTTAAGCCCCGTGCTGCCATCCAAAGCGGCGCTAACTTGAAAGCCCTCATTGGCGAGGTTGTACCGGACGAGTTCGACGATGTCACGATCGTCTTCAATGATAAGAATACGTTTCATGGAGAGAACACGTTCCGCCCGCCGTCTTGGTACCTTGCTGTAGCCCGGCGCGGCTCGTAAGGAACTGGATTGTTTGGACTCACCCCGACTTTGCTGCCACACGGTGACCGCCTCCAGTCTGGTAGGGCTTAATGAAGCGCCCATTACGCAATTATGAATGAACTGTAAAGAACGAAACCCCTAGCCCCCGCCGGTGGTAAAAGCCAAAGCCAACAAGGTCTTCTGTTCGAGTTCGTGGGCCTTCGCTGAACCCGTGGCGGGGCTGGCGCTTGCAGAGCGCTTGACGGAGCGTACCTGCAACCCTTTGGCTTGCGCAAGACGTTCCAGCCGCGGCAGCACGTAGAAAAGGGCGCCCATATTGGCAGGCTCTTCCTGCACCCAGACGATTTCGCGCGCATTAGCATGTTCGTCCAAGGCGGCGGAAATCTCCGCTCTTGGCAGGGGATAGAGCTGATCGAGGAAAAAGATTGCGGTGTTGGTGTCTTTGCGGCGGTGCCGCTCGCCACGGAGTTCGTGGCCAACTTTGCCGCTGGCGATTAGAATACGGCTGGCGTTTTGCACTTCGCGATCGGGCACAAGGGGGAGAAAGCGCGGGCCTGAGAACTCTTCGAGAGTGGAGCTGGCGTCGGGATGGCGCAGCATGCTTTTTGGCGTGAACACGATGAGCGGCTTGCGCCAACTGCGGCGTGCCTGCCGTCGGAGCAAATGGAAATACTGCGCTGCCGTCGAGGGCTGGCAGATTTGCATGTTGTCTTCGGCGGCGAGTTGCAAAAAGCGTTCGATTCGCGCGCTGGAATGCTCGGGGCCCTGCCCTTCGTAGCCGTGCGGGAGCAGAAGCACAAGCCCGGTCGGAAGTCCCCACTTGTCTTCGCTAGCGCTCAGGAACTGGTCGATGATCACCTGTCCCCCATTGGCAAAATCCCCGAACTGTGCCTCCCACATGACCAGCGCTTCGGGATAGTCGCGGCTGAAGCCGTATTCGAATCCGATACAGGCCGCCTCGGAAAGCGAAGAATTGTGAATCTCGCAGAAGGCTTGGGGGCGTGAAAGATGCGAGAGCGTGAGATAGTTGTGCTCAGTTTCCGTGTCGATCAACACGGCATGGCGCTGATTGAAGGTGCCGCGCTGCGAATCCTGTCCTGTTAGACGGATGGGATTGCCTTCCAGGACCAGCGAAGCGAAAGCCAAGGCTTCTGCGAAGCCATAGTCAACAGCGCGCTTGCCATGGCCCATTTCGGCGCGCTGCTCGAGGAGTTTGACGATTTTGGGATGAGTGTGGAAGCCCGGCGGAACACGAATCAGGCCGTCGGTGAGCTCCGCGAGCTTCTCTCGAGACAATCCAGTGTCCACTTCATACGCTGGGCTGTATTTGCCGAACTGATAGGGCGACCAGTAGTCCGGCAGCTTCCGCAGATGCGGAATCTTGGTCAGCTTGCCTGCCTTCCGCTGTTCTTCTTCGTATTCCTTCTTAATGGTCTCGGCGATTTGGGTGGCATCGACGCTTGTTTTCTCGGCATAAATCTTCCACAACGGGGCATGATTTTTGATGCGTTCGTAGAGTAGAGGTTGCGTGATAGTGGGGTCGTCCACTTCACTGTGCCCATGGCGCCGGTAGCCGATGACGTCCACCACCACGTCGCTTCCGAACGTCGCGCGATATTCCGCCGCGAGTTTTCCTACGCGCACGACGGCATCCGGATCTTCCGCATTGACGTGGAAGATAGGAACCGATTGGCGCTTGGCTATGTCAGAGGCAAATCGGGAGGAGTGCTCCTGCACAGGCAGCGTCGTAAAGCCGATAAGATTGTTCACCACGACGTGAATGCTGCCGCCGACCGTGTAGGCCTTGAGGTCCGCAAGATTGAGCGTTTCGGCCCAGATGCCTTGGCCGGCAAAAGCCGCGTCGCCGTGCATCACGATCGGCCAAACCTTATTGAGCGTGGCCGGTTTGCGGGCAATGATCGGGCCATCCGCGCCGTGGCGGGTTTGCTTTGCTCGGGCCCGCCCCATCGCGACAGGGTCTACGGCTTCGAGGTGGCTGGGATTCGAAACCAGATGGATGTTGATGTTTTTTCCCGTCGACGTCCTGTACGTGCCCGTCGCACCGACGTGATACTTCACGTCGCCGGCTCCTAGCACGCTGCGCGGATCGACGTCTTCAAACCCCGCCACTACTTCATGCGGAGCTTTGCACGCTGTGTGCACCATCACGTTCAACCGACCGCGGTGGCTCATGGCTACGATGGAATCCACAGCACCTAGCTCGCCCGCCGCGTTCAGGATGGAATCGAGCAGCGGGATGAGCGAGGTAACTCCTTCGAGAGAAAATCTTTTTGAACCCAGGTAACGCGCTTGGAGGACCTGCTCGAACAAATCCGCTCGAATGAGCCGCTCCAGAATCTTTTGCTGATCCACTTCTGATTGCGGCCCTTCGATGCGCTCGGCGATCCAGTTCCGCCTCTCCGGTTCAGGCAGGTGCATGAACTCTGCGCCTATCGTGCCGCAGTAAATCCGCCGCGCTTCTTCTGCCGCTTCTCCGCTCCACCGCGCGAGGTCGGGATGCTGCAGCGGTCCGAACATGCCCAAGGGGTCCAGAGTGGCCTCGTAATAGCCCCACCGCCGAAACGCATCGAAAACTCGCTCGCGGTCCGCCGCGTCTGCTGCCGGCTTCTTGACCGCTCTTACCGGCTTCGCTGCGCCTTCCGCTTCCAAAGTCGTACGGTTCGCCATGAATCTTTCTCGCTCAAACTCTCATTCTGCCACAGAAGCCGCGACGATGCTTTGTTGTGCGGGGAGAGCTCGGAGCGTNNGGAGCGTCCCTCTCAGAGGGATCGAACGACGGATTCGAGCGCGCGCGCGATTTCTTCGGGAGGCGTGCTTGGAGGAAAGCAGATTGGCGCGCCGATATGCGCCGTGATTTCTCCAATGTGGGCGAGCCGCCGGTGCTCGCGCTTCATCTGCCAGACTCCGCCGAGGCGAATCGGAACGATTGGTATTCCGAGATTTTCGGCGAGAAGGCCGATACCGCTGTAGAAGGGTCCCATGAGGCCGTCTTCCGACTCGTTGGTCACTCCTTCCGGAAAGATAAGAATGCTATAGCCGCGATCAACGGATTCGCCCGCAAAACGGAAACTCTCCCGAAAACCGGATTGTCGGGGCAACGGAAAAACATTGAAAAGAGCGATCACGAGCCAGTAGCTGAGTCGATAGGCCCAACGTTTGCCAAAAAACCAATCCCGAGGCGGACGGCGCATGTTCTGCAGGGTTTCGCCTCCTATCGCCGAAGCGAGGCGATGGCGAAACCGCAGAGGCAAAGCGGCAAGAACGAGTCCGATGTCGGCGCGGCGAGTAACGTGATTCGAAACAAAAAGCAGAGGGCCGCGCCTATTCTTCAAGTGCTCGCGTCCGATGATTGTGGGGTGGCCGAGAATCTGCGTGGCCGGCCACACCAGCGCGTAGTAGACGGCTAGCCGCAGCCAGCGCACAGGCGCGCGTTGGGTCCAGCGCGGATAGACGAAGCCTGAGCGACGCGACGCCGGTTGCTGCAGCAAACGCTCCACGTCGGCGACGGTTTGCGCCTGCGCAAAAGCGGTTTCGTTGATCTCCAATTGGAAGCGTTCTTCGAGCGCGCTCATCAGTTCGACGCGATCCAGGGAAGAAAGATTTAATCCCTCTTCAAGATGGTCGGAGCCTTTCAAGCGGCTCGCGAATTTTTCCAGCAGATCATCCAAAACGCCCGGCGCACCCTCTTCCGAAGCTGGGCCACCAAGCGATTCCGCCGCCCGCGCAGCAATCAGGCTGAGCCGGGGCTTGCCCGTTGGTGTACGCGGAAAATCCGGCTCGAGCCAGGTAAGCCAGGTATGAATGTGCTGATACTCGGCGAGCGAAGAGTTCGCCGAGGCGACTGCCGCTGCCGCGGTATTCCCATTGGAGCCGCCTGCGAGAAGCAAAACCGCACAGGGTTCGGCGTTGCCACCTGTTTCCAGCGGGATCACCACGCAATCAAGCACGCCAGTCTGCTTGCGAAGCTCAGCTTCCAAGTCTTCGGGATAAACATTCAGGCCGGCAGACGTCACGATCACGCTTTTCTTGCGGCCGCGAAAACGCAGATTGCCCTGCGCGTCCAGTTCTCCGATGTCGCCGGTTTGAAGCCAACCCTCTTTCTCGGAGGGCTTCAAAGCTCCGGCTTCCCAGTAACCAGCGGCGACATTTTCGCCGCGGACTAGAATTTCTCCATCCTCCGCAAGCTTGAATTCGCGCCCGGGGAGAATTTTGCCGACAGAACCCTCCGTCGCCCTGAAGGGATGATTCAAGCTGATGAGCGATGCTGTTTCCGTCATGCCGTAGCCCTGCACCACGGCATAGCCAAGCCGCTTGAAGAACTCCTCGGTTTGTCCAGACAGCGCTGCCCCGCCCGAGATAAACGCCCAGAATTTCCAACCAAAGCGGCGGTGGATACGCTGAAATCGCCAAGCCCGCCGCAGAAATTTCTTCCCGCGAGCCGCTTCGAAGTTGCTTCGCAACCATTTTCCTTGACCTTTGGCTTCGAACTCCTTCTCGATTCCCGACTCCAAAACCTCCAGCATCCGAGGAACCGCGATCAACGCCGTGGCTCGTTCGCGCTTCACAGTTCGAATGATTTCCCCAGGGTTCGCCGATGGCTCAAACACGACTGCGGCGCCAAGAAGCGGCGGCACGAACAGCGTCATGAACTGCCCGAACACGTGGCTTAGCGGCACCAGCGAAACAAATCGCAGCGGATGAAGCCACCTCTCGTATTTGCGGTAGGGCTCAATCCCCTTCTCGACGGGCTCGAGATTTGCCAGGAAGTTGCCATGCGTTAAAACCACGCCGCGTGGCTCGCCCGTCGTGCCGGAGGTATACAGAATCTCCGCAATGTCGGAGCGTTTTGCGTGAGCACCTGCATCTACGGAGGCATCGTCCCACGGCTGCGGACATTTTGTAACCTCTTTCAAATCATTGATCACCAGCGAGGTTGGTGAAACAGCAAGTTCCTGCTGGTGTCGGTCTCGAAGCACAAGTTTGACGCCAGCATCTTCCACGACTCTCTGCACAAAATCCGTGTTTGCCCCGGCATCCATGGGCACCGCCACCGCACCTTCGAGCAAGATGGCCCAGAAACAGGCAATCCACTCTGCCGAATTCGGGCCCCAGAGCAGGACGCGATCCCCCGGCCGAATTCCATTCCTGCGAAGGGCTTGGCTCCAAAAAAGCACTTGGCAATGAAGCTCTGTGTACGTCAGCTTTTCCCGCCGGTAGCCGCGCCTTTGCACGACAGCGACGTCGCCTCCGAATTGGGCGAACTCATTGAAGAGAGTGAGAAGATTCTCTCGGGGCATGGTCCCAAGTCTTTCTTTTCTTGTCGCTAGCTTGATTCTACGCCTGCTGACAGTAGCACGGCCTTTGCCCCGTGCACCCTGGCGGCACAATGGAGGCAAGAGCACAGACTCGATCACCCCTACGAGGAAGCAAGCCCTATGCCAGGCCCGAAACATTTCTCTATCGCGCGAAAAACGCCTGACTGGAATTGGGAGAAACTCAGGTAGAATGAATGCTTCTGGGGGCAGTGTTGTATACCCCCACTCATTCCTCTTTTTGAGCACAGGCGATGCCCGTACCAATGTCGCAAATGTGGACGGTTGCAACCTACGTCCTCAAGCAGAAGCTCAAAGGACGCAAGCGCTACCCGTTTGTCCTCATGCTCGAACCTTTGTTCCGCTGCAACCTGGCGTGCGCCGGCTGCGGCAAGATTCAATATCCCGCGCACATCCTGAAGAAAGAATTGACGCCGGAAGAATGCTTCCGGGCCGTCGAGGAATGCGGCACGCCGATGGTTTCCATCCCCGGCGGCGAGCCTCTGATGCATCCGCAGATCGACAAAATCGTCGAAGGCCTGGTCGGCCGCAAGAAATACATCTATCTCTGTACCAATGCGCTTTTGCTTAAAGAGAAGCTCGACCTCTTCAAACCGAGCAAATATCTCACCTTCTCCGTTCACATGGATGGTCAGCGCGAGCACCACGATTTTTCGGTGTGCCGCGAAGGTGGTTACGATTTGGCTGTCGAAGGAATCAAGGAAGCATTGAAGCGCGGCTTTCGCGTAACCACCAACACCACGCTTTTCGACGGCGCCGACCCCAAGAGCGTGCGCGCCTTCTTCGACGAAATGATGGAGTTGGGCGTCGAAGGCATGATGCTTTCCCCTGGCTATTCCTACGAAAAAGCTCCGGACCAGAAGCATTTCCTCGGCCGCGCTCGCACTCGGCGCCTTTTCCGGGCCATTTTGGCGAATCGCAAGTCAACCTGGCGATTCAATCAGTCGCCGCTCTTCCTCGAATTCTTGATGGGCAAACGCACTTATGCCTGCACGCCCTGGGGTATGCCCACCTACAATGTTTTCGGCTGGCAGAAGCCCTGTTATTTGCTCCAGGACGGTTACGTCGACACGTTCCAGGAGCTGCTCGAAACAACGGAGTGGCAAGACTACGGCACGGAATCCGGGAATCCGAAATGCGCGAACTGCATGGTTCATAGCGGATACGAGGCCTCGGCCGTGGATCACACCTTCAACGGCCTGCGCGGAATGTGGGCGACCATTAAGGCAAGCCTGTCTGCAAAATACGAAGATCCGGACGCCCTTGGCCTGCTAAATGAGCCCGTGAAGCCTGTTCACGCCTATAACCCTCTCATCCAAATCGAAACGGACAAAGCTCAACTCGGGGAGACTCACGCTTGAGCGGCCCCCGCCATGCCGACAGGCCCAGCCACACGGAAGGATCTGCTCTAGACCCCGATTCACTAGAGGTTGCCCCGGGACGACGACGCGAAACGCTCGAAGGTTGGGTGCCCCAGCTGGCTAGCGAGGAAGAATTGCGCATGGCCCTCGAAAAAGCCTTCGATTATCGCGGTGATGTCACGCTAACCACCAAAGACGGCAACAAGATAGAAGGGTACGTCTTTGATCGCGCGGTTGGCCCGAGCCTAAGCTTGTCCTTTGTCAGGATTTTCCCCAAGGACTCCAGCAATCGCCTGAAGATTGCTTTTGCCGACATCGCGGCACTTGCGTTCACAGGCCGCGACACGGCAGCGGGCAAAAGCTGGGAAGCCTGGGTGCGCAAATACTGGGAGAAAAAGGCCGCAGGCGAAAAAAACTTCGGCTTGCAACCCGAATCCTTGGAATGACTCAAAGCCTTGCGTCTGGGCCCCTTGCTCTCCCTCTACCGAATGTAAGTCCTGTTATTTCAATAGATTACCAGGAAGGTAGCGATTTCGCGTTGCGCGGGCAAGTACGTAGACAAATTGGGTCTTTCATGGTACTATTTTTTTAGCGTTTGTTGCTCTTGTATTACCTTTTGACTCGTTCAGGGGGCTGCAAGGACAAACCTTGCAGCCTTTTTTTACGGGGTGGGGGGAATGTCGCGGACTTCGTCTTGGGTGGGCGTCAGGCAGCCTCTTTGGAGGTGGCCAGAAGGCGGCCAACGGAGACCGGAGGCTCGGACCAAGAGAGGCAAAGCAATTTCAACTACGAGGTTTTTNGAAGTGAAGGAACAAGGAACAGTGAAGTGGTTCAATGCTTCGAAGGGCTACGGGTTCATCCAACGCCAGACTGGAGAAGATGTTTTCGTGCACTTCTCCGCGATCCAGATGGACGGTTACAAGTCCCTGAACGAGGGTCAGGCTGTGGAGTTTGAAGTGAAAAAGGGTCCGAAGGGCCTTCAGGCAGAGAACGTCACGAGCCTCTA
>OCOJ01052111.1_pt1 | contig 14250 bp, 13 predicted proteins | sample 1539251 | NCBI WGS metagenome assembly OCOJ01 (sample SAMN01911457, study PRJEB22624) | soil metagenome | biome: Soil | place: Malaysia | collected 2012-04-30 | depth RA_metagenome m | reverse complement strand
GCGATCTCGAATTCTCATTGCCGTTGCGAGGAAGTCAACAGAGCCAGACTGGTTCTAGTCGCATTCCACCTCCCGCGCACACTGGCAACGGCCATATAATCCCGCGCATGCTCAGCTACGCCCGCGGCCCCGGCGCGCCGCTTCTGGAAAAAACCGTGGATGAAGCGTTTCGCGAGACGGCACGGCGTGTGCCGGAACACGATGCGCTCATCTCCCGTCACCAAAACCTCCGTTACACCTACTCCGAGCTCGACGGGCAGATCGGGCGCACTGCGCGTGGGCTGGCGGGCTTGGGCCTGCGCCCGGGTGACCGTGTGGGCCTCTGGGCCACCAACTGCGCCGAATGGATTCTGATCCAACTCGCCTGCGCGCGCTGTGGCCTGGTTCTCGTCAACGTCAACCCCGCGTACCGCTCGCACGAGCTGGCCTTTGTCCTGCGCCGTTCGCGCATGCGGGCACTGTTCGTCACCGCTCAGGATGCGCGCGCCAATCGCAAGCAGATCCTGGAAGAAGCGCTGGCTGGCCAGTCCTTTCCGCTCGAGCACGTCGTTTATTTGGGCGAAGACACCTGGAACCACATGCTCGCCGGCGGTGCGGCACCTCCTCCCGCGAACCTCTCGAACCAGGACGTGGTCAACATCCAATACACCTCCGGCACCACCGGCTCGCCCAAAGGCGTCCAGCTCACGCACCGCAATATCGTGAACAACGGCCTGCTCGGAGGACGGCAGCTCAAAATCAGCGAGTGCGACCGCATCTGCGTGCCCGTGCCCCTGTACCACTGCTTCGGATGCGTGATCGGCACGATGATCGCCGTCACCCATGGCGCGGCCATGATCCTGCCGGCCGCGCAGTTCGACGCCCTGGCCACGCTGGAAGCCGCCGCCGCCGAGCGCGCCACGGTGATTTACGGCGTGCCCACCATGTTCATCGCGGAGCTCGAGCACCCGGAGTTTGCGCGCTTCGATCTCACCTCCCTGCGCACGGGAGTCATGGCCGGGGCGCCCTGCCCCATCGAAGTGATGCGCCGCGTGGCCGGCGCCATGCACTGCCCGGAAATGGTGGTGGCCTACGGCCAAACGGAAAGCTCGCCCATCATCACCATGTGCAGCACGGAGGACCCGCTCGAGCTGCGCGTCTCCACTATCGGCCGGGCCATCGCTGAAGCGGAGGTGAAAATCGTCTCCACCATCAGCGGAGAAACCGTGCCGCTCGGAGAGCAAGGCGAGCTGTGCGCGCGCGGCCACATGGTAATGAGGGGTTACGACGACGAGCCGGAAGCCACGCGCCGGGCCATCGACGCCGAAGGCTGGCTGCACACCGGAGACCTGGCCGCCATGCGCCCCGACGGCTGCCTGCGCATCACCGGCCGCGCCAAAGACATGATTATCCGCGGCGGCGAGAATGTGTATCCCCGCGAGGTTGAGGAATTCCTGTACACGCATCCGAAGGTAGCGGAAGTCCAGGTGGTGGGCCTCCCGGACGCGAAACTGGGCGAGACCGTCTGCGCGTGGATTCGCCTGAAGGCGGAACAGGACGCCACGGAAGAGGAAATCCGCGATTTCTGCCGCGGAAGGATCGCCTACTTCAAGGTTCCCCAGTACATCCGCTTCGTGGATTCGTTCCCGACGACGGTGACCGGCAAGGTGCAGAAATTCAAGATCCGCGAATTCGAGATTCGCGAGCGCGGCCTCGAGCACGCGGCCCGCGTGGAAACCGCGTAGTAGGGACGCCGCCGCACACGCTATAATCACTGCGCCCCATGGCTCTCACTCCTGGCTCCAGGCTCGGCCCGTACGAAATTCAGTCCCCGCTCGGCGCGGGAGGAATGGGCGAAGTCTATCGCGCCCGCGATACCCGGCTCGACCGCACCGTCGCGGTAAAAATTCTCCCCGAACATCTTTCCGCCAATGCCGAAGCCCGGCAGCGCTTCGAGCGCGAAGCGAAAGCCATTTCCTCTCTCTCGCACCCCAATATCTGCCATCTCTACGACGTGGGCGCGCAGGATGGCATCCACTTTCTGGTGATGGAGTATCTGGAAGGCGAGACGCTGGCCGCCCGGTTGAAGAAGGGGCCGCTTCCCGTTGACCAGCTCCTCCGCTGCGGAATGGAAATCGCCTCCGGCCTCGACAAGGCGCATCGCAGCGGCGTGGTTCACCGTGACTTGAAGCCCGGCAACATCATGCTCACCAAGTCCGGCGCAAAGCTGATGGATTTTGGCCTGGCCAAGGCCGGAGCAGTTGCCACGGCCAGTCCCGCCGAGGCGGGCCTTACGCAATCGCTCAGCCCCACGTTTGGCAGCCCCACCGCGCCGCTCACTGCGCAGGGCACGGTCGTCGGAACCTTCCAGTACATGTCTCCCGAACAGGTGGAAGGAAAAGAAGCCGACGCCCGCAGCGACATCTTCTCGTTCGGCGCACTGCTTTACGAGATGGCCACGGGCAAGCGCGCGTTCGAGGGCAAGACCGCGGCCAGCTCCATGGCCGCGGTTCTGGAGCGCGAGCCGGCGCCGATTTCGACCCTGCAGCCCGCGTCGCCGCCGGCCCTGGAGCGTCTCATCCAAAAGTGCCTGGCGAAGGACCCCGATGACCGGTGGCAGAGTGCCGGCGACCTGGCCAGCGAATTGCGATGGATCGCGGAGGCAGAGCCGGCTTCAGGGAAACAGGCGGCGCTGCCCGCGGCGCAGGCCGGCCGCGGCAGCAGGCGCGAGTGGCTGGCATGGGCGCTGGCCGGAGTGGCGCTGGCCGCGGCAGCAGGCTTGCAAATCTTCCACGTAGCGAATCGCGAGCCGCAGCGCGTCCTGCGGGCGCAGATCATCGCTCCCGAGAAGCTGCGATTTAATTTTGTCGGCGATAACAGCGGGCCGCTGGTGATCTCGCCGGACGGCACGCACGTGGTCTTCTCTGCGATCACCGAGGGGAAGACCCAGCTCTATGTGCGTCCCATGGATTCGCTCATTCCCCAGCCGCTCCCCGGAACGGAGGATGGAAATTTCCCCTTTTGGTCGCCGGACAGCCGCTCGGTGGCATTTTTCGCCAACGGCAAGCTGCGGCGCATGGACATTTCCGGGGGCCCTGCGGTGAATCTGTGCGACGCACCCATCGGGCGCGGCGGCAGTTGGGGAAAGAGCGGCGTCATCCTGTTCGCCCCGAATTTCGGGTCCGCTCTTTTTCAGGTTCCGGAGAGCGGGGGAACTCCCGTGGCCGTAACCAAGCTGGACGCAAAGTACACCACCCACCGCTGGCCCTGGTTTCTGCCCGATGGCCGCCACTTTCTCTACCTGGCAGCCAACCATAACGCCCCGGAGAGCCCGGATACGGGTGTGTTCCTCGGCTCCCTCGACGGCAAAGAGAGCCGGCTCGTGGTCCTCGCCCGGTCGAACGCCTTGTATGTTTCCGGGCTTCTGCTCTTCGTGCGGGACAACGCGCTGATGGCCCAGGCCTTCGATGCTTCCTCCGGGCAGCTCCAGGGCGAGCCCGCCGTGCTCACCGACAGCGTGCAGGTGGACAGCAGTGTGTGGCGGGGGACATTCACCGCCTCGCAGAATGGGACGCTGATCTATGCGCCCAGCGTGGGCAGCTTGGGGACCGCGCTTAGCTGGCTGGACCGCGGCGGCAAGCCGGTAGGGACAACCGGCGCGCCTGACTCCTATAACCAGGTGCAGATTTCCCCGGACGGCAAGAAACTAGCCCTCAGCATCGGCGCGAACCTGGGCGCGATCTGGACGTACGATCTGGCCCGCAACATCCGAACCCGCCTCACCTTTGAGAATGAGAACCTCGACGCTCTCGCCTGGTCTCCCGATGGAAGCCAGATCGCCTACACTTCGCTCGGCAACGCCGTACGCGATCGTACCGCGCTCCGGATCAAGGCGGCCAGCGGAGCCGGCGAAGCAAGACAGGTTCTGGAAACCGATGATCCCAACATCGCACTGTCCGATTGGTCTCCCGATGGCCGCTATCTCCTCTACCACACCGGAACCCCGGCCATGGGAACCGGAATTGACGTTTGGGTCCTTCCGCTCTTTGGCGACCATAAACCGGTCCCTTATGCGACCGGACCCGGGGATCAGGCCTACGCCCAGTTTTCCCCCGATGGGCGGTGGGTGGCCTACGCCTCCCGCGAAGCAAACGTTTGGAGCGTTTTCGTTGCTCCCTTTCCCTGGACCGGCGCCAAATGGCAGGTGGCCTCGAACGACGTATGCTTCCCGCGCTGGCGGCGTGACGGCAAGGAACTCTATTTTCTTTCCGTGGGGAGCGGCCAACTGATGGCCGCGGAGGTGAATGGCCGCGGGGCCGGCTTTGAAGTGGGGCAGGTCCGCCCGCTCTTTACCGTCAACAATATTGCCGCCAACATTGAGAGCACTCAGTACGCCGCTTCCGGCGACGGCCAGCGCTTCGTGTTCATCACCACGGGAGAAGGCGGCTCGCAGCCGCTCGTCCTGGTGCAGAACTGGACCGCCGGACTGAAAAAGAAATGAGCCTGACCAGCGCTCCCCGCTATGCCCTGGTTCCTGCGGGAAGGAAGGCGCGCCGCACCGGCGAGTAGGACGGCTTCATTTCAGCCAGAGAATCTTGATCTCGTCTTCCACCTCTTGGAAATCCGTATCCCCGGTGACCAGTTCGGCGCCGCGGAGTTTGGCCAGCGCCGCGGCAAAGGCGTCCGCGTACGCCAGTTTTCCCCTGGCCTTGTAAATGGCCGCCTGGCGCGCCTGCTGAAGGTCCTCGTCCACCGGCACAATTTCTATGGGGAGGGTCGCGATTTCGCGCGCCTTCTCCTCCGCCGCCTGCTGCGATAGTTTCCGCATCGTGGAGTAGTACACTTCGCCCCAATTCACCACCGAGAGCAGCAGCCTGGGCGCGCCGGCTTCTGCCCTGGCCAGCAGCTTCTCCACCTGCTCCGCTCCCGCCTCGTCCTGGAAAAATGCCAGCAGCGCGTAGCTGTCGAGCACGCGGAGGGCCATGGCTCAGAGTTCCCGCTCGCGCTTGCGATCGGCCATCAGAGTTTCCAGTACCCCGGCGCCTTTGAGCGAGCCGCGCAACCGCTTGATGTGCTGCGGCAGAATCGGCTTCAAGACGATGTGGTCGCCCTCCGGGTACACCAGCGCACGCGTGCCCTCCTCGATCTCAAACTCCTTGCGCAGCCAGCGCGGGATCACCACCTGGCCTTTCACGGTGAAGTAAATCGTATCGGTTCGAAGTGTGTCTTTCATGCAGGAAATACTACATGTTATATCCTTGTAGTTCAAGTTCAGAGAAGTTGGAAATACATCGGTGAAATCTAACTTGCACAGCCCCGGCCAGGGGAGCCGGCTGGACGGATCAACGCGTCCACATTCCTCAGTCAACTCCCCAGCGTCCGCGGGCAGGCAGGCGACGTGCGGTCATCCAACAGATTCCATTGACACGCGGCTGCGCGGGCTTACGATAGACAGGCAGTATGGCTGCTCCTGCGCAGCACTCCGCGGAGCCGGAACGGCTCTACCGCATCGGCGACGTCAGCCGCCTCACCGCCACCAAACCCTTCGTCTTGCGCTTCTGGGAAACGGAGTTTCCCATGCTCCAGCCGGTGAAAACTCCGAAGGGTCACCGCCTTTACCGCCAGGAAGACATTGACCTCATCCTGGCCATCAAGCGCCTGCTCTATGAGGAAGGATTTACGATTCCCGGGGCGCGGCGCCACCTCGCGGAGCAACTGGCAGGCGGCACGGCGCAGCCTGCCATTGTGGCCGTACCCGAGCAGCGCTCGCAGCCGCAGTTGTTCTCGTCTGCACCGCAAGACGATCTCCTGGGCAATGGCCCGATGACACCAGCCAGTGTAACCACTGCAGAGGCACCCCGCTTGGACTGCGGCCATGCCGAAACGCTGCACGCCCTGCGCGAAGAACTGCGCGCAATCTTGACCCTGCTCGCAGCCAGGTGATAGGCTGAATCTTAGCGTCGGGACGTAGCGNCAGTCTGGTAGCGCGCACGCTTGGGGTGCGTGAGGTCGCTGGTTCAAATCCAGTCGTCCCGACCATTTTTCTGACGCGTGCTCCCCGGCGGAACCTCCCTCCGGAAAGCCCCGAAGAGCCTGGAATATGCCGACGTTTCTGGTCACGAACGACGATGGAATCTACGCCCCCGGCCTGCGCGCGCTCGTTGCGGCGCTCGAAGGCCTGGGCGAGGTGTACGTGGCCGCGCCGGACCGCGAACGCAGCGCCTCCGCCCAGTCGATTACCCTGCTCGATCCCGTGTTCTACGAACAGGTGGCCGAACGCGAATGGGCCGTGGCCGGCACCCCCACCGATGCGGTGATTCTGGCGCTCAACCGCCTGCTGCCCGTGCGGCCGGACCTGGTGCTCTCCGGAATCAACCACGGCGGGAATCTGGGTGAGAACGTGTACTACTCGGGCACGGCCGCGGCAGCTATGGAGGGCACCATCAATGGGCTGGCCGCTTGCGCCATTTCGCTGGCTGGGCGCTCGCCACAGCCGGATTTCTCGGGCGCCGCGGCGGTGGCGCGCGGCCTGGCGGAGCGAGTGCTCGCCGAAGGCATGCCCGAAGGCGTGATGCTGAACGTCAACGTGCCGCTCGAATGGGCCGGCGGCGTCCGCTTCACCCGCCAGTCAAAGAAAATCACCCGCAACTACCTGCGCGACGGCGTGGACCCGCGCGGCCGCACGTTCGTCTGGCTAAGCGAGCAGAAGCGCATCACCGACGTCGAGCCGGACACGGATTACGCCGCCATCTTTTCCGGCGAGGTTTCCATCACGCCCCTCTCGCTCGACCGCACGCATACGCAATCGCTCAATCACCTCTCCCACTGGGCCCAGCACCTCCGCCGCAAGTAATGACTCCGTGTAGCGGCGGGGNCCCGCCAGCGCCGGCAGGCCGCCCGCCGAGCGCGTCTGCGTAACACCACGCACAATCGCCGCGGCCACGGCATCGGCCGCCGCGGCGCCCAGCGCATTTAGATCCGCGCGTTTTGCTCCGCAGGAAAGCGCGAACACGATGTCGCCATCAAACTGCGTGAACGCGGGCGAAAGCGCGCGTGTCATTCCCGCGGACGCCATCACCGCCAGCCGCCCGGCTTCCACGCGCGTGAGCCTGGCATCCGTGGCCACAACCACCAGCACGGTATTCTGCGGCGCTGCCGCGCGGCCGAACGAGGGAGGCGACTCTCCCTTCTGCAAAGCCGCTGCCGTATCCAGTAGTTCCCGCGAACTGGGCGCCTTCCGCGCGCCTGCCAGCAGCCGGCCCGTGGCCGGATCNGCGCACATCGCCGAAGGCATTCACGGCCGCGAGCGCCGCCACCTGCGCCGAACCGCCTGCGCTGGCCATGCACGGCTCGGTCCAGCAGCCGATGCCCGCCTTCATCGCGCACTCGAACCCTCGCAGTTTCCCCACGCTCGCCCCCGCCCCGGCGCCTGCGTTCCCTTCTAACACTGGCGCTTCGCGCGCGGCCATCGCAGCCTGATACCCCATTTCCGCGTCCGGTCGGCGCTGCGCATCGCCGAGGGCGAGATCAAACAAAATAGCTGCGGGCACGATGGGCACGCGCGCCACTCCCGCATCGAACCCCGCGCCATGCTCCTCAAGCCAGCGCATCACGCCGCCGGCCGCGTCCAGGCCGTAGGCGCTGCCTCCGGCCAGCACTAGCCCGTGAATGATGTCAGCGAGGTGCGAGGGATCGAGCACCGCCAATTCGCGCGTTCCCGTGGCGCTGCCGCGCACGTCGCATCCCGCCGTCATCCCGCCTTCCGCCAGGAAGACGGTGCATCCCGTCAGCACGCGCTCATCCTGCGCGTGGCCAACTTTCAGTCCGGCAATGGGGCCGAATCCCGGCGGCATGCTCGTTCCCGCTGCGCATAGTTGGACGCGAGCCGGGAAATGTCAATACGTCCGGGAGTAACCGCCGGGTGGCAGGCCGAATGCGGCGGCCGTAGAGGTGTGCTAGCATCGAAATTCCAGCCTTCCATGGGAATGCTGCCAGGGAATCTCGCGCCATCATGAGCCGCGCCGTTTACATTGCCAGCGCCGTGCGCACGCCGATAGGGAAATTTGACGGCGGCCTGGCGGATCTTTCCGCAGCGGACCTGGGCGTAATCGCCGTGCGCGCCGCGCTCAAACGCGCATTTGGCGTTGCGCCAGCACAGCGCACGCCCGGCAGCAAAGAAGAGCGCGGGCTGAATCCGCCTTTGGCGGACTGTGCCGCTGTCCCCGTGCGCGTGGATGAAGTGATTCTTGGAAACGCGCGGCCGGCCGGTGTGGGCCCGAACGTGGCGCGCCAGGTGGCCTGGCGCTCCGGACTGGGCGACGGCGTTCCGGCGTTCACCGTGAACATGGCCTGCGCTTCGGGGCTGCGCGCCATCCTGCTGGGCTGGCAGCAGATCCAGCTCGGCGCTGCGGACGTGATCGTTGCCGGCGGCGCGGAGTCCATGAGCCGCGTGCCGTATCTGGTTGAGGCGCGCTGGGGCGTGAAGATGGGCCACCAGCAATTGGTGGACGCGATGTACCGCGACGGCTTCTTCTGCCCGCTCGCGCAGATGGTGATGGGAGAAACCGCGGAGCTGCTGGCGCGCGAGTACTCCATCGGCCGCGATGAGCAGGACGCTTTTGCGCTGGAAAGCCATCGCCGCGCCGCAGAAGCGATGCGAAGCTGCCGCTTCAGCCAGCAAATCATCCCCGTGGAAAGAACCGACGCCAAGGGCCGCGTCACACGCATCGAAAAAGACGAGCACGTGCGGCCGGATGTGACCCCGGATGCCCTGGCCAAACTTCCGCCCGCGTTCTCGAAGGACGGCACCATCACCGCCGGCAATGCCAGCGGCCTGACTGACGCGGGCTCCGCGGTCGTGTTGGTGAGCGAGGAAAAACTGAAATCCCTCGAAGGCCCGCCGCTGGCGCGCATCGTGGACGCCACGGTGGCCGCGGTCGAGCCGCACCGCATGGGCATCGGGCCCGTGCCCGCCTGCCGCAAGCTCGAAGAGCGCACCGGCTGGAAGATCGGCGATTACGACGCCGTCGAACTGAACGAAGCATTCGCCGCACAGGTGCTGGCCTGCGACCGCGAACTGCATTTCGACCGCGCCCGGCTGAATCCCAATGGCGGCGCGATTGCCCTGGGCCATCCCATCGGCGCCACCGGCGCGCGCATCGTCACCACGCTGGTTCACGAACTGCGCCGCAGTGCGCCACAGGGAGCGCGGCGCGGGCTGGCAACTCTTTGTGTTTCCGGAGGGCTGGGATTGGCCCTGGCCCTGGAGGCGGCATGAACATCGAACGAGCACCCCAATCACGGCGGCCGGCCATTGACGTAGCCATCTCCGCGGTTCAGCGCATTAAGCCTGAGGACTTCCGCTACGTACGCTACGCCGCGGAGGGTGCGCTGGCGCGAATCACGCTCAATCGTCCGGAGCACAACCTGCTGAACGAAACGATGCTCCGCGAGCTGGCTTCGGGCATCGAATGGGCCGGGGAAGACGAAACCGTCAAGCTCATCGTGATTGATTCCGCGTGCAAGACCTTTTCCGGCGGAATCGACGTGGGCGAATACACCGCGCAGCGTGTTTTCCAGATGATTGACGCCTTCCACCGCGCCTTCCTGGCCATGGTGGACGTGGGCAAGCCGGTGATGGTGGTGGTGGACGGCCCGGCCATCGGCGGCGGCTCGGAGCTGGCCGCCTTCGGCGACATCGTGGTGGCTTCGCCGCGCGCCCGCTTTGCCCAGCCGGAAATCAAGATCGGGGTGTTCCCGCCGCTCGCGGCCACCATCTTCCCGCAGATCGTCGGCCCGCGCCTGGCCATGGAGCTGGTGCTCACCGGAGAGCCCATCTCCGCCGAGCGTGCCCGCGACCTGGGACTGGTCAGCCGCCTCGTGCCCGAAGACCAGCTCCAGAAAGTGGTCGCGGACATGATGGCGCAGATTACCGCGCAGTCCGGCGCCGTGCTGCGCATGGCGAAGAAAGCCATTATCGGCGGCGTGGGCCTCTCGCTGCAGGAAGGCCTGCGCGTCTCCATGGATATTTTTCTGAACGAGCTGTATCGCCTGGAAGATTCCCAGGAAGGCCTGCGCGCCCTGGTGGAGAAACGGAAGCCGCAATGGAAGAACCGGTGAACGATTCCGGATTTCCCGGACACGATTCCCCCACAAACGAGCCACCCGCGCGGGCCGCCTGGGAACCGCACCACGAGCGCGAGCGCATCCGGCGCCGCACGCTCTTGCGCCGCCTGACGGCGTTGCTGGGCACCGGCACGGTCGCCTTCACGCTCACCACCTGGCTGCTTCTGAGGCATGCCCCCGAACCGGCGGCTCCGCGCCTGGCCACCGCCTCCCCGGATATTGAAAGGAGAGGCGGGGCCGCGCAGGACCCGGCGCCGGAAGATTCCGCCGCGGTAAACGCCGCGCTGCGCATCGCCCGCGCCCAGCTCATCGCCCTGAATGGAGACGACATCACCGGCGCCTACTCCTATTTCTCGCCGCGGTACCGCGCGCGCGTGCCTCTGCCGCTGTTTCGCAAGATGGTCCTGGCGCACCGCGACATGTTCCACACCGAGGAGAGCGACGTCATCACACGCAGCGGCTCGGAGGACCGCGTGGTCGTGGATATTCACGTCAGCTCGGACGACGACGAGGATTACGTGGCCCATTACACCCTGGTGCGGCTGCGCGGGCACTGGGTGGTGGACGACCTCCGCTGGGGCTTCGATGACGACGAGGGCCACAGCTCTGCTTGATATCAGGTGCGGCCGCGCCGTGGGTCTCGCGCATTTCTCCGAATCATCCCACGTGGGGAGGCTCACGCTTTCCCGGAACGAGCCCGCGGCCAGCCCCGAATCCCGAAGCTTCGGGATGGGGATCACTGACCGTGGCTGCCCGAACCTGCGGGCCGCGTTGACACTCTCCACCTCGCGCCTTACACTGGCTCGCGACATTTGAACGGCTCTGGCGATGTCTCGCTCCGGACCTCCTGAGGAATCGGGACACACGAGGGGAAGGCCGTGAGAATCGGCCGCGGTCCCGCCACTGTGATCGGCTGCTGCGCGCAGCCGTAAGCCAGGAAACCTGCCTGAGCCGCATCTCCCTGGTGCTCTTCGCGAGAAAGAGCGCGGGACATAGCCCCATGCTCGCGTGGGGCTTTTTTATTGTTGGGCTGCATGCGGCGAAATGCTCTTCATCTTCGTAGCGTGGTTCGCTGGCTGGCGATGGCCGTCGCCGCCGCGGTTCCGGCCTTTGCCCAGGCAGGCCCCTCCGCCGGCCCCGCTGCGGAGGGCGCCGCGCATCCCGCGCCGATGGAGTATCGCGACGAACTGGGCCGCCGCGTCCTATTGCGCGGCACGCCGCAGCGCATCATCTCGCTGGCGCCGAGCCTCACGGAAACGCTCTTCGCGCTCGACCTGGGCGACCGCGTGGCCGGCGTGACCAACTACTGCGACTATCCTCTGGAGGCGCTGAAGAAACCGCGGGTGGGCGGCCCCATCAATCCGGATCTGGAACAGATCGTGCTGCTCCACCCGGACCTGGTGCTGGCCACGCGCGCAATCAACCGCGCGGACACGGTTACCGCTCTGGATCGCCTCGGCGTCAACGTGTACACCACGGACCCGCGCACCGTGGAAGAAGTCATCGCCTCCACCCGCCGCCTCGGAAAGGTTCTCGGCGCGGAAGCGCGCGGCGACGCGCTGGCCGCCTCGCTCGAACAGCGCCTCGCGGAACTTTCGCGCAAACTGGCCGGACACACGCCGCGCCGCGTCTTCTTTGTCGTCTGGACCGATCCGATCATCTCCACCGGGCCGCACACGTTCATCGCCGATGCCCTGCGCCATGCCGGCGCGGAATCCGTCGTCAGCATTTCCCAGGACTGGCCCCAGATCAACATCGAGGAGGTGCTGCGCCAGAATCCCGATTACCTGGTGTTTTCCGGAACGCACCCCGAAGATCCGCAAAGCACCATCAACGATCTGAGAAAACGCCCGGGCTGGAGCAGTCTGGAGGCAGTCCGCGCGGGCCATTTCGCCGTGGTCAGCGATGCCCTCTCGCGCCCCGCCCCGCGCATCGTGGACGCCATCGAAGACCTGGCCCGCCAGCTCCATCCGGATTTGTTTCCCCCTGAGCCGGCCCCGGCGCCTCGTGGAGGTGCTTTCTGATTCGCCCGCTTACCCCACGCCGTCTGCTGCTGACCTGCGCTGCGCTGGGCGGCATGCTGCTGCTGGTGGTTTTCCTTTGCCTTAAATTCGGCACGCGCTCCATTTCCATCACCGACCTCGCGGTTTTCCTGTTTCGCAGCGCCACGGGACAGGGCGATACGGTGCCCAGCGATTTCCGCCTGATCATTCTGGGAATTCGCTGGCCGCGGATCCTGCTGGCCATGATTGTCGGCGCGGCCCTTTCCGTGGCCGGCGCCAGCTTTCAGGCGCTGCTGCGCAATCCGCTCGCCGATCCCTACGTACTCGGCGTTTCGAGCGGCGCGGGACTCGGCTCCATCCTCACGCTCATCTGGGCCGCGCAGACTCCCGGCGCCACTCCTTTTGGCGCCTTTGCCGGCGCCATCGCCGCCACCACCGCGGTGTATCTGCTGGGCCAGCGCGGCGGCGATCTGGATAGCTACGCCCTGCTTCTGGGCGGGATCATCACCGCTTCGTTTCTCTCCGCGCTCATCATGTTCCTGATGACCACCATCTCCGGGCGCGAGCTGCGCGGCATGGCCTTCTGGCTGATGGGCGATCTCTCCACGCCCTCTCCGGTTTCTCCCGGCTGGCTGGTGCTCGTGCTGCTGCTGGGCATCGGCGCCATCTACACCACGGCCGCGGACCTGAACCTGCTGCTCTCCGGCGAACAGGAAGCCATGCACCTGGGCGTGGACGTGGCGCGCGTGAAGTTGGTGGTCTATCTCGGCGCTTCCGTGCTCACCGGCCTCGCGGTTTCCGTGAGCGGCGCCGTGGGCTACGTCGGCCTGATGGTCCCGCATCTGATCCGCCTGCTGTTCGGCTCGGATTACCGCCTGCTGCTCCCCGCGACGGCGCTGGGTGGCGCCATCGTGGTGGTGCTCGCGGACACGCTGGCGCGCACCATCGTCTCCCCCACGCAATTGCCCGTCGGCGCCATGACCGCGCTGGTCGGCGCTCCGGTCTTCATTTATCTCCTGCGGAGGCGCATCGCGTGAGCTCGGGCGAGAAGACCGCGCAGCAAACGGCTCCCGCCGGTGCGGCAGCCCCCGTCCGCGCGCCGGGCGTTGTTCCCCCCCGCGTGGTCGTCGAGCTGGCCAGCTATTCCTACACCCCGGAAGGCGGCGCGCCGCTTTTCACGCTGGAGGCCACTTCCTTTGTGGCCCACGCGCGCGAGTTGATCGCCATCCTGGGCCGCAACGGCAGCGGCAAATCCACGCTGCTGCGCCTGCTGGCCGGCACGCTCGCTCCGCTCTCCGGCCGCGTGAAGCTGGAGGGCTTCGAAGTGAGCCGCCTGGACCTGCGCACGCGCGCGCAGCGCATCGCCCTGGTGCAGCAGGAAACGCCGCTGCTTTTCCCCGTGCGCGCCTGGGATTTCGTCGTGCAGGGCCGTCACCCTTACAGCCGCGGCTTGCGCTTCGAAACGGACGACGATCGCGCCATCGCCCGCCAGGCGCTGGTGGAAGCCGGCGCAGACCATCTCCGCGGGCGCTGGATGCACAAACTTTCCGGCGGTGAAAAACAGCGCGTCGTTCTGGCCCGCGCCCTGGCGCAGCAGCCGCTGCTTCTGCTGCTCGATGAGCCCACGCTGCACCTGGATATCGCCGCGCAGGTGGACCTGTTGCGGCGCCTGCGGCGCATCGCCGCGGACCGCGGTTACGCCGTGGTGGTGGTCACGCACGAATTGAACCTGGCCGCGGAATTTGCCGATCGCGTGGTCCTGCTCGACGGCGGAAAAACCCTGCGCGTGGGCACGCCCGCCGAGGTCTATCAGCAGGACCTCCTGCAGCAGGTTTTCGGGACGCTCTTGCACGTGGAAGCCACGTCGCGAGGCACGCCGAAAGTCACTTTTATCGGAAAGGAGGCATGAGTAGGACAGGCATTCTTGCCTGTCCGGAGGAATGAAAAGGCTGCGCGTCACGCGAACGTTGCAGCAACAACACGCGCACAGGCAGAAGTGCCTGTGCTACCCAATTCCTGCGGCGTCTCTCAGGTGCTGCTCCGCCTGCCGGACGCTGTACCGATCCACCCGCCAGCTCTTTGCACGGGAAGACGGTGAAAAGCCGTCGCCGCCGCGCGACTGTAAGGCGGATCACCCGAAGCT
>OCOJ01054703.1_pt5 | contig 14270 bp, 16 predicted proteins | sample 1539251 | NCBI WGS metagenome assembly OCOJ01 (sample SAMN01911457, study PRJEB22624) | soil metagenome | biome: Soil | place: Malaysia | collected 2012-04-30 | depth RA_metagenome m | reverse complement strand
TTTTTTCTCTGGCTTGGCTTTCTTCTTGGGCTCGGGCTTGATGCCGGCAAGGTTGCGGAGGATGCGGTCGAAATGCTCCGGGCCGCGGACGCGGCCGTGGAGCTGAAGGGTGAAGAACTTCTCGAGGACTTCGTCGAATTTGGGACCGCGAGGAACGCCGAGGGCTTCGAGCTGCACGGCGGGAAGCGAAGCGCGCAGCGGCTTCCATTTGGAGATGTAAGCCTGAATGCGGGCGAGCACCTTGGACTGGCGGGTATAGGTGAGGAGGAAAATGATGGTCTCGGCGGGCATTTTCTCCAAAGCGTCGTAGGCCACACGCGCGTCTTTCATTTTTGCACCAGCGAGAAGCTTGACGGCGGCGTCAGCCTGTTCTTCCAGGCCAGCAACCAGCTGAATCTCCGCGGCGCGGAGGCCGAGCAGCTTGAGGGCGTTGGTGCGTTCCATGCGGCTGAAGCGGCCGAACATGTAATAGAGCGTGGGAGCAGAGAGGCGGGCACGGCGATTGATGGAGATCAGCTCTTCACGGGCCGTGACCAGAGCCTCGAGGCCCTTGTAGTCGGGCTTGCGGGAGGCGAACTTGGGATGCACGACAGAGAGCAGGTCGTGATCCTGCCAGGACTTGAGTACCGCAGAGGCGTTTTCTTCGCGGCCCACCTGGCGGACTTCGTCGGTGATGTCGGCGGCAGGGATATTGAGATGAAGCTTGCGCTCCATAGCGAGATCGAACCAGCCGGAGGTGCGCTCTTCCAGCGTGAAGCCGAGACGGGCGGCAAAGCGCAAAGCGCGGAGAAGGCGCCCGGGCTGGTTGGTGAAGCCGTGCATGGAGAGGATGCGAATTTCGCGGCGTTCGATATCGGCAAGGCCGTTGGTTGGATCCAGCAGGAGGCCCCGGGAAGCGGGGTTGAGAGAAAGAGCGATGGCGTTGACGGAAAAATCGCGGCGGCGGAGGTCGTCAAGGATGGTGCCGAAACGGAACTGGACTTTGGCGCCAGGATGGTCGTAAACCTCGTCGCGGGCGGCGGCGAGGGAACCGTCCACATCGCCGTGAAACAGCATTTCGGCCTGGCGGCGTTCCTCGTCCTCTTCGTGGACGCGCGCCCCGCCTTTTTCCATTTCGCGGGCGATGCGGATCGGGTTGCCCTCGATGACAAAATCGAGGTCGCGAATGGCCATGCCGGAGATGAGGTCGCGAACCGCGCCGCCCGCAATGTACACGTTGGCGCCCTGGGCCTGAGCCAGCTCGACAACGCGCAGGACGACGGCGCGCTGCTCGGCGGAGAGGCGGCTTTCCAGCAGGAACATATAGTCGGGCATAGAGTCTCCTGATTCCCCTGCTTGCGGGCGGCGCGATGAGTTGCGCGCACGTCCCGGGCTCCCCTTTCACTTGCCTGGCGACCGGCTATCTTCAAGGGCTAGAACCCCGAAGAGGCCCGGCCGCGCGGCGGGGCTAAAGCCCCGCCCTTGCACTTACTAGGCGCGCGGATGATGCGCGCGATACAAGTGGCGCAGGCGCTCCTGGGTGACATGCGTATAAATCTGGGTGGTAGAAATATCCGCATGGCCCAGCATGGCCTGAACCGAACGGAGATCGGCGCCGCGTTCGAGCAGGTGCGTGGCGAAGCTGTGCCGGAGCTTATGAGGGCTCAGCTTCGGAGGCAATCCGGCGCGGCGGCCGTAATGCTTGAGAACTTTCCAGAATCCGGTACGCGTCATTTTGGAGCCGCGATGATTCAGAAACACCAGCGGCGAGGAACGCCCGCGGAGGAGCCGCGGGCGCGCATCAGCGAAATAACGGCGCAGGGCCAGGACGGCGGCGCGGCCAAGAGGCACGAGACGCTCCTTATTCCCCTTCCCCACGCAGCGGACACATCCCATGGCCAAATCCATTTCCGCCATGCGCAGGCCCACCAGTTCGGAGACGCGCAGGCCGGTCGAGTACAGCACTTCCAGCATGGCGGCGTCACGGGCGCCGAGAGGAGTGGAGGAATCGGGCATGGCCAGAAGCTTTTCCACCTGGGAGAGGGATAGAAAAACGGGGAGGCTCTTCCAGACGCGGGGGGCTTCCAGATTCAGCGTGGGCTCCTCGGGGAGCAGGCCTTCCATCACGGCGAACCGGAAAAAGACGCGCAGAGTGGCGAGTTGGCGCGCCACGGAACGGCTGCTGAGCTTGTGGCGATAGAGACTGGAGAGAAAATCGAGAACCACGTCACGGTCCGCATCCTGCAGATGGATCTTTTGAGCCGTGCAAAAGACGGAGAATTTGCGCAGGTCCTGACGGTAGGCGGCAAGGGTATTGGGGGAGAGGCCGCGTTCCACCTGGAGGTGGCGGAGAAAGCGGCCGATGAGCGCATCCACTTGGCCGGGACTGCGGCCGGGGGGCGCGGCGGGGCTTGGTGATGTGCGATCGACCGGCACAGCTCATCCCCCCGAAATCGGCGTGGGGCCCGCGCGGCGGGCCACGCCCCAGACTTCTTCAACTTCAGGACATCGAACCAGCCAGGTGAAGGCGATGTAGGCCACCGTGGCGACGGTGAGAATTCCGGCAAAGAGGGCGAGGCGGGGCACAAACCGCGTTTGCTGCTCGAAGTGCGAGAAGCGGACCATGGCCCAGCAGAGCACGCCCATAGCGGCGGAGCCGACTCCGATTTTGAACATGGAGTGGAGAATCGCGAAGGTGCCCAGCCGCCCGAAGCGCTGGCGAAAGACAACAAAGAGCATGAAGAAATTGAAATAGGCGGCGATCGAGGTGGCCAAAGCGGGCCCGCCGTTTTCGAAGGTCTTGAAGAATGATTTCAAAAAGAGCGCATTGAGGCCGAAGTTAACCACCAGGGAGTAGGCGGCGACGACGACCGGGGTTCGCGTGTCCTGAGTGGAATAGAAGCCGGGGACGATCAGTTTGATGGCCGCGAAGGCGGGCAGCCCGATTGCGTAATAGAGCAGGGCGCGCGCCGTCAGCGAGGTGGAGGCGGCCTGGAATTGGCCGTGCTCGAAAAGCACCCGGATAATGGGGACGCGAAGCACCATCAGGCCGACGGCAGCGGGAATGGTGATGTACGAAACGATGCGGAGAGAGAAGGCAAACGTCTTTTTCATATTCTGGTAGTCGTGGATAGCGGCCTGATGAGACATCATGGGGAGAATGGCGGTGGCCACGGCGATGGCGTAGCCTCCGAGAACGAGCTCCATGACGCGGTCGGCAACGTATAGGGCGGTGACGCTGCCCGAGGGCATCTTGGCGGCGGTGGCGAAGATGGTGTCCACGAAGAAATTCACCTGATAGATGCCGATTCCGAAGAATCCGGGGACCATCAGCCGGCCCACGGCGCGGATTCCGGGATGGAGGACGGAAAGGCCGAAGCGGAAATTCATTCCGTGGCGGACGAGTGCGGGAATCTGGCTCAGCAATTGGAGGGTGCCCCCGACCAGAACGCCGAAGCCGAGCGAGCGCGCCGGGTCGCCGATGCGCTGCCAGACGAGACCCGTGGAAAAGGCGATGATGGAAAGGTTCAGCAGGATAGGGGTGGAAGCGGGAAGGCCGAAAACGTGAAAGCAATTCAGGATGGCCATGGCCAGAGCGGAAAGGCCGATGAAAAAGATGTACGGGAACATGATGCGGTTCAGTGACACGGCCTGATCCCATTTCTGCGGGGCCTTTCCCAGCAGGGTGAAGAAGTGGATGACCTGCGGCGAGAAGAGCATTCCGGCAACGGCCAGGAGGGAAAGCAGAAGCGCGAGGGTCCAGAACAGGCGATTCGCGAAATCCCAAACCTCGTCGCGCTTCTTGTCGGCCAGATAGCTGGTGAAGACGGGGATGAAAGAAGCCGTCATGGAGCCTTCGCCCACCAGGCGTCGCAACAGGTTGGGGATGCGATAAGCGAGGATGAAGGAGTCGGCGGCGAGGGAGGTGCCGAGCAGGACGGTGACGCGCTGGTCGCGGAAATAGCCGAGAATGCGACTGACAATGGTGATTCCGGTGATGAGGGAGGCAGACTTGAGAATCTGCTTTTTATCGGTCAAAACGGGGCGCCCCAGTAACTACTAGTATTTTCAACACGTTATGGTCGAAAGTCTTGCAAGTTTACCAGACATTCGATAGGTTTGCAATGGAGCCGGTAGGCGTCTGCGTGCCGAAACGAAGAGAATCCTCGAGCAGCCATAAGAAGGTGTTTGTGGAAACCTTCGACGGGAGAACCCTGCCCGGATACGTGACTCCGGCGCAGTTGGGAAGGCCGGAGGGGCTGGAACTGTTGAATGTGAACGGCGAGGTCGAACAGGTGGAGTTGGACCGCGTGCGGACGGTCTATTTTGTGAATGATTTTCAGGAGAAGTTTCTGCCGGAGCGAAAGAGTTTTCTGAGCCGGCCGAAACTGGATGGGCTGTGGGTGCGAGTGAAGTACCGGGACGAAGAGACGTTGGAAGGGGTGGTGGCCAACGATTTGCTGGCGCTGCTGGACCGGGGAGTGAACCTCGTCCCGCCGGACCCGGGAACGAATTGCACGAGGATTTTCATACCGCGGCCGGCGATTGCGGAGATGACGGTACTGGGTGTGGTGGGGATTGCGCGGCGGACAGCGCGGAAGGCGGCGGTGGCGCAGCCGACGTTGTTCAACGAGTAGGACGCTGCTGCCTACTTGGAGGCCTGTGGAGCGCCGGTCCACATGTGCTGCTCGATCAGCCAGCGGCCGCCGGGCTGGCGCTGAAAGACAATCAGATAGTTTCCGCGAAACTTCATTGTGGTCCCGGCTTGGGGAACGGGCTTGTCGGTCGGAACCACGGCCGGGGCTCTTCCCGTGAAGGTGAGGATTTCTTCGTACTCGCCGCTGTCGAAAGCCAAGTCCCCGGAAGTGCTGGAGCTGACGCTGTGGAAGGTGATCGCTGGGTCAGCGGAATCCAAAGCCTGCTGGAAGAGTTTGCGAATGGCGGCTTTGCCGCTGACGCGGCCACCTTCGGCTGTGAGGAAGGCAGCGTCCGGGGCGTAGAGCTCCAAGGTGTGGTCGATCTGTTTGGCGTTCCAGGAAGCGGCCCATTCTTCCGAGATCTGAGGGATTTGCGCGCTGCTTTGTGCTGGAAGAGGTGGTGCCGCCGATGCGAAGGGGAGTAGAAGCACAAGGGAGAAAGAGAAAACGATCCCCCATGGGCGTGCAGTCATGTCAGGCCTCCGCGGACAATATACCATCGGCGCTCTGTCATCGAGGATTGGTGGTGAGCCATGGGATGGTCACCGTTGGGTGCCACTTCCGGAACAAGGAGGAGAAGGAGGTCCCGATGCTCGGGGAGCCCGACCCACGTCACCAAATGGTGCGCAGCGCTTTGGAGCGCCGGATGGCGCGGTCCGCAGTGACGAGCGGCAAACCCTGGACCAGCGCGGTGGCGCCGATGAGGCGATCGGCCGGGTCCGGGGGGTAGGACTCGGGCAATGCCACACTCCGGGCGCAGGCGCGGGCGGTGATCGGAAGGACAGTGAACCGCGACTCCGTCTCCTCGAGAAACGTCCCGAGGGGAACACTGAGAGAGAAACGACCCCGCGCATAGCTGAGGGCCAACTCGGCGAGCGTGATGTCACAAATGGCCAGGCCGGTGCCGTCACGACGGGCGGCGTTGATGGCGGCGCGGGCATGGGAAGAAATTTTGTGCACACCTTCGGCGAGCCAGAGGACTATATGCGAGTCCAGAAGGATCATGCGAGATTGCCCCATCCGCGCAGCGTCAGCACCGGCTTAACAACATCGGCTTTGATTGAGATCTTACCCTTCATAAAACCATAAATGTCGTCCTTGCCCGCGGTGATCGGGACAAGCTTGGCCACGGGCTTGCCGCGCTTGGTAATCACCACGGTCTCGCGTTTTGCCTGGACCTCATCCATGATGGCGAGGCAGTGGGTTTTGAAAACACCTGCGGGCATTTTCTTCATCACGTCCTCCTTTAAGGCCATGGTCATCCTACCATAGTCATAAAGGAACCCGCCATTTCTATACTCTGCGCGGTGGAAGGACCCTCGGAGCGGGCGTCGCTGATCCGGGGCGGGCCACAGTTCCTCCTGAAAGCTCGGATACCCTGTGCTGCGGCGGTGCGTGGTGTAGAGTGGGGCGGCCGGCAGTGGGGGCAGAGCGAACAGGCTAAAAGCCTGCTCTACCGAACGCAAAGAGCACAGGCAGGATTGCCTGCGCTACCGAGGCAGATATGAAACTTGCGGAGATTGCGAAGCGGTTGGGGTGCGAGCTGGATGGCGATGGGGCTGTGGAGATTGTGGGCGTGGCAGGAATCGAGAAGGCCGGGCCGGGGACGCTGACGTTTCTCTCCAACCCGAAATACCGGCGGGCGCTGCGGACGTCGCGCGCGGCGGCGATCCTTGCGGCGCCACAGGCCGGGCCGATGCCCATGCCGGTGCTGCGCTCGGCGAATCCGTATCTGGACTTCGCGCGGGCGCTGGAACTGTTCCATGCGCCGCCACGGTATGAGCCAGGGATACATCCCACGGCGGTGATTGCGGAGAGCGCGCGGATCGGGGCGGAATCGCACATCGGACCGTACTGCTTTGTGGACGAAGGTGTGGAGATCGGGGCGCACGCGGTGCTGCACAGCTTTGTGTGCATCTACCGCGGGGCGCGCATCGGAGACCACTTTTTTGCGCATGCGCACGCGGTAGTTCGGGAGGGATGCACGATCGGGCAGCGAGTGATTCTGCAGAACGGCGTGGTGGTGGGAGCGGACGGGTTCGGGTTTGCGCGGCGCGAGGATGGAAGCTGGAAGAAGATGCTGCAAACCGGTCCGGCGGTGGTGGAAGACGACGTGGAAATCCAGGCGAACGCTTGCGTGGACCGCGCAACGGTGGGCGAAACGCGCATCCGGCGGGGAGCGAAGATCGACAATCTGGTGCAGGTGGGACACGCCTCGTCGGTGGGAGAACATACGCTGCTGTGTGCGCAGGTGGGACTGGCGGGAACGACCACGGTTGGAAACGGATGCATGCTGGCCGGGCAGGTGGGAGCGGCGGGACATCTGACGATTGGGGATGGAGCGGTGGTGTCGGCGCAGAGCGGGGTTCCGGCGGATGTACCGGCGGGGGCGCGGTACTCCGGCTACCCAGCGGTGGAGAGCCAAGTGTGGCGGAGATGCGTGGCAGCGTTTTTGAAATTGCCGGAGCTGATGCGGAGGGTGCGGCGGCTGGAGGAGGAGACGGAGAAGAAGCGCGAGTGAAGGGTTGAGGCAGAAGGGGAAATAACGATCAACGGGAGGACAGCAGGCAAGGGGGGAAGACGGGGAGGGAGAAGGAGCGAAGCCGGGAGTAGCTGCGCCACTATTACACCGGTTGCTGGTCGGGAGGCAGGACGGAGCCGATGGCGGATCGGACGCGTTGGGCAAGTTCTTTACGGGATTCGGGAGAGTATTGCGAGACGTCGATCGCGGGATGAAAGACGACGCGGGCGATTCCGGGTCGGATCAGGAAAGCGCCGCGCGGGAGAATGCGCTGGGTACCGATGACCGACACGGGAACGACCGGGGCGCCCGCTTCGATGGCCAGCAGAAAGCTGCCGCGCTTGAATTCACCCAGGCGGCCGTCGCGGCTGCGCGTGCCTTCGGCAAAAATCAAATAGGAAATTCCTTCCTTCATGTACCTGCGCGCCAGGCGCACGCTGGCACGTGCGGCGGCGGGCTCTTCGCGCTTAACAGGGATGAAACGTCCGAGGCGCATCGCTGTGCCCAGCAGCGGGATGCGGAAAACTTCCCTTTTGGCGAGCAAAGCCACGCGCCGGGGAATGCAGCCGATGACCGCCGGAGGGTCCACGTTCGAGACGTGATTGGAAACGAACAGGGAAACGCCCGGGGGAATGTGTTCGAGGCCTTCGGCGCGCGGGCGGACGCCGACGATGCGCAGCGCGATTTGCGCACCCCCGACGCAGATGGGATAGAGCAGACGCACAGAACCCGAGAGGATGGCCTGGAGAATAGCTGGAGGACCAATGATGAGCCCGTAGAGGAGGAGGAAGAGGATTGCAGCGCACGTGCGGGCGAGCGCGAGAATGAGCAACCTGGAAGTCCTCCTGGGCAGCGGTTATAGCATGAGGAGCAGAGAGGAGAAGGAAAGAAGGGACTTCCATACGGAGGGCACGGAAGCCTGGCCCATCGAAAACTCCATCAACGCAGGCGCGGGCTCTTCAGTGAGGGAAAGCTGCAGTACGGCCGGTGAGGATGGACTCGCGGATGGCGCGTGGGAGGCCGGAAACGTTAGCTTCCACGACGCGGAACTTGGGGGAGGCAGCCGAGGGCGCGGCGCCGACGCGGTTCGAGCCTGAACTGACGCGCTCGAGCAAGAAGCCGCCGCGGGCGAAGATATCATCGAAAGGTGCTTCCTCGGTTCCCGCCACATAGCGGCGGAAAAAATCAGAGAGATCCTGGCCGGCGAGTTCGCTGGCGAGGGCCTGGATGGCTGCCGTGTCGGCATAGGGCTCGTGCTCGTGGGCGTAGCGCTGGTTCATGGCGCGGAGGAGCGTGTCGAGGCTTTCGCGGTTGTTGGTGGCCTCGCGGAGGAGGATATCCAGGCAAAAGCCGAGAAGCATTCCTTTGTTGTAATAGGAAATGCTGGAAGCGGGGGCGCGGTAAAAGGGATATTTTTCGAGCCAGGCGGCAATGCTGGAATCTTGCACGCTCTGGAAGCGGCGCGCGGGGCGTGAAACGAGTTGTCCAACCTGCGAGGCCAGGTGGCGGTACAGCGTCTCACGAGACCAGAGATCGGTGCGGACCATGGTGTACGCGGCGATGGTCGAGGTCACGCCTTCGGCGAACCACAGGGTGTCGGTAATTTGTTCGCGGGTGTAGTCCACGGGCTCGAGGCTTTGCGGGCGGATGCGCAGGACGTTCCAGGCGTGGAAGAACTCGTGGGCCATGGTTGGTGCGGGGTCTTCGTTGGGGCCGACGCTGATGGCCGTGGAGTTGGGGTGCTCCATGCCGCCTCCACCGCCGGTGCCGAGGTGGAGAAGAAAAACGTAGCGCGGAAAGGGAGCATCGCCCATGAGAGCGGTTTCCGACTGAACGATGCGGCGTGCGGCGTCTTCGAGATGCTCACGCGACCAAACGGCAGGCAGCGCGCCGGGAAGCGGGGCAGCGTGGATGACAACACGGATGGGGCGATCGGCGGCCTGCAACGTGAAATCGTTGAAGGAACCGATTTCGATGGGGCCCTGGGCCAGCGCGTCGTAGTTTGGGGCGATTAAGGTGGAGGCAGTTGGGCTGGAGTCGAGCGCCGTTGCGATGCGCCAGCCCGAAGGCACGTCGGAGAATTCGAGCGAAACGTCTTCCGAGCGACGCGCGGGCGCGTAGAGCAGGACTGTGGCTGGATTCAAAAATGCGTGCTCGCTATTGAGTTCCGAAGAAAACGGGCTGGGCTCGTCCCAGAGGATCGAATAGTCAAGGACGAGGGTACCGGAGACAGGGCCGGCGCGCCAGGAATGAGGAGTGAGGCGGACGAGAGGGACGGCCGCGCCGAATGGGGTTTGGGCGTGGAGCTCGGAGATACGGGCGGCAAAATCGCGGATTTGGTAGAGGCCATTCCACACCGGCATGTCGAGTTCGAGTGGGCCCTGGACGTTAGGGATGTCCATGCGGACGTGGAAGTGGTTGGTGGAGCGTTCAGCGAGAGAGATGGAGTAGTGAATAGTGGCTGCGGCAGGAGCGGAAGATAGCAAAGACAGGACAAATACGGAGAGCACAGAGAAACGGAGGCCGTGGAGAAAACGGAAAAGACGCAGAAAAGCAGCTCCCACCCACGAAGCAGCGGGGTCGGGATGCCCGTGCTGCGAGTTTTGCAGCATTGTTTTACAAATCGAAATGCGTCAGGCGGCGGAACTGGAAGGCGCGGGCGCGGATTTGTTTTCTGGTGAGGCGGCGAAGTCGCGCCAACCCGAAATGCTCGACAGCGAAGCTGCCCATCACGGAGCCGTAAATCATGGCGCGGCGCAGGGAGGCATCGCCGAGCGAGGCCGAGGCGGTGAGCGAGCCCATGAAGCCACCGGCAAAACTGTCGCCAGCGCCAGTGGGGTCGCGGACGACACGGAGGGGCATGGCGGGAACGGCAAAGACGCTGCGGCCGCTGACGAGAGTGGCGCCGTGCTCGCCGCGCTTGATGACCACAGCTTTCGGGCCCATCTTCTGAATCCTTGCGGCAGCTTCGATGAGATTGTGGTGGCCGCTGAGCTGGCGAGCTTCGGAATCGTTGATCAACAGGACGTGGACGCGGCGGAGCACGGCGCGGAGGTCTGCCAGTGCGCCTTCAATCCAGTAATTCATGGTGTCGAGAGCCACGAGGCGCGGCTTGTTCCTGAGCTGGTGCAGAACCTTGTGCTGGAGCGAGGGCTGGATATTGGCGAGGAAAACGAATCGCGAGTCGCGGAAATGCTCGGGGAGCTTGGGATCGAATTCCGCGAGCACGTTCAACTGCGTTTCGACGGTGGTGCGGTCGTTCATGTTCTCCGCATAGCGACCGGACCAGAAAAAAGAGCTTCCAGGGACGCGCTCGAGGCCGCGGGTGTCTATGGGACGTCCTCGANCGGTGGTGCGGTCGTTCATGTTCTCCGCATAGCGACCGGACCAGAAAAAAGAGCGTCCAGGGACGCGCTCGAGGCCGCGGGTGTCTATGGGACGTCCTCGAAAAATGGCGTGCTCGCGGGGGCTGAAATCTTCGCCAACCACGGAAACGATGCGCACGGGGGTGAAATAGCTGGCGGCCACGGCGGCGTACGTGGCCGCACCGCCGAGCATGCGGTCAACCTTGCCGTGCGGGGTTTCTACGGCGTCAAAGGCTACAGTGCCGACAATGAGAAGAGACATGGGCCTCGCTTTAGTCTACCGGATGTTGGGGCAAAGCTCGCTTGCATGTACATAGGGGCACAGGCAATCCCGAATCCCGAAGCTTCGGGATCAGGAGCCTGTGCTAGCTGGATCCATCCAGATATTTTCCGATGATGGGAGCCAGGCGGCGGCGCACCGCGGGCGAAATCGCCTTCCGGTCGGTGAGCAGTGCATGGGCCAGTGCATGGCCGCAGCGGCAGGCGCGCTCCTGGGGCATGGCGCGGACGGCGCGGCGAAGCACGGCATGGGCGTGCTCGGTATTCTGCCGGAGCGATTCCAGAATCTGGGCGCCGGTGACGGAATCATGCTCGGGATGCCAGCAGTCGTAATCGGTGATCATGGCCATGGTGGCATAGCAAATTTCGGCTTCGCGAGCCAGACGGGCTTCGGTGAGGTTGGTCATGCCGATGACGTCGAAACGGAGCTGGCGATAAACGTGGGATTCGGCCGGGGTGGAAAACTGCGGCCCCTCCATGCAGACGTAGGTGCCGCCGCGGTGGACGCCGACGCCGGTGGTTTCGCAGGCTTCGGCGAGGATGCCACCGAGCTGCGCGCAGGTGGGCTTGTCGAAGGAAACGTGGGCAACGATTCCCTGGCCGAAAAAGGTATCGGCACGGTGGCGGGTACGGTCGAAGAACTGGTCGGGGATGAGGAACATCCTGGGGGCCAGCTCTTCGCGGAGCGAACCGACGGCGCTGGCGGAGAGGATGCGCTCGACGCCGAGCAGCTTCATGGCATAGATGTTGGCGCGGTAGTTGATTTCGGTGGGCAGGAAGCGATGGCCGCGGCCGTGGCGGGCGAGGAAGGCCACGCGATGGCCTTCAAGAGTGCCGACGACGAATGCGTCGGAGGGTTCGCCGAACGGGGTGCGGACGCGGACTTCGCGCACGTCGGTGAGGCCAGGCATGCTGTAGAGGCCGCTGCCGCCAAGGATACCGATGCGGACGGGCTCGCGTCGGGGCGAGCGGGAACGGCTGTGGCTGTGCTTCTTTGATTTAGTTCGCTTGGCCATCCTTAAATTCTACCTTTTGGTGAGGTTCAGCGCGAGTGCACCCAGGAAACCAGCGGCCTTATTCAAAGGGAGACGGCTCCAGGGTGTACTTCCCTTCCCGCTCGCGAATGTAGCCTGTGGGTGTGTCGGCTTCGTGGCAGAAGACACAGAGCCAATTGCCGCGCGCGGCTTCCGCCAGCCATTTCTTTTTGTTTTCCATGGTCTGGACGGGATAGAGATCGTAGGACATGACCCAATGCGTGGGAATGTGATTCCGCGTGGGGCAGAGATCCACGGGAAGAAAGATGGTGCGGCCGCCTCCATCAAGGCGCACGCACATCATGTCTCGATTGTGGCCGGGAACACGGAAAACACGAATGCCGGGGGCGACTTCGGCGTCGCTTTCGAGCAGCCACCATTTGCCCGCCTCTTCGATGGGCGTGAAATTTTCCGGAAAATAACTGCCGCGGTCGCGCTCCGTGGGGTGATGAGCCCATTCCAGTTCGCCGCGCTGAACGATGTATCGTGCGTTGGGAAACGTGGGGACGAGCCGGCCGTCCACGACGCGCGTATTCCAGCCGCAATGGTCAAAGTGCAAATGCGTGTTCAGCACCAGGGAGACGTCTTCCGGGCGCACGCCGAGAGCGGCCATTTTGTCGAGCAGCCGCGGCGGGCCGCTGAATCCGAAGATGTCGCGGCGCTTCGGATCGAGTTTGTCGCCCGCGCCTGCTTCAATGAGCACCCACTGGCCAGCGATGCGGACGAGCAGACAATTCATGGTCAGGCGGATGCGGTTGCGCGCATCGCACTGGATTTGCTTTTCCCACAGGGGTTTTGGGATGACGCCGAACATGGCGCCGCCGTCGAGCAGAAAGGGGCCGTCGTTGAGGAGATGAATCTCCAGGCCGCCGAGAATCATGAGACCCCCGCACGCTTCAGGATTTCCGAGACGGCCTCATAGGGGTCGCGATGGCGGGCGGCAATTTCGGCGGCAGCGGCTTCGAGACCTTTTTCGCCGATGCCGCGGGCGACGACGCGATCCAGAAGTCGTGCTTCAAGGAGATCGAGCAGACGCTGCTTCCAATTGGCCACTTTGCGGGCGTGAAGCTGGCCGGAGCGCTCAATGTGGCTGCGAAACTCCTGAATGGCTTCGGCGAGACGGCCGATTCCCTTGTTTTCCGTAGCAATGGTGCGGACGACGGGCGGGCGCCAGCCGGCGCGTTCCGGGATAAGCGACAGAATGGCCCTGAGCTGCTGCTCGAAGCGGTCGGTGTCTTCGCGGTCGGATTTATTGAGCACGAAGATGTCCGCGATTTCCATGATGCCGGCTTTAATGGCCTGGACTTCGTCGCCGAGGCCCGGGACGAGGACGACGAGGGTGCAATCGGCTAGGCCCACGATGTCCACTTCATCCTGGCCCACGCCGACGGTTTCAATGAGCAGGCGGCGTTTGCCGGCCGCGTCCATGATGAGGGCGACGTCGGCGGTGGCGCGGGCGAGACCGCCGAGAAATCCGCGGGTGGCCATGGAGCGGATGAAGATGCCGTCGTCAGTGGCGTGGTTCTGCATGCGGATGCGGTCGCCGAGGATGGCGCCGCCGGTGTAAGGGCTGGAGGGGTCCACCGCAATGATGCCGACGGGATCGCCGGCGCGGCGGAAGTGGGCGGCCAGGCGATCCACCAGCGTGCTCTTGCCAGTGCCGGGAGCGCCGGTGACGCCGATGAGGTGGGCGGCGCCGGAGTGGGGAAACAGGGCGCGGAGGAGCTGCTCGGATTCGGCGTCGCTGTTCTCGACGACGGAGATGGCGCGCGAAAGGGCGCGGATGTCGCCGGAGCGGATGCGGTTGGTCCAATCGTTGATGTCGGCGGTCATGAAGGGAAAAACTTTCCTCAGATCGTAAGACCAAAGAATTGCATTCAGGTTTTAAACCCCTGAGCACTTCGCGGCACTTTCGGCGGAGCTAAAGCCCCGCCCTTCCAAATACGCACAGCCAGGAATGGCGGTGCTACTTGGTGCCGAGAAGCTGGCGGGCGATCACCAGTCGCTGAATCTCGCTAGTGCCCTCGCCGATGGTACACAGCTTCGCATCGCGATAATACTTTTCGGCCGGATAGTCCTTGGTGAAGCCGTAGCCGCCGAAGACCTGAACGGCTTCGCTCGAGACGCGCACGGCCACCTCGCCGGCGAACAGTTTGGCCATGGCGGATTCCTTGGTATGGCGGGCGTCGCCGCAGTCGGCGAGCCAGGCGGCGCGATAGGTGAGCGCGCGGGCCGCTTCAACTTCAGTGGCCATGTCCGCGAGCTTGAACTGGATGCCCTGGAACTCGCTGATGGTTTTGCCGAACTGTTTGCGCTCGCGGGAGTATCTCACCGCCGCGGAAAGCGCGCCCTGAGCGATTCCGACGCCCAGAGCAGCGATGGAAATTCGGCCGCC
>OCOJ01033813.1_pt3 | contig 14281 bp, 13 predicted proteins | sample 1539251 | NCBI WGS metagenome assembly OCOJ01 (sample SAMN01911457, study PRJEB22624) | soil metagenome | biome: Soil | place: Malaysia | collected 2012-04-30 | depth RA_metagenome m | reverse complement strand
GATGTTATCATCAATCCACACGCTATTCCCTCCCGTATGACCATAGGGCAGTTCGTGGAGGCTGTGGCGGGCAAGGTGGCAAGTCTACGCGGAGAACCAGTCGACGGAACCGCATTCAGCAATGAAAGTCCACAAAACCTCCGTGACATGTTGGTTGAGTTGGGCTTCCAACACAGCGGACGGGAGGTCATGTACAATGGAGTCGATGGCCGCAAGCTAGTGGCAGACGTATTTGTCGGAGTGGTCTACTATCAGAAGCTCCATCACATGGTGTCAGACAAAATGCATGCTCGAGCGAGGGGACAGGTGCAGATGCTCACCCGACAGCCAACAGAAGGCCGCGCGAGAGGCGGAGGTCTCAGATTCGGCGAGATGGAACGTGACTGCCTAATCGGTCACGGAGCATCAGCGCTCCTCAGGGACAGACTTCTAGAAGAGTCAGACAAGTATACGGTGATGATCTGCGAAAACTGTGGGCTCCTAGCCTACCATGACGTGAAACAGAACAAGTACGTCTGCCGCATCGACGGCGACAAAGCAGCAATATCCGGAGTTCAACTCTCATACGCATTCAAACTGCTACTTCAGGAGCTAATGGCGCTTGGCGTTGCGCCGCGTCTAGAAATCTCGGAGCGTGCATGAAATGTCAATAGCCGAAGAACCAACCAAGATAATCGGAAGCATTCACTTCACCCTTCTCTCGCCAAGCGAGATTCGAAAACTCTCAGCTGTCGAAATCCAAACAGCCGACACCTACGATGAAGACGGAGTGCCAATCGTCTCGGGACTCATGGACGGACGCCTCGGAACTNTCGGAACTCTCGAACCACGCCAGAAATGCAAGACCTGTGGAAACACAGCCTCAGCATGCCCCGGTCACTTCGGGCACATCGAGCTCGCAGAGCCTGTCGTTCACGTTGCATTCGCAAAACTAATACACAAACTGCTTCATGCAACTTGTCGAAACTGTGGTCGTATCCTGCTGTCGGCTGATAAGATCAAATCCTACAATGAATCGATGGTGCGAGAGCAGAAGCAGCTCAACGAGATCTCCCCCTCATTCTACGACGCAGTAATGAAGGACGCCAAGAAGAGCCAAGAATGCCCTCATTGCGGTGCCCGCCAATATCCGATTGAACACGGAAAACCAACAACCTTCCATGAAATGGTTGAGGGCGGTGCCTCCAGACTCAATCCTAGTCAGATTAGAGAAAGACTTGAGCGAATCCCAGAAGATGACCTGCGATTACTGGGAATGGAACCAACCGCGGCTCGACCGGAATGGATGATACTGCAAGTCCTGCCGGTACCAGCCGTCACAGTTCGGCCTTCCATCACCCTCGAATCAGGTATTCGCTCAGAAGACGATCTCACTCACAAACTAGTCGACATCATTAGAATCAATCAGAAATTGAAGGAGGCGCTGGAATCGGGTGTTCCGGTAAACATCATCCAGGAACTCCATGAACTACTCCAATATCACGTTACGACCTATTTCGATAACGAAGTCTCAGGTCTCCCCCCGGCGCGACATCGATCAGGTCGAGCATTGAAGACGCTTAGCCAACGACTCAAGGGCAAAGAGGGAAGATTCAGAGGCAATCTGTCCGGAAAACGTGTGGACTTTTCCGCTAGAACCGTCATTTCACCTGACCCGAACATAGACATCAGCGAGGTCGGGGTACCACTTGACGTAGCTCAACGGCTCACAATACCTGAAAGAGTAACACCGTGGAACCTTGAGGAGCTACGTAGCCTAATCAGAAATGGACCAGACCAATATCCAGGGGCTCTATACATCGTAAGACCAGACGGGCGTAGGGTTCGACTTGAGTTCGTCACTGAACGCGAGAGTTTGGCTGAGGCGCTTCAGCCAGGTTTCGTTGTGGAGCGGCACATTAGAGATGGCGATATTGTCTTGTTCAATAGGCAGCCGTCTCTCCATCGAATGTCGATAATGGCGCACACAGTCAAGGTTCTTCCGTACAAGACCTTCAGACTAAACCCCTGTGTCTGCCCACCATACAATGCAGACTTCGACGGCGACGAGATGAACCTGCATGTTCCACAAGGCGAGGAAGCAAGAACCGAAGCAAAACTGTTGATGCAAGTTCAGGACCAGATTCTCTCACCAAGGTACGGTGGACCAATAATCGGTGCGAAGACCGACCTCCTAACCGCAGCTTACCTCCTCACAAGAAAATCCACTTACCTGACCAAGGATGAAGTGGGGAAGCTGATTGTAGCCGCAAACTACACCGGCGAGCTTCCTCTTCCAGAGATAAAAAGACCAGTTGAACTTTGGAGTGGCAGACAGATCTTCAGCCTATTCTTGCCCACGGGATTCAATTTCGTTGCCAGGTCAAGCATGGTCACAAAGGAGGACGGCCACTCTGTTGTCGTCAAGGATGGGAGGCTCCTTGAAGGCGTCATAGACAAGAACACAATTGGTGCCGAGCGCTCAGAGAGTCTCTTTCATCGAGTGGTTAAAGACAGCGGATCCGAAGTCGGGCGCTCTTTCCTCAATAGCTTGATCAAACTTCTAGATCGTTTCATTACCCTCAGAGGATTCAGTTACGGTATCAATGAACTCGACATCGCAGGATCCGTGAAGGACAAGATATCAAAGTCGATCAAAAAAGCGGAAGAACGAGTGCAGAACCTAATCGACGAATACAAGCGTGGGACCCTCGAGAGACTTCCAGGACGCTCAATCGAGGAATCCCTCGAACTCCGAATCATGGATGAGTTATCCAAGGCGCGAGACCAAGCAGGCGAGTTAGCTGAACAGTACCTGAAGACCGAGACCGACAATTCAGGCGTAATAATGACGGGTACTGGTGCCCGCGGATCAATGCTAAACATCGCTCAAATGGTTGCCAGTGTAGGACAGCAATCGATCAGAGGGCAGCGCATTCGACGAGGTTACAGAGACCGAGCACTTTCATTCTTCGACAGGGGCGATGTAGGCGCCGAAGCAAGAGGATTCGTATACTCCTCCTACCAAGACGGTTTGTCTCCAGTTGAGTTCTTCTTCCATTCGATGGGTGGCCGAGAAGGACTCGTTGACACCGCCGTTCGCACACAGCAGAGCGGCTACATGCAACGCCGCCTCATCAATGCCCTCGAACACATCAGAGTCGAATACGATGGAACCGTCCGTGACTCTAGAGGAGACATCATCCAATTCCGCTACGGAGAAGACGGTGTAGACACGGCGAAAAGCGATCATGGCAAGGCGGTGAATACGGAGCGCTTGGTGGAACGTGTTGAACTCACAATAGAGAAGGGGGCTAAGGCAAGCAAACCGTACATTGAGAAGAAAGTCGCCGATGTCAGGAAGGAGCTAACCCCAAGCCTAGTAGAACAGATGACTGAGAGCCTTACCAAAGCGAAGCTAACCAGGAAGGGAGTGGATGAGGCAGTAAAGGAAGCTGTCAAGAACTATCGGAGATCAATGATTGAACCAGGCGAAGCTGCGGGGATTGTTTCGGCACAATCAATCGGTGAGCCAGGAACTCAGATGACTTTGAGGACGTTCCATTTCGCAGGCGTTCGTGAACAGAACGTAACCCTTGGTCTTCCGAGATTGATCGAAATCGTTGACGCTAGGAAGATTCCCTCAACTCCGAGCATGAGCGTCTACCTGGACAAGAAGCGCAGATTAAGTCGGGATAAAGCACAAGAGGTCGCCACGAGCATAACCCATACAACATTGGGCGACATAGCCTCCAGCATAGAGTCGGACATCACCAAGATGCGTATAGTTGTCAACCTTAACACGGAAGTGATGAGGGAGAGGGATGTTTCTCTCAAAGATGTTAAGGCTGCTGTGACTCCTGGTGGGTGCAAAGTGGAAGTCGAAAGAAACATTGTCCATATTACTCCACAAGAAATGGACGTTGCACAATTCAACAGACTCGTGCTACGTCTACCGATGATGCACATCAAAGGATTACCCCAGGTCAAGCGGGCGCTCGTGATGGAGGAGAAAGTAGGCGACAAGAGCGAATGGGTGATCCGAACTGAGGGCTCGAACCTCGACTTAACACTTGAGACAGAGGGCGTTGACACGTCACGGACCATCTCAAACAACATGCATGAAGTCGCCGAGGTGCTTGGAATCGAAGCAGCTCGCAACGTGATCATAAAGGAAGCGACCGCAGTGTTGGAGGAGCAAGGGCTTGATGTGGACGTTCGCCACGTCATGCTTGTAGCTGACGCGATGACCGCGTCAGGTGAAGTCCTTCAGGTCGGAAGACATGGGGTGAGCGGAGAGAAGGCAAGCACCTTGGCCAAGGCGGCTTTCGAGATCACGATCCCAACAATCGTCGACGCGGCTATCAAGGGAACACGCGATACGCTTAGAGGCGTCGCCGAAAACGTCATTGTCGGTCAACAAGTACCCATGGGAACGGGTCTAATCGAGGTCTACATGTCCATGCCGGAGAGAGGCAAGAAGTAGATGCAAGCGGCGAAGGTCGACGTAAACAAGCAAATTGGAATCGCCGTAAGAACCGGTAAGGTCGACTTCGGCATCAAGGAAGTTCTCGACGCCGCTAGGTTAGCTAAGGCTAAGCTCCTAATCTTGTCCGCGAACTGCCCTGCTGGAGACAAGGCGAGCATTATTCAGTACGCGAAGCAATCCTCGGTTCCGATATACGACTATCCGGGGACAAGTTTGGACTTAGGAGCGTCATGTGGGAAGCCTTTCGTGGTCGCTGCGTTAGCGATTAGAGAATCCGGAGATTCGGAAGTACTGAAACTAGCTGAGCACTGAGACATGTCCACTTCAAGAATAAAGTTAGGTGGCGAGGAGATGCGCCTCATCGCTCTTTTCGAGAATATCACGGGCGCTACAGCTAACGATTGCATAATCGACAGTGACCGAATAATCTACCTTGCCAAACCGGGTGAGATGGGCCTTGCAATCGGGAAGGGCGGGAAGAATATCAACATGCTACGAAAGATGACTGGCAAACCAATAGAGGTTGTCGAGTTCTCTGAGACCGTAGATGGTCTTATCAGGAACTGTCTCGCACCAGCGAAGGTGAGGGAAATCAGAATAACTGAGCGCCCGGATCGCAAGATCGTGGTTGTGGAGGTCGAGCCGAAAGACAAGGCATTGGCTATCGGCAAGAACGGTAGAACAATCGACAAGACCCGAATGTTAGCAAAACGCTACTATCAGGTCGATCACGTCCAGATCACCTGACCCTGCCAACCGGTTGCCCTTGTCTTCCACCCTTTTATCGTACCGTCAATTGCTTAGGGTGGATGCTGGTTCCGTTGGAGAAGGGCAAGAAGATTTGGCTTGATGGTCAAATTGTAGACTGGGACGACGCCAAGGTTCATGTCCTCACACATGGGCTTCACTATGGCACGGCCGTGTTCGAGGGACTTAGATGCTACAAAACCGATCGGGGGCCAGCCATTTTCAGGCTTTACGATCATGTTTCACGTTTGATCAATAGCGCAAAGATCTACCTAATGAATCTCCGATATGGTCCTGATGAGATCGCGGAAGCGATCAAGTCAGTTGTGAAGGCAAACGATCTAAATGAGTGTTACATTCGCCCAATCGCATTCTATGGGTATGGGGAAATGGGAGTCAACCCTCTCCCGAATCAGGTTGAAGTTGCGATTGCTGCTTGGCGATGGGGAGCTTACCTTGGGGAGGATGCAATCAAGAATGGTGTCAAGTGCATGGTTTCATCTTGGAGGAGAATTGATCCTTTGACACTACCACCTCAGGCTAAGTCCTCAGCTAACTACGCAAATGCAGGCTTAGCGAAGATTGAGGCATTGAAGGCGGGTTACGGTGAAGCAATCATGCTCAACATGAATGGCATGGTCTCAGAAGGAACGGGAGAAAACATATTCAGAGTGAAACGGGGGAGTCTTTCGACTCCGCCAGCCTCTGCAGGCATACTTAGAGGCATCACGAGGGATACAGTCATACAGCTAGCTGCAGATCTAGGCGTGGAATGCAGACGCGTCGAGATATCACGTGAGGAACTGTACACAGCTGACGAGCTATTTCTCACTGGGACGGCGGCTGAATTGACGCCTATTCGAGAGGTTGATGGGAGGAAGATCGGTGATGATAGCTATCCGATAACACGTAGACTTCAAACTGCATATGCTGATATCGTCCGAGGGAGAAACAAGAAGTACGAACAGTGGTTGGATTTCGTCAAATAGACTTCAACTATTTTTCGCGAAGAAGAGGAGCTATAGTAGGTTTTCACTTCTCGCCGAATTTGATGCCTTGGGCGAGCGGAAGTTGGTCGCCCCAGTTTATAGTGTTGGTTTGACGTCGCATGTACTGCTTCCAAGAATCGGATCCGGATTCCCTGCCGCCACCGGTATCCTTCTCACCACCAAATGCTCCACCGATCTCTGCTCCTGAAGTTCCAATGTTTACGTTAGCTATGCCACAGTCACTCCCTATTGCAGACAGGAATCTCTCCGCTTTCTTTACGGACTCGGTGAAAATCGCGGACGAGAGTCCTTGCGGGACCTCATTATGCAACCTAATCGCCTCATCAAGGTGCTCGTAGGGCATTAGGTACAATATTGGTGCAAACGTTTCCTCGCAGACCAATGGCGTGTTGCCGGGAACTCTCACGATTGCCGGGGTCACATAGAACCCAGGTCTATCAAGCTTCTTTCCACCCGTAACGATTCTGCCACCCTGCTTCGGTAAGGTCTCCAATGCCTTCATCATCGTGTCCAGCGCTTCTCCGTCAACCAGAGGACCCATGAGTATGTTAGATTCGAGTGGGTCGCCAATTCGGATTTGCTCGTAGGCTTTCAGAAGTCTAGCGGTCAGTTCATCGATGATCTTCTTCTGCGCGATTATTCTTCTGGTTGTCGTGCAACGCTGTCCGGCAGTTCCCACAGCGCCAAACAATATCGCTCTCACAGCAAGGTCGAGATTAGCGTCCTCTGCGACGATGATAGCGTTGTTGCCTCCCAGTTCTAGTATCGTGCGGGCCAATCTCTTCGCAGCGGCTTCGGCAACGCGTCTACCCATGGCGGTGGAGCCCGTTGAGGAAATCAGCTTGATCCTATCATCATTGATGAGGCGTTCGCCAATACTCGACCCTTTGCCGACCATGAGGGTGAAGACCCCTGCCAAACCGTGGGCTTTCATGACTCGATTCACCAGATGTTGAACAGCGATTGCGCATAGGGGAGTCTTGGAGGAAGGTTTCCACACCATCGTGTCACCGCAGACCGCCGCTATCATCGAGTTCCACGACCAGACCGCCACTGGAAAGTTGAAGGCCGTGACTATTCCTATCACACCCAGAGGATGCCATTGCTCGTACATTCTATGAAGCGGGCGTTCCGACTGCATAGTCAGGCCGTATAGTTGTCGCGATAGGCCAACAGCAAAATCTGCAATGTCGATGGCTTCCTGCACCTCCCCCAAGCCCTCAGCAACGATCTTTCCCATTTCGAGAGTTACCAGCCTTCCGAGAGGTTCCTTCAATCTTCGGATCTCATCGCCAATCTCTCGGACTATCTGCCCTCGCTGCGGCGCGGGAAGCATTCCCCATTTCGGAAAACTCTCATGCGCAAGTTTGACAACGTGCTCATAGTCGTCTTCTGATGCTAAGGCGACTCGCGCAATAACCGAACCGTCGATCGGAGTCACAACATCTAGAAGGGCTCGTCCTTGAGTGCTATTCCAATCATCGGGACCAGCGCAAGCACCAGGGTTCACTTCCTTGATGCCAAGCTCTCTGAGAAACGGGTATCTATCATGACTTAAGGCCAAGCTCGTTTTCATCGGTTGGGGAAGCTCCAGTGGTAGGGAAACTGTGTGGCCTGCCTTTATTTTTGCCTACCAATGCCTACCAATTACTTGGCAAATGCGGTGGGCTAGAAGATAAGCTAGAAGTCTGAACGGATTGCCTTCCTATTTCACAGATTAACTTGTCTATCTATACATTGCCTGACCCACCGCAGGTATCGCATGCGAGTTTTCCGCCGCCGAAACATTCGGCGCATTTTCCTGCAACAGTGCCTCGACCGTTGCATATGTCGCATTCAATTGGTCCGGTTGGAGAAGTCAATTTGCCCGTTCCTTTGCATTCATCGCACTTCACTTGCACTGAACCAGTACCACTGCACCTTCCGCAGATGACTTCACCATCCCCACTACACGTAGCACATTTCAAACTAGAAGTCACCCCATCTGACACTTTAGGCCAGTAGGTGTTGACACGCTACGTGTACAGTGCTTTTGAAGCTTATGCTCGTTCACATAACAAGGGGCATTCCGCAGGGACAAAGTGAGTCTGATTGGGATGGCTTCATCGAATCTGGGCGCCAAATCGCCCCAACTACAGCCTATCCAGAAGGCTAGCTGAATTAACAAAAAAAGAGAGGATAGGTGTTTGGTAAGACTGTGCCTACTTCTTGGCTTTCTCGTATCGTTTGTTGGCATCGTCCCAAGAGGCTACGTCCCACCACTTGTCGACGTAGGAGGCTCGATCGTTCTTGTACTGGAGATAGTACGCATGTTCCCACACGTCGAGGCCGAGTAGTATCGGGAGTTGGGCGAGGTGCATGAAGTTCTGTTTTTCGATTTGTGTGAGGACGAGTTGGTCGGAGATGTTGTCGTAGAGTAGGAGTGCCCATCCGGATCCTTCAACTGTTTTCGCTGCGTCGGAGAATTGTGCTTTGAATTTGTCGAAGCCACCGAAGTCGGCTTTGATTTTGTCTCCTAAAGCTCCGCCCGGTGTGCCTCCCCCTTTACCGGGGGGCGCCATGTTGGGCCAGAAGATGCTGTGCAGTACGTGTCCGCCGTAGTTGAAGCTGTAATCTCGTAGAACCGCTCTGATATCGATCTGTAGTTCTCCCTTCCTGGCTTTGTCGAGTTTCTCGAGGGCTGCATTTGCTCCTGTCACGTATGCGTTGTGGTGTTTGTCGTGGTGGAGTTTCATTATCTCTTCTGAGATGACTGGTTCGAGTGCATTGTAATTGTACGGTAACGCCGGTAGAGTGTATTTGATTGACATGAGGCGTCCACCTGAACGGCATCTAACATAAACTTTTCATCGAAGAAAAAGAAGTCTTTGAATGACCCAAAAATCACAATTCTCGTTTACATTTAGTGGAGGCGCGATAACGAAAATTTCCTTGGGTTTCAAGCTAAACGAGTTGTTTTACTTCCTCGGTTATTGCTTGCCCAAGGTATCCGTAGACACCTAGTTTGAGAACCTTCAATCCCAGCAAAGCGCATTTGATGCGAGTGGGTCCTGGGTCTATGCCGAGAAGTTCCAATACGTCAGGTTTGCCCATGGCTTTAACCTCATCAAGCGTCTTTCCCTTGATGACTTCAGTGAGCATCGAAGCCGCAGCTTGGCTGATTGCGCAGCCTTTTCCTTTGAATCGTATGTCCTCTACTCTACCATCTTTGATTTTGAGTTGCATTTCTATGATGTCGCCGCAGAGAGGGTTCGAATCCTTCGTGCGAACATCTGGATCCTGGAGGTCGCCGAAGTTGCGCGGGTTGCGGTAGTAATCCAAGATTATGTCTTTGTAAATGTCGGAACTCATCTGCTGAATAGCTTCCTTGCTTTCTCAAGGGTGTTGATGAAGACGTCAATCTCTGCTTTCGTGTTATAAATGTAGAAGCTAGCTCTCGACATCGCCGGGACATTCAAGAACTCCATGAGGGGTTGCGCGCAATGATGTCCCGACCTTATCGCCACGCCTTCTTCATCTAATATCGAGGCGAGGTCATGGGCGTGGATGTCTCCCAAGTTGAACGAGACAACGCCAACTCTGTTCTTGACGTCCCGCGGGCCGTAAGTGATCACGTCCTTGATTTCTGACATCCTGCTCAGCGCATATTCTGTGATCTCTTTCTCGTGCTCGTGAACATTTTGCATTCCTATTTTGTTCAGGTAATCAACCGCGGCTCCTAATCCGATTGCACCGGCGATGTTCGGTGTTCCAGCCTCGTACTTGTATGGAACGTCCTTCCAAGACGCGCCCGTTGTATGAACTTCCCTTATCATCTCTCCGCCGCCCAGGAATGGGGGCATGTTCTGGAGCAGTTCACGCTTACCATATAGGACACCGATTCCCGTTGGTCCCAGCATCTTGTGGCCAGAGAAGGCCATGAAATCGCAGTCCGCGTCCGTCGCATCAACGTGCATGTGAGGAACGGATTGAGCTGCATCTACTAGGAAGAGCGCACCAGTTTGATGGGCAGCTCTTGCAATCTCTTTGATTGGGTTTATCGTCCCAAGCACATTCGAGGCTTGGGTCACGCACACGATCTTCGTTCTATCGTCGATTAGATTGTGAATCTCGTCTTGGCGAAGCCTGAAGTGCTCATCGATCTTGATGAACTCGACTTGCGCTCCTTTCTCATTGGCGAGCAATTGCCAAGGAACGATTGCGCTATGGTGTTCCATGATTGTAAGGACAATCTTGTCTCCTTTTCCAACGTTCGCGCGACCCCAAGTCAAAGCCACTAGGTTGATTGCTTCGGTCGCGTTTCGAACGAAAATAATCTCTTCAGTATGTCGTGCGTTGATGAACTTCGCAATCTTCTCCCTGGCTTCTTCGTGGGCGAGGGTGGCTTCTTCTGCGAGCTTGTGGATTCCTCTGTGAATGTTAGCGTTGTACTCTCGATAGTACCTGTCTATGGATTCGATTACGGACTTGGGTTTTTGGGATGTGGCCGCGTTATCGAAGTATACGAGTGGCTTCCCGTCAACTTGCCTCTGCAGTATGGGAAAGTCTTCTCGAATTTTGAGAACATTTATGGCTGCTAGTTTCTCAACCAACACTTAGACCTGCGAACACATCTGGAGAGTCAGCAGTATAACATACGTCATTCCGTATAAACTCTCCAACCAACTCTCACACCTGCACGAAGACCCCCGTCCCCTCAACCTTCAACTTGTACGTTCCCAACGGCTTCGTGGCAGGAGGATTCTGCACTTCACCAGTTCTTACGTCGAATCTTGATAGATGAAGCGGACAGGTTACGATTGACTCCACTAAGAACCCGGTCGAGAGATCCGCCTCCTCGTGCGAGCAGATCCTATCGACCGCAAACAACGTTCCGTCCAGATTCACAATCATCAAGCGGATCTTACCAAGATCAACAGGGTACATCGTGCCTGGAGGCACATCGGACAAGGCACAGACCTTCGAGTATCCGCTCAATCTCGACGCCCTTTTCCTCGGGTTCGGTATCCATTTGAAGGAAAGATATGCTTTCATCCTAGGGTCAAGTAGTCGATAATTTACGTATTCTCTATGGCAAACCCCTATGCACCATACATGCCTGTATGTCACGATAGATAATACTTGGAATTTGCACTTAGCAAGCGACAAGACTACGTCTTGAAGAGAACTCGACGATTCGTCGAGGAACATGTCCTGCCCAGAGCCGATCAGTGGGATAAGAGTGAGAAATTCCCGGTAGAAGCATGGAAGGCCCTTGCAAGATTCGGCCTCACTGGGATCCCTATCTCGCGAAAATACGGCGGGGGTGGAGAANCGGGGGTGGAGAAGACGTCCTCAGTTACGTTCTAGCCGTTGAGGAGATTTCGCGAGGTTCAGCCGCGTTGGGGGTCACCCTTGCCGTACATGTCTCGCTAGTTAGCCAACCAATGCTCTGGCATGGTACCGAGAAGCAGAAGATGCGATACCTGAAACCATTGGCTCAAGGAAAACAGTTCGGGTCCTTCTGCCTCACGGAACCGGGAGCAGGAAGCGATGTCGCCGCAATGGAATCCAAGGCGACACTGAAAGGCGATGAGTATGTGATCAAAGGTCGGAAATACTTCATCGTGAACGCACCAATGGCAAGCACATTCCTAGTCTTCGCCATGACCGACAAATCCCTCGCCCATCGGGGCATCTCATGCTTCATCGTTGAACGAGACATGCCGGGCGTCAGGATTGGAAAGCTATTCGATAAGATGGGTATTCGCTCGTCCCAAGTATCCGAAGTAATCTTGGAAAATGTTCATGTCCCCATCGAGAACATGCTCGGTCGACCGGGAGATGGATTCAAGATCGCAATGGAGACGCTTGATTGCGGACGTATTAGCATCGCTGCTCAGGCTGTCGGAATAGCCCAAGCTTCTCTGGATGCCGCGGTTCAGCATGCGCGATCGAGGGTCCAGTTCGGGAAACCAATCGCTGATTTGGAAGCGATACGTTGGATGATCGCTGATATGGCTACTGAGATTGAAGCCGCTAAGCTTCTCACATACAAAGCCGCCCATCTTACAGATCTCGGAAGAAAACACACGATGGAAGCGAGCATGGCGAAACTCTTCGCGGCGTCGACTGCAGTTGAAGCAGCTCGCAAGGCCCTTCAAATTCATGGCGGCTACGGGTATATGACAGACCTTCCACTCGAGAGATACTATCGGGACGCGAAGATCACTGAGATCTACGAGGGCACGTCAGAAATTCAGCGGCTCGTTATCTCGAACGAACTTCTTTGAGGTGTAAGAAATGGGCTTGAAATCAAAGACCGAATACATCCAGAGTATCAAGAAACTGAATGCCGAAGCTTACATGCTCGGCAAACGTATCCCGGACGTGACAAAGAACGGGTTCACAAGTTTAGCCCTTCAAGGAATTGGTCAGATCTACGACCTTTCAAAGAACCCACAGTACACAGAAGTACTGACGAAGAAAAAGGAGGATGGGGCCAGAGTCAGCGCATACTGCACGATACACAAGTCAAGAGAAGATCTCGTGAACCGCGTAAGGGCCGCACGCTTGATCTGTCAAAAGACGGGAGTGTGTACGGCCAGCCGCTGCTGCGGATGGGACGCCCTAAACGCACTATGGCACACGACATATGAGATGGACGCCCACCTTGGGACGGGCTATCACAAGAGGTTGAAACGTTACTCCGATTTGGTGCAAGGCAAGGATCTCACCTGCGCCGGAGCCTTAACCGATCCTAAGGGGAATCGATCACTCAAGCCCAAACATCAGCCGGACAAAGACGTGTACGTTCGAGTGGTCGACGAGAGCAAGAAGGGAATAGTCGTCCGAGGAGCCAAAAGCATGATCGGCGGAGCCATTGGTTCTCACGAGATCATAGTCCAACCAGGCACTGGGTTGTCGGAGGCAGAGAAGGAGCACGCCGTTGCATTCGCCGTACCACTTAACACGGAAGGAGTTGTTCAAGTCGTGGACATGCAGGCCGGCGCAGAGAGAAAGATGAACGGAGGATTCGATAAAGGAAACATCAACTTCGGATCATCCGAATCGCTCGTAATCTTCAACGACGTCTTTGTCCCTTGGGAACGGGTCTTTATGAACGGTGAATCAGAATACGCCGCCGACGTAGTTACGAAATTCGTGTTACTCCATCGAATGGTGCTTGGCGGATGCTTGGCCGGGTGTGGGGATGTTCTTACAGGCGCGGCGGCTCTTTTGGCGGAATACAATGGCCTATCCAGACAAGTGGCTGATCGGCTGACTGAGATGACCTATCTTTGTGAGGCCTTGTATTCACAGGCCTTGGGGGCAGCACACGAAGGACAGGGGACGCCCTCAGGCGCTTGGTTCCCAGATACGCTCTTGGCGAATGTTACGAAGATCAGCGTCACTCGCCTCCCATACGAGATACAGAAGATCGCCGAAGACATCGGTGGCGGAATGATTGCTTGTATGCCCTCTGAGCACGATCTGCAAAACCCAACAATAGGTCCACTCATTGAGAAGTACTATCGGGGAACGCAAGGAGTTTCTGCTGAAAAGAGATTGAGAGCAGCCAGATTGATCGAGAGCATGATAGCTGGTCCGGGCAGGCTCGGTGCGCTTTGTATGCACGGTGGGGGTTCACCCGCCGCGGCTCAAATGACAGTTAGACAACTCACCGATCTTGAGAACAAGAAGGAGATGGCGAAGGACCTGGCCGGAATCAAGCCCTAGCATTTCTCTTCGGCTAATTCTCTGGCGGAAGCGGAACGGTCACTCCTGCGTCGTCCACTACAAGTACGCGTGAATTTCTCCCCTTGAGTCGGGTCGCTTCTTCCAACGCACTCTGAACATTGGAAAATGGAGAAACCGAGATCCTCTCCAGGACTTTTGGTGGGATATCTGTGATCGCAAAGATCTTTGCTCTTCGGAGGAGTTCTCTGATCCTCAAAGCCTTATGATATCCAAACGTGTAACCTTCAGTCGCTCTCCTAGCCATCTCTTCAGGCGAGGTCAACAGATCATAAAATCCTCGGTTACCAATGCCATCAGAACATTTCGACACGAGAAT
>OCOJ01033114.1_pt1 | contig 14300 bp, 24 predicted proteins | sample 1539251 | NCBI WGS metagenome assembly OCOJ01 (sample SAMN01911457, study PRJEB22624) | soil metagenome | biome: Soil | place: Malaysia | collected 2012-04-30 | depth RA_metagenome m | reverse complement strand
TCATCTCGTCTTCGGGCTAGGGCGTTGCGTCGAGCTGCTTCGTGATCTTGATGTAATCTCCTCTGAGCCTTGCGACCAGCTCCTTGTCGGCGGTTATGAAGTCGGTCCCGAGTTCCATCGCCAAGCCGAGGTACGAACCGTCGTAGATGGTCACATCGTTCTCCTCGGCCGCCTCTATGGCGAGCTCGGCGGTTTGTCTCTCCGGCCCGTGCAGCGATAGCCCGTAGCTCTGGATGGCTGCCGAGGCGTCCTTGAGTTCTCGGGTGGAGAAGAGCCGCGTGTACCTCAGGGCGTTGAGTGTTTCGCAGACTATCAGCGAAGGCGCGGCGAGTCGCAAATCGCCGTTGACGTGCCTGTCCCTGAGGGCGAGGGCCTTGTCAGAGTCCGGCTCCTTTACGAACCACTTGACGAGCACGCTGGCATCAATCACTGCCGAGGCCATATCGCCGGTCCCTCCAGAATCTGATCGCCTTGGCGCTGTCCCAGCCGGCTGGCGCTGGTCTTCTGAGCTTGTCGTTTGCTAGGAGCGCTTTCGCCAGGTCGCGGTTCTTCTCCTGTTCCAGTTTGCGCTCTATCGCTTCTCTCAGGACGCTGCTCCAGTTGACGTGTTTCAGCTGGCCCATCCTCCTCTTCGTCTTTTCGTCTACCCTGACGGTGACTACGCTCATGCTGAGAGAAGCAGCTGTAGTCTATAAACGTATTACTGTATTACAACGGGCGCCAGAAGGTAATCGTCGATTGGATACGAACGAGAGGGACGAGTCGGCAAAGCCGTTCGTGTATCGGTTGACTGAAGCGGGGAAACGCTATGCCTGACGGGGATGCTTGCGGCGGAGTTGAAGACTAGAAGACTCTCTTCAGGCCTCTCAACTTGTCAAAGTCTGCGTCGTTCGAGTAGATTTCGGTGACGCCAAGCCTGTCCATTTGGGCCGCGAGGACTAGGTCGTCCCACATGTTCCAAGGGTGGCCTTGCTCTTCCTTGATCTCGCAGGCTCCGGTGATGTCCTCCAGCGTGGTCTCTGCGACGCCTATCGGGCTTCCGCGGAGGTAGTCGTAGAATTTGTCGACGGCCTGCGACCTCCCTCGTTTCTTCAGGTGGGAGAAGACCTGGCTCAGGGCCAGGGTCGATGTCCAGCCGGTTTCCTTTCCTTCCTCGAATCTGGTTAGGATTCCGAGGGCNCTTCTTCGAGTGCGCTGGGTCGTTCATCAAGACGCAGATGAATACGTTCGAGTCGACGAATCGAGGGTTCGGTGGCTTGTCTTCCATGAGACTATTCCTCGGCGAGCGAGGCCTCGACTTCATCGAGGTCGACGCGCTCGTTCCCTGCTAATCCCAGCAGGTCCTTGGCCGAGACGTCCCTCTTAGGTCGCAAGAGCACTCCCCCGTCCCTTATGTCCACTTCGAGTTGGGTTCCTGGCCGGATGCCGAGGCGCTTTCGCACGCTCGCAGGTATCACTACTCTGCCCTTGTCTTCAACGACCGTTGTCCCACTCAATCCTATCCACAGTGGGATGCATGAAGTTCCACAAAAGTCTTTCGCGTGACGGTGACGCGTGAGGCGTGGGCCTTATCGATTGGGACGAGTCTGCGAAGCCTTTCGTGTACAGACTGACTGAAGCGGGCAGGCGTTCTCTCTCGTAGAGCTGGAGACTCACTGTTCGTCGAGGTCCAGCACGGCCAAGCCCAGCCTTGTGTAAGCTCCTTCGCTCGATAGCACAGGTATGCCGAGTCTCTTCGAGGTGGCCGCGTGTAGTGAGTCGAAGAACCCCAGTTGGCTCTGATCTGCCCTGAGCCTCTCTGCGACGACTACGTCGGCAATCTCGATGGGCAGGTACTCCTGCACCCCGTGCTCGGCCAGCATCGCGCCCATCAGGGACAAAACGTCCTCCGATTCTTTCGGCCCGAGCCCCCTGGAATACAGCACAGTCCTGACTTCTGCGACTGCGGACGACAGCACCCTGATCGTGAGGTTGCCTCGGGAGTGTCTGGCGAGGGCGCGGAGGACGTTCTCGTGTCTCCTGTCAGACTGTCTGAGCCCGAAGAGAAAGTCGGATTCGACTAGGACTTTCTGTCCTGTTGACGAAGTAGCCACTCCTCCGCCTTGGCCCTGGCCTTCCTGTCGAATTGAAAGTCCCCGATTATTTGGTCAAGCCTGCGCGAAGGCTCCGCCGGGACCGGTTTCATTATCAAAGAGTCACCGTAGGAGACGACGTAGAGTTTCTGGCCTTCGATTACGTTTAGCGCTTTCCTGATGTCCTTGGGAATCGTGACTCTGAACCTTGGGTCGACCTCGACTAGTGACATGCCCGTAATTTATGATGTCTACCCGTATTATTTAGCCTTTTCCCGTATGACTCTAGGCCGCCCGCTTCTCTCCCCCCCTGTATGGAGGAAGACGAATCCAGGGACCTACTCGGCCTGTCCGAAAGGTCTGCGAAGCCGTTCGTGTACAGGCTGACGGAAACTGGGAAGAAAGTATCTCGCGTAGGCGCCGCCTATTCTATGAATTGTATGCCGAGCCCCAGTTTCCTCGCGGCCTCGGCTTGAGACGAGTCGGACGTCACCAGCGGGAGACCACGCTCCTTGGCCAGGGCGAGAAAGAGCGCGTCGTAAAGCGAAAGGCCGAGCGCCGTTGCTACCTCGAAGGCTGACGCATACAGTTCTCCCTGGTCGACTACGGTGAACGGCCTCGAGGCTGTGAACTCCGAGAAGGCTTGCTTGGCCTGCTTGTCGCTGATCTCTCCCCTGCGGACCCTCTTCCACAGCGAGTTTCCGGTCTCCTTTACCGCCAGCTCGAGTGATACGCAGTTCTCGCCGAGGGCCTCCGCGGCTGCCTCCCAGTTCGGTTCCCTGTTCACGTACTTGGCTATCGACGAAGAGTCAATGACTTTCACGGTCTTCTCTCACGCTGCTCGCCGAGAACCCTTGCTGCGCGGGAGGTATGCCGGCCAACGCCTTGTCCAGTCTCGCGAGGCGCTTCTTCAACTCGATCTGCCAAGCGAGGTCTTCAAGATGCTTTCTCACTTCGGCTGAAACGTTGACTCCAGCTTCCTCGAGGCGCTTCTTTATCTTCTCGTCGACCCTCACGCTCACAACGGACATGTTTGTATACTAGTTGTAATCGATTATATAAGCTGCATGTTTACGAAAGAGGCCTTTGTCGGTCGATGGATGGTCTGGTCTAAGAGACGGGTCGGAGAAAGCGCTGAGATAGCGAACAGGGTCTTCTTGGTGGGCTTATAAGTAAGAAATTTCTTACTAATGAACATGAGCAGTGCGGAGAGTACGCAAGACATCGTCTTCGGGACAATCACGGTGTCAGCCAAGGGTCAGGTCGCTATTCCGACCAGAATCAGGAAGCGGCTCGCGATACGCAAGGGCGACAAACTGGTGGTCGCGCTGAAGGACGACAGGGTGCTCCTGATTCCCGTAAGAGATGTGTGGAGGAGGACGGTTGAGAGCGGGTTCAAGGGCCTCCTGAGTCTGTCCGAAGGATCAGCGAAAGAGCTGTGGGACAACGAGACAGATGAGCGCTGGAACGGGGTATGAGTTCGGCGACGTGGTCCTGGCGCCTTTCCCTTTCGCGCAGGAGCCGGGGCAGTCGAAGCAGCGGCCCGTGATTGTGGTGTCCAACAGTGCCTACAACCTGGGCACGTCCGACCTGGTGTGCTGCGGCATCACGTCCGTTCTCACCAACACCGGGTTTCACATCCTAATCACTCAGAAGGACATGGAGTCGGGAGCTATGCCGTGGGACAGCTTGATCAAGTATGGCTACGTGTACACGCTTCAGCGGTCTTTGGTCATGAAGAAGGTGGGAAGGGTGGACGGTCGGATTCGAAGGCAGATTGTGAAGGCTATGGCCGAACTCTTCAACGGCACTTGATTGTATGAAAACGGGTGGAGATGGTGCGGGCAGGGTGTTTTCTGCTATCTCTCTGCGACCTGAGTGGGTTTGAGATAGACACGCCTGTACACCCACGAGTTGCCGAAGCGTTCCCTTCTCAGCTGCTCCTTGTCCGCGAGGCGTGAAAGGTAGGTCGATATCGTGCTGAGCCTGACCGGCTGGTTGTACCTCTCCTCGAACTCCTTGGCAACGTCAGATGAAGAAAAGTCTCCCGACGCGAACGTCGTCTCGATCAGTGTGGCGACCTTCCCGAAGAAGGTCCCCTCGTCCGGAGCCTTGGGCTCTGCGCGGTCCAGCGGCACGTCCATGACCTCGAGCATGTCGACTGCCTTCAGCAGCTTCTCCCGAGATACCTTCCCCTCAAGCGCAAGGGTGAACTTCGTCCCTTCTTCGTCTTGGAGCTCTATCTTGATCTTCTTCCTCAACGCTANCGCCGTGCGTGCTCGCCGAAGGGCATTAAACCCGCAGTAGTGTGAACTTGTGAACGGCCAGTCAGGAACGTTTGACAACGTGTTGATACGCGCGCGGGTGTTCACAGGGGTTCACACCATGATATTGGCGAGAACCTGAATACTGGCTCCAGTGGAAGCAAAGGGGTTGGAATCAGGCTCAGATTGGCCGGACGGGCTGGACATGTTCCACTGGAAACACTGGGGTGTAAATCCGCCTTGGCGGGGTCCACATTCACACCAGTTCACAGGCGGACCCGCCCCCCTGCGTTTCCAGTCGAGGCAAGATCGTGCTCGAACCCGGCCTCTTGTCTTCCACTGTCCCTCTCTTAGTACTCTTGTCTAGACTACTGTCCTTATCCTGAAACGAGGCAACTCAAGAGCGGGCTAGCAAGCAGCTAGCAATTCATTCTATAGCGCAAGCGGGCTAGCAAGCGAAGCACTGGAAGAGCAGGGGCGGAGGGCTTATCTAAACCAGTGTTTCCACTGAAGCCAATTGCCATCTGAGATTGACGAGATCTTTCGCAAAGCCAAGGAGGGCAAGCCGCTCTTCGTCAACAGGAGCGTGCTGAACCCTGAGTACGTGCCGGACAAGCTGCCGTTTCGAGACGGCCAGATCAAGGCGGTGGCTGAGGTCCTAGCCCCGATCCTCCACAACTCCAAGCCGTCGAACCTCCTGCTCTACGGCAAGACGGGCACTGGCAAGACCGCTGTGGCGCGTTATGTGCTGACCAAGCTGAAGGCGGAGGCGAACACCCCGAACCTGGTCGTGGCCTATGTCAACACGAGGCTGGCGAACACAGAGTACAGGACGCTGGCAGACTTTGCGAAGTTCCTGAACCTGCCGGCTGACAAGCAGATCCCGTTCACCGGCCTCTCCATCGGCGAGGTGTTCGGCCGCATCTTCGAGAGCATAAGGTCGGCCAAGAAGAGCGTCATCCTCGTCTTGGATGAAATCGATTACCTCGTGAAGGCGTTCGGCGACAGCGTCCTCTATGAGTTCACACGCTCCAGCGAAAGGCTCTCGCCCGGGTTCCTCGCCTTACTGGGAATATCGAACGACCTGAAGTTCAAGGAAGGCCTCGACCCGCGCGTCCTCAGCAGCCTGAGCGAGGAGGAGCTGGTCTTCCCGCCCTACACCGTGGACGAGCTGAGGGAGATCCTGAGGGAGCGGGCTTCGATGGCTTTCAGGAAGGGAGCAGCAGAGTCTGCAATCAACCTCTGCGCAGCCATCGCTGGCTCGGAGCACGGGGACGCGCGAAGGGCAGTTGACCTTCTCAGGATAGCCGGCGAGGTGGCGGAGCGGGAGGGGATGCGCCAGATAGACGACTCGTGCGTCAGGAAGGCATCGGACAAGATGGAGCACGACCGCGTGGAGGAGGCGATCAGGTCGCTGCCGGTGCAGAACAAGGCGATTCTGCTTGCGACGTCGAGGTTCGACTCTGGGACTAACACGGGCGAGCTCTACCTTGCCTACGACAAGCTCTGCAAGAAGCTCGGGATCGAGTCGCTCACCCAGAGGCGGGTCAGTGGGATACTGGCGGAGCTGGACCTGATGGGGCTGGTCGAGGCCTCGGTGGTAAGCAAGGGCAGGCGCGGCAGGACGAAGAGGATTAGGCTCTTGATAGGGAGCGACGGTCTGGCGAAGACTCTTTCAGAGGATCCCGCTTTCGCAGGGCTGACCTAGGAACGGGAGGAAGCCTTGCGCCGAGCGCTCGCACGTCAATTGCGGGTGCCTTGATGATATTCGCTGCCCTCTTCGTACCACTAATCTCTGAGAGGGTGGTCGTCTGTCCGCCGGGAGCTAGCTGCGCGACCTACTACAGCCAAGACAATTGGCTGGTCTCTGCGTCGTATCACCTGTCGGGTACGAGCCCAACAACGTCACCTTCTCGCCCGACGGAAAATTCGCTTGGGTGCCTGATTACGGCGACGGGAACGTGTACGTAATCAGCACAACAACGTACCAGGTCGTGGCCAAAATCTCTGTGGGCGGATACGCCAACGGCTGCATTTTCAGCCCCGATGGAAAGACCGCGTACGTGACCAGCATCGGCACGCCGCCCTCTTCCAAGGGAGGGCTATTCATCATAGACACCGCGACTTACACTATAACGAAGACCGTGACCCTGGCCGTGCCAACAGGCGGCCCAGCCGTGACTCCAGACGGGAAATACGTCTACGTGGCACTTTACAAGACTACAAACAACCCGAACAACGGGACCCTCGTTGTCGTCAACACTGCCACATATCAAACCGTGGCCTCTGATCCTCGGCCCTCGCCCGAACAGCGTTCTGATTTCACCCAATGGGAACTACATCTACGTTCCAGTCCTGGCCAGCCCAACGCTGGGGCAGTGGACGCCAACATCCGACGGCTGGATCTCGGTCATAAGCACATCCACAAGCACGCTCGTTTCATCCATAACCGTCGGGTTTGACCCTGCAGCGATGGCTTGGGGGCCGATCGACAGTATCTAGTTGTTGAAACAACGAAACTATGCGTTGGGGAAGCCCGCAGAACCGAAGTTCCTCCTGATTACTTCCATGCTACCCAAGTCTATCACCGGGATTATGCTGGGCGTCGGTTCCAGTCCCATGTTGACCTGGAAGCTCGTCTGGGCCTGCCACGTCCCAGAGTTCACGACAATCGTACCCCGGTAGTCAAGCTCGCCGAACGTGTGGACGTGCCCACTATGAAGGACGTCGGGGACGGGGTCCACCACCAGAAAGTCACGGAGCTCCGGGGAGAGAGCGGTCCTCTTGCCGTACGTCGGCGCGAGGTGCCTGGACCTGAGCAGGAGCTTCATCGCGTCTGTGGGCCTGTTGTAGGTCAGGTTGGGCGTGGTGGCGATGACGTCGTCCAAGCTTCTGCCGTGGTAAATCAGGAAGGTCACACCGTGCAGCTTGACATATGCAGGGTCGCCCACCCACCTGACGTTCTCCATTCCGTACAATGATTCAGCAAGATCCAACGGCACAGCGGGCTGGGGCAGCGCCTGCCTGACGGCGTCNCGTTCTCCATTCCGTACAATGATTCAGCAAGATCCAATGGCACAGCGGGCTGGGGCAGTGCCTGCCTGACGGCGTCGTGGTTTCCCGGCGAGATGATAATCTGGACGTAGCCTGGCAGCTGCGCAAGGAGCTTGGCGGCTTGCTCATACTGCTTCTTCGGGTCCCTCTCCGCAAGCTGTAGTTCCTGGCCGGGATAGACGCCCACGCCGTCGATGAGGTCGCCAGCCACAACCACGTACTTAATCCTGTTCACTATATCGAGGTCTCCGAGCTTGCCGTTCATCCACTGGACGAAACGCTGAAAGTCGTCGGCCAGGAACATCTTGCTCCCGATGTGAAGGTCTGACAGCAGGACAGCATACACCCTGTGGGAGCCGCCGCCGAGCTTCCTGTCAGGCACGTCGGGCAGGGTGAGCGAGTTAGCGTACAACTGGCCCGACTTTGAGCGTGACACCTCGAGGACGACCATGCTGTCCAGGGGCGCTTCCAGAGCCGCCTTCACGACGCCCTCGTCTTGGCACATCGCTCGCAGGGTGCCGCTGGGGTCGTCCACAGTCACTTCCACATTGCTTTTCTTGTGTGCCTTGTTCGTCAGGAGACCGGCCACCTTAATCTTCTGACCCTGCGCGACTGCCCTGCCCGCCGACGTGGTTCCCACACTCTTCGTATCTGGTCTCTTCTTCACCACAGACAACAGTCGATTATACCTGTCCCTGAAGAGACGGGCGAATCCTTCCAGGGCCTCGGCCGGCGCAATCGCAGGCGTAGGGTCGGACATCATCTCCAGCTCGGCCTCCTCCCCGACTATGGGCTGCAGCGTCTCATTCGTAGTCTCCGGCTTGGCTGGCAAGACTTGCCTCACATCGGCCTCCGTTATCCTCTTGGACTCGGCTCCAGAACCCCGTTTCATTTCCAGCAGCTTCTCCATCACGCTCTCTAGGTCGGGCTGAGGGAGACTGCTAATCAGGTCGAAGGCCTTGGCGTCGAAGACGAAACCCGAGGCCAGGGCGTCGGCCATCGCCTTCGATTGAGACATTAGAAAGGCCGAAACTCCGGCTTTGCTATAAAGAGGATTCTATGCAGCGCGTCCCTTCTTCAACCAGATTCTCGAGCAGCTGCTGGTCCTTCGACTCGCAGTACAGCCGGGTCTTCGGCTCGGTGCCAGAAGGCCTGAACATGACCCACGACCCGTCATCGAAAATCAGTTTGTAGCCGTCGAGCGTCCGTTCCTCTGCAATCCTGAAGCGCCTGAACCTTTCACCGGCATTCTTCGCCAGCACCGGCATCTTCACCATGACGTTCACATTCACCTGCCTGTAGCGCCACTTCACCTGCTCGAGCGTCCTGGCTAGCAAGCCACGGTCTTTCGACAGCAAGCCGGCTATGGTGGCCGCGGCGTTGATTCCGTCTTCCCACAGGCCCCACGCCGCGTCGACCACCTTGCTGGGCTCAGAGGCGAAGACGCCCTTCTCTCGCTCTAGCACAGCGAAAGTCTTGCCCACCCTGCTCCTGACCACCCTGTAACCCCGCCTCTCGGCTTCCTCCGCAATCGCGGTCGAGCTGTTCTCGGACAACACGACTGTTCCGCGTTTCGCCTCAATCCCTTCTAGCGCGAGCACTGTCAAGACCGAATCAGGGACAACTCCCGCCGTCCTGTCGACCATCACTAGCCTGTCGGCATCTCCATCATGCGCGAATCCAAAGTCGATATCGAGTTCCGATGCCGCCTTGCAGAAATCAGAGAGGTTCGTGGCGGTTGGTTCTGGGGGCCTGGCAGGGAACATCCACGAAAGCTGGGCGTTGACCGGGATCACGCGGTGGCCGAGCCGTTCAAGTATCTTCGGCGTGACTGTCGCACCGGGCCCACAGGCGCAATCGACGGCTATCTTCAGAGTTCCCGAAGTTGGTCCGTGCTTCGACACGAGCGCTTCAATGTATTCGTCCACGATCTCATCGCTTGGAATCGCCTGCCCGAACCTTCCGGAGGATTTCATCACGTCCACGCCCATGGCCCGCTCTACACGCTCTTCGTCTGACTTGGAGAGCTCCATCCCATTCCTGTTGAACACCTTCACTCCAGAGAACTCAGGCGGGTTGTGGGACGCAGTGACCGCGAAGCTCGCAAGGCATGACCTGCCCCTGCTACCATAGGCAATCACAGGGGTCGGTACGGTTCCGAAAGTGAGGGCATCGCTCCCTGCCGCATTGATAGCCGACATCGCTGTCCTAGCTAGGAGCGCCGAGACCTTCCTGCCGTCCCACCCTACCCCGTACGACCCTCTACCGAACGTGAATGCGATTGTCTCTGCGAGCATGTACACCTGCTCGGGCGTCTGCGTCACGTTGAACACGCCCCTGACGCCTGCCGTGCCGAAGGCCTTGACCAAGCCCTATCTCTCTATGATTTTGGTCCAGAGTTCGGGCGTCGCTTCTCTCGCGAGATTCAGGAGGGTGTTCGCAAGCTCCCTGATCTCCCACTGGGCCTGGAGGGCTGTCCTCTGCCAGACGATGTGCATCAGGCTCCGCGCCGTGACCGTCATCACGAGCTTGGTCTTTGTCGCGTTAGGCAGGACGTATCTGGCATCCTCTTTCGGCACCCCTGCCGCCACCATCTTTTCGTACGCAGAGTAGACCGCTTTCAATCCCTCTTCGAACGCCTGGACGGCCTTCTCGTTGGACTGGATGCTCGGAGGCACGACCGCGCCCTCCTTGGTCGCAGCCGAGAACCTCTGCGATTCTTGATCATAGGAAGCGACTCTGTGCCTGACGAGCTGGTGGGTGGTGACCCGGCTGCATTCTTCTATCTCGAACATATACACAACATGATCGGCAAGGGCCTGCGGTTCGAAGGCAGCCTCCCTCTCACGGAGCACTCGCTTGAGCGCCTCCAGGTCGGTGTGATAGAGGAGCTTAGCTCGCACTGACCCACTCCCCGAATGCCAGGGACTGTAGCAGCGGGCAGATCTTCTTGGCGTCCAGCTCCGCTATCACGACGCTAGCAAAGGACTTCGAAGAGGCATCTCTCCACATCTCAATCAGTGTGCGACCATTCATCGAGACTAACCAGGACTTGGCGGGGAGTCGCATGAAGCGAATGAAGGGGAACTTGATCGCCAGCCTTCCCGCCTCGACTTCATCCAGCCCATCCAACACGAAGGTCATAGTGAAATGCTCTATCACATCCAGCGACTTGTCTTGGAGCGCTTTGGTGAGGAGGAACTTCCAGTATTCTTGGCCTTTCTGGTCGAGCTCTGACTCGATCTCCTCAATCGGCTTGGTGCTGTAGCATCGCCTCATGGCGACTGCAATCGTTTTTTCTGGTGACGGCGAACTCCAGACTAAGAAGGCTTTCATCGAGTTGACCATCCTCTGGACGGATTTGATTTAAACGTCTGGTCGGCCGAACCTCTCGTCGATGCCCAGTCGCGGCACAAGCGCACGGCAGCCCTGGGGTTCTGCCTTGGCGGTGGACTCTCGTTGAAGTTGGCAGATAGGGTCCACGGTCTCGATTAACGTCTGAGCTCGTGGAGTGCTTCGTCATGTGGGACTACGCGGTGAAACCCAGGTCGGACTCACATCCCCTCAAAGAAATCATAGAGGCGTACCCCCCCACTTTCTTCACTCCTTATCAACCGGAGCGGCTAATGGAGTGGTGCCGGGGAATGCCGGGGTTCACATCAAAGTGACCGAGGGCAGAGTGGTTAATGCGCGGGCAACTCGCTTAGAGACGAAGCGGGTCCGTAACTCGAGATCGCNAAGAACCAGTTAGCCCGTGACCTTCGGGTCTCGTGGGTTCGAATCCTACCCCCGGCGCTCAACTAGATGTCGAGCACGCGATCAACATCCAGCTGCTTGTAACGATAGCAGTCGACCACATGATCGTTGACCATGCCGACCGCCTGCATGAATGCGTAGCAGATGGTGGATCCAACAAACTTGAACCCACGTTTGCCCAGATCCTTGCTTAGCGCATCTGATTCCGGTGTCCTCGCGGGAATGTCCTTCAAACTCCTCCATCCATTCACCTTCGGCTTGTTTCCCACGAATTCCCATACGTACGAATCGAATTTACCGAGCTCATTCTGCACCGAGAGAAAGGCACGCGCATTCTGTATGGCTGCGCGTATCTTGAGTTCGTTTCTGATGATTCCAGTATCTGACAGGAGATGCCTGACTTTCCTCTCGTCATATCTCGCGATTTTCTTGGGGTTGAACCCNGTCGAACGCCTTTCGGAAGTTCGCTCTCTTCTTCAGTATAGTCGCCCAGCTCAATCCAGCCTGAGCTCCTTCAAGGACCAAGAACTCGAACAGCTTCCTGTCTACATGCACCGGTACGCCCCACTCTTCGTCGTGGTAGCGTCTGTACAGTGAATCGTTGAGGGAAACCCAACCGCACCGTGTCTTATCGTCCAACGTACCTGAATCCTTAGCGCGATTCAAAGTCGATAGGTTCGTCGTCGAAGCGTCCTAAGCCGTCTTAAACGACTCGCCGCAGCCGCACGTCGAGACCGCGTTCGGGTTGCTGACCACAAACCCCCCGCCCATCAGTTTCTCCGCCTTGTAGTCAATCACAGACCCCGCTATGAATGGAGCGCTCGACCTGTCGACCACGACTCTCGCGCCGTTCATTTCTATAGAGTAGTCGTCGTCCGTCACCTTGTCATCCACGACCATCCCGTAAGAAAGACCCGAGCAACCCCCGGCGGTCACGAAGATCCTCAACGCAGCGCTCGGCTTACCTTGCTTTGCGAGATACGTCTTGAGTTCCGACGCGGCCTTCTCGGTCAGTTGCACTATCGGTTTGATGTCTGCCGCTTGGGTCAACTTGGGTAAACGGCGCCAAGCCTGTATAAAAATCAATGGGGTTACGCGGGTCGGCCCTTTCACCCATGAAGCCCAGCAACCGCTTTCATCACTTCACCGTATGGCGGCTCCTTTCCTGGGTCGTCTATAACCCATTTGTATCTTAANAACCCATTTGTATCTTAACGTCCCCTTCTTGTCAATCAGGAATACGGCCCTCTTCGCCACTCCTTTGTAGTCGAGACCGACCCATGGGCTTTGCAGGACGTTATACAACTTAGCCACTTTCTTGTTGAAGTCACTCAGAAGGGGAAACCGCAAATCATATGTTTGTGCGAATGCCTTGAGAGCAAAGGCGCTGTCGACGCTTACCCCGACCAGCTGGGCGCCAGAACTTGAGAGTTCGGAGAATCCATCCCTGAAAGTGCACATCTCTTTGTCACAAACGCCCGAGAAAGCGAAGGGGAAGAATGCGAGCACAACGCCTCCTTTGCCCGTGAACTCGCCCAAACTTCTTACGTTTCCTTCGGTGTCTGGGAGTTCGAAACCCGGCGCCTTCTGGCCTACTCTCAGAACCACGGATTCCTCAAGACCATGCTCGGAATTTAAGGACTGTGTCACTTTTTGGAAATCTTTTCGAGAAGGTCATAGTATTTGGACATCAGGGACACAAGCTGCTCCTGCTTGACGGTGTCCGTCTCCTTCTCGAGGAGAAGATTCGCTTCATTCAGCTTTGATACGAGGAGCTCTTTCGTATTCTCGATCACAGAATCGTAGGAAGCCCTCTCTTCAGTGAGTAGCGACGTGAGATCTTCGTGATTAGTGCAGTAGACCTTACCGTGAAACCTGACTTGAACTCCCCCGCACTGCTTGCAGGGCTCGGCCAGCAGGGTGGCGCCCTTGCGCACCAGCTCCACCGAGACCTTCATCCTGTCCTTTCCAGGTCGGCTCAACTGAAGTCGATGGCGGTTACGACCTTCTATAAAGACAATCCAACTGCGAAAAGCACTTATGCTGAGGCAATAAAGCACAGCGGTCAACCACCGAGGCGTCTCTCCATGAGTGCCAAACTGAAGAAACAACAGGAAAACGACGCAAAGCTCGCGAAGGCGAGCGTAAGCCTCCAGCAGATAGCCGATTCGAATATCACGCCGAGGAACATACGCAAAATCGTGAAGGACTCAATCGCAATGCTTCAAGACCAGAAGCAGAGTGTCGCCGTGAGAGCGGCCAACGCCATCAGCCTTCTCGACGAAGTGGCCCAAGACCCGAACATGCCGTCATTCGCCCGGGTGACCCTGTGGTCAGCCGTTTCCGAGCTGGAATCAATCAGAGAGCGGTGAGCTGCCGCACTTCGCGTAGGGCGCTTTCACGCACCGAATGCAAAGTTAAGGTTCCTGTCTATGATTGTTTACAACCTTTCTTTCTTAAAGCCTTAAGACAATCAACAGCAGTTGCAAACGCTATTGCCAGACTGCCCCAAGTGCGGTAACAAGGAGGTCTCGCCATACAAGTCGTTCTCCATCATAGTCGAGCCCTCAAAGGGGGAGCACGGTCTGGTCGAGAGAAAGGTTGGCATGTACACCTGCTCCAGGTGCGGCACCAAGTTCCCGACTGTGATGAGCAGGCAGAGGTACCTGATAGTGGCGGCAGAGCAACTCAAACTGCTTCAGGATGAGCTCGGGGGCGTGAAAAGAAACAACCAGGAGCTGGAGGGAAAGGTGCAGACCATGGCTCGCGAGCATCGAGAACTTCAGGAGAGGCTGGAAAGGCTGGCGAAGGACAGCGAGATCGACAAGCTGGAAATCAAACTGGCCGAACTAGAAAGCTACGTCGAGCATCTGAGAAAAGAAAAAGGCGAACTCGAACAGCGAGCCTCGAAGTTTCGTTAGAGTCAGACACCGGTCACGCCAGCCGGGATATCGTATCCCGCCTGGGCTTCGTATTCGGCGGCCTTCTCCTCTAGCGCAGCCTTCTCTGTCCTGAGGGCTTCGACCTCGCTCTGGAGGGCGTTCGCCGACCTCTGCAGCTCCAGTTCAGCAAGCTTCTCCTTGATTGAAGCGATGTCTGATAGGAGCGAGGCCTTCTCTGCTTCCAGAGACCTGATTCTTTGCTCGAGCTCTGC
>OCOJ01038477.1_pt2 | contig 14334 bp, 18 predicted proteins | sample 1539251 | NCBI WGS metagenome assembly OCOJ01 (sample SAMN01911457, study PRJEB22624) | soil metagenome | biome: Soil | place: Malaysia | collected 2012-04-30 | depth RA_metagenome m | reverse complement strand
TGGCGCTCGCCCAGATCAATCCGACGGTCGGCGATTTCGAGGGGAACGCGGCGAAAATCCGCCAGGCCGCTGAGGAAGCGCGCGATGGCAACGTGCAACCCTGTTCCTGCTGCCGCTTGACATCTCCAAGGCCCTTGCCTAGATTCGACTCATAATGCCGCGAACTCTTAAAGACGAGATCGTCGAGCGAGTCGAGCGGCTCGGTCCACCCGAGCAACGAAAAGTGCTCGATTTCGTCCGCGGAATGGGCGTTCCCGCCGGCACGGCGGGTAAGGAGCTTTTAAGCTTCGCCGGCGCCATTGAGCCCCAGGATTTGGACGCAATATCCCAGGCCATTCAAGAAGGCTGCGAGACAATCGAGCCGAATGGCTGGTAAATTCCTCCTCGATACCAACGTCATCATCGCATTATTTGCCGGCGATAAGCGGGTCACCGCGCGTCTTGCCGACGCCGAGATCGTTGTGCCCAGCACCGCCCTCGGTGAGCTCTATTACGGCGCTCGCAAGTCGGCCCACGCCGCCGCCAACCTTGCCAGCATCGAGCGATTCGCCGCCGCTGTCCAGGTCCTGAACTGCGATGCGCTGACCGCTCGTACTTATGGCGACGTGCGGCATCGACTGGGCCTGAAAGGGCGGCCCATCCCGGAGAACGACATCTGGATTGCTGCGATCGCGGTCCAGCACGGGCTGACGCTCGCCACTCGCGATGACCATTTCAACGATGTGGACGATCTTCGCTGTGAGAACTGGTAGACCGGGTTGCATCCCTACGGGCTGCTCCGTATCCTAAAGGCAGCTATGAAGGTCGCTCTCGCTCAGATCAATCCGACGGTTGGCGATTTCGAAGGCAACGCGGCGAAAATCCGCCAGGCAGCCGCGGAGGCCAAGAAGCGCGGCGCGGACCTGGCGATCTTTTCCGAACTCTCGCTGTGCGGCTATCCGCCTTTCGATCTCGTTGAGCGTCCCGCCTTTGTACAGCGCAACCGGGAAGAACTGGACCGGCTGGCGGCGGATATTCCGCTCGCTTCCATCGTGGGCCTGGTGGGCCGCGCGCAGGACGATATCGGCAAGCCCGCGGCCAATTGCGCCGCGCTCATCGGTTACGGGCGGGTGCTCTTTTTGCAGCGCAAGATGCTCCTGCCCACCTACGACGTCTTCGACGAGTCGCGCTACTTCCAGCCGGCGCATACCCAGCACGTGTACGAATTCTGCGGCGTGCCGCTGGGCATCACCATCTGCGAAGACATCTGGAACGACAAGCAATTCTGGGCGCGGCCGCTTTACGAGCGCGATCCGGTGGCGGAGCTGGTGGGGAAGGGGACCGAGCTGATCATCAACATTTCCTCCTCGCCCTTCCACCTGCACAAACGCGATCTGCGCTACAAGATGATCCGCTCGCTGGCCACGCATCACGGCAAGCCGGTGGTGTACGTCAATCAGGTGGGCGGAAACGACAGCCTGGTGTTCGACGGCGCGAGCTGCGTTATCACCGAGGATGGAGAAATGGCCGCGCGGGCCACGGCGTTCGCCGAGGATCTGGTGCTGTTCGATGCCGCGACGGGAGAAGGGGAGCGGCACGCGCAGCCCGAAGAGGAAATTGAGGCCGTCCGCCAGGCGCTGGTGCTCGGCACGCGCGATTACGTTTGCAAATGCGGCTTTCGCAACGTGGTGATCGGACTGAGCGGGGGAATTGACTCGGCGCTCGTCGCGGCCATCGCCGCGGAGGCCGTGGGACCGGAACACGTGCTCGGCGTGGGCATGCCCGGGCCCTATTCCTCGCCGGGCAGCGTGGAAGACGCGCGGGAACTGGCGGCGAATCTGGGCATCGAGTTCCGGATCATTCCCATCACGCCGATTTTCGACTCCTACCGCGCGGCCCTGCGCGAAGTCTTCGAGGGCCGTCCGGAAGACGTGACGGAGGAGAATCTCCAGGCCCGCGCCCGCGGAAATATTCTGATGGCGCTCTCGAACAAGTTCGGCTCGCTGCTGCTCACCACGGGAAACAAGTCCGAACTGGCGGTGGGGTATTGCACGCTTTACGGCGACATGGCGGGCGGCCTGGCGGTGATCTCCGACGTGCCCAAGACGATGGTGTACGCGCTGGCGGAATACATCAACGCCACCGGCCCCGAAGCAGGCGGCAGAAAGGTGATTCCCAAGTCCACCATTCGCAAGGCGCCCTCGGCGGAGCTGCGTCCGAACCAAACGGACCAGGACACGCTCCCGCCGTACGAGGTCCTGGACCGCGTCCTGCGCGACTACGTCGAGGAGATGATGAGCCCGGAAGAAATCGCGGAGAAAGAAAAGCTGCCGCGTGCACTGGTCGAGAGCATTGCCGGAAAAGTGGACCACAACGAATATAAACGCCAGCAGGCCGCTGTGGGACTGAAGATCACTTCCAAGGCGTTTGGAATCGGGAGAAAGTTCCCCATCGCGCAGGCGTTTCGCGCCAATTCGCGTGTGCGCGTGCCGGCCGGGTCTTAATGCCCTTGTGCCGCGGACTCCCGTCCCGATGCTTCGGGATTCGGGACGGTCCGCGCGCTGTTTGCGTGGTGGACTTGGAATCAAGGGGAGGGAAGTCCGCGATGAAGATGCTTCGTGGGGTGTTGTGTCTGCTGGTGGGCGCGGTGCCCTTCTGCCGGGTGGCGGCGCAGAGTGCCGGCCACTCTGCCGGCGTGGAAGGTGCGTCTCCGTCCAGCTCCGCCGGCGCGCCGGCGCAGAGCGCTTCGGCTCCGGCGTCCGTCCCCGCCAGGGTGGAGTCCTACCTGCGCAATCTCTACGCCCTGGGGCCCAGATTTACCGTAAAGGTCGGCGCGCCCGAGGCCACGGCAATTCCCGGACTGCGCAGCGTGGAGGTGGAAATCTCCGCGCAGGGCCAGTCCAACAAGGGCACCATGTACGTAAGCGAAGACGGGCGCTATCTCCTGCAGGGCGACCTTTCGGACATGCAGGGCGATCCCTTCGCAAAGCTGCGCCAGGAGATGGATCTTTCCTCCGCGCCCTCGCGCGGCCCCGCTGGCGCCAAAGTGGTGGTGGTGGAATACGGCGACCTGCAATGCCCCAGTTGCCGCCGCTTGAATGAGGTGATTCGCGCCCTGCTGCCCGATTATCCCCAGGTGCGCTTCGTCTTCCGGGAGTTTCCGCTTACGCAGATTCACGCCTGGGCCATGACCGCCGCCATCGCCGGCCGCTGCATTTATCATAAGGACCCGGCCGCGTTCTGGACCTATGCCGATTACATCTTCGACCACCAGGACCAGATCAGCGCCAGCAACGTGTGGGACACCGTGGTGGCCCAGGGGGTCGCCGCAGGCTATGACCAGGCTGCTTTCAAGTCCTGCATGGCCGACCCGGCCATGAAAGCGGAAGTGGAAAAGAGCCTCGAGGAAGGAATCAAGGTGAAGATCGCCAATACCCCCACAGTGTTCGTCAACGGCCGGCGACTGGTGGGAGGCGAGCGCGAGGGCCTCGTCCAGTATATTGACTACGAATTAGCGCGGCTGGCTTCCCGTTCGCGGCCGGCCAAGACGCCCGCCTCGCAATAGGGCCCCCGTGCGTCAGATCCACCCGGGGCCCCAAAGCATCCCGAGCCGTTCCCTCCCGCGTTCGGATGGTTCCGAGGTGCGGTGGCCAGCCGCGGGTTCAGGGCGAAACTCCTGGCGCTGCAACTCAAAGCAAAGAAAAGGGAAGGGCTGAGAAGGCGGGCTCGAAACACTCAAAACAGGCCTATTTACAGGCGTATTTGGAAGTTAACATAATATATCTTATCGGTCCCATACTGTCAAGAGAATCCGGCGCCCCACACCCACTTTTTTCTCCCCGCGCTCCATCGCAGCTCCCCCGTCTCTCCCGGGTGCTCACTGGGCGGTCGCATGCACGGCGTAGCCCACCGCAAACCCCACGGCTAGCCATTTTGCCGCCCGCGCCGTGCGCCTCCACAGGCTTCCGCCCTTTGCGGCCTTTACCGCCGCGTCGCGCTCCGCGGCCAGCGCCGCGTTCTTCGCCTGCTCGTCCTTCAGGTCCTGCTGCGCGGTGGTCAGCTTCGCCTGACATGCACGGCAGTCCTGCACGAAGTCGAACAGCGGTTTCAGGTCCGCCGCGGGAACACGCACATCCGGTGCCCCTGCTTCCCCGGGCTTGCCTGGCGCCTCGGGCAGCTTGCCGGAGCCGCCGCCCGGCAGGTCCCCGGCGCCGGTCCCGGACNCCCGGACGTCTGCTTCGCTGGCAGCGGCTCGATGGGTTGCGGCAATGGCGGAAGGAACTGGGGGATTTCACGGATCACCTGTTGCGGCGTCTGGACCGCGCGCTTCAGATCGGCAATCTGCTTCAGTGTGTCCGCGAGTTCCTGCGCCCGGTCCTTTTCCCGGTTCTGGGCTGCGGCAATGATTGTGCCCTGGGACGCCAGTGTGGCTTCCATGCGCGTGCGGTCGTCCCGCGCCTCCAGCCAACTGCGGAAGGCCACTGCCGAGAATGCCATCCCCGCCGCGGCCACGATCAGGATCACTCGCGAACCCAGCGCGCCTGCCAGGCTTTCCGCCTGCGCAGCGATCTTCTCCGCGGTGCCCGCGCCCGGCGTCTGCGATGTGCTCATGGCGCAAACCAGATGCGCAGCCGGGTGAGCAGCGCGCTGACCGCGGCCGCGGTGAGCGCCGCGAGCACCGTGGCTGCTCCGCGCATACGCGCCAGGCGCGCTTCATGTTCACCCAGGGCCTCGTCGTGTTCTTCCATCGTGCCGTTGATGCGCTCCAGCCGCTCGAGGATGCGCGCGTGCTGCGTCTCGATGCGCGCCAGCCGGTCAATCACCTCGACGCGGAAATCGTCAAACTTCTCTTCGAAATATGGATCGCTCATAGCCGCGCCTCAGAACATCCCCGCCGCGGCCAGGCCGAGGCCGGCCAGTGGACCGAACATCGCGTTGCTGTTCGAGGAAATCCCGGCGCGCGTGGAAAGCAATTGCCCGACATCTCCCAGCCCGGAAGCAAGCAGTCCCGTATCCACCCCGTAAAGCGATGCGATGCCCTGCAGGCCCCGCAGCAGATTATTCTGCTGCTGCTGGGCGAACTGAATCTGGTTCTGCTGCGCCGTGCTGGCGGTTTGCTGCGCCCGGGCGCGCCCCAGATCGTCCAGCAGTTCGCCGTAGCCCGCGGAATTATTGGTAGCCGCCAGGCGGTTCGCGGCGTTCTGCCGCAGCGCGTCGTAGGCGGAGTTCACCGCGCCCAGGCTCTGCCCGGTGATCGCGGCCTGTTCCTGCGGCGTGTAGCCCTGGTTCAGGAGCTGCTGGTATTGCGGCAGCAGGATGCCGGAGAGCGATTGCCGTTCGTTCAGCAACTGCTGGTTCATCTGATTTTCGAAGTTGCGCTGCACGTCCGTGTCAGCGCGCGTGGTGCTCGCGGATCGTCCCATGAGTTTCTCCCCGTCCTCTCTGGTAGCCCCGGCCAGTGCGGTTCCGACCGTGGGTCTTTCTTTCGTTGGGTCTTCCGTTGGTTTTTTCGCCGAACCCTTCCCGGCCTCGCGATGACCGCGGTAACCCTCCGCAGATGCGTAGGGGCAGGCCCATGGGCCTGCCCTCGGCGCCGACGATGCGCTTCGGCCGCCCCATGTGCCTGCCCTCCGGCGTGGATGCAAGCCGGGCCGGGCGGCCACATGGGCCCCCTTACTTCACTCTGCGGGAATACGCCGGCCAGGGATCGCGTTCCCAGCCCAGCCGGCGCAGCCGCCTTCCAAAGGCGCGCTCGATGCGCGGCGGGATCCAACAGGTCGCATCCTCGAAGCCCTGCGCCTGAAGCGCCCGGCGCATGGCCTCGTGCATTACCACGAGCCCCTGCCAGCGCTCGCGGGGTGTGCCGTCATGCGGTTGCGCCAGGAGGTACACCTCGCAGGTCACACGGCCCAGCGCGGCCATCACCGGGCGCCCGGCCTCGTCCTCCAGCACCAGACGCGTCAGGAACAACTGGTTGGACAGCTCTGGAAATGGGTAGTCAAATCCCTGCGCCGCGTGCATGGCCCGCAGCGCCCCTTCATCTTCCGGCCTGAATTCTCGAATGATCATTGGGTCACACTGGCCACGTGGGACAGACATTCTTGCGTGCCCTGACAAAGGAAGGGTCTGTCCCTCCTTGTCTGTCCCTGCGAAGGAAGTGTCTCTCCAGAGAAGCGGGACAGGTCCTTCCTACGTCACGATCTGCGACAAGAATGTCCGTCCCACTATTTGTTCCAGCCGTGCTTCCGGAAAACGGGGAGGAGCCGCGCAGCGCGGTCCTCGGCCAGCATCAGCGCGTCGGCGATGTGAGCGGCCACGTCGGCTTCCGTCCCGTCCGGCTCGAGCGCATGGATGGTGTGCACGCTGCGCGCGCCGAGATCATCCTCGATGGTCACCACGATTGCGCCCGCGTGAGGATCGATTCGTTTTTCAATCACTCGTGCCGGCATGCTCTTCGGGCCTGCGCTTCGATTTGCGTGGGTAGCCACGGTCAGTGTCTTTCTGACCGTGGGTCTTTCGTACAGACGGCGCAGAGGGGCAATTGCCCGGGGACGGTCCCGCTGTGAGAACCGCACGGACCGTGGCTACCCGTGCGTGCGGGTACGGGCCCGTCAGTAAAGGTTGCGCCCGCCGTTTCCGCCGCCGGCGCCGCCGCCGCCCGATGAGCCGCCGCCCCCGCCCGACGCAATGGTGGTCAGTTTGCCCACAAACACGTAGCTATCCGCGAGCGCCTGGGAAAGCTGCGTGAATGCCTGGTAGGCCGCGCCGGTCCACATCACGTAATAGGCGGTGCTGTAAGCCAGCCCGGTGATGGAGCCGCCAGGGAAGTTTTCAGTTCCCTGCCCTGAAAAACGCATCCAGGCGGAGCCCACGCCGCCCGGCCCATAGATTCGGGCCGTGGCGCTGGAGCCCGCATCCACTGAATCCGCGGTCGCGTTGTTCGTCGAGTTGAGCGGAATGTTGAGCTGAATGTTGTTCGAGCCCGCCAGGCCGCCCGCCACGGCCGCCGCCGTGGCCCCGCCGAAAATCACATACGGGCTATAGTCCGACTCCGGATATTTGGCCCGCGCGCGGAAGTAGCGCGTCACATTGCCCAGCGAGAGATTCACTTGCCGCGACGCCCCCAGCGGATACACGGTCGTATCGCCGGCGCTGAAGCCGGCATCCCCCGAGACTTCCAGAAAATACAGCGCCGCGCTGGTGGCTCCCGTGCTGGCTCCCAGCGTGACGCTGAACACCCCGGCCGAGCCGGACACCGCCAGCGCGGCCGGCGCGGCCGGCGCGGCCAGGCTCATCCCCGCGGGCGCCTGCGCTGCCGGAGCCGCGTCCCNCCCCGCGGGCGCCTGCGCTGCCGGAGCCGCGTCCACCCCAACCCGCGCCGCCAGCGAGTTCACCGCGCCCACGATTTTGTTCAGCGACTCGTAGAGATACGGGCTGATTTCGCGCGTCTGCGCGATCTGGGGAATGTTGAGCATGCCGATTTCAGGCCGTTCGACTCTTCGCGCTGTCACTTCGAACCCGCTCCGGCGGGGAGGATCTGCTTTTCGCAGCGGAAGGCAGATTCCTCGCCCCGACAGAAAACGTCGGGCTCGGAATGACAACAAAAGAAGACCGGCGCGGGACGCCGGCGCTACACCCCGCCACGCACCAGGCTGTACGGCGCGGGCCGCAGCCAGGCCACCAGTTTGCCCAGCGAAAACCACTGATTCGGCGCGTTCGTGGCCACCGTGTAGCTGGCGCGCTCGCTGTAGATGCGCGTGGTGATTTCCGTATCGTGCAGCGGGGGATTGGCCAGCGCCAGCGGACGCAGCGCCACCGGAGTCCCGCTGCCCGCCGTCACCGGCTGTGCGGTTACATTCAGATTCCCTGCCCCGCTCACGTTCAGTTGCAGATAGCCGAAGAGCTGCCGGCCCACGGGCGGCAGGCCGGCCTCTTGCGAACCGGTGAGGTACGCCGTCGAGTAGTAGCTGTGGATGGCCGCGCCGTCATCCGAATACGCGCCCGGAGTGAGCTGGTAGATCTTTCCCGTGGCGGCGTTGGAGCCGAAGAAAATCTTCGCCGTGCCGTCCGCGCGTTCAATCAGCGCGCACGAATTTGCCGCGATGTTCCAGCGCGTCCAGCGGCGCGCAATCGGTTCCGCAATCACCCGCCCGGTGAGCGACGTGCGCACCGGCGGATTGAACCCGTCGCGGTAATCGAGCGCCAGCACGGCGCTGGGCTGCGTGGCTGTGCCCAGCGGAACGCCCGCCAGGATGCGTTTGGCCTGCTGGTCCACGCGCACCCACAGGGTTTCTCCCGCGGCCCAGTTGATCGCATCCCAGGTGGGCTGAATCTCCGTGGAGAGTTTCTGCGGCTCGCCGCCGGTGAACAGGTAGAGCCCGTCGCGCCCGGCAATCACGGCAAAGTCGTCGCCCACGTCCGCGCCCTGGAAACTGGGCGTGCCGATGCGCCGCGACACTTCGGTGATGGGCCACAGTGACGGCTCGTTGACGCCGTCATCCGCGGTGGAATGCACCCCGCGATCCTTCACAAAATAGAGATTGCCGCGCAACTCGAAGGCGCAGCGCACCTGCTGCCCGTCTTCTTCCGCTACGCTCAGAAACCCGTTCACCCCATCGTAGCTCTCCGGCGACTCGACGCGGCTCGCGCGCACCACCGAGCCGTTCACCGGGTTATTCGTCGGAAAGATTTCGATCGTATCCAGCACAAACGATTCGCCGTTCGGTCCCGGCGTGCCATCGGCATAGACGCGCAGCACCAGGTCCGGAGGAATCGTGGCCAGCGGCGTGGTCAGCTCCGCAATGTATTCGGTCCAGGAAGTTGTGGCACTGGCTGCTGAAAGCGCCAGCCCGGTGGTATTGATTCCCCCGCTGGCGCTGTAGAGATGTACGTGCAGCGTGCCCTGCGCCAGATTCGCGCTGCGCTTGGCGCGCGCGCGCACCGAGTAATCCGTATTCGGCGCGATGCGCGCCACGCCCAGGTAATCCGCGACGGCGCTCTGGGTAATCAGCCCGCGGGTAGCAGTGGCGCCGTCGGCTACGATGCGGTAGGCATCGCCCCACACTACATCGCTCGATTCCCGCTGGCCGCCCGTCCCGCTCGCGGGATCGCGCTGCCAGCCCAGCGGACGCCCGTTGCCGCTCGGGTCCCATCCGCCGTCAAACGTCAGGTTCACCCAGTTGGACTGCTTGTTGCGCTCGCCCCACCAGAAGAGCCGCGAAGCATAGCCCACCACGCCCGCGCATTCGCCCAGCTCGACGAGCGCGAACTGTTCGTCTACGTTCGCCGCGGAAAGCAGAATCGTGTCGGAAAAATCCACCGTCACGGATGTGGTGGAGTTGTCCGCAATCACCATCGTCGCGGGCACGTAGTAGAAATTCGCCCCGCCCGCCCCGGTGAACGCCAGGATCCGCGCGGTCACGTTGGAAGGCCCGGCAGGAATATTGCCCACCACCACGCGCCGGCCGCCGGCTGCGGTCCACTGGCCCGGAGGCGCGGGCGCGGTGAGGTAGCCCTGCCGCGTTTGGAAAAGCACGGTGAGCTGATGCACGCCCGGTGAAATGTTTCCGGCGATCTGCGCCGTGCCCCCGCCGCTCCCTGCGAGGCCCGTCTGGCCCGGCAGCGTGTACTGAAAATGCGTGGCGTCCGGCACCGCGGTGACGGTCCAGGAGCCGTTGTAAACCGCCAGCGCCACGCCGGAAACCGCCACCGTCTGGCCTGCGGCGAATCCGTGCGCCGTAGCGGTCTGAATGGTCACCGTTTGCGTCTGCGGCGTTGCCGTTCCTCCACCGCTCGCAGCCAGGCCGGAAACCGTGTTGGCAAACGTGAAGTGCGTCGCGTCCACCACGGAGACCACGGTCCAGGTGCCGTTGTAGCCGGCCACGCCCACGCCCGCGATCACCACCGTCTCTCCGGCCGCGCATTGATGCGCCGTGCTGGTGGCGATGGTGCAGATCAGTCCGGACTGCGTCGCCCCGTTGGGTGAGGCGGCGATGTTCACCGCCAATCCCTGGTACGCGCCATTGGGACTGGCCACGATGGCCACCGGCGCTGTGATTTCATCCGTTGCCGTGGGCGGTTCGCCCGGTCCCGCTTGGCTCACGCGGTCCAGGTTCAGCGAGTCGTCATACTGCCGCGGCAGGTCCGCGCCGAGCAGTTGATTGGAGAGCGCCAGGTATTCCCGGCCGAAGAGCGTGGCGGAAGCGAGAAACGTATTTGCCGCCAGCCCCGGCGTGTGCAGCTGCAACGTGCCCGCGGTGTATTCGCGGTAGAGATTGCCGTTGCTGTCCAGCACCAGCGTGCGCAGCTCGTCCGCGGGCGTGATGTGCGTCTTCAGCCCGTTGATGTTCACGCCTCCCGCCAGCGGCCCCAGCACGGACACCAGCCCGTCGCGCGTGCGCACGCCGTCCAGCGTGAACTGCACGTCCTGGCAGTCCGGCGAAACCCCCGGCGGGAGCACCGACGGGTCGGTATAGGTGACCAGCGAGCCGAAAACATCCAGCATCGCGGGAGAGAGGCCAGCAACAGTCATGGGTCGATCAATGAGCGATGGGCCGAAGCCATGTGGAATCTGCATGGCCTGCAGCGGCGCTCGGCCTTGAAAGGCTTACCGCCGGTAGCCAGTTGAGGTATGCTTCGGACCTGACTAAAAGGGGCCACCGATGGCTACACGTCCTTATGTTATAGCGGCAATGCTCTGCCAGCAGGTGCTGGAAGAAAAGAATGGGACGATCAGTGTCATCCGGGTTGCTGACAGAATGGGCTATCAGACGTTGGGGTTACCCGAAGGAGCCAGACCAGTCGTTCAGCTTTCGGGGTTCGTTTCACTGAAATCAGGCCCTGTTACGGGCGACCACATGGTAAAAATCGTTGCAGAGAGGCCAAGCGGGGTTCGCACGGAGATTTACACTTGGCCGGTAGCATTCATGGGTAAGGACCATGGGCAAAACCTAATTGTCAACATGACACTCGGGATCGAGGAGGATGGACTCTACTGGTTCGATGTGATTTTTGACGATGAGGTGCTGACGAAGATTCCTCTTATGGTCGCGCAGGAATCGACACCAGCGCCGACGCCGACGGCGCCTCAGTCCTGAATCGCCGAATCGGTTGGGGCGCCCAGAGGACCGGGACCGGATCTATGACTTCCGCGATTCTTGTCTCGGCGTGGATGGCTTGCTCAAGTTCACTGCGAAGAGCTTGCTCGGAGATGTGGGCGCTTGTGTACTCTGAAAGAAGATCTTCGATCGCGAATGTCAGAACTTCCGCCTCTTTGCTTCCAGATGCGTGAATGTTCCAAGTATTCTGGACAAACCAGTCCTCAAACTGGTCAAGGGACATCTTACGCGCGAGGGCAAGCGCAAGTTGACTCCGGATCTGTGATGCACTGATCATGCCGCCTCCTATCATACGATGCTCCGCCTGGAGAATGCGACGCAGATTTAATCGAGGCAGATACCACCAAAGGGCTCAGGCCGGGCAGTTGGTTGTGAGGGTGAATAGGGACTCGCATCCGACTCGGATTGAGGCCGGAGAACCGTTTTGTACCCGTAGCCAAGAGGTGTCCTACCTGGATGGTGGATTCGAAGTCGCGAGAGTTCACCAGTATATCCGACCGACGGGGGAATTGGGCGCTAAGGGGTTGCCTGATCCCAAGCGCATCTATGAGGGCGGCAAGCTATACAGATTGCGGCCTCCCCCCAAGACGCTCTGGGAGCAGTGTCGCAACTTTGTGTCGGACACGAGGGATAGGATTTGCTGGCAATTTGGCATCGAGGTGGATTAGCTCCGGTAAGGGTAAGGGGTGTGCCCACGTATGTCACGACGCTCGACGTCGAGACATGCGGAATTGGATGGTCTCGACCTACTGCAATTTCGGGTACACCGCGCTGAAGGCGATGATGTCGCTGGTGATGGCGGTGGGGTACGCGCCCGCGGCCAGTTCCGTGCCGCCGGCGCCGTAGATCCTTACCTTGCAGGAGTTCAGCGCCGCGCCCTGGATGAAGGCGTAACTGTAGACCTGCCCGGTCTGGGTGAAGAGCGCCACCTGCTTGGGCAATTGCGCAGACGGAATGAACGACTGCGTGGAAAGGTCCAGCGTGTCTCCGCCGGTCGAGTAGTTTCCGCTGGCGGTGACCACGCCGGCCACGTACACCTGCTTGCCGGTAGAGTCCACGTCGAATTGATGCACGGTCAATGTCAATGCCATGATTCCGTACTCCTTCCCTTGTCGAACCGTGTTACGCCCGTGGCGCGGCCTCAGGTCCGGGCAGACTGGCCCTGCTATTTCACGCACCGGCTAAGCCCTTGTGCTACAAAACCACGGGCTGGCTGCGCCAGCCATAGGGGCGGCGGCGGTGCATGGAGTGCTGCTGGCGGCGCGTGCCGCGCACGAGAATCTTCCGCAGCGCTTCGGCGCCCGCGGCCGAAAACGTTTCCGCCTGCGGCGAGCCGCGGGACTGCGCGGCGAGGGCCGCGGCAAAAAACGCGATGGCGTCCTGCGCCCCGCGGAGCTGGATGGTGTCTGAGCCCTGCACCACGTCCGGCAGCACGGACTCATAACGCAGACGAATATCGTTCGATTGCGTGGCGCCCAGGAAGATGATTCCGTCCGTGCGCCACTCCCAATAGCGCAGGCGCTCCTGCTGCGTTTCCGAAGGCAGGCCGTCCTTCTGCTGGTACATGGGCAGAAACGGCTCGCTCGAGCCGGTCTGTCGCTCCCAGATGCGCACCGGCGCGAGCAGGTCAGTGGGGATCTGCGGCGTGGGCGCGACGGTGGCCATCTGGTTCTGCGAATCGTTGAGCACCACCTGGACGGACGGGTCCACGGCAGTGACGGCCGGAACGGTGAGCACCACGTTGTCTTTCACGAACGTCTCGATGCCGTGATTGGCCATCTCGAACTGCACCTGATGGTAGGCGGAGTTGACGAACGGGATGAGCACCGCGTCCGTAAAGACGTCGCCCGTGCTCACCGCCGCATCGTCCAGCAGCGAGCGCACCAGCGAGAGCACGCCCGAGGCGCTTCCGTATCCCGAGGAGCCGACAACTGGCATGTGAGTTCCCTTTCCGAATTGCGCGAAGCAGAGCGAAAGAAAGAAAAGATAGCGCAGAGGCGCAGAGATCGCAGAGGCGCTCAGAGAAAGCAGTTCCCGCACCCCGGCCACCTGCGCCGGAATTCGGGATGGTTCCTACGGGTTGTCGCGTCCGCCGGTTGGTCCGGGCAAGCGATCCTTCGTTCCCATGGCTCCGGCGACTTTGTTGACACCGTAGAGTGCGCCGATCAACAGCACCAGGCCGCCGAAATCCGGGAGCTGGTGGTTCAGGCGCACCAGCGCGGTCACCCAACCCACGGCGAAGGCGACGATCACCGCCGTGGCCACCCGGGAGAAGCTGGGCGTGCCGTCGGATTCGCTGAATACGCCGCGCCAGAAGGATTGAGGCATGAGCTTGGTGGCACAGGCTCTTAGCCTGTGCTGGACTTAATCCAGTCAGATCGCCGGACCTTGACACCTACTCATTGACGACAGAGCGAACGGCGTTGTTCCGGCGGGGGACAGACAACAATGTATGCCCCACAAAGGCGCACAGGCTGAAAGCCTGTGCTACTGAATCACGCGGACGTTGTAGGTAGTGGCGGTGGGGGTGCCCGCCACGGCCGCGCAGATGCGCAAGGTAACCGTGTTCGACGAAGACACGAACGCCAGCCAATAGAACCCAGAGCCCGGGTCGGAGGCCGGGGAGACGGAAACTGCCATGCTCGTGGTGGCGCCGGTGATGCTCACGGTGGTGCTGGAACAGGTCCCGGCGGTGAGCGCGCTGCCGCCCAGGCTGCTGGATGTTCCGGTGAGCACCAGCGCGGGCGTGCCGCTCGCATCCGGCCAGGTGAAGGTGCGCGCGGCGGTAAAGCCGCCGCCAGGCGCGGCGAATGTGCCGCCGTTGCCGCCGGCCAGTCCGCCGAAGCCCAGCGTGCCGGGAACGGAAAGATTGCCGCTGTTGTTCAGGTTGAAGAGCTGGGTCGAGCCGTTGGTGGCAAAGATTTGCAGGCTGTTCGACGCTTCCAGGAATTTCTTGGAGTTCCCTGCCCCGCCGATTTCCCAGAGCGTCAGGTCGCCCGTCAGGTTGTTGCAGCGCAGGACGGAATAGCCGCAAGCATTGCCAAACGAGGTGTGCGCGTAAACGTGGTTTCCCGCCAGGGCCAGGTTCTTGATCGCCGTGGCGAAATCCATCTGGCCGCAATCCGTCAGCTTGTACCGGCCCTGAAAATTGTTGAAGTCGATGACCACGCCGCCCGCTCCGGCGCCGATGCCGGAGTCCTCGCAATCAATCACCGGCCCGCCGCTGGAAATGTTCATC
>OCOJ01033232.1_pt4 | contig 14401 bp, 15 predicted proteins | sample 1539251 | NCBI WGS metagenome assembly OCOJ01 (sample SAMN01911457, study PRJEB22624) | soil metagenome | biome: Soil | place: Malaysia | collected 2012-04-30 | depth RA_metagenome m | reverse complement strand
CGAAAGTATTCAAGAAAGGTGCGGCGATTCTTTCCATTCATCTGCAGGTCCCGATCGTGCCGGTCGCGATCGATGGTTTTTACGAAGTGTGGCCGCGGGGCAAGAAATTCTTTCAGAAGCTGAATCCGATGAAGATGCATTTCGGCCCGGCCATCCAGCCGCCACCGGCAAGCGAGGCCTCGGAGTCCGCGTATGAAGAACTAACCGCGGACCTGAAGGCCCGCGTAGTAGAGATGTGGCAAGGATTGCGAAAGTAGCAAGTCATCAGCTCACGCAAGCCCGAGTCAGTGCGTTAGGCTTGAAGTCTTTCTTTCAACTGTTCGTGCAATTGCGCGACGACTCCGTGGAGTTCCGAGAGCTGGCCCTTCTGAAACCTAATTTCCTCGCGCTGCAAATCGCGTTCCACGGACCGGCAGAGTTGGAATGCTGCCCGCACGCGTTCGGCGGCGAGAAAAGAATTCAGGCCGGCAGGACCCTGTTCCGAGAGTTGGGAAACGATGAACTGTTGCACGGCCCAGGCAGTGTTACGCACGCGATTCAAGGCATCGCGAAAGTCGCTTAACAGCCGCGTGTCGACCGAGTCGGCCGAAAGTAATTCCTGGAGAGCCAGCAACTCGACAATGGCATTCTCCAGCCGCTGGTCAATTCCTGCTTTTGAGCTGGTTTCGCAATCCACGAAGATTTCCTCCCACTCTTCGGGAGGGTAATATGCATTCCGCTTCGCGTACAGAGCTCTGAGGAACAGAATCCTTCGTGGGCTGGATAAGAAAGAAATTAGATGCAAACACAAGCCGCTTGTGCTTCACTTCGCACGCGGGTGGGTCTGATCGTAGACCTGCAGCACGTGCTTGATCGAGAGCTGCGTGTAACGCTGCGTCGTGGCGAGGCGCTCGTGCCCGAGCAGCTCCTGAATGGCGCGCAGGTCGGCACCTTCCTCGAGCATGTGCGTGCCGAAGGCATGGCGTAACGTGTGCGGGTGAACGTCGGGTGAGAGTCCTTTGGCGACGGCAATCTTTTTGACGATGCGGCCAACGCTGCGCGTGGTCAGTCTTCCGCCGCGCTGGTTGATGAGCAGGGCGTCAGTATTTTTGCGAGCAGTAGCGAGGGTTTGCTGTCGTTCTGGCAGGTACGCCGCCAGCGCACTTTTCGCAGAGCCGCCAAAAGGAACATAGCGTTCCTTCTTGCCTTTGCCGCGGATGAGAATGGCCTCAGCGCTGGGACGAACATCATCGAGGTTGATACCAACGAGCTCGGAGTTGCGAATGCCGCATCCGTAGAGTAGCTCCAACATGAGCCGGTCGCGGGCGGGGAAGCTGGCCGTTTCCGGCATTTGGCCGTCGAGCACCGAGTTCATTTCTTCAATCGTTGGCACGCGCGGAAGCCGTTGCGGACGCTTGGGAGTGGCGACGAGCTTGGCGGGATTCTGCTCCACGATTCCTTCCCGCGCCAGCCAGCGATACAGCGAACGCACCGCAGCCAGCGCGCGGGCAACTGAGGTCTTGCTGAGTCCTTTCTCGTATAGCTGCGAGAGAAAGCCCCGGATCGCGATGTGATCGATTTGCTTCCATCCACGAGAACCGGCGTAAGCCGCGAATTGCGCCAGGTCGCCGCTATAAGCCTTGATCGTGTGCGGGGAGGCGTTGCGCTCGCACAGGTGGGAGAAAAAGTCGGCCACGGCTTTGGCGACAACGGTGGGAGAGGGAGACATGAGAATTCCTGGTCGCGAATTGTTGATTTTTGATTGTTGATTGTTGATTGAAACCCTAAGGCTCAACCGGTGTTGAGTTTTCAATCAGCAATCAAGAATCAAACATCATCAATTTCTCTGCCGTGCCCGCGGATGATGTTTCTGATACACGGTGCGCAGGCGATCCAGCGCCAGATGCGTGTAGACTTGGGTCGTCGAGATATCCGCGTGGCCGAGAATCGTCTGCACGGTGCGCAGGTCGGCGCCGTTCTCCACCATGTGGGTGGCGCAGGAATGGCGCAGCATGTGCGGCGAGGCCTTACGTCCGGAGGTGGCCGACGCTGCCCGCACCATCTGCCACACCCGCTGGCGCGTGAGTTTGCGGCCTCCACGGGCGATGAACAGCAGCGGACAATCTCGCAGCGGCATGGCGTTCCTCTTGCCCGCTGCAATGATACGTCGCGATTGCGCCAAATACTCCGTCAGAGCATCTTGTGCGGACTTGCCCAGCGGGACGACTCGTTCTTTGTCGCCTTTGCCACGCACCAGCATGTAACCCGCATCGAGCTTCAGGTCTTCCAGTTTGACGTTGATAATCTCAGAAACGCGCAAAGCGCCCGCGTAGAAGACTTCCAGCATGGCGCGATCGCGCGTGGCCAGCGCTGACGTCGTCGGCTTATTTGCAGCGCGTCGTGCCATTGGCGCTGCCAGCGTGGCCTCCATTTCGTCTCGTGCCAGCGATTTGGGCAGAATCTTCCACTGCCGGGGCGATTCGATGTTCAGCGTGGGATCGTGTTCGATTCTCTTGTCGAGCAGAAGGTAGCGGTACAGATGGCGCAGAGCCGAGAGTTTGCGCNCCTACGCTACGGCCGTCAACCTGATGAGAGAAAAGCTGCTGCAGGAAATCGCGCACGTCGTTGCGCCGCGCGGTCAGCAGCAAGTGCTTGCGTTTCTCCAGGAACTCCGCGAATTGGCTGATATCGGTGGCGTAGGCGCTGATCGACAGCGGGGCGAGTCCTTTCTCGATGCGGAGGTAGTCGAGAAAGCTGGAGAGCACACGCGCGTTAGCTTCGGAAAGCACTCCGGAAAGTATGCGCGTTATCGGACATTGCGAAAAGTAGCGACTAGGATGCCATCACGCTTCACCCACTCACTTCCCGAAGCAATTCCACTGCGTATAGCGCTCCCTCCGGCGTTTCTTCGTGCTTGAAGTAGGCAAACACGTTTCTGCCAGCCGCGATGTGCTCGCGAATATGGTGAACCATTGACTTGCGTTCTTCTCCGCTGTAGTTCGGCTTGCGGAATCTGTAGTAGGCGAACGAGGCGGTCGCGACGTCGGGCGTGGTCATGGTCTCGGTTTCGGCTACGCACAACGCAGTCTGATGGGATCGGAGCAGTTCCCAGGTAGCGTCAGTGAACCACGACGCATGGCGAAACTCGAACGCTGCCGGCAAAGTGCGCGGCAGGATGGCAAGAAAATCCTTGAGCAGCGCGGGGTCCGCCTTCAGATTGGGCGGAAGTTGAAACAGCACCGGACCAAGTTTTCCGGCGCTCGCCAGCGGCTCGATCGTCGCCAGAAAACGGGGAACAAAATCCTCCGCTCCCTTCAGCCGCTTGATGTGTGTGATTACCTGGTGCGCCTTGACACCGAAGCGGAAATGCGCCGGCGTCTCCTGCATCCAGTTTTGAATTGTGGTTTCCTTCACCAGTTGGCGAAAGGTGAAGTTGACTTCGACCGTGTTGAGTTGGGTGGCGTAGTGGCTAAGGAATTTCTTCTGCGCCAGCTTCGCAGGATAGAAGTCGGGCTTCCAGCTGGCATAAGCCCACCCCGAAGTGCCAGCGAAGAGTTGAGGCATAAGATGGTCGAACCGCAATGGATCGTAGCAGCGAATTGCGGACAGGAGGGTCCGCGCACCGCGCAAAGCGAGGATTATATCTTGCGCGCCCGCTTCCGTTGCGCTTTCTTGATCGTGGTGCTACGTGGCTTCTGTACGCCAGCATCTTCACTTTCCGCCTGGGCTGCAATCGCCATCGGCGATGAAGCCGCAGCCGCCGCAACCATCTCCTTCGCATCGGGCAACTTCTGCTTCAACTCCAGCACCGGCTCGAACAGGTCTCCCATCTTTTCGAAGCGAGCGACGACCTGCGCTGCCTCAAACACCAGCAGGCTCGCATCGTCTTTCCTGAGCGCACGCTCGACCTCCTCCCATGTTACCGGCGTGGACGCTGTGGGACGCTCCCGCGCCCGCAGCGAGTAGACGGCGATGGTCGTTTTATGCTCGTCGTTCTGGCTCCAGTCGACAAAAACTTTGCCGGTGCGCGCTTGCTTGCTCATTTCCGAGAGCACCATGTCTTTGTGCTCATGCTCGAGCAGTTGCGCCAGCGCGTGCGAAAAAAGTTTGGTGGCATCGTAGTTCACCGGCGTGTTCAGCGGAACGTAGATCTGCAGGCCCTTCGAGCCGGAGGTCTTGGGAAAACTCTGCAAGCCGAAGTGCTCGAAAATCTCGCGCAGCCAGACGCCGACCTGGCAGCACTGCACCATGTTGGCGGGCGGCCCGGGATCGAGATCAAAGACCATCACGGTCGGGCAAGTGATGTCTTTTGCCAGTGAAAGCGAGGGATGCAGCTCCAGCGCGGCGAGGTTAGCCAGCCAGACCAGCGTGGCCAGATCATCGGCCAGCACGTAGTGAATAGTACGGCGATTCCGCCCGCTCCAGATGGGCACCGTCTTCACCCAGTCGGGCTTGTGCATGGGCGCGTTTTTTTCAAAGAAAGGTTCGCCCTCCACGCCGTCGGGATAGCGCTTGCGGGTAAGCGCACGTCCTGCAAGGTGCGGCAGAATCGCCGGCGCGATGCGCACGTAGTAGTCGATGACCTGCTGCTTGGTGAACCCGACCGCGGGGTAAAGAACCTTTTCGAGGTTGGTGAGCGAAAGGTGCCTGCCCTGCACCTCGATGGCAGAATCCATGACGTGCTCCCGACCGCATTGTGCCTGAATCGGAGCCTGCCGAGAACTGGGGAGATATTACGGCATCCGGTTTGACAACCTCCCTTCCTGCCGCGTACTTTCAAACCTTTCCCCTGCATATCCGTCTAAGGTTATTTGTCCGGGCGGTGGGCTCGGACGTTTCTGTCGACCCTGGAGGTCTCGTGAGACATCGCGCACTCAAAACCTTCGCGTTCCTTCTTCTGCTTTCCGCTCTCGCCGTGGCGCAGGATGTTGCCTCGTTCGAGAAGCGCATCACGGTTAAGAAGTTGCCCAACGGCCTCACCCTGCTCATCTGCGAACGGCCTGAGGCCCCGGTTTTCTCTTTCTTCACCCTGGTCGACGCCGGCTCGGTACAAGATCCTATGGGCAAAACCGGCCTGGCCCACATGTTCGAGCACATGGCGTTCAAGGGCACCGACAAGATCGGCACCACCGACTACGCGGCCGAAAAAACCGCTCTCGCCAAGGTCGAGGTTGCGTACGCGGCTTACATCGCTGAACGAGACAAGAGCGTGGGCCGCGACGAAGCCAAGCTGAAGAAGCTGGAACAAGACTGGATGGACGCGACCGCCGGCGCCGACAAGTTCGTCACGTCGAACGAATTCAGCAAGATCGTCGAGCAGAACGGCGGCGAGGGCCTCAATGCCTTCACCAGCCTCGACGAGACTGGGTACCACTACTCGCTGCCCGCCAATCGGCTGGAGCTGTGGGCGTATCTGGAATCGGAGCGCTTTCTGCACCCGGTCATGCGCGAGTTCTACAAAGAGCGCAATGTCGTGATTGAGGAGCGGCGCCTGCGCACCGACAGTAACCCCGTCGGCCGCCTACTGGAGCAGTTTGACGCAGCCGCCTTTGAAGCGCATCCGTACCATCGGCCTACCGTGGGCTGGATGTCCGACTTGAATTCGTTTTCCGCCACCGACGCGCAGCAGTTCTTCGACAAGTATTACGTGGCCTCGAATATGGTGGTCGGGATCGCGGGCGATGTGAAAGCCGCGCAGGCCATGCCGATCCTGGAAAAATATTTCAGCCGCCTGCCGGCTCGCCCTGCGCCCGAAGAAGCTACCACCACCGAGCCTCCGCAGAACTCCGAGCGCAAAGTCGTGCTGAAGGAACAAGCCCAGCCGCTGTACCTGGAGGGATATCACCGGCCCGACTACCGCTCGAAGGATGATGCCGTGTTCGACGCCATCACCGACCTGATGTCGGAAGGCCGCACCTCGCGCCTTTACCGCGCCCTGGTGCGCGACAAGAAAATTGCTTCGTTCTCAGCCGGATTCAGCGGATTGCCCGGGACTAAATATCCACATTTGTTCGCCCTTTTCGCCGTCCCATTGCCCGGCCACACTCCGGCCGAGATGGGCGACGCCATCCACGCTGAGATCGACCGGCTCAAGAAGGAAGACATCAGCGACGACGAACTGAAGATGATCAAGACGCGCACCAAGGCCAACCTGATTCGCGGGCTCGCTGACAATGAGGGTTTGGCCATGCAACTCGCCACTTTCCAGACGCGCNTACGGAGACTGGCGCGAGCTGTTCCGCTCCGTCGACCGAATTGACCAGGTGACCAAGGCCGACATCCGCCGGGTCGCGAACGAGATTTTCGTCGACACCAACCGCACCGTGGGCGTGATCGAAACCGCATCGGGCGGAGGAGCACAAGGGAGAGACGGTGGAGGCTCGGGCGATTCGGGCTCCGCGGCCCAGGAAACCGATCATCCGGCAGTGAGTGGCCGGACTTCGCAGAGCCAGGGAGGTGCGCAATGAGAACGACCAAGCGTATCGTCCTTCTCGCAGTTTTGGCGGTGATGCTGGTCGGCTCACGCCCTCAGGCAGCAGCTCAAGCCGCAAGCTGGCAGCAGATTCCCATCCCTCCCTTGCCCGCGTTCAAGCCCCAGCAGCCGAAGCGCATCGAGCTGCCCAACGGCATGGTGATCTTCTTGCAGGAGGATCATGAGCTGCCGTTGATTGACGTCAGCGCGCGCATCCGCGGCGGCTCGGTTGACGAACCGGCCAGCAAGGCGGGCCTGGTCGACATTTACGGCAACGTCTGGCGCACCGGCGGCACTAAGTCGCAGACCGGCGATCAGCTCGATGATTTTCTTGAAGTGCGTGCGGCGAAAGTGGAGACCGGCGGCGGAGCGGACTCGACCACCATCAGCTTGTCGTGCCTCAAGGGCGACTTCGACGACGTCTTCAAAGTCTTCGCCGATCTGCTGCAGAACCCCGAGTTCCGCGCCGACAAGATCGATATCGCCAAGAAGAGCGCCGAGGATGGAATCTCGCGGCGCAACGACTTCCCCGGCTCGATCGCCTTCCGCGAGTCTGCGAAGCTGGCCTACGGCGCCGACAATCCCTACGCCCGCGTGACCGAATACGCCACCGTTGCCGCGGTGACTCGGCAGGATTTGATTGATTGGCACAAACGATATGTGCACCCCAACAACATCATTTTGGGTGTGGACGGCGACTTTGACCTGGCTACGATGGAAGCCAGGCTGCGCGCGGCCTTCGAGGCTTTGCCCAAAGGTCCGGCGCCGCCCAAAGAAGACATTCAGTATCATCCCGCCAAGCCCGGCTACTACCTGGTTCCCAAAGAAGATGTGAATCAGAGCAACATCCGCATGGTGACGCTGGGCACGACGCGCGACAATCCCGACTACTACGCGATCAGCGTATTCAACGAGGCCTTCGGCGGCGGTTTCTCATCGCGTCTGTNTCAACGATATCCGCACCAATCGTGGCCTGGCCTATAACGTCGGGGGAGGCATCGGCACCAACTTTGGCCATCCCGGCATCCTGCAAGTGGTCCTGGGGACCAAGAGCCAGAGCACCATCGAGGCCATTCAAGCCGCGGGCGAAGACATCGAAAATCTCGCCAAGCAACCCATTACCGAAGACGAAGTCAAACACGCCAAAGACGCCATCCTGAACGCGTTCGTCTTCCGCCTCGACTCGCCGGACAAGATTCTTGACGAGCGCATGACCTACGAGTTCTACGGATATCCCGCGGACTGGCTCGACAAGTACGAGGCTGAAATTAGCAAAGTCACCGTGGCCGCCGTGAACCGCGTCGCCGCCAAGTATCTGCATCGCGATCAGCTCGCGGTGCTCGTGGTCGGCAACACCAAAGATTTCGACAAGCCGTTGTCGTCGCTCGGCGAGGTGAAGCAACTCGACATCACCATTCCGCCTCCGCCGGGGGCGAGGGAAGCGGAAAGCGCCAAACCGACCGCGTCGAACGCGGAAGGCAAAGGGCTTGCTGCCAAAGTAGTGGCCGCCCTGGGCGGAGAAGCCAGGCTCGCGGCCATCAAGTCCATCAAGGCAAACATCACGGTCACCCAGAAAACGCCGCAAGGGGATTTCACCATGCCGATGGACAACATCGTGGTTTACCCCGACCATCAGCACGCCGAGCTGCACACCCCCGGGGGAGCGATGACATTCGTGGTTACGCCCGATGTCGCTTATACGGTGATTCCGGGCGCTGGCATCCAACCCATGCCCGCCACGCGCAAATCGGAGATGCTGGGACAGATCAAGCGTGACCCTATCTTCATTGCCGCGCACTGGAAGGATGCGGACGTTTTTTTCCGGGCGGACGGAACTGAGAAAGTCGGCGATGTCGAAGCCCGAATCGTCGATGTCAATGCCGCCGGTGCCGCGATCCGCTGGTTTGTCGACCCCCAGAGCGGGCATATCCTGAAAGAAACTTACCCTACCATGGGGCAAGGCGGCCCGGCACAGGGCGAGACCACGCTGGAGAACTGGAAGAGTATGAACGGCCTGACCATTCCATGCCTGCGCAAGAATAAGCAGAACGGGCAGGATTCCAGCACGGTCGAGTACACTTCCCTCGAGCTCAATCCGACCGTGGATCCGAAGCTTTTCGAGAAGCCGGCGGAGAATCCATAGCCGATTGCCCTGTGCAGCAGGACGCCGACCGCCGCGAGCGGATGGATCGGAAGATTACGCCGCCGGTGTCTCGTCTAGCAGGCGCTGCTTGAGACCAGCGCAATCACGGCGTCCCCGCTGTAGACGAGCCGTCCCTGGCAGTTGCACGTGTCGCCTCGGTACACTACTTCCCGCGTACCCGGCTTCTCCCCAGGCGATTCTTCCGAGGGCTGCTGCCAATTGATGCCACACCCCTGGGCGCCGAAGGCATCCTTTTCGCTCTCCTTCAGAAGCTCCAGCGCCTGCAGTCTGTCGAGCCCCTGAAGCTGCATGCGTTCCTGCGAGTATTCAATGCTCGAGTTGGCTCGTGCTTCCAACCGCGCCTTTCGGCGAAAGGTGTAGATAAGCGTAAGGTTGCTTCCATCGACCCCGATCTGGCAGGAAGTCGGCTTTCCCTTGCGGCGCACCAACTCTTTGAAAAACGGCCCGGCAGCGACGCGCTGAAGAAACTCCTGCGCTTCTTTCTTGCGCGCTGCGGGTATGGCGGACGCGCCGCTGCAATTCGAGGCTTCCGGTTCGGCGGCGACGGCGGGCACGGCAACGGCCGCGAGCACAACNGCCGCGAGCACAACCATAACGATAATGACGCGGGAGCGGACCGCCCCTAGAACTCCGCGTGCCATCGGACCAGGTTGCCTTCCTTCTCGAGGAATTTCGTTATGCCCGTCAGCCCTCTGATCGCCTTCTTGATGTCATCGGAATCGGCGTCAACCGGCTGCACATCAAAGGCGTCACCCGAGAGATGCTTGCTTAACGACCTCAATTGAGCGTCGGTAAGGCCACCGAGCACGCCTTTCAAGCCGGTCGCGATTTCATCTTTGGTCTTCTTCTCTTTGTTGTCGTCAACCCACTTCTGGCAGGCATCTCGCGCGGTGCTCTTGGCATAAGTATTCTTGATCCAGTCCCGGTCTTGCACGACGTTTTCGGCCATCGCGCTGGCTTGCTCGTCTTTGTCGCGGCGGCCGCTGGTAAACACTACCGACGGCTTTGCTTTCTTCAGCTCATAGGCAGCCTTTTTGGCCGTATCGGACAGGTTGAGGGCTTCGATGTCAGGATCAGTAGCGGGTTTTGCATCCGCCGCCGCTGCCGCAGCCGGAGCCCCGCCAGTCGCAGCAGCCGCCGGCGCCGATGCGGCTCCGGTTGAGGATGCAGCCTGATTGCTAGTCGCGACTACAGGGGCGAGAGGATCGCGTCCCACAGGACCGCGGGTAAAATCCGCGACATCGAGTGTCGGATTCAAGCCCAAAGGCTTTACCCCTTTGGAAAAGCCCGGTCCCGCGCCGCCCGTGGGCGCGTTCGGATGAACATCAGGCGACTGAGGCACGACGCATCTCCTTTTCAGCCGAGCACCACGAGCACGTGATCGGGGGCCAGTTCAGGCCCTCCAATCGCGTGGCATTGGTTTCAAGACTCTAACACGAAGGGCTCGCAGCGCAAAGTTCACCTCACAGCGTCGTAGTGCAGTTTGTCTGTCATCCTGGGCAAGCCTGCCCTGAGCAAGCGAAGTGCGCCGAACGGGCGTCCTTTGCTAAGCAGGGATCTGAGCGAGCGCGCGACCATCCGGAGCCTGCCCTGAGAAAGCGCGACCGAAGGGAGTGTTTGGCTCGCTTCCTCTGCAAACTGCACCACTACCCGCAGGGTTGTATTGCATCCGAATCGTTTCCCCGACCTGCGGCCGCTCGCCCCCACGGCGTCGTTCTACTCTTCCCTGCACTGCGCGCTCAGTCCCATGTCACCTGCGACCAAGGTCGTGAGGTAAGTTCCCGCCGACGCCATGGGCTAGCCAGGCAAAGCTCCGCTCAATTCGTAACACCCCGATCCCACTTGACGGCGATTCCCGAGGCGCTGTAGCATAGCGAATAAAAAGCGAATATGCCAACGTCTTCCCTCCCCTTGCCGCCGTTGCCTGCAAAGCCTGCCCTCATCGGCATTGCCCGGCTCGCCGCGCAGGGCGAGTCGCTGCGCGAGGGACATAACGTCGAGTACTTCACCCTGCCCGCCAAGTCGCTGCTCAATCGCTGCGTGAGCAAGCGGCGGATGCCCTTCACCTGGACCATCAATCCCTATCGCGGATGCGAATTCGGCTGCCGCTATTGCTACGCCCGCTACACCCACGAGTTCATGGAGATGCGCGACGGCGCCGATTTCGAGCAAAAGATTTACGTCAAGCAGCACGCTGCCGGGTTGCTGCGCCGCGATCTGAGCCGCGTCAACCCGGGCGAGGCGATCGCCATGGGCACGGCGACCGACCCGTATCAGCCGGCCGAGCGCCGCTACGAAGTCACGCGTNGGAATTCTCGAGGAATTCGCCCGCCATCGCGGATTCGAGCTGGGGATCGTGACCAAATCGAATCTGATCGTGCGCGATCTCGACCTGCTCCAGGAAGCAGCCAGGGCAAATCGCATCTCGGTTCACATCACCGTCACTACTCTGAACGTCGATCTGGCGCGGATTCTCGAGCCGCGTGCCCCTCGCCCTGACTTGCGACTCGAAGCGGTGCGGACTCTGGCTGCCGCCGGGCTGCGTGTGGGCGTGAGCTGCTCTCCCGTGCTGCCCGGGATCACCGACTCGCCCGAGGATCTTGAAGCCGTCGTGCGCGGCGCCGCCGAAGCCGGAGCTGACCATGTCTTTGCCAATCCGCTGTTTCTAAAGCCGTGTTCATCGGCCGTCTTTCTTCCTTTCCTTGAAAAGAACTTCCCCCATCTGGTCGAAAGTTACCGCCAACGCTATCANNCTATCAGCAGAATGCGTTTCTTTCGCCCGCCTACCAGAAGCGAGTGTCGCAGCTCATCGCGCAACTGCGGACTCAATACAAGATCGCCCCCCGCGATCGCAGCGCCAGGCCGGCATTCGCGACGAAATGGCCAGTACAGGCCTTTGATGAGCAGATGGAACTGTTCTAGGAATTTTCGATTGGCGATTTTTGATTGACGATGGTTCTGTCCGATGTGGGGATCGCTCGCCCCCAGCTTCAGCAATCACAAACCGGCAATCGTCAATCGCAGATCGAAAATCGGCAAAAATCCATCCGGCCCCTTCTTCTATAATCCAGGCTGAGTGCAATGGCCACGGCCTCCCCACCCGCCCAGCAGCCTTCCGCCGCGCCTCTGACCTTCGGCATGCGGCTGCGTCAATTTTGGCAGCGCGTCACAGAAGGCATGGAGGTCGCCCAGCTCTGGTCGCAGTTCGAGTCCGAGGCACGTGCCAGCTACCGCTTGTATTCCAAAGACGTCGAGGCCAAAACCCCGGAAGGCCTGACGCGCAAGGGCCGCCGGCTGCATGTCGTCCAAGAATTTTTCTGGGCGGTGATGGAGAAGCTTTCCCCTGCCCGCCGTGTGCTGTTGCTCGCGGCCTTGATCATGCTGGTGATCCCGCACACGGCCTTCAATTACGAGCAGGGCGGCAAAGGCATCAACTTCGAATTCGATCTGCACTTCTGGGGTGGCTTGTTGTTGTTCCTCCTCCTGATGCTCGAGATTGCCGACCGCGTGGTGATGAAGCGCGACCTGGAGATCGCGCGCGACATTCAGACCTGGCTGCTGCCCGGTGCGCCGCCGCAAATTCCCGGGCTCGCCATCGCCTATGCCACCCGTCCGGCCAACACGGTCGCTGGAGATTATTACGACGTGTTCCCGCGGCCGGGCAAGACCAGCGCCGAAGATCGCGTGGTCTTCGCCGTAGCCGATGTCGCCGGCAAGAGCATTCCCGCGGCTATGCTGATGGCCACGTTTCAGGCCAGTCTCAAGACGCTTTCCACCACGCAGGCCTCGCTGCCCGAACTCGCCGCCAACATGAACCGATACGCCTGCACCAACAGCCAGGGTGGGCTGCGCTTCACCACGGCGTTTCTTTCGGAGTACGATCCGCCACGCCGCACCTTCACTTACATCAACGCCGGCCACAACAACCCCGTTCTGCGGCGGGCCAACGGATCCATCGAGCGCTTGGATGTGGGCGGGCTGCCGCTCGGCATTCAGCCCGATGCGAAGTACGAATCAGCGAGTATCGTGCTCGCGCCTCATGACTGGCTCGTAATCTTTACCGACGGCCTGGTGGAAGCCATCAACGCGCGCGGGGAAGAATACGGCGAAATGCGCCTGCTGAACGGGATCGGCGCGGCCGCCGCGAGCACTCCCGCCGAGATGCTTCGCCGCCTGATGGCGGAACTGGATTTGTTCGTGGGCAACACGCCCCAGCACGATGATGTGACCTGCATGCTGCTGAAGGCGGACTAAGGCGCAGCCCTCTCCCGACCTATGCATCAACCGGTTGTTGATGTACTCGCATTTTTTGCCAACCGTGATTAGCGTCACTGACAAGGGTTCCGCGTCCTGTTGGAATCGTGCGAGAAATTCTCGCCTTCCCGAAGAGCGGTTTCCATCATCCGATACAGCACTCACTCAGTTGGAGGATTCGGCGCCACCCTTCGAGTCGGCATTTTTCGACGAAGGGAGATAAAGGCAATGAAGGACCGGAGGAAATGCAACATCGTAGGGACGCTCTTTTTCTTCGTCACCCTCTTCTTGAGCCTAGCGGCGATAGCATCGGCGCAAGATGATCACACTTGCTCAGCCGCCACTGTGGCAGGGGAGTGGGGTTACAGCGAGACAGGAACACTCATCCTCCCGACCGGCCCAGTTCCTTATGCATCTCTCGGGAGATATACCCTAGACCGCGATGGCAATTACTCGGGTGCGCGAACCGCCAGTCTGGGCGGGACGATTCAGGTAGCCACGTTTAAGGGTACTGCTACCGTGAATCCGGACTGCACCGGAACAGTAACGATCAGCTTCTACGGTCAATCCGGAAATTTGCTGAGCACGGCGGTCAAAACTGTTGTGTATATCAATAACGCGAGAGAAGCTCGCGCGATGATCACGTCAGTGGTACTGCCGAATGGGGTAAGCTTGCCAGCAGTTCTAACCACTGACGCAAAAAAGATATTTCCCGGCCATCACCAATGAACCCGCGAATTAGAAGACACCGAGGGCCGTCCGACCATTCGGACGGCTCTTCTCTTCCCTCACGCCGACCTGGAGTTGCGCGTAACTTCTGTTAGCGGGCGTTAGCACTCAAGTCCCCGGCTTTCTCCTTCATCCACGCCATACATCCGGTGGAACGTGCGCACGCCCTTTTCCTGCTTCACGCTAAAGCGGCGCGGGAGTAACTGCGCCAGCCCCGGCAGGACGACGTGACCTGCATGCTGCTGAAGGCGGAGCAGACAACGCTGAGCGAGCCTTCACCTTGACTTTTCCGGTTCCAGACGTAGAATCCTGATTCCCCGCCAGAAGAGCGGCACGCCTATGGCACATTTTGGAAAATATGCGAATCTCAGCAAACAGGGCTGGACGGAAAGCACCCGCACTCAAGTTATTGTCGTCGGCCAGAACGCACACGTTGGATTGTGGGGCGGCGGGTTTTCGGGCGAGGACTTAGACGTGAGCGTGGATGATCCGACCATCTGCGTCGTTCATGAGGAACCTTACAATCCCGCCTATCGGCACTGGCGTCACTTCCTGATCACGGCTTTGCGGAAAGGAGAAACCACCGTCAAGGCCTCCGTAGCGACGGGCGGCGTGTGGTCGACCGTGACGGTGAAGGTCGTGGGGCATACAGAAGTGCGCCTGGTGTTCTTTCCGGGTGAACGCAGCATCGCGAGCGCCAACGTAACGGTCGTCGTGGGGACGATCTACGTAATTGGGGCGCAGGGTGAAAGTATGAAGGCGGCGGGCGGTCCTCCCGTCGGGTACGGCGATCACGGCGGGGA
>OCOJ01023497.1_pt1 | contig 14405 bp, 12 predicted proteins | sample 1539251 | NCBI WGS metagenome assembly OCOJ01 (sample SAMN01911457, study PRJEB22624) | soil metagenome | biome: Soil | place: Malaysia | collected 2012-04-30 | depth RA_metagenome m | reverse complement strand
CCGCCCGCCGCGTCTTCCCGCCGCTCTTGATCACGCCTGCAAAGGCGTCGAACCCGCGCATGAAGCTCACCGGCCCGGAAGCGATGCCGCCGCCGGAAAGGCACTCGTGGCTCGATCGCAGCGTCGAGAAATTCGTCCCCGTCCCCGAGCCCCACTTGAACAGCATCCCTTCGGTCTTGGCCAGGTTCATGATGGAGTCCATCGAATCGGCCACCGAGTTGATAAAGCACGCCGAGCACTGCGGCTTGGTCTGCACGCCCACGTTGAACCACACCGGGGAATTGAAGGCCATCTTCTGCTCGACGAGCAGGTGCCGCAGCTCGTCATGGAACGCGTCGCGGGCTTCCGCGCTCGCGAAATACCCCCCCTGTTCGCCCCAGCGCACGATCGTGTCCGCCACACGGCTGATCAGGTGGCGCACCGAGGATTCGCGTTCGCTCGTGCCCGGCTTGCCGTGGAAGTACTTGGAGGCCACGATGTTGGTGGCCGTCTGCGACCAGGACTTGGGCACTTCCACGTTGTCCTGGCGGAAAATCACCTGGCCTTTTTCATTCCCAATCTGGGCCGTGCGCCGCTCCCATTCGACCGCGTCAAACGGAGATGTGCTCCCGTCCGTAAACATGCGGCGGAATTCGAGTCCCGCCTTGCGCTGTAGTTGTGTGCCCACGCCGGTGTGCCCGTTCAGTACCGCTTTTCCCGCCATATCCGTATCCCCTCTCATTGTCTGATCTCGCCGGTCCGNCGCCGGTCCGCGCACCGGCCTGGAGAGGCTCTGCGGAAGGGGGAACCTCTCCAGTATAGCGCCTATCAAAGTCGTAAGTTCCGGCCGGTTCAGGTGAGAGTAACCCCCGCCCACCCGCGGGAGTTTCACATCGAGTCAGCCGGAATCCGTCACCGTTCGCCGGGGGATGGACCGGAGAAATCCTCCTAAAAAGGAAAAGCGAGCCCCTGAGAGCGCCGCCCCCGAACATCGAGGCAACACTCTCCCACGGCCGCTTTGGCTATTAGGTCTGGCCTCCGGCGGGAAGCTTCTCGAACCCGGAACGGTTGGCTGGCCCTGCCCGGTCCAGTTTCGCTCCCCCGTGCTGGGCGGGGAGTATGCTCCCGCCGATGGGTCATGTCAAGAGGTCAGATACAAAATGATGGGGTCATGTGCCCGAAGTGTCCAGGTATTGTGGCCGGGTTCTCATCCCCTGCGGAAATCTCCCTCTTCCGCACTGTTTCGCCGTACAATTCCGTTCAGCTTTGCGGTCGGCGTCGAGCTTATGTCTTCTCAACTGCGCACGAGCCTGGCACTGACGTTCGCGCTCTCCGCGATCCTGTGGAGCGCGCCGAGCAGCGCCAGGACGCAGGCTTCGCCCGCTGCGGCCAGTTGCGTGGAAGCCACCGCGCCCGCCGTGCCTCTCCAACCGAGCCCCCGCGGCCTCTCCAACTTCGGCCAGGTGACGCCACTGCTGTTGCGCGGCGGGCAGCCCACTTCCGAGGGGTATCGCGAATTGAAGCAGATGGGCGTCGAGACCGTGGTCAGCTTCCGGCACGAAAAAGGAGAGAACTCGCTGGAGCGCCGCACGGTGGAAGCCTTGGGCATGCGGTTTGTCAATCTTCCCTGGCACGCCTGGGACAAGCCCCACGATGAGGAAGTCAGCCGCTTCTTCGCCGTGCTCGCCGCCAACGGTCACCGCAAAGTGTATGTCCACTGCCAGCAGGGACGCGACCGCACCGGAATGATGGTGGCGCTTTACCGCATCGCCGTGGATCACTGGTGCCCCGAGAGCGCTGTGGCCGAAATGAAGGCCTACCACTATCACCACTTCTGGTTTCCGCAGCTTGAGACTTACGTGGAGAATTTCCCGCAGCGGCTGGTGGCCGACCACGGGCTGGCTGCATCCGTCCTCGCCCCGCCCCGTTAGTCCGCAATCCTCAACCACGGGTAGTCACGGCCGGTGTTTTTCTGAATCTGGGTTTTCTTCTTTGCCTATTCGTACCGGAGAGCGACCACGGGATCGAGCCGCGCGGCTTTGAGAGCGGGCCACACGCCGAACACAAGACCGATGCCCACGGATACGGCAAACCCCACAATCACGGCCCAGATTGGCACCACCGCGCGCCAGTCGAGCGCCGCCCCCACTCCCAGGACCACGAGCCAGCCGAGCAGGATGCCCAGGATGCCTCCCATTCCCGTCAGCGTCATGGCTTCAAAGAGGAACTGCCAGGTGATGTCGCGGCGGCGCGCTCCGATGGCTTTCCGCACGCCGATCTCCCGTGTGCGCTCCGTCACGCTGACCAGCATGATGTTCATCACGCCCACGCCGCCGATGAGCAGTCCGATGGAGCTGAGCACCAGCGTGGCTAGCGCCACAGCGCCCACAATGGCGTAGAACTCTTCGATGGCTTGCTGCGAGGTCTGGATGGAGAAATCGTCCGGCGCGTTGTAGGCCACTTTGCGGGAACGCCGCAATGCCACGCGCGCTTCATCCACGGCCGCATCCAGCCGGTTCGAAAAGGCCTGGATGCGGTACCCGTGAAATGCGGCACTGAGATTGGGATAAAGCTTCCGGAACGTGTAATAGGGGATGACTACGCGGCGGTCTTCGTTGCTCATGCCGAATCCGCCTTTGGGGAGTTCGAACACGCCGATCACTTCGAACTCGTGGCCGTTGGCAAGCACCAGCTTTCCCACGGGATCCACGTTGGGGAACAGCGCCTTCGCCACGCTCTCGCCGATCACCACCACGTTGCGGCGGTGCTCGTTGTCGCCATCGGAGAGAAACCGGCCCTCTTTCATGTTGGCATTGGCATACACTTCCGCGAACGCCGGAAAGGTGCCCCGAAAATCCAGGGCGGTCACCTCCTGGTCCTTGTACCGGATGCTGCTCGTCACGCTCTCGAAAGACGGAAATATGGAGATGGCCACCGCCTTGATGTCCGGACAGTTTTCCATCAGCGCCTGTCCCTGCTCCAGCGTNCAGGTCTTTGCGCTTGCGCTCCTCTTCACTCATGCGGCCCGTGTGGAAGCCCTGTTCATATTTCTGAATGAAAGCAGTGTCCGCACCGTAGCCGGTGACGGACTCCAGCACACTGGAATTGAACCCCGACAGCAGGCCGGCGACCACAATCATGATGGTCACGCCGATCACCACTCCAATGATGGTCAGCAGACTGCGCAGTTTGTGCTCGCGCAGCGTATCCACGGCCANCCAGCTTCAGGTTTTCGCGGTAGTCTTGGCGCATGGCTTTGCCTCACATCTCGTAGCGCAGGGCCTCCACCGGATCGAGCCGCGCTGCGCGCATCGCGGGGTAAATCCCGAAGAACAGTCCCACGGAAGTGGCCAGCAGCAGTGACACAATGATTGCGGCCACCGGTGTCGTCGCCGGCATGAACGTCAGGTTGCGCACCAGCGCGGTCACGCCCATTCCCCCCAGGACGCCGACGATGCCCCCGGCGCCGGCCATCATCGCCGACTCCACCAGGAACTGCATCACGATGTGCCGTCTGCGCGCTCCGAGGGACTTGCGGATGCCGATCTCGCGCGTCCGTTCCGTCACGCTGGCCAGCATGATGTTCATAATCACGATGCCGCCCACCACCAGGAACACGGAAGTGAGCATGATGGCCAGTCCGAACAGGTTTCCGGTCATCTGCGCCCACGTGGCGGTGATCGAGTTGTTCGTGACCACGCCGAAATTGTCTTCCGTGCTGTAGGGCACTTTGCGTTTGGCCCGCAGGATTACCCGCACTTCATCAATGGCGCCTTCCATTAGTTCCGGCGACCACGCCTGCGTCCAGATATCTATCGAGTCATTGGGCAGGTGCCAGGTCTTCATGTAGGCGCTGAACGGCATCCATACGAAGTTGTCCCGCGAATTCCCAAACACGGAGCCGAGCGGCTTCGCCGTCCCCACCACCAGGTAGGTCTGCGGCCCCACGCGCACCGTCTTCCCAATGGGGTCCACGCTGGGGAAGAAGCGCTGCACCAGGTCGTCCCCCAGGATGCACACCTGGGAATGATGCAGCTCGTCGGTGTCGTTGAGGGCGCGGCCCAGCGCGATGGTTAATCCGCGCAGGTCGAGCATGTTGGGCGTGCCGCCGAACACATCCGCGCCCAGCACCGTCTCGTTTCCGTAGCGCACGTCGAGCTGCCGGTTGGCGGAAGCTCCCACCTCTTTGGACTGCTGGGTGTGGTCCCTCACGTATTCATAGTCATCCACGCGCAGCGGCGGCCGCCGCTGCGCCTTCACAAATGCCTCGAAGCTCGTGATGATCCCGAACCGGTCGAAGATCACTGTATTGGCCCCCAGGTTGGCCAACCGGTCCGAGATGTACCGGTTCAGCCCTTCCACAACGGACATCACCAGTATCAGCGTGAAGACGGAGAGGATCACGCCCAGCAGGGTGAGAAAGGTGCGCAGTTTGTGCACGCGCAGCGTATCCAAGGCCAGACGCAGGGTCTCGCCGAAGGCCACGACATTTGCCCGGTGCGCTTCCTTCACGTGGGAGTTCTCGCTCATCTCTAGTGTATACGCTTTTTGGCGCCTTGAAGTTTCCCCTCGGCCCTGTACACCACACCTGCCTTTGGGGTAAAAGAGGATGGGGGCGGCGTTGCGGCCGCAGCCAGCCGCGCGAAGCCGCGGCCGGATCCCGGGAGGACACTATGAACCGAACATTCTTAACCCTGGCGGCAGTTACACTTGCGCTGGGGCTCGCGGCGCTGCCCGCGCGCGTGCAGGCGCAGACGCCTCCGGCTCCTCCGAACGTCAAAGCGGAAGTCATCCGCTCGATTGAAGCCGCGGAAAATCATCTGGTAGCGCTGGCGGAAAAGTTTCCCCAGGAAAAGTATGGGTGGCATCCGGAGGGCGCGCGCTCGACGAGCGAGGTGTTCATGCACGTCGCCGCGGGGAATTACGCATACGCAAAGATCATTGGAACTCCGCAGCCGGAAGGCACCACGAGCGCCGTGCTCTCGAAGATCATGGATAAGGCAAAGGTGGTCGAAACGCTGAAGAGCTCGTTTGCGCACCTCAAGGCGGCCATCCAGAACGCCCCGGAGGTGGACAAGGCCATCAAGCTGTACGGCCGCGATGCCACCGTTCGCGAGGCCATGATCGTCGCTGCCACCCACTGCCACGAGCATTTGGGCCAGCTCATCGCCTATGCCCGCGTCAATGGCATCGTGCCGCCCTGGAGCGAAGCGGCTGCGGCCCGGCCGCCGGCAAAGAACTAAGGCCTCGCGCGCGGCAACCCCGCTCCAAGCGGTCCGAATCCCAATCTCATGGACTCAGCATTCCGGGAGCAGCACCGCCGGAGACCGCTGGCGGTATTTCGCCGCTGCGCCCCAATCCCATCGCGTTTCCGCCGGTCAGTTGCCGCGCTCTTGCTGGGCGCCGCGCTACTCGTGGCCCCGGCGGCGCTTCCACGTCTCGCGGTATTCGCCGGCCAGGAGACAGCGCCAGCGCCCGAGGAGTTGCGCCAGCTCCTCGAGCGCATGATCGCCACCACGCACCGCAGCGACGCCGCCGAAGCGGAGTACGCCCGCACGGAACACTGGGTTGAGCACAAACGGGCCGGAGCCCCCGATGTGCTGCTCGACCGCGTCTATCGGGTCTATCCCACCGGCACAGGCACCGTGAAAATTGTCATGGCGGAATCCGGCGCTCCGGTAACTCCGGACAAATTCCGCGAGGAGCTGCGCGAGCTGGAGCAGGCGCTCGTGTGGGCCCTGGATCCGGAGGAACCGCGGCAGCGGGTCCGCGTGGCAAAGTGGGAAAAGCGCACCGCGGAACGCTACCGCGCGGTGGAGGGATTTCGCGATGCCTACGAGGTGAGCTGGCTGGGCACCGAGCGCGACCCCAGTTTCTCCTCACCGCGCCCCTTGGCCAAACTCCTGCTCGATCCCAAGTCCGGCCCCGCTTCCGGCTCGATTGCCACGGAGCTGCTGGCCGCCAGCCGGTTGACGCTCTGGGTCGAGCCAGAGAGCGGTGCAGTGGTCCGGCTCGATGCCGAGTTGGTGCGCGACTTGCGCTTCGGCGGCGGGCTGCTCGGAAAAATCGACAAGGGCGGGCGCGTGCACATCGAACAGTCGCAGGTTGCTCCCGGCATCTGGCTGCCCACTGTCGTCTCCAACCAGGTGCAGGGACGCAAGCTCCTTATGCACGCCCAGTCCGTACGCACTGTCGAAGCTCGCGACTACCGCCGCGTCGGCGCCCCGGCTGAACTGCTCCCCCAGGTCCGTCGCGAATTAAGCAACGCCAACCTTCAAGTGCCCGCTCCCTAGCTTGCGGCAGAGGTATACTGAAAGGGGACGCGGAGGTTTCTGATGGAAAGATACATCGTTGCCGGAATACTCGCCCTGGCCATAGTTGCCGCGCCGATCTTCGCGCGGACCTCGCAAACCTCTCCACCTTCCCAGACCGCTGAGAAACAGCCGCAGAAGCCGGCCGAGAAGGCCAAAAAGGTCTGGACGAATGACGACCTGGCGGAACTGCGCAGCACGGTGATGATCACCACGGCTGCCGCTGCCCCGTCCGAGGGCGCGGAAGCTGGTGAAGCCCAGGCTCCGGGAGCCGTCCCGGGTAAGGAAGGGCAGCTTCCGCCCGAGAAGGACCCCAAATACTACAAGGCAAAGCTCGACCCGTTGCGCAAACAGCTTGCCGAAGTGGACGCAAAGATCAAAGAGATTCAGGACGCCATCAGCAACCCATACGAGGGCACAAACAAGGTCAGCCTCACCCAGCAGGCTCCGGCGATGCCTTCTCAGGGTCCAGAGCCCCCTACTCGCCCCGATGATTCGCTCTATGGCAACCAGATCGTGCGACCCAAGGATCAACTGGCTTACTATCAGAAGAGGCACGACGAACTGCAGCAGCAGATTGACGACCTCGAAACCCAGGCGGTGAGAAACGGGCTCAATCGGGGCGACATTCAATAGTACGTGGACTTGAGCGGCTTCAGAGAGCGCGAAGAAACAAGCCGCTGGCCACGATTCCTGCACGTGGGTTTCCGGCGCTTCGACCACCCCAAAAGCGAAAGGGGCCCTGGGAAGGGCCCCCGTGGCTGAAACTTGTTTTCCTAGCTGCCAGCCTAACCTAAACCCCGGGAAACAAAATGCTGCTTCTCAGTGTGCACGCCTTCTGCCACGCTCGGATTGCAGCGTCCCGACGTTATGCGATTCATTTTCAAATACTTACGTGGGCACACGGTGTGCAGGCGATTTGGCTTCTACATTTTGTAGTATGTCGCCCCTGCATTTCTACGCAGTTTTGGAGGTTGGCTATCGAGTCTACTAGTCGTCTCCTAGTGCGTTCTTCGTGCCTGAACAATTCTGAACTACAGCGTCCGAATCACTGAGAAACCGCAACCGCAGCCGTGAAGAATCTCCGGCGCACCCACCGCACCAGCCTCCAAGCCGGCCAGCCCAGTAGCGCAACCAGCACCGCAAGCGAGGGGACAGTGCTCAGCAGCCAGAGCGTCAGTCCGATCACCAGGTCCGCAGCGTCGCGGAAGCCCATCACCGCCGCGTTGTTCACCCGAGTGCCCAGCGAAGGCGCCGGGGTTTCCAGCGATTGTTTGTACTCTTCGGTGATGTGCAGTTCCACCGACGCGTATTGCACCTCGTTGTCCAGGGTCTTGCGCTCGGCGTCCATCTGTTCGATCTGCTCGCGCGTGCGCGCGATCTCTCGCTCCACCTGGAGCACGTCGCCTACTTTCCCCGTGCGCTCGCGAAGGATTTCCACCAGGCGCTTTTCCGTCTCGCGCGCGTTGGCCAGCCGCGCCGTCAGGTCCACGTACTGCCGGGTCACATCGTCAGCAGTCTGGTTTTCCTGCTCCACGCGTCCCAGTTTCCGCAGTTCCGCAAGCACGCCGTCGAGCTGCCCAGCGGGCACGCGCACCGTGGCCGTTAGCGATCGCCCTTGCGACGCAGGCGCGGCCACATTGAGTTCGCCAAAATAGCCTTGGTGCGCTCTCACCAGGTTCTCGAGCGCCGCCCGCGCCGCGTCGAACTCCTTCGTCAGCAGTGCCAGCGAAGCGCGCCGCACGATCATGGGGCCGGGCTGTGAGGCGGGGGCTTGTGAGCGCGCTCCACCGCCACCTCGTCCCTCCGAGCGCAACTTTCCCAATGCGCCCGCGCTCGCCGCCCGGCTGGCCTCATCGCTCATCGGCGCTGATTGAATTGCGGCGACACGACCCTTCATTTCGCGGGTCTCGGATGCCGGAGAGGGCAGACCCCTCGCTTGCCGCGCGGCCTGGTCGCTGGCCATGCGCGAGCGCAACAAATTGGGAACACTGATGGCGAACAGTAACAGCGCCGCCGCGCTGAACGCCGCGCCCCAGAGCATCCAGCGAATTGCGCGGTGGCTCGGCGCCGAGCGTTCCTCCCGCGGGGGTTTCCGTTCCGCCCGTTTTTGCAGCGCGGCGGTGCGAAGCACGTTTTGTTCGACCGTTGCAGGAATCACTTCCACCTCCCATTCCGGCAATTGGCGAGAGAGCGACCGCAGGCCAGCGGCCAGCGCGCGGCATTCCGCGCACTGCTCCAGATGCGCTGCGGCGGCAGTAGCACGCTCGGGCGCGAGTTCGCCGTCGAGATAAGCCATGATTTCTTCGCGATCGAATGCATGTGTCGTCGGGTCCATCGTCGTTCCTCAGGCCGCGCCCGTGCGCGGCTGGCGCATCCCGACGCTTCGGGACAGCAGCTCGCGCAGCGCCATGCGCGCGCGGAATAGCCGCGACCTCACTGTATTCACAGGGATGGCCAGCACCTGCGCGATCTCCTCGTAGCTCAATTCCTCGTATTCCCGCAGCAGCAGGATTTCACGCTCCGTCGCTTCCAGCCGCGCCACCGCGTCGCGCACCCATGCGGCCGTCTCCGATTGCGCCGGTTGCACCGGATCTGCTCCCTGCGCGGCCTCCGCGGCTTCCCGGCCCGCTTTCCTGCGCTCCGCCGTGAGCATTCGCACCGCGATGCTGTAGAGATAAGTGCGGAAGAGCGCCCGCGGCTCGTAGCGCGTCGCGCCTTTCAGTACGGCTACGAACACATCCTGCGTCAATTCCTCTGCTCGCGTCGGATGGTCGAGTCTGCGGCGGAAAAAGCCGTAGAGGCGCTGCGCGTAGCGGTGGAACAGTTCCGTGAAGGCCTCCGTAGAGCCCTTCTGGAATTCGAGCATCAGCTCTTCATCGCTGGTCATGTCGCGGTGCGGCAATTCCGGTCCGGGCTGCCCTGCGGGTGGCGGCTTCCGGGCCCGCTCCCTTCACTCACTGTAATGCCACGAAAGCCGAAAAAGTTCCCACACCGCTGGTCGGCCGTAGGGGCACGACATGTTGTGCCCCTACTTGCGCAGCTCGAGCGGGGTTGAACGGGAAGCGCCGTTTGTTGGAAGGCCCGTCTAGCGCAGCGCTTGCAGCGCCGCGATGTGGTCCGGCGTGGTGCCGCAGCACCCGCCCAGAACCCGCGCGCCCGACTTCTTCCACCCGGCGCATTCCTGCGCATAGCGGGCGGGTGGATACTCGTCGGTGAACAGCCATTCCGGAGGATTGAAGCGGCCGATGTGCGCATAGGCGCCCGTGGGCACCTTCGCGCGCGGCTGGAGTTCCTTCATGGCCGTGGTGATGTCAGTGGGAGGGGCACAGTTCAGCAGCACGGCATCTACGCCTCGCTTCTGCATGGCCTCGGCCGCATCACCCAGCGATTCTCCCGTGAACAGCTTTCCGGTTTTGGCCGGGACAAAAGCCACCCAGCAGGGCAGTCCCAGATCGCGAGCCACTTCCGCGGCCACATTGGCTTCGCCGATGCTGTTCACCGTCTCGAACAGAACCAAGTCCGCGCCGTTTTCTTTCACGATGCCGAACAGTTCGCGATACTCGCGCCGGGCCTGCTCACTGGCGGGCACCAGGTCCGGTCGGAAGCACCATTCCAGCGTGGTGATGGCCGCGGCAACGGCCACGGGCCGTTTTGCCGCCACGCGCTCCCGCGCCTCCACGGCCAGCCGAACCGACGCGGCCAGCAGCAGGTTGGCCCGCTCGTCCAGATCCTTCGCCCCGATGTGGTGCCGGTGCGCATCGTCGCGGAAGTGGTTGTAGAGCGCGCGGCGCGATAGCTGGAAGCTGTTGGTGCTGATCACGTCCGCGCCCGCGCGGATGTAGTCCTCGTGGATGCCGCGCACGAATTCGGGTTTGTTCGCGAGCTGATGGTCGGCCCAGCTCACGTTGCGCCGCAGGATTTCCGTGCCGATGGCGCCGTCCAGGATCACCGTGCCGCCACGGTTCAGAGTGTCGCGCAGAGGTTCGTAGTTCATGTCAGCTCGCCCTCCCCGCCCCGAGCCACTCGCGCAGTGCTTTGGTGTGCGCCGGGGTTGTCCCGCAGCAGCCGCCCACGATGCGCGCTCCCGCCTCCCGCCAGCGCCGCGCCTCCGCCTGGTACTGCGCCGGAGGCCACGTCTCCGTCTCGATGAACTGGGGATGGAAATCGAACTTCCAGCTCGGCGGGGAGAAGCGCCCGATGTGCGCAAAGGCGCCGAAGGGGAGTTTTGTGAGCCCCTTCATCCGCCCGGCTGCTTTCGTAATATCCGCGGGCGGCGCGTTGCTCACCAGCACCGCTTCCGCGCCGCCCTTTTCCATCTCGGCCACGGCGTCCGCCAGCCGCTCGCGGCTCAGCAATTCGCCTTCTGGCCCGAGCACGAAGCTCACCCACACGGGAAGCTTCGCGGCGCGTCCTGCGGCCAGCGCCGCCTTCGCCTCGTGAATCGTGTTCATGCTCTCGGCCAGCACAAAATCCACTTTCTCCGCGGCAAACACCTCGGCCATGGGCTGGTGTTCGCGCAGTGCGGTCTCGTACGGCGGCGAAAGGTCCGGACGATAGCAGTGCTCGAGCGGCGTAATCACTCCCGCGATAGCCACCTTCCCGTCCGCGCCGGCTTTCTGGCGGGCGGTCTTAGCCAGCGCCACCGCGGTCTTTTGCAGCTTCGGCACCAGGTGCTCGAGCCCCGGCGCGCCGATTTGCCGCATGTGCTCCAGATCGCGGAACACGTGCAGGTACAGCCGCGGGTTCAATTGGAACGTGTTCGTCCGCAGGATGTCCGCGCCGGCGTTCAAATACTCGTTGTGCAACGCTTCAACGGTTGGGGCGTCGGTTTCCAGCCCGTGCTTCCGCCAGCGCACGCCGCGCCGGACAAGTTCCGATCCCATGGCGCCGTCGAGCAAAAGCGTCTCGCCGCGGTCCAGCCGCGAGCGCAGTTCGTTGTACATAGGCCCTCCCTCTGCGCGCGAATCACGCAAAGGCGCGGCGGATGATAGTGGAGTCCCCGCCGAATTTCAATTTTATCGCGCGTGTAGTTCAGCTACCCCTGTCACACACCCTGAGGAACAAAGGGGCTTTGCTGTTGCACTCCTGCCCCGCCGGCTACGCTCCAATCGCCCCGCGCACCGCGGCCGCCAGTTCCCGCGTCCACCGCTCCACGTCTTCTTCCTGCTCCGCTTCCACCATCACGCGTGCCACCGGTTCCGTTCCGGAATACCGCAGCACCACTCGTCCCGCGGTCCCGAGCACCGAGCTCGCCGCGGCCAGCGTCCGCGCGACCGCCTCCAGGGATTCCAGCGGGGGCTTCGCCCGCACGCGCACGTTCACGATCCGCTGCGGATACACCTTCAATTTCGCCGCCAGTTCGTCGAGCGGGCCTTGGAGCGAGACGAGGCTGGCCACGATCAGCGCCGTCAGCAGGCCGTCGCCGGTGATCGAGTCGTCCAGAAAAATCACGTGTCCCGATTGCTCGCCGCCCAGGTTTGCTCCCAGCCGCTGCATCTCCTCGAACACGTACCGGTCGCCCACCTGCGCCCGGGCCAGCCGGATCCCTTCCTCTTCCAGCGCGCGTTCCAGGCCCAGGTTGGTCATGGTCGTGCCCACCACGACTCCACCGCGCAGCATGCCTGCCGCCTTCATGTGTCGCGCGGCGATAAACAGCACCGCGTCCCCGTCCATGATCCGTCCCGAATGCGACACGAAGATCGCGCGGTCCGCGTCGCCGTCGAATGCCGCGCCCAGCTCCGACTCCGTTTCCAGCACCGCCTCCCGCAGGCTTTCCGGATGCAGCGAACCGCAGCCGTCGTTGATGTTTTTCCCGTTCGGCCGGCAGTAGAGCGGCGTTACCTTCGCTCCCAGCGAACGGAACAGCGCAGGGCCCAACTCGCTCACCGCGCCGTTCGCGCAGTCCAGCACCATTGGCATTCCCTCCAGCCGCGCCCCGGGAAGCACAAATCTCCGCAGGTATTCCAGATACTGCGCGTCCAGCACCGTGTCCGGCAGCAGTTCCGCGTCCGCAGTGGCCTTCGCCGACCCCCGCCGCCGCAGGATGTCCTCTTCCAGCGCTGCTTCCACCGCGTCTGAAAATTTCGTCCCCTGCGCGGAGATGAGCTTTACCCCGTTGTCGGTGTAGGGGTTATGCGAGGCGGAGATGACAACGCCGGCGGAGAATTTGTTCTCCCGCACTAGGCAGGCTACGCCCGGCGTAGAAATAATCCCCGCGGAAGCCACCTCGGCCCCGGCATCTATGGCGCCGCGCGCCAGCCGCGCCGCCAAATGTCCGCTCGATTCCCGCGTGTCCATTCCGAACAGCACTCGCGGCCGTGCCCCGCCGCCCGCGGTTTTCAAGTGCGCCCCCAGCGCCCCGCCAACGGCCTCCAGCGTGGCGTTGTCCAGCGGGAATTCGCCCGGGACGCCGCGGATTCCATCGGTTCCGAAGAGTTCTTTGGGCATCAGCGAGTTCCGCCGTGATGTGCGGAAGCATGCGAGTCTAGCACACCCCGTCACACGAAACCCCGCTGCAGAGGCCGGGAAATTGGGTTGTCGCGTTCTCGTAACTTGGTGCGAAGAAGGAAGCAAGTTGTCTTAATGCGGGAGTTGCTGTGCGCTCACCGGCTGCACGCTTTCCCCGTCCTGGGCCGCCTGGCCCACGCTCAGCGCCACCACGTCGCTCTCCGTGATGTCCCCGGTCACCTGCACGTGCACGCCGTCGTCATGGCCCAGCGTCACCGGGATCAGCCGCAGTTTGTTCGCCCGCACTACCGGGACATACGGCTTCCCGTCGCGGAAAATCAGCGAGTCGTCGGGCACCAGCAGCCCCGCTCCGTGCGCCGCGATGGTCAATTTGAGCCGTCCATACATGCCCGGATAGAGCGCGGAGTCCTTGTTGGGCAGGTCTACTTCGACGAGCATGGTGCGCGTCGCTATGTTCAGGGCTTCCGGATGACGCGTTACCGATCCCCGGAATTCCCGCCCTGGATACTCGTCCACAGTCACCGTGGCCGGATCCCCGTCACGGATGAAGGGCGCCACGCTCTGTGGCGCGTCGGCATAGACTCGAAGCGGCGAAAGTGTCGCCAGCGTGAGGATGGGCGTCGAGGTGGCCGGCGACGTGGCCTGCGGGATCAGCGCTCCCGGGTCCACGTAGCGCGCGGTGACTACGGCGTTAAACGGCGCCGCAATCGTTTTGTATGCCTCCAGCGCTTCCAGTTGTTCGAGCGTGGCCTTCGCCGAGAGCATCGCGTCGTGCGACTCGTCCGCCGTCTGTTGCGGAATCGCGCCGTCCCGCGCCAATGGCTGGTTGCGACGGTCCGTGATCTCCGCGAGGTGAGAGTTCGCCCGCGCGTTGGCCACCTGCTGGTCCAGTTCCGGGGATACCAGCGTGGCCATCACCTGGTCCTTTTTCACCCGGTCGCCTTTGTCCACGGTGATCGTTTCCAGGTAGCCCGCGATCTTCGCGTAGACCGGCGTTTCGATGTAGCCGTGCATCGTGGCCGGGATTTCCACCGTTCGCGCGGTTTCCGCTTTCAGCACCGGCGTCACCACTACTCGCCGGCCCTCCGCCAGTTCCCGGTTCAGCGTGCCCGCTTGTTGCTCCAGCCTGGCCCCGCGAACGCGAATCAGACCCGCAACCAACCCCACGAATACGGCCGCCGAGACGAGAGCCGCCAGGTAGAAGACAGCGCTGGCCCTCTTCGGCGGATTCACTTTGTGTTCGGTGCTCACGATTGGCTCTCTAGGGCTCCGCGTTTCCTCGGCAGCACGGCCTCAATCCGCGCGTCCCGCTCCGCGTTCGTGATCAGGTGGCGGCTGAACAGCGCATAAACCGTGGGGACCACAAACAGGGTCATCGCCGTGGCGGCGATGAGACCCCCGATCACCGCGCGCCCCAGCGGCGCGTTCAGCTCCGAGCCCGAGCCGATTCCGAACGCCATCGGCAGCATGCCTAGGATCATCGCCAGCGCCGTCATCAGGATCGGCCGGAAGCGGATTCGTCCCGCTTCGATGGCTGCTTCCACGGCCGTGTAGCCTTCCTCGCGGAGATCGTTCGCGAAAATAATCAGCAGGTTGCCGTTGGCCACTCCCACGCCCACCGCCATGATCATGCCCATCAGCGAT
>OCOJ01033814.1_pt1 | contig 14425 bp, 12 predicted proteins | sample 1539251 | NCBI WGS metagenome assembly OCOJ01 (sample SAMN01911457, study PRJEB22624) | soil metagenome | biome: Soil | place: Malaysia | collected 2012-04-30 | depth RA_metagenome m | reverse complement strand
ATTCCAACGGGATAGGGGAGATAGGCGTACTTTCCCACCCCAGCCGCCCTGGCCCATAGGTCCCAGTCCTCCCCCCAGTTGAGGTCTCTCCAACCTCCCAACGATTCCAACAGGTGGCGCGGGCCTATCGTTATGTTGGATGCTTCGTCTGAGCCCTTCTTCTGAGTCATCAAGACCTTACCCTCGTAGCCCGAATGGTATTGCCCAAGAAGCATGTCGAGCCCCTCCGGGTCGAACACATCATCGCAGTCCATGTGGCTCAATACGTACTCCCCCGAGGTCGCCCTGAAACCCAGCTCCCGTCCCGCCCCGCGGGAACACCTGCGTTCGATCAGGGCGATCTTCCCCTCCTCCTTGAACCTGCGGAGTACCTCCAGGGAACCATCTGTGCTGATGTTGTCCACCACGGCGACCTCGACTTTTCGGTGCTTCGACAGCTCGAGGGCGCTCTCCACGCTTGCCTTCACCGTTTCACCATCGTTGAAACAGAGCATGCAGATTGCATAGGACGGCGGATTCATCCGTCGTTCTCCCCCATCAATCGGATGACCTGATCTGTGCTTGCCGCCCAGGTGAAATTCGACGCCCAAGTCCTCGCGTTTGTCCCGAGACGTTGCCTCTCGACGCGGTCCTGAAGTAGCAATCCGATGGTATTGGTCAGTCCCTCAAGGTCCTCGTTTTCCACGAGCCTCCCTGTGACCCCGTCGATCACTGCCTCAGGTATTCCACCGGTCCGGGTGGCAATGGATGGGACGCCGAAGGCTCCGGCTTCCAGGAATACCGTCCCGAAACCCTCCACGTCCTCGGTGGACTCCCTAGCGGGCATCGCAAAGATGCAGGCTTCCGCGTACCTACTCCATAGGCTAGTGCCGTACAGCGCGCCATGGAATGTCACGGCACCGTTCAAATGGAGTCCCTCCGAGAGGGTCAACAGGTCCTTCATCTCGGGTCCGTCGCCGACTATGTCGAGGCGGGCGTCAGGGGAATCATGCCTGAGTCTTTCGAACGCCGTCAGGAGAAGGTCCGCGCCCNTTCCTTCTGACGAGCCTCCCCACGAACAGGATCCTTGGCGGACCCACCTCTTCCCGTGCCCCCCTTGCTGCGTCAACGAGGTCAGGGTCAATCCCAGGATAGATGACAAGAACCTGGCGCCGGGGTCTCAAAGGCAAAAGATTCGCCGTGTAGCGGGAATTCGTGGCCACTCGGTGTGAAAGCAGGATGGATACCGCGAGGAGGAATCGGCCGATGAAGCGCTGCCGATACTGAAGGACGTCCCTGCCGTAGAAGAACACACCGGATCTCCTTCCCGTCAACCGGGCGAACCAGAGGGTGAGGATGCCTATGGGGGTCGAGCCACCACTCAAGAAGAAGACGGCGTCGAGGGAGGAAGACCTAGTCATCTCCACCAGGGCGGAGAAAGTTCTAGGAAACCTCCGAAATGAGGAGGACAATCGTGTGAGCCTGGTCCCGAGATAAGATTCCGTGGAGCCCCCTTCATTTGGCGCAANAGGCCGCGACTTCTACGTGGATGCCGCGCTGCATGAGATTCCGGGTGTAGGCTGTCGTCCTCCCTTCGATGCCTCCGGACCCGGATGGAGGATCGAAGGTCGCCAGTAGCACTCTCAAATTGGCCCAGGCACCCGGCCTGGTCGTGCCGATCGATTTCGGCCAGTCATGGTTGGAGCCCCCGGTATATCTCCTCCAGGCGTGCAGCGGTCCTGTCCCAGGTGAACTTGTTGACTACTTTCTCCCTGGCTGCCGTTCCCGCTTTCTTCATCAGTCCTGGGTCGCCCAGCATTCGCAGGATGGACGCCGACAGCTCTTCTGTCTCAGTCGAGTCCAGGAGCAGCCCGTCTTCCATGTTTTCAATGATCTCTGGCATCGCGCCAATGTTGAATGCGATGACTGGTTTTGCGCATGCCATCTCCTCTACGACGGCCAGCCCGAACGGCTCCCTGGTAGAAGGGTGGACACAAAGGTCAGCGGCGTTGATCAGCGATACGAGTTCGTCCTGAGGCACTCCAGAGAGGAGCCTCACAGAATCTAACACTCCAAGCTCCCGCGCCCTTTCGAGGACTCGGGCCTTGAAGGAATCATCGTAGGTGGGACCCACATTGACGTATACTAACCTGGGCCATGTCCTGAGAACTTCCGGCATGCACTCCACCATCTTCAGTTGACCCTTCCTTGGCTGAACGGCTCCCACAGAGAGAATTACCGTCTCAAAGCCATGGAGGCCGTACTTCTGCAAGACAGTTGGTTGGCGCGAGGTCGGGGCGAATACTTCAGTGTCAACGCCGTTGTAGGCCACGACCACCTTCCTGGGCGGGATGCCGTGGTTCCTGACAATGTCTTGGCGGGTGCTCTCGCTAACTGCAATGACCCGATGGCTCAGATTCATCTCGATATTTCGGACCAAAGTCAGCCTGATAGGACGCAACGGCTGATCGCCGTGGGAATGAAAGACCGTCGTCCTTCCGAGCGCCCTCGCGGCGAGGAGACTGGGGGCCGCCGCGCTGGAGTGCACGTGAACAATCTCCTGTCCCCCCGCCTTCATTACCGCGAGAGACGCCCCCAGGTTGTCCTTGGAGTAGTGAGGCACCGCGTGCACGGTGAGATTCTCGTTGACTCCCCTCGTCTCCTCTTTTTCCCCCCTGCAGATGAAGTGGACCGAGTCCCCTCGTTTCGAGAGTGCGAGGGCCATTGAGAAGGCCGCAATCCCTGCGCCGGTAGGCCTCACCGAAGGCAGAGGTTTGTCCGTCAGCATGCAGATGTTCGTTCTGGCCACCTAGGAGGGGAAGCGGGCTACGGAGAGAGGGCAGAGGGGCTGGTCCCGAGCGGTCGGGGCCCCATGAACCCCTTCAGAAGGGCGAAAGAGATTGAAGCCGTCGCCACGAGGAAAATGCCCAGGTGCACCGCCATGGGGACCACCGTCAGCAGCGAGAGCAGCTCCCAATAGGTGCTCGCAAGAAATGCGCCCGCCGTCGACAGGAGAAAGGCTCTTGCAAGAAAGAGTTTCGCTTTCGAGAACAGGACCGTCAGTGGCAATAGGGAGCCAGTAGAAAGTAGGATCTGGGCCATCTTGGTTAGCGGAGAGGGCGCTGCACTGGAGACTCCCGCGACGCCAACCGGAACCCATCCTGCCACCGTGAGAGATACGCTCGCGCCCTGGGCCGAAAGTACCGCCATGTTGGAGAGTTCGTACAGCCATACCGCCACGAGAGGCACCAATGCTGTCACGACGAGATCTGCCGCTATCTTCTTCGACCGGAGCACTCTGATCAGGAAGCTCTACTCGAAGAGTGAAGTTTATGCAAAAACGGCCTATTCCAACGGTGGGACGGCGGGAACCGGCTGATTCGGCATCTAGTCACTGACTTGGGCGTCGGAGAATGCGTAGACGCCCGTCCTCGGCTTCTTGCGGAGCCTGAAGTAAGCGAATGTGCCTGCCACCGCTGCTGCGGCGACCCCAAAGGTCGCGATCAGGGGATAGCTCAATAGGACGCTGACGGCGTAGCTGTGGTTCCCTCCGGTGGAAGATACTATCTGGTCGTTGACGCCTAGGTATGATATGGTCGCACTGAACAGGCCTGCGGGGACTCTGAATTGGGCTGTTCCCTCGCTCCCCGTTAGGAGGGAGAAGGTTTGTCCGTTCAGCGTCGTAACGTTTACGGACGCCCCCTGCACCGGCATCCCGTAGGCGTCTGTGACCTTCACCGTCTCCGTGTAGACGCTCGTGGCGAAGCTCAGGGTGGTCGGCTGATTGATGCTGAATGACGTGTCGTTGGCGAGGAGTACGTTCCAATTCATCCATGTTGCTGATTTCAGAGTATAGGTGGTCCCGGGGAATACCCACGCCGAGAGATTCGTCCCCAGGCGCTGGGTCCCCGAGGGGCCCGCCAGAGCGACTGATTGCGGAGAAATGGGCTGCCCGCTTGCGTCAGTGAAGGAGAAGTGGACCAGGTACTGTTTCGAGTAGTCGGCGATGATTTGTCCTGTTTCGTTTGCCTTCAACGTAATTGTTGGGGATAGGGCGTCTGAGATTCCGGACCACTGGGTGAACGACGTGCGGACCGAAGTCTCCCTGGCTCCCTGAGCTGCCGTGATGTTGTGGACCGAGCCGGCCTCCCACGCGAAAGTCACCGGCTTCGGGTAGTACGCGCCGTCGACCCAGACTCCGGAAGGTTGGTTCGTGTTGGTCTGGATGGTCACGTCATATGAGGTGCCGCTCGTGCACCCTCCGGGGCATGATTCCGTGGCCGGGCCGAGCAGGACGTGGAGGGCCTGCGCCTCGTTCATTAGGAGGTAGACTGTATAGTCGGATACGCCCCCGATGGGAACAGGGCTCGCCCCATCCAGGGCGTAGCTCACGGCCGTAGAGTTCTGAAGTTTCACCGCTCCTACAAAGTACACGGCGGTCCCCGCATCGTACCAGTAATGATCACCTGGCAACGTCGGCTGGGTGACGGATAGCATTGAAACCTGCGCCCCATAGTCAAGTGTGAGTGCGTACTGGGCCACCGTATTCAGCGTCAGAACATGAGGGCCGTCCATTGGGACTGCCAGGGTCACGGTCCCATTGGTAGCGACGGGGACGACGCTCTCACCATCGATTGACCATGAGGCCACGCGGGTTCCGGATGCACCGCTCCTGTCGCAAGTTCCTGGGAAGGTGACAATTGCGGTCGAGCCCGCGGCATACACCCCCTCTCCAGTGAAGGGGCACCCACCCGTGATCGAAAGCGGGTAACTCTGCTGCGAGGAACCGGTTTGAGTGTTGGAGACCAGGACCGTGGTGGTCGATACGAAGGAGGAAACAGAGGTTGAGGTGGAGCTCGAAGATGAAGTCGCTGATGTCGAAGAGGTCGAGGAAGTCGAGGAAGACGAGGAAGACGAGGAAGATGTGGAGGTCGATGACGTCGTGGACGTCGAACTAGCAATGAAGTCTGCAGTTGCGTTTCCGCTCACCTGGATCGTGAGGGAATAGGGGTTGATGAATGACGAGCGGCAGGTGCGGCCGCAGACCTCCCAGGAGCTGAACTGATACCCTGCCGAGGGTGTGGCAGTAAGGAGCACCTGCGTGCCCGAGTCATAGGATGTCTTTCCCGCAGGAGATGCTGTTCCGCACGACGTGGTTCCGCCAGGGCACTGTACAAACACCGACAGTGTGGCCGGGCCAGAAGTCGAAGAGGTCGTGGATGTTGAAGAGGTCCTGGTGCTCGAAGTTGTCGTGGTGGTTGAAGAAGTCGTCGGGGATGTAGAAGAGGAGGTAGAGGTCGTGGAGGAACTTGTGCTGCTCGATGCCGACGTCGAGGTAGTTGTGGTGGTCGTGGACGAACTCGAGGTTGAAAGGATGAAGTTAGGGGAATAGTTGGGGTCCATCCAGATCCAGTTCCTCAGCGTGGGGTTGTCCCACATCTGGGTGGTAGTCTGGCCCGACACGCCGGTGAAGCTCCCGCTGGCATCGAACCCTCCGTCCAACTCCAGGAATTGCCTGGCGCCCGCCGGTTGCGCAACCGCAGTCGAAAGCTCGGTCTGCTCGACACACTGGTTCCACCCAGCGGTCTCAGCGTTCATCGCATATGCGCCGATGGGGCAGGTCACCGTTCCAGGGAAATTGAAGTTCGCGTAGTAGCCGGAGTCGAGCCCCACTGTGTTGGATGTGACTATGGACAGCGACCCCACTTGGTCGTATCCTCCAGAGTCACCGCCGGGGAAGTTGGTATGGTAGATTAGATACCCACCCGCTGGGATTATTGAAGAGGGAAGATAATACGAGATGAACTGCTTCCCCATCCCAGTCACAGTGTTCATCGCCGACTGCATCATCGCGGGGGTCAGATCTGACTGCGGGCGCGTGTACTCCCCTTCCACTCCTATTGCGTAAACGCTGGGGTACTGTGCGAAGGCCTGGGCCACTGTGCTGAAACAGTTGACTCCATAGGTAGTGGAGCTTGGGTCGAAGGCGATCTCGTACACCAGCTGGATGTTCGGGTAAGAGTTGGCCAGCTGAGCCACCTCCCCCCAGTAGCTCTCGGATTGGGAGATGTAGGAGGACGCCGATGTGCATGGCTGGCCGTTCGACTCGGCCTGGTTTACTGCGAATATCATTATCTCAACGGAGGACGGATAAGGTGAGGTGAGGAACATGGCGTTGAAGAAAGACTGCGCCGAATACTGGGCCATGACGTTCCCCTCCTGGAGCCAGAAACCCAGCCGGTCTGTTGGAGTCCCGGAGGAAGCCGTGAGCCGTCCCGGGATAAATGCCGTAGTGGTTAGGAGAATGAGGGTTATGGCGATGAGCGTGAACGGCCTTCTGTTTCTCAAACATGTTCCGTCGACTTCCTGAAAATAAACCGCTTGTGGATTCTACGAGGAGTTTCCGAATATCAATTGTGAATTCGGACGACTGATATGTGGCATGTTTGGGAAAAGCAATAAATGCAGGACGGCCCTTAATTGGGTTGCAGCTCATCGTAGGCTGAACGGGTCCTCTCTGCGACGGCATGCCAAGTGAACTCCTTCTCCACCCTTTCCCTCCCACGGGAGCCCATCGTCACTCTAAGTTGGTCGTCCCCCAGAAGCGTCGTGAGCCTCGCGGAAAGCGCCTCGGGGGAACCGAAGGGAGTAAGATACCCCGTCTCTCCATCGGCCACAAGTTCGGGTATCCCTCCCGTCCTTGTTGCGACCACGGGAAGTCCACACCCCATCGCCTCTACGACCACCTTGGGGAAGGCCTCATAGTAGGTAGGAAGGACGAATACCTCGGAGTGGCGGTAGAACTCGGCAAGCTCGGTGTTCTTCACCGCCTCCAGCAGAGTCACACAGTTCTCGACGCCGTTCCTCCTGACCTCGTCCTCGAGCATCTGGCGGTAGTCGTTCCGGCCCAGCCACGCAGGAGTGCCGCCGACGCACAGGAGGTGGGCGTCCGGGAATTCATTTCTGACCCGCTTCATGGCGCGGATGACGTAGAATATTCCCTTGCGGACCCCGAAGTGCCCGACGAACAGGATTACTCTCTTCCCTGCGAGCGCTGACATCCCATTGGGGAGAGGCCCGCTCTTGGATGGGCTGAAGAGTTTCGCGTCTATGCCATTGTAGACGACTCTGATCTTGCTCCGGTCGACGCCATAGAACTCGACGACGTCCTGCTCTACTGCCTTGCTGACGACGAGAAGCCTGTCCGCGCTCGACCAGAGCATCCTTTCGCGCAGCATGTGGAACGCTATTCCACTCCCTGAGCGTGTCATTTCTGCGCCGACTCCTGGTAGGGCAAGAGGGACGTCATGAGATCTGGAAGTGCCGTGCGAATGGCAGACGAGGGGGGTCGGGAGGGCTCTGTGGGCAAGGTTGAGGAACAGCCCGGAGGTTGCGTGGGGGTGCAGCACCCAGTCCCTTTCGCCTCTTGTCAGCCGGATGGTCAGATCCAGGGCTGTGATGTTGAACGGGTTGGTGACCCTGTGAACTTCTACGCCGTTCACAGTCTCGTTCGATGGCTGTCCGGCGCTCCTCCTCGCTATCACGTGGACTTCGTACCCAATCCTGACCTGCTCCTCTGATAGGTTCACGAAGACGGGTTGTAGGCCGTATGACGACTTGCCGGCTGTGGGATACTCGGCGACGAAACGGCAAACCTTCGTGATCAGTTTCTGACCATCCATGGGAGTCCTTTTGATTGCAGCTCGGGGTTCACAGGGATGCTAACCCTAGAGGTTCTCCCAGCTAATGTCCTTCCCTTGAATTCTACGGGCCAGAAGGGCGAAAGACGCGAATGTGTACCCGACGGCAGTGCTGAAGTTCCTGACAAGGATGAAGAGGGGGTACCCGAGGAAGGAACGCTTCTTCTCCACAGTCGGCCAGGCAATCCTCATCGTTTGTACCGTTCGCGCAAGGAAAAGGGCTGCGACAAGGAGGAGAATCCCAACTCCGATCAGTGGTAGGCGGAACAGTAGGATTAGGCCGAGGACGGCGGCCCAGAATGGGACGACGGACTTCGCCGCATCGACTATGCGCCTGTGCTTGACGAGATAGAGTAGTCGAGTTCTTCCGCGCATGACCCACTTGGGTGCCAACTGTGAAAGGGTCTGGTTCCTGATGTGCCGCCAGTTTATGCCAGGGACCCAAGCGACCGAGTAGTTCGCTTCCTTGAGCCTCTTGAACAGGTCCCTGTCTTCCCCCTGGAATAGTCTCTCATCATATCCCCCAAGCTCTAGGAGGACGCTTCTTCGGAACACCCATGCATAGAAGGGCTCGATCTTGCCCTGCTCCAGGAGGCGGTGCTGCACCTTGTTCTCGATGTCGATGCAAGTCGTAGCGAGGGTGGGGCGGGTAATGAGAGGAGCCCCTGTGAGGCAAACGGCGCCTGCCCTCTGATTGGAGTCCAGGGTGTCCACGGCTCTCTGGAGGTAGTCGGGGTTGTAGACGCAATCGGACTCTGAAAAGAAGACGATTTCGCCGCGGGATCGTTTCAGCCCTTCGTTTCTGGCGTGGGCGGGGCCGCCGTGCGCGGTTAAGACCAGCGAAATGTCTCTCCGTCCAGCGGCTAGAGCAGCTGCGCTCTCGCCAGTATTATCCGACGAGCCGTCGTCGACCAGGATAATCTCCCTGTCGAGGTACGACTGCCTGTCGAGCTCCGACAAGGCGGTCGGGAGCTCCTTAGACGAGTTATAGAGGGGGAGAACGATCGACACTCTCGGAGCGACCTTCCCTAGCTCCGACGGACTGGCGGTCGTCTGCACCTATTTGAGCCACCTTCCGGAAGACTTGCCTTTCCTGTCGGATGAGTTCTCCAGTTCCCGGAGTCTCGAGTCAACTTCGAAGGTTGTTCTCATGGCCTCAACGGCCTCTTCGAACGTTATCAGGTTCGAGGGCTTTGAAGCGAGCACGTTGTACAATTCATCGATCTCCCGTGCGTGCCCCTTATCTTGCCCCTTGAGCTTGATTTCTTCCTTGTCTGGCCCGTACACGTAGAGCCGTCGGAAGTCCTCAAGAACGAAGGCGTGCCCTCCCGCAAACACCTCCATCCTCTCTCTGTCCATCGACCTTGTCCCGAGGGCGGAATATGTGAGGGTGGCCACGGAACCCTCGGGGTACTTCAGTGTCGCGACGAAGTTGTCTCTGGCGACAGCAGTTGAGGAATTGACATCAGTGGACGTCACCGAGACTCCGGGTCCACTGGAGCCAGTGAGGAAGTTGAACAGGTCGAAGAAGTGGCATGCCTCGTGTATGACCCTGCCACCCCCCAGGGCGGGGTCCTGGGTCCATCTGCCCGCCGGGACGAGGTCGGTGTTTGCCCTGTAGTTAATCAAGAACGGGCCGTCAATCTTCGAAAGCCTCTCCTTCAAAGTCAAGATGAGGGGGGCGTACCTGCGATTGAAGCCGACGGCGATGCGGGCGTTTGTCTCCTTCTGGACTCGGATGATTTCAGCGAGCTCCTCGGGGGTCACGCAGAGGGGTTTCTCCACGAAGATAGGCTTCCCCCCACGCGCGCACTCGATCACCATTTGCGCGTGCAGGAAGTTGGGAGAGGCGATGATGACGACGTTCGTCTCAGAGTCAGTGAGGGGCTCGCCGAGGTCGGTCGCGAATCCGAAGAAGTGGTATCTCTTGGCGATCTGGCGCCCGTGCAAGGGGTCTGACGAGACAACCCATCTCGGCGCGAACCTCTTGTCCTTGCGGAGGAGCGGGAGCAGCACCTCCTTCGCGTAGTTCCCGGGGCCCACAAGGGCGTAGCCGAGCGCCCCCTCAGTCTTCGGAGTGACGACCTCTCGGATTCCTGTCGCGAGCTCTTGGGCTTCGCCTGTCGGGTACCGGAGCATCAGGGCAATCTTGGGGGTCACCTCCAGCGCTGCGTAGGCCTCCGCGGCATTTTCGACGTCGAACTCCTCCCCGACAAGCTCGTCCACCATGATTCTCTTCTTCGCAAGAAGCTCAAGGAACGCCTCCATGTTCCTGTTGAGGGTCCAGCGTACATAGCTGGCGGGGTAGTCGGCTCCCTGCTCTTCGTATCTGGAATCGTATCTCCCCGGGCCGAGAGACCTGGACATCGAGACGTCCAGCTCCTTCTGGTAGTAGTCCTTCCTGTCGAAGTCCATACCTACCCTCCCCACTATTGTGACCTTCGCCCTGTCACGGGCAAGTTTCGACGCTAGGTTGACGGGATCGCTGCTCTGCCCCGAGGCGCAGACGATGACGGAATCGGCTCCCCTACCGTCCGTGAAGTGGGAAATGTGGACCATGAGGTCAGGGTCGCCTATGCTAAGCACAAGGCTCGCTCCCATCTTCTGGGCGAGCTCCAGCCTGTCCTTCCTCAGGTCGAGGGCGACCACCCTGCACCCTGCGTTGCTTGCGACCTGAACAACCAGGTTCCCGACGAGGCCTGCGCCCATCACGGCCACCGACTCCCCGATTGCGGCCTGGCTCCGCCTGAACCCGTGGATGGCGATTGCCCCGAGCGTCGTGAATGCCGCGTCCTTCATGCTGACGCCCTCCGGTATCTTCGCGATCAGGTTCCTCGGGACCGCCACGTACTCGGCATGGCAGGCGAAACCTTCCCCCGCGCAGGCGACCCTTTCTCCGGCCGTGATGTCGGTGACCTGCTTCCCAATCTTCACCACGGTACCCGAGAGGCTGTATCCAAGAGCCACCTCGGGATTCATGACCATCTTCACGTAGTCGGAGAGCCCGCCAACCCCTTCCTTCTTGACGACGTTGGTCGCCAGGCTGGCCGCCTTCCTCAGCCTTGACCTGTCACCCACAATTTCCCCTGCGCCTATGGGCTTCGTGGAGTCCAGGGTCCAAGTCTCCGTCCCAGTGCTTATCAGAGAGAATTCGGCGCGGACGAGCACTTCACCGTCCTTGCACTTGGGGATTGGAACGTCCACGACCTTGACCTTCCCCGCTTCAGCGATTACCTGCTTCATCTACACCCACCCAAGGGGCCTACCACCAGCCGAGCGTTCCCTGCTGCTTCGCCCTGCGCAGCCCCCAGGAGAACAGGTAGAGTCCGATCGGGACAAGAACGACTGCGAAGGCGAGGCAGACGAGCAGGGCGACGCCGACGGTCGGGTCAAGGATTGAAGCCCCAGTGAGGGTCGACAACCTGACGATATCGAATATCCAGGTGTAGGGGAGCGCCCAAGAAATGTAGATTATTCCCGGGAAGTACTTGTTGAGGAATTGAACGGGGAATGTCACTCCGGATAGCAGGCTCATAGAGATTCCAAGGATCCAGAGTATCGGGTCCGACCCCTTTGTGACCAGCCTCATGCCCACGCTCGCCATCGATATCGCGAGAACTATGACACCTGAGACCAGGATCGCAAGTAGGAAAGAGATGATGTTGACGTCTAGGGTGACCTGGAAAAAGAGGACCCCAATCAGCAGCTGCGGAATGAACAGGAGCACGGAGAGGAGGTACGACCAGGCGACAGTGCCGAGAACGAATGTTGATGGCCTCATCCCGGTCATCATTATGCTTTCCAGGGCCCAGGGGCGCAGCCCCCCGGTGACTCCGCTGGTCAGGGAGAGGACCACGTTCGACACGAGTATTCCTGTGACGATGTAAGCAAGGTAGGAGATTTGGAACACAGGGGTCGGGGTGAACGATTGAAGGGTGACTGTGGCATTCCTATAGCTCGCGTTGAAGCCCCAAGAAGCGAAACCAACCAAAGAGCCGAGTATCGACACGGTCACCTGGGTCTTGTAGGACGCCCAGTTGTTCATGTCCCGCCGAAGCAGGGCAAGTACCTTCCCCCATTCGATGGCTTGAAGTTTCAACTGTTGGCCTCGCTCGTCAGGCGTAGGAATGCATCCTCGAGGGACGCTGACGAGGTTTCCAGGGAAAGCACCTTGATCCCCCGACGGGAGATCAAGGAGAGGACGTCCAGATAGACCAGGTCCTTCCTCCCCGTCAGTCTGATTTGCCCTCCACCATGAACATCAATCACGTCCACGGACTGGACCCCTTCCACGCCCGCAATCTCGTCCTGGAGCCCATCCACGTGGCCAGAAGTCTCGCCCAAAGTGATAGTCACATCCACACGGTCTTCGACGGCTTTCCGGATCTCCGTGGGGGTTCCAACTGCGAGGAGTTTCCCCCTGTTCAAGAGAGCGATGCGCGTGCACATGGAGGTCGCTTCAGCCAGATTGTGTGTCGCCATCACGATAGTCTTCTTCTCTCGTTTGACGAGGTCGTCGATTATGAGTCTCCTGAAACTGTCCGCCGAAACCGGATCCATTCCGCTTGTGGGCTCATCGAAGACGATGACCGACGCCTTGCTAAGAAGGACCCTTATGACTGAAAGCTTCCTAGACATGCCCGTGGACAGCGATTGCGAGGTTACGTCCCCATAGTCCTGGAGACCGAAGTAGTTCAGAAGTTGGTCTATTTTCTCTGAAGCCTCGGCCTTCGGCATGTCGTAAAGGGCGGCGAACATCATGAGATTCTGTCGTGGGGTGATTCTTCTTTCCATCCCAAGTGGGTCCGCGAGTACAGTCTGAAGCCGTGCTGCCGCTGCATAGGGCCTCCGTGCCACGTTTATTCCTTCGACGTAGGCAATCCCCGAATCGGGAATGACAAGGTTGGAGAGTATTTTGATCAGTGTCGTCTTACCCGACCCGTTTGGTCCGAGAAGCCCGAAGACTTCGCCGTGATCGACAGAGAAATTGACCTTGTCGAGGGCGACAGTCTCCCAGGGCTTGCCCATGACGAATGACCTGTAGAGGCCGAACGGGTTGATGCTTAGGTTGCGGTTCCTGCCATGGTATCTCTTGTAGATGTCGATGAGTTTCACTGCGGGAGGGACGGATTCCTTGTCTTCCATGGCCTTGGTTTGCTCCAACAGGGTCAACTTCGGTTCGCCCGGCCCCTCTGGTAGTTGTCTTTTGCGCCATCTAGCACCCCTTCCAACGTGCGGGCCAAGCTAGCCCACGAATATGAGGTGATAACAGTCTGCCTTCCCTCATTTGCCATGGCCCTGGCCCCCTCCGGGTCCCGGACGATACGGCGTATCGCCTCGGCGAGCGAATTCACGTCCCCCGGAGGCACCAGGAGCCCGTTGTGCCCGTCCTTCACCACGTCGGTTATGGGGGGGACGGCTGTCGTGATAACCGGCTTTTCGCACGCCATGTACTCAAGGACCTTCAGAGGAGCTCCTATGCCCCCCCTATTCCTCAACTCCGAGAGGCTTGGGTCATAGGGGGCGCAGAGGACGTCGCACGCGTTGACGTACTGCGGGACAGAATCGTAGGGGACCGGCCCAACGAAGACAGCGTCCCGGGCCGTGCCAAGACCCTCTGCGAACCGCTGGGCGTCGGCATAATACGGTCCCACCAGCAGGACCCTCACCTTCCTGCTCTCGTTTGAGAGCATCTTCGCCGCGGAAAGGAGGGCATTGACTCCATGCCAGAGCTGGAATGTCCCGACGTACCCCACCAGGAACTCGCCGTTTAGCCCAAGCCTTCTTCGCACTCTATCTCCCGAAGTGGGATCGGGTTGGAACGCTGCCGTATCGACCCCCGCTGAAACGATCTCAAGCTTGTCCCTCGGGACACGCCCTCCTGCCATGATTGTGGAGTAGGCAAGGACCTTGTTCGCCCGTTTCAATGAGACTGGGCTCACCCTTGGACCTACCATTTCCAGCACCATCGGCACCCTAAGTAACGAGCTCAGCACCGCTCCCGCGCCAAACGCAGTCTCCCGCTCAATGACCATGTCGATGCCTCTCCCCGACATGACCGTGGCCACCTCGGCCCCCAGCTGAAAGGCGCGGTATGACCGGAGGTACCAGGAGTACACCTTCTGAATCGGGGTGTGGGTGCCCCTGTCCACGTGTGCCCCGCTGTAGCTCGACATTGGGGGCTCGAACGCGAGTCCCTGGAATGTCCGATAGGTTTCGAACCCATCTATGGTCTCCCACCTCGGCTGGGATCGACGGAGCCGCCTTGACACGACCGAGACGTGATGTCCCATGGAGGACAGGTTCTTGGAGACCTCGTAGACGTGGGTTGAGGCGCCCCTGAAGTAGGGGACCGCGACGTCGGGGGTGACATAGCAGATGTTCAACTAAGCGCTTCTCTAGGAGCCAAATCGTCCCCGTTTTCGTGCAGTTCTCAACCTAGGCCCAGTCTAAGTCTCAGGAATCTTTCCACCCTGTCGCTCCCCAGAAAAAGCAGGATGAAGACTATGGACATGGCGAGTCCCGGGGTCGTGGAGGCGATCGCCTTGAGAGGGTCCTGATCCCCGATTCTGACGTAGCCTACCGCCGCCACCACTGCGGAAAAGAACAGCAGGAGAGTCGCCGTGCCCCTGCGCACATACGTGTAGAGGGCGAACGGGACGGCCCCTGCGAAGAAGATCACGGCGCCGTGCTGTGAGTAAAAGGTCGGGATGACGAAGTTCCCGAAGATGTTCATGAAGAACAGG